>Ga0116231_10007135_pt1 | contig 20743 bp, 12 predicted proteins | sample S1TSphgellanicum_2_FD_89695 | JGI IMG/M metagenome (GOLD analysis project Ga0116231, IMG submission 89695) | Host-associated microbial communities from peat moss isolated from Minnesota, USA - S1T2_Fd - Sphagnum magellanicum MG | ecosystem: Host-associated > Plants > Peat moss > Unclassified...
AATTCTCAAAGCAAAATCACCTTCAGTTTTGGGTGAGTTATCAATAATTTTTGAGTGAGTTAAACAAACACACAATTGGTTCATAGTTAGGAAACTTTATGGCACAAAGATTTCAACCCTAGAGAGCATCTCCACTGAAGCTCAATATGTATGTGGTCCTACACAGGGAATCTTGAATGAGGTACAACAGTCAAATCCAATGAGTCTAAAAAAATGCACAGTTTTCAGAACCCTTGAGGAGTCAGTTTCGTATCTATCAATTGTATATGTTGAACTCTCCCTGTTTCTGATTGGGTAGATGGTTTGATTGATCCAGGTGGGTTGCTATTAGCTCCTTGCAGGAGTCAGTTTCGTATCAATTGCATATGTTGAACTCTCCCTGTTTCTGATTGGGTAGATGGTTTGATTGATCCAGGTGGGTTGCTATTAGCTCCCTGGAGGAGTCAGTTTCGTATCAATTGTATATGTTGAACTGTCCCTGTTTCTCTGATTGGGTAGATGGTTTGATTGGTCCAAGTGGGTTGTTATCAGCAGTCTCTCTGATCTATTTGCAGTCCCAGTTTCAGTTTTATGGGTGAGGGTGAGATATATTGTAAGGACACATATTGAGCACCATTGGAGATGTTCTTGGAGATCTATATTACTAGACTAAGGCCCACACTTTGAACCAGGACCCAAGGTCCAAATTCGTAGGAACCAATTTGGACCCATTTGATGCAAATTGAATCCTTGAATTGCATCCTTCCTTGGACCCTAGCTTGCATCTTTGTTCTTCAAATCATGAGCTCCCTTTTGAGCTCTTTGTTTTTTTTTTTGGGGGTCTGAACCAATTGATTCTCCCTCCAAAACAGGTGCCATGTAAGTTTAGCCTCAATTTGTCACTTGTTGGTCTGGGACCCTTGGGGGGTCCATATTTATGATTCTCAACCAATAGGATTGCTTTGTTTCATTGAACCCTGGACCTCGGACCCTCATCTAAAGTGGCCCTAAGTAGCATTGCATGTATTTGGATGCAAACCCATATCATGAAGGTTACCTAAAGGCATGAAGGCATCTTCTCAAACCATGGCCCACACTAGACATTATAGGAGTGAAATGATAGGTTATGCACACTTAATACATTTTTGCAGTTTCCTCCATATTTGCCCCTTCAAGTTCATACTTGTTACAAATGTAATCAATTTCTTTTCAAGTTCTCAAAAACAAAACTCTAATTCTCTTGTTGTGGGAGATCCATATCTCATTATGAAGTCCATCTAGAAGAATAACTCCAACTCCTTGAACTTTCATCTATTTTGAGATTAAAAAATCCCCAACTACATGTTGCATGAATATGGAAAGAGTTAAACTATGTCACTTTGAAATAGCCATTTGTAGGTTGCAATTAGGTAAGTGTTATACCATGTTTTTGTTGAGCTCCATCAAAATGCTCACCAATACACACACATAGTTCATGCCATTGCTATTAGCCTAGGCCAAAAATGGCACAAAACATAGGTAGGCAATAAAAACAATTCTTGTAGCCAATGAAGTGAGGCAACATGCACCCAAGGAGCCTAAGTTTTTTTTCCTTTTGGTGAAGATTGGGGATGTTGGATTTTTTCTTTCCCCCAATGTGTTCCCACAAAGTTCCCAATAACTCCTCACTTTATTCCATATCCTTTGCCCTAGGTTCTTCTTCTAGTAACCTACATAAGAAACCCAAAAGACGAGATTACAACATATTTATTTTGGGAGTGTCCAAAGCTTTATTATTATTATTTTGTGATGAGTCAATAAAAAAATGCCCATTATAAAAACAAAAAAATCAACTTTGAGGGGCCCTAAACTAATATATATATATATATTTGCTACCACTTTGGCATGCATTGAAAATTATGTTATTAGATCCACAATCATGAGATGAGACACCCATTTATCAAAAAAGGCAAATCTTAACTAGAAAAACTATAGAATCATCTAGTTGTTTGAATAATGAAAAAGTTCAATTTTGTGGACCCAAAACAAATATACAAGTAGCTTCAACACATGTCTATTGAATAATTAATTAATTTTGAAAATTCCACGTCACAATATAAAATATTCCCAAAAAAAATCTATTTTCCTTCACAAATATGTGTTATTTTGAGAAACTTAATTTTTGAAATTTTCAACATTTCTACACATAATATGATTATTTTTGTAGCCACCAATGTACTATATATACGGTAGTTGTTTCATGAACTTAGAACCACCACAATGCAAACCCGACTATTACTTACAAACACTTTACTTTTGTTCTCAAAACATTGGATTCTAGAATGTACTAGGGCATAGAAAGCTTGAACTCACTCAAAAAAGTGAAGGTGCCAACGTGGGTGCTAGTTCACCAGGACCGTCTTTTTGATGGGTTGGTTTAATTTCAACCAATCTTTTGATCGGTCTTTTTGACATGTTGGAGGCATAAAAATTAACCCTAAAACTTAGGCATACATTATTGATCAAGGAAGCCTTTTTTTAATAAATTTCTGACCAATACCCATTTAAGGTTTTTTGTCAATATGTGTGACTTGAATTGGATCTACCATTTAATTTGCTTAGGTATTGATTCATTCCATTTTAGGGTTAGCATAGTCCATCATGTGATATAAGTTAAGGTTCATGAGACAAAGAGAGAGAGAGATCCCTTTTTTTCCTTTAGTATAGACAAATTATTAAGTAGTGTGTAGCAAAAGACAAAAAGAAGTTGACATGAGTAAACCTCTCAATAAAAGAATAAACAATTGAGTAGTAGTCTAGTTTTTGTCTTTTGCTTTAGTGGTCAAATTAGCCACCAAGTGTAAAGGGACCTAAAACATTTGGGTTGGGGGGGGGGGGGAGGGGGTTCTTTTTGGCTTTTACCCTAAAGGTGCATTCACACTTGATTGTTAATTTAGTGTTAATATAAAAATCTAGGTGGCATCCTAGGTGGCATTGCAATATTAAATAGGTGATAACTTCATGTTAAGTGAATGTTAGCTTAACATAAAATTTTCATGGTGAGTAGGTTTAAGTCGGAAATGACTAGCATGATGTTAGGGGACTCAACACTAGAGTCACTAACTCCAAGTGTGAATGCACCTTAAGATTCCCAATGCAATTTTAGATCACACATTCAAGTGCAATGATTTTTACCAAGAGCCTCCAATTGTCTCCACTAATTTTTTTTTTTTAACCAAAGAAATTAGGTTGGATTGTTATTATATATATATATATATATATATATATGCACCCATCTTTAAACCCCTCACATTTTAAATTTGTGTGAAAATAGTAAATAATAAAGCATTCCACCCATTCTCTGCAAATTTTCAAGGAATTGAAACCCACTAGGTTGTGAAAAAAAAAATTAATTAAAAAAAAAAACACTATCTAACTAGAAAGCTATACATAATCGAAAACTTTATATATATTTAGGAGAAAAAATTAGAATTTAAAATTCTTTAAGGTTTGGAAGATATGCATTTAGACTCAAAACCTTAAGCCATAGTCGACATTTTGAGTGAGAAGTGACAAACTAACAATGCATATCCTCCATGCATATCCATGATTTTTTAATATTCAATAATTGTCTATTCATAACCGATAAAAGGAGAAAAAAAATTTAAATACATAACCATGTATATATGAAAATATGTGAAATTTTTAAAATATACATATCCATTATTTTTCTTAAAATGAAAATATTTATAAAATTCATATTTGAAATTTTGTGTGAAAATTGAATATCCAAACAACACTAGTTAGAACATATCTATTTAGGGATTAATTTTTTAAAAATAATTTAATTTAATTTATTTTATTTTAATGAGGCAAACAAAGATGCTCATCACTTTACAATTACACTTCACAACCAAGGCCCACACAAATTATGATTTCTGAATGTCCATGGGACGACCTTTGGATGTGTTTTTTGAAAGCTCTCAATACTTCCACGGGTCATGGTCCCTCACCGTAGTGTAAAAAGGGGCCCTTACGTATGTGGCATGTCCTCGTTCACACAAGGCTGAAAAATTAATAAACAAAATTGGTACATGCGCGCACACACACACACACACACAACAAAGGGACAAATTAATTAATTAATTAATTAAGAAACAACATTCTGGAAGCTTCTATTACTATGGCACAAAAGCACCAACTGTATAGCCACTAACTAGCCAATAGCCACTAGTGGCTATGTAACTCACTTGACCTTGGGTGAACTTGGCACTTGACCTTGGGTGAACCTACTACTATACATATATAGAAATCCTAAACTATTTTTGGTCATTTCTAAACCTTGGGTATAGCCTAACATATTCCTTCCTAAGACTAAATCAAGATCTTCTTTTAGTGTTAATTCTATTAATTAAATGGTGTGTCCTTTAATTTTCCTTTTTTTTGTTTTTACTTAAAAAAAAAAAAATTTTGGCAGGGGCAAGGAGCCATTCAAATTTGGCCCATCACCACAAAAAATAAAAAATTAAAAATTAAAAAATTAAAAAAAAAACCTGTGAAGACTCCCCCAATAGAAGTTTTTGCAGAAAAATAGAGCTTCTTCATTTTGGTTCATCTATATCGGTGAGGACGGAAGAATTGTGGCTAAACAATATGGGATAAAATTGAGGTGCTACTAGGAACACATTGGGAACTTGAGGAACCAATTGGGAACATGTGAGAACATCATTGGGAACACAATGGGAACGTGGTGAGAAATAAATAATAATAATAATAAGCTTCCATCCCCATACCCTCACCCCCCCCCCAAGGAGAAAAGTTTTTCATGTGTTCACATCAAGTTCCCAATGTGTTTCCCAATATGTTCCCAATAATGGGCACTTCTATAATTGTTTCTTGGGGGGTGTCAACATTTATTTTTGCAAAGTGTCCAATATTTTGGAATTCTTTTTAAGGTGGCCCAATCAAAGTGACTCATTGCAAATAATAATAATAATAATAATAATAATAATATTATTATTATTATTATTATTATTATTTGATATATTCAAGATAGATAGATACCCATGCTTTTAGGAAGGGGTATTTATCCCAAACCTTACAATATACGGAAAATAAAGTGCCCTCTAAGGGGGGCCACAAAATAGAAATAATTAATTATTTGCCAAATTTTGCCACCCAACATTGATGTCGAATGACCGAATTGCCCTACGGGGGCGTCTTGTCGAGCTTGTTCCGTCCGGTTCTCTTCTTCCATAATAATTTTGTGATACTTCAAGTTCGAGAGTACCACAAGATTCTTCATTCCCCTTCTTCACAAGCTTTTTGGGGTTCGAGAAATGTATATATCTTGGCGGGTAAGAACTAAGAACCGCCGGTTCCAGTTAGTGAGAACCAAAGCAGAGAGGTACATGTTTTTAGAAAAAAAAATTTTTTTTAAATTTTTAAAAAAGTTTTAAACTAGAACAAGGGTTAATAGGCAGCTGGACCCCATCATTCATTCATCCATACATCCATCCATCCATCCACCCATTCATCCATTTTGTTGAGCTGTTTATTACTCAGTGCATGGCATGCAGCTCATCATTTTGGAGGTTTGCAACTTGCAAGCAAAGAGATGAGGATTTACTAAAAGAAATTGGAATTGATGAAAGAAAGAACATGTATCCTATTGACATGCATTTATTATTGGGGGGGCATTTTTTATCAATTTTTAGTGAGGAATTTATTCTCTTGTGTGTGTGTGTGTGTGTGTGAGGTGGGTACCAATGGAGTTTTTTTTTTAAATAAAAATTTATTTATTTATAAATTTTAATATTTAATTTTAATTTTAATTTGTTTTGGGGAGTTTTCAAACCAAAGTGGGGTTTGGGGACAATCACAAAGCCTAAGGGGTGGTGTGGTGGGCTTATGTAGTTGAATTTTAACTACAATTGTAAAGGTTCTAAGCAAATCAAATGTGTGAGAGATAGATACTAAATTAGGGTTGTGAGAATTTTTTGTGTTCTAGGGGCTTTCTAGACAAGAGTGTTCATTTTGTGGGCTATTTCCTTATTATGGTGAGTGCTGAGTTGAGTTTTCTTGCTTGGTTATTTGATGGGGATATTAGAGTAGCTCCACCACCAACATTTTAATGGCTTGCAAATTATAATTTGGAAGGATTCCAAGCTTGAAATAGAGTTGGACATGTATATCAATACATATTGATTTATTTATTTATTTATTTAAATTCTTTAAATTCTTTTTTTTTTAATTTCCTTTTTTTTCCCCTCAATTTTGTGATGTGGTTGAAATGGTGATCATCCATAAGATGATATAGCCAAATCTGGCCTTTCTTTTTTCTTTTCTTACCCCCCCCAATCAAATCTTCAAAATTAGAAAGAATCCAAGACAAGGCAATACACCTCTTTTAGTTGGACAATCAAAATTATTAATTGGACATTTCACAATAACAAGAATTTCATTGATATTCACACTCTAATCTTCAAAAAACTTTTGATTCCATGCATATTCAATTGCACACAACGCTTTAACATGAAGAAGTTTCCATGGTTTCATTACATGGGTCAATATCTTAATATTGAAACCAAATAGGAAAGCAAACAAGTTTAGATGTTGGAAGTTAAATGAAGGATACAAAGCCATGTATAAGATCTTTGAACCATAACTAGACATGCTGGATGCGATTGCATGTACAAAAGGCACGTAATTTATCTTCAATTTCATTGCAATGTACATGTAATTTGGAACAAACTTTTCAACTCAATGGTTAATCATACACCTTCTCACGTATATTTTATAGAATAATTCTTTAATTTGATTTTGAAGGATAGAGTTTCCTATGTAGTTGAAGAGATTTGGCGAATTCACAAATTAGTACCAAGACATGCATCCTATTTAGCATTTGATGCAATCACAATATCAGTATTATCACGAATGAAACTATAATAATCATGGATGGAAAAGAAAGAGAGTGATAAAAAAAAATTTGTGTGTAAACCATGATATACAAAACATTAACAATTTATTACTCACATGCAATGGATTTCCTCATTGGAGGAACCCATCTTTGGGTGGTACCACTAAGAACCACCTCAAAGAATGGTTAAGGAACCAAAAACAACCAAATCATTTTTTTGGGCCTTTTAATTGAAATGTTTCCACAACTATATATATATATATATCATGTTAATCAATTGCATGCACTAATGTATATGGCTTGAAGTTTATTTTGGAATACACAAAATTAGGAATTGTTAAAAAATTGTATTTCTAATTAAAATGACTCCTTAAAAAATTGATAGCGTTAACTTTGGAAATTCATAACTAAATTATACTTACTCAATTAATTACTTATTAAAAAACTAAAAATATAGTGACTTCCAAATTACCTTGGGAAAACCATTCCCAAGAAAAATTTCAAATCATGTTTCATATTTATGTTCATGACCAAAAAGTTCAAGGAAAGGGACCCAACGTTATGTTCTTGAAACATTTTTTAAATGCAATGATTAGGAACATCGAAATAGACAATATTCTTGATATTATTGAAATTTTACAATCTCTAGAACCTAATAAATGTACTTATTAAAAATACTTATTTAAGTGTTTTTTACGATTTTTCAAAGTTCGATGGGTCCAAGAAAATCAAAATGTGACATTTTAAGTGGTACCATCAACTTAGAATTAAAGAATAACATCAAACCTTCAAACTATCTTTTAATAGATGACATCACAATTATTGGGCAAAACAATTTAAAGGGGTTAACAGCCTTAAAAATAAAAAACAAAAAAATGAAACAAAATAGTGTATAATTTTTTTTTTGATAAGCGTTAGTTTTTTTATTTCTTGCAATTAATTATTATACTTCAAGTGCGAAAGGGTTAAAATGAACCAACCTTCATGTTTGTACCAATCAAGGATGTATGTGGCAGGGTGGTCATTAAATTTTCATTGGTTACTATCCATGTGTTAATCACATAGGTTAACATACTTTGATTTTATTTTTTCCTGTTTGGCTCAACCAAATGCCCTTTTCTAGAAACTTTCTTTTGTTTTTGTTGAAGGTACACAATATAATTGTATGCAAGTATTGCAATACATTTGATGCTTATGTAAATGTATTGATAGGTTATTATATGGGTATTGCATTATAAGAACAATGAATGATTATCCATGTGATGAAGGTATGGCATTATCGACTATTTTTATTTATTAATGAAGGTATTGTTCATTTTATTTTGGCCATAGTCAATGTTTTCTTTTTGCGATTAAAAATATTGTTCATTTGGTTTTGTGGTTAATGTTAATCATGTGTGGTGGATGAGGGTATTGTGTGGAATGGGGCTCGTTAAATATTTGTAATATGGCATAAAGTGATAAAGGATCACAAATTGGGATTTGAAAAAGATTGATTGTAAATATTACCTTGTGAACATCATTTGCAAAATATTTATAACACCCTTACACATCATGGAATTCATTAGTTTTTTTAGTTTTGAAAAGTATGTAATAATCAATTCAAATGTTTGGGTAAAAAATCATACAAAATTATACATCTTGAGTTTTTGTCACATTTTCAAAAACATTTGAAATTTTCATTTATGATTTTGAGTAGCACCCATGACTGCAAGTTGGTTAGATAGGTCAATAGTAATCCTTATCCAAACTACAACAAACTTGTGATATGTGATTCATCATACACTATTTATCACTTTCATCATGGGATAAGGATTAGATGGTATCAACTTATAACCTACCAAGGAAAAATGAAAATTTTAGATTTTTGTTATATAACATGCTAAATAAAATAAAGGTTCATTTGTCACCATTGTTGAGGAGTTTTGAGCTCCTTCGATAAGAACAACAAACAATTCAAAAAAAAAAAAAAGCTTTGAGCTCCCTTGATAACAACAAAAATATGACTTCATTTATTTTTTACAACATTAATACTAGAGCGAAAAGAAGAAACAACAACAAAAAAATCTTCTTTTGCGATAAGAAACACCTTAACAAAAATTCAAAGAAAACAAAGAAGAAGAAAAAAGAAATTACCTTTTTTTTTTTCTTTTGATGGTGATGGTAGCAATGGTGATAACTTGCCAAACCAAAAAAAAAAGTGTAGTTAAGTTATAAGGAAATGGGGGATTGGAATATTGTGGGGCTATTTCATTTGTTTTTCTTTGATAAAAAATAAACACAACCACTCTAGTGATTGTTAAAGTTGGGTTTCATCCCAAAATGTGAAAATCCCAATTGGTGGAGTCATTTAGGCCCTATGAGAAGGAACTTCATAGCCATGCAAGTGTATACCATGCAACACATTAGGTTCTTGGAACCTATTGTCATTAGAGACTTCAGATAATCTAGAATTAACCTTTTTCTTGGTTGGCTATATATAGCCAAAATGTTATATTGAAAAAAAAAATTGTATTTTTTGAGATTTTCAATAGTAGCCAAATTTCAAAAAAAGAAAAAATCACCATAATTCTATACATGGTTTGATTAGGTAACCAAAAATACAAAAAATATGTTTAAAAATTTCACTTTCATATTTAGTGGTAGCCAAATTTGGCTAAATCTTCCTATGGATCATCACCACTTTGGATAAAACACAAAATTGATTCCAAAAAAAAAAAAAAAAGAGGACTCAAGGGGGAGGCCTAAAATTGGAAGGACCCATGATGAGCCCTTCACTTGCAAAGGCACCTTCAACACTCCTTACAAGCTTTGCTGATGCGAGTGCAAGGTGTCCCCTAGGGTTGCAAAGTTCATGATCTCCATTATCACCGACACTTGGAAGTCCTGTAAAATCTGCCTCTACTTCCTTTTGAAGTTGTTGCATGTTTTCAAAGTTTTTTCACATTCAAAATAATTAAAAGGTTTTCAAAATTCATTCAATACTTGAAAGATCACATTTTGGGTTTGAGTTTGATTTTAAAAAAATTTAATTATACTTGTCATTATAATGGTGCATTCACACTTGATGTTAAATCAATGTTAAATGAAAATCTAGGTGGCATCCTAGGTGGCACCCAATGTTAAATGGGTGACAACTTAATGTTAAATGAATGTTAGTTTAACATAAAATTTTCACGATAAGTAAAGTTTAAGTCTTAAATGACTAATACGGTGTTAAGGGACTCAACACTAGAGTCACTAACACCGAGTGTGAATGCACCTTTAAAGTGTCATATTAGGATGCATGCATTTAACATTAGTGTCATGTCAAAAAAATCTCTTTTTGTTTTTTTTGGCTCACAAAGCTTGGGATCTAATTTTTGGCAACACTTTTATGAGCTCAATCTCGTCATCTTTGCTTGATTTTGGCTCAAAGTGAAGATGATTTTGGCTCAAAGTTTGGCCAAAAAACTTTTCAATGTACAAATTTGAATCCAATTGTTGGTCTTGTAATCCCATTCATGGAAAAATTAGATTGGATTGGATTGGATTGGGTTGCATTTTTAATTGATCCTTCAAGGCAAAGAAATTCCAATGTAGCAAGGCCTTAGGTTCTTAAGGGTTGTAAATGTTAAAATAAGGATTGTATTTAGTCTCAATGATTATCTCTTGATTTTTTGGATCAAATTCTAAATATTGAAGCCCCTCTTACATGATACTATATTAAAAAGAATATCATTATATGTCACAAGTTTGGTACTAATTTAATTATTAGTTTTGGAAATGTTAAAATTTCTAGAAATTATTATTATTATTTAAATGAAAATTTTTGTTAGAAATTATTAATGTGAGAAAAATATAAAAAATTGGTGAAAAACCTAGAGCTTCTCGCCTTTAGGTTAGTTCACCATTGCAAAGTATGAATCCAATAATTGATAACATCTTTATATCTTATAACTTGGTGGGAACATTATCTCTATGCCTTTTTACAAAAAGAAATAATAAAAAAAAGTTGTAAAAGGTCTCATTATGTTAAAGGCTTAGGGTCCATAGAACTTACCAAAGAAGCTTCTATATATATATATATAGCTTAGCTTCTATATATATATTTAAATATAAATAAATATATTTATTGCCAAAATTTCCAAAAATTATTAGTATTTTTTTTGGCCAAAGTGCATGATTTATGAAAAATAAATGAATAAATAAATAAATAATTCAGCACCCAAGAGCCAAATTTAATAGACTTTAGAACATTGGGCACTCTCCCAATAGAAGCACCTCTTTGGACCCCTAGTTGCAAAATAGAAACAAATGTGTGCCCGCCCTCAGCCTGCCTTATGACCCACCTTTTCATTTTATATTACATGAGAATTGAACTTTGGGCAAACCATATGTGATAAATCGGAGGTGGTATTGGGAACATCTTGGGGGGAACAACTTGAGGAACCCTTTGAGAACCCCATGGGAATATGATGGGAACACATTGGGAACAAGGGAAATTGTTTGTCACCATTTTTGGCCTAAAAAGCTAATAATGATAAGGGCACAAACCATGGGACATAGTCTAAGGATGGGACATCTATAATGTTTAAAAGTAACCCAAAATGACGACAAAACCCTAATAAGCCCCAATAATGATGAAACCCAAATAAACCCTAAACACAAAGCACACAATAAAAGAGGGAGGGAGGAAAAAAAACCAAAGAGAGAGGACCCAAGTCGAAGCTAAAAAAAAAAACCCTAAAACCCTAAACCTAAACCCTAAACACAAAACCTAAACCCTAAAAACACAAAACCTAAAATGGGTCACTAAGAAAAGGGCCAAAGGAACAAATTATGTTTCAGAGCACCCAAAAAACATTTAGGGTTATTAGCTTTTGAACCATGGTACCAGCGTCCAGTTAACCCAAGGTTAGATCAAGAGGAGCATCATCTGCTAGCAACAACAAGTTACAACTTACAGCACCAGCAGCTACAGAAATATACATAGATAAATAAATAAATAAATAAATAGTAAGTAATTATTATGATTTATTTAATATTTTAATGCATTTTATTTTTCTTTATTAAATTAATGCACTTAATTTTCCTCTTGGATGCCAGTGCTTGGGTGGTGATGGCTATTTAATGCAACACCAGCCACCAGCTGCTACAGCATTAAATACTCACCTATCACAATTTAATACCCACCCAGCCCCCCCCCCACTAAGCCCTCACCAACCCACCCCTCTCTCTCTTTCTCACTCATTTCTATAATAAGTGTGATTGTACCAGGGTTTATTTATTTATTTATTTATATTTATTTAACAAAATTTTCATAATAATAAGAATAATAATATTATTATTATTATTGTTTTGGTGGTTGTCAAAGATTGGCAAAATTTTCCAAATTTTTTAGTACTTTTTGTTAGTAAGATTTGTTGCCTTTTTCACCCCTACACTAGAACTCTACTACTACCCAGTGTTTTTTTTTACTGGCAAAATCTCGCCAAAAAGCGAAATTAAAAATTTAAAAAATAAAAAAAAGTGATTTTTGAGGTTTTCAGTTGCCATAATATTAGAAATGAGAAAAAAAGAATTTAAAAATCGCCAGATTGAAATATATATATTTGGTTTTCATTGTATAGCCAAAAATATAGAAGGATGATTAAAGATTTGTAGTATATTTTTGATTTATAGCCAGATTTGGCTAAATCTTCCTTGGGATAATTGTCATTTCTTCTACATCTTCCTATGGATGGGATGATTGCCACTTTGACTACAAACAAAAATTCCTTTAAAAAAAAAAAAAAAAAAACACTGCCCATAACATTATATATGCCCTGTACTTGTTATGCAGCAAGTTCAATACAAGAGTGTACTCTGGTGCAATTCTTTTTCTCTCCCAATCTGGCCTTTGTCCCATTGAATTTTTTCACATTTCTTGAACTATTTTGGGTCCATGTTAAAAAAACATGTTTTGGGCATGTTAGGTTGCGCTACGCAACACGTAACATGCCACAAAGAAAGCCCTTGTTGACCTGTGGTACCTGACATGTTGTTACATGTCCCTTGGTACTTGTAACATGCGAGGTTATGGGGGGTGCAAAAACACGACAAGGTGAAAAACAAAATAGGGCAAAGGGCAGACTTAGGGAAATTTTTTTGCAAAGAACTCTTGGTATCAAATGCATTAACAATTATGGGCAAATGTAATGCTAGGAACTAATATTAGGGCTTTAATTTTTTTCTTAAAAAGAAAAAAAAGGTTTAAAATTAAATTTCTTTTTGTGATTTTCAAAGTTTGGTAAAATTTTCCACTTTTTTAGTTTTTAAAAAAAACTTAAAAATTGTTTTTCAAATATTTTTGTTGCCCCATTGTGAAAATTTATTTAAAATAAGAAGTTGAGAGTATTATGATAAAAGCCCCAAAATTTTCATTTGAATTTGCTTATAAGCATTATTACAAATATCCCATGATTACATTAAATTAGGGTATTTGAGTTCAAAATTTAGCATTTCTTGGGGTTTAATAATAAGGCCACTAAGTTAAGAGGCCTCTCACTCAAGAAGAATGTGAAGGTGTAAATTTAATGTAGCTGCTGGTTCTAAAAAGGAATTCTCTCCAATATTCAATAATTTTCTTTCACAAATTTTTGTTCTTTTGAGTTTTAAAAAATGAAAATATCCAACATTTATGAAAAAATAAAATAAAAATTACTTCACAAAATATTTTTTATTTTATTTTATAAAAATAAAAAATTCAACATTTCTTGGAAAAAAATTATTTCACAAATTATTTTGTTATTTGATTTTTAAAAAATTAAAAAAAATTCAACATTTCTGAAAATAATACAAGTTTGCAACCTACAAAGGTAGAGTAGAGTAGAGTATTGTTTTTCTTTGGAATAAAGTGTTGTTGCAGGTTATCAGCCAAATTTCATTCTCTTGGCTCCACAATTGCACCCAGTTTAAGGGAATAGTACCATGGCAAGCTTTAATTTATTTTGAAATTTTTATTTTTATAAAATAAATTATTCTCAAGAAGATATATATTTTTCCTTCACAAATTTTCTGTTATTTAATTTAATTTAATTTAATTTAATTTAATTTTTTTCATCATTTCTGAAAATAATATGATTAGCCTAGTTTGGAAGCTGCCAGCCAGGGTAGTAATAGTATTGAATTCCCCACTATATAGTCCTTTTTTTTTTTTTGGGGTAGCTATAAATAGCCAAAAAGCTATATTAAAAAAAATTAAAAAGTGCTAAAATCAAAGTGCTGTTTAAAGAATTCAATAGCCATAATTTGACAAAAATTCAAGAAAAGTGGCCAAAATTTCTTCATTACATCATTCAAGTAGGTAGCCAAAAAATGTAGAAGGGCATGTTTTAAAAAGTAAAATTACTTCCATATCTAGCTTGTAGAAAAAAAATTGGCTAAATCTTACTGTGTGCCATCACCATTTTGGCTACATCATAAAATTAAATTGACCCCAAAAAAAAAAAAAAAACACATATTGCCACACTATACAAACTATTATTCTGCTAAATAGTGTGATTGAAGTGGCATTTCCATTAAACCTCCAGACAACAACCACCAGCACCACCCATTAGCCAGAAACAAAAAATCATTAGCCAAAAATACAAAAAGAATTAGCCAACACTTCAAAAAGCATTAGCCAAAACTACAAAAAAAGAATTAATCAAAACTACAAAAAGCATTAGCAAACAATACAAAACAATTAGCCAAAACTACAAAATTGGTAGCCAAAACTACAAAACTATTAGCCAATATAGAAGTTTGCAATGCTAATTTTGAGCTTCTTCCCATTCATGTGTGCAACAACAGTTTGTAATAATTTTTGTAGTTTTGTTTGTTCTCATTCATTTTCTTCTTCACATTTTGGTGACATTCATTGCAACAAAGTTGTTGCAAGTTGATGCTGCATTCATTTTTCTTCTTCTTCTTCATCAGCATTAGCAGCAGCAGCAACTCCTACACTCGTTCATTCTTGCAAGTCTTTCTTTCTTTCTTTCTTGCAAACCCACCTGTGCACAGCAGCATTCTTTGAAGCTGTTGTGCAGCAGGAGTTGTAGAGATCAAATACAACTCTTGTTGTGGGCTTGAAGAAGAAGAAGAAGAAGATCCAGAGGTGTTGGGGGTGTGGGACTTCAATCCCTAGTCTTGTTTTGGGCTTGAAGGAGACGATCCAGAGGTTGGGGGTGTGGGAGATCAGTTCCTAGCTGTCTTGTTGTAGCTTGAGGAAGATCCAGAACTGGGTGGTGGTGTTCTGTGGTGGTGTAGATTCCTGGGAAGCTGTGGGTCTTTGTGTTTAATGTAAATGTTTCATCTTTGTTGCAACCGAGACTGTGATCTTCTCGTGGATGTTGCAGTAAGTAGTACTGAGAAGAAGCTCTAGTTGCTGGATCTGCTGAAGCTCACCTTCTGCTGCTGCTGCTGCTGCTGCTGAGTACTGAAGGAGCTAGAGTCTCGCAGTACTTAAATTACATCTTTCTTTCTTTTCCTCAACAAGATGTTGATGAACAAAAGAGCAAAGGTGGTAGTAGATGGAGAGGTTAGTGCAATCCAGACACAGCTGACGGCCGCTGCAGCTCTATCAGCTCTCACAGAAGGAGCAAGCCGTGATGATGGTCTGCATGGACAGAAGAAGCAACAGTTGCTGCAGTTTTGCATCGGGGAACATGATCAGCAGCAGCGCCTGCGGACTGTACACCAGCAGGATCCGCTCAACTGGGGGAAGGCAGCAGCAGCAATGCAAGGAAGCCATTTGGAGGAAGTGAAGCAGATGGTGCAAACCTACTACAACTGCAGCGAGGTGGTGTTGGAAGGATCCGACCTCACAGTCGCGCATGTCGCTGCGGTTGCTCGTCGTCCCGAGGCAGTGCAGGTGGTGCTGAACGCGGAAGTCGCCAAGTCTCGTGTCGATGATAGCTCCAACTGGGTACTCCATCACGCCATGAAGGGCACAGACACATACGGCGTCACTACAGGATTCGGAGCCACTTCGCACAGAAGGACAAACCAAGGAGCCGAGCTTCAGAAAGAGCTTATCCGCTTCCTGAATGCTGGCGTGGTGGGGAAGAAGAAGAAGCAGCAGGGAGACGAATTGGGTGCTGCTGATAATGAGAACAACAACAACACATTGTCATCTTCCACTACCAGAGCTGCCATGCTTGTGCGCACCAACACGTTGATGCAAGGATACTCAGGTATCCGCTGGGAGATTCTAGAGGCAATAGGGAAGCTCCTCAACAGCAACATCACTCCAAAGCTTCCTCTTCGAGGCACCATTTCTTCGTCTGGGGATTTGGTACCACTTTCCTACATTGCAGGCTACTTGATTGCAAGACCCAATGCAAGAGCCATCACAGCACAAGGCAAAGAAGTGGAAGCAGAAGAAGGACTGAAGCTTGCAGGAGTGGAGAAACCCTTCCAGTTACAACCCAAAGAAGGACTTGCCCTGGTAAACGGAACAGCAGTAGGATCAGCATTAGCTTCTACTGTGTGCTTTGATGCCAACATCCTTGCAATTCTTGCAGAAGTTCTCTCCGCTGTTTTTTGTGAAGTAATGCAAGGAAAACCGGAGTTTGCAGATCCCTTGACTCACAAACTGAAGCATCATCCTGGACAAATAGAAGCAGCAGCGATGATGGAATGGGTTCTGGATGGAAGCTCGTATATGAAACAAGCAAAGATGCAAGAAACCATGGATCCTTTGAAGAAACCTAAACAAGATCGCTATGCACTTCGCACTTCTCCCCAATGGCTTGGTCCTCAGATCGAAGTTATTCGAGCTGCAACTCATTCAATCCAGCGAGAGATTAACTCCGTGAACGACAATCCCTTGATCGATGTTTCTCGTGATCGTGCATTGCATGGGGGAAACTTTCAAGGAACTCCCATTGGTGTTTCCATGGATAACTTGCGTCTCGCCATCGCTGCAATTGGGAAACTCATGTTTGCACAATTCTCAGAGCTCGTGAATGACTACTACAACAACGGATTGCCTTCCAATCTCAGCGGTGGACCGAACCCTAGTTTGGATTACGGCATGAAAGGAGGAGAGATTGCGATGGCTTCTTACACTTCTGAGCTTTTGTTTCTTGCAAATCCTGTGACTACCCATGTGCAAAGTGCGGAGCAACATAACCAGGATGTGAACTCTTTGGGTCTGGTTTCTGCTCGGAAATCCGCTGAAGCTGTGGAGATTTTGAAGCTCATGTCTGCTACTTTCCTTGTTGCTCTTTGTCAAGCTGTTGATCTGCGTCACCTTGAAGAGACCTTGCAGGCTACCGTGAAGCAAGTGGTTTCTCAAGTCGCTAAGAAAACCTTGACCACTGGGAGTAATGGTGTTCTTCTTCCTTCCAGATTCTGTGAAAAGGAGCTCTTGCAGGTAAGACAGAAAAACACATGCATGCTTGTTTGTTTGTTTGTTTGTTTCTTAGCGAGGCTGAGTTTGGTTGTTTTCTTCTGAGCTTTTGGGGCTTTGGTGCTCAGTTGGTTTCTGAGGAGCTTTTGGTGAATTTGTGCTCAGTGGGTTTCTGATGAGCTTTTGGGCTTTTGTGAGTGGGTTTGGTTACTGAGCTTTTGGGGATTTTGTGCTCAGTTGGTTTCTGATGAGCTTTTGGGATTTTGTGAGTGGGTCTCTGAGCTTTTGGGGTTTTATGAGTTGGTTTCTGAGGTTTTGGATTTGGTGGGTTGGTTTCTAAACTTTGCTTCTTTGACATCGTGTTGCAACATCTGCAAATTGGCTACGAAATCACATCTGCACCCACAATGAAATCTGTGACTTCGTGCTTCTGTGTTTTTTTTGTTTTGTTTTGGGGTGACATTTTCAGTCCTGACATTTTTTTCGGGTTTCCATGCCTTTGGGACTTTGTGAGTTGTCTTCCTCCAAGCTTTTGGATTTTGTGACCTGGTCTGTAAACTTTTTTCTTCACAGCAACTTTGATGCAACATCTGCAAAACAGCTATGAAAACCACATCTGCACCTGCAATGAAATCTGTGAAGTCTTGTTGTGCTTGGTTTTTTTTTGGGTGATGATATTTTTCCAATGAAATTTGTTGAGTCTTTGTACTTGTTTTGTTTTTTTTTTGGGGGTGGGAGTAGGAGGTGACATTTTCATGGATCCTGACATTCGTTTTGTGGGAAATTTTGCTCTTGGGTTTGAAAATGATGGTGGTGTTGCACAGGTCGTTGATCATCAACCAGTGTTCACGTACGTGGATGATCCCACCAGCATGACATATCCCTTGATGCAAAAGCTAAGGCAAGTCCTAGTGGAGCATGCACTGAAACACAGCAGCAGTGATGGTGAGGAATTGGATGGAGGAGGAAGCTCCTCAAATATCATCTTCAGCAAAATTGCAGTTTTTGAGGAGGAGCTAAAAATGCAGCTTGAGAAAGAGGTACCTGAAGCTCGGGAAGTTTACGACAAGGGAGCTTCACCCATTCCCAACAGGATCAAAGACTGTCGGTCATATCCTCTCTACCAATTTGTTCGTCACGAGCTTGGCACTTGTTTGTTAACAGGTCAAAAAACTCAATCTCCTGGCGAAGATTTTGAGACAATCTATGATGCAATTTCGGAGGGGAAATTGGTCACACCATTGCTGAAGGTTCTCGAAAACTGGAACTTGCAACCGGGTCCATTTCCTAGTTCTTGCACATGACTTGAACAAATTAGCAACAGCCAACAACTGAACTTATTTTGGATTTTGTGATTTGTTCTTGATGGAATTCAGAGCTTCAGTTTAAGCTTCAAAGCTTTTCTGCACTTATGCTCTTCTGACGCACTCAGTACATACTGAAAAAGTTGTGAAAAATTGTGTTTGGTCTCATGAGCTCATGGAATGAGCTTGTAAGTAAAAATAGGGGTTTTGGTCTGATGTGTGCACAGAATGAGCTTGTAAGTGAAAAAATGGGCCAAAATGGGTTTTGGTTTGATGTGCTCACAGAATGAACTTGTAAGTGAAAAAAATGGGCTTTTTTAATGAGCACCCAGAATGAGCTTGTAAGTGGAAAAAATGGGTTTTCATTTGATATGAGCAAAAGAACAAGCTTGTAAATGAAAAAATGGAACAAATATGGGGCGTGTTTTGATGAAGTTACAAGATGAGAGCTTATGGGTTTTGGTTTGATGAGAACATGGAATGGGAATTGTGTATTTTCTTCTTATAATTGATGGGCTTCTTCTTGATTGCAGTTGGGTACTTAACCCAAAGATTTTTGCTTTGTAGTTGTAAGCTTGACAATGGAATTTGTGTTTCCAGTAGTTTTGTCATGCTGAAAGCCTGGGATGTGGGGCTATTGAAGAAGGGGTTCAGACTAGTGACACGAGGGTTTTGCCGTTTTTCAGTTGGAAAGTTTGGTGAGTACACAGAAAACATGTGGGTGGGGGCTCTATTTAGAGAAAGATGGTTATTAGTTCTCAATAATTCCTTAAAAGGGATGGTGGGGGGAGAGAGGAGAGGAGAGGGGGCCAAAGAGTTTTCAGTGTGTTATTATTAGGGAGGTGTGTTGGAGATAGTCTGGGTGTTTTTGCTTATTTATGCCAGGTACCTTTTGATGCATCATCTTTGCTAAATGTGAACTGTGAAGAAGTTGTTGGATCTATAATTGTAGTGACAACTTTATGTGCATGTGCAGCAATAACTCTCTTTATAAATCACTTGTACAATATTCAACTACTCCTCTTAACATACAAATGGTACCTGCATCGAGACACTAGAGTTATCCCTAAAGTCACCCTTTGTTTCACCCCTATCTCCTGTGCTTTCGCCCCCTATCCCCTCTTTCAATGGTATCTGCAGAGTAAGGAAATTTCATTAAATCTGGGTATGAAGTGCTCAAACTCAGCATTTAATGCACAAGGTTCGAGAATAATTATAGTAATTGTACAGGTAAGAGCAGTGAAAATATATGCAGCAGCAAGTGCAGGCAAGCGCTCAGGAAAAAGGAAACACAGGATGAAACTCAGTTTCCCACCAAAATTGGTGGAAATACTAGTTTGGGTCCCAGTTATTTAAACAAGTCTTATCTATGAAGGAAAGTAGTTTATCTGTTTTTTTTCGGTTTCTAGTTGAGATTTCACAAACCATCATGCATGATCCTGCTGCCCCCACCATGCTCTTAATACTTTTGGAAAGTCCTCAATGAGTACACACAACTACTATGCTCTTGATATGGTTCCAAAGCCATTGATGAGTAAGCTATGCACCACCACCATGCTCTTGGTACTCTTGGAAAGCTCTTGATATGCATAGAGAGGTGTGCATCAAGGTGGGTTTGTGATGTTTAGACCAGTGTTGGCCAGTTATTGAATTTTTTCATAATCGCATGGTAGGATAGTTTTTGAAATTCTTTAGGGGTGACGGTTAGGTTTGTTAATAATTGGTTAGTTACTAGCCAGTTATAAGGTTTTTTCAAACGTTAATATATATATATTTTTGGTTTTCCTTTTTGTCATTTTCTATCATAAAAATGTTAAGTGCTTTAGAATTGATAACCTACCCAGGAAGAGTAACCAAGTCATTTGGGTAAGTTATTTTTGGAATTTTAATACCGATCATCATGTTATTAATTGATTAGAAAAAAATCAATAACCAATTGATAAGTTATTAATAACTGGATTGATAACCAAGTCACAACTCAATAACCAGCCAACACTAGTTTAGACCTTCAGTGCAAGAGTTATTGAAATAATTGAAACCATTTTGTCAAGGAAAATTCAAAGAAAATTTTATAATTTGAGACGAAAGTTGGGTGAGCTCTTGGTATTATTGAAAAACCCTTGCTCAGCATAATTTCTTGGAATTGATTTGGTAATTTTTAGACCTAAACTTGGGGGGGGGGGCGCGGGGGGGGGCGGGGGGGAG
>Ga0116231_10007136_pt1 | contig 20736 bp, 13 predicted proteins | sample S1TSphgellanicum_2_FD_89695 | JGI IMG/M metagenome (GOLD analysis project Ga0116231, IMG submission 89695) | Host-associated microbial communities from peat moss isolated from Minnesota, USA - S1T2_Fd - Sphagnum magellanicum MG | ecosystem: Host-associated > Plants > Peat moss > Unclassified...
ACCCCCAAAGACACCCGAAACGCCCCGCACCCCGGTGAAGCCGAAAAGACACAAAATGCCCCCGGCAAAAGGTAAAAAAACAAAAAAAACCCCCCCCCCCCCCCCCCAAAGTAGAAGTATAAAAATCTACATACGACACGAAAAATAAATAAATCTAAATACCTCGGGATTAAACCTTGGGCACAAAGATGGGTTACAATCTTTTCAAAGGGAACTCAACAAGGGTAGCCTAGTTATTCCCTTCGGAAGGTGGACGATTTCTTAAGTTACATAAACTTTGCATCCTTCTTCTTTTCTTTTCTTTTTTTTTCTTTTTTTCTCGTCTCCCAATGTCGGTTCAAAGTGATCAAAAGATAGACCCCAAAAAGACCCAATAATTGAGCTCTTTAAAGGAATTGGGGGTTGGGGAAAGGCAGGGCCGGCCACTTTCTTTCCCCCCTTAATTTCTTTTCATGCACACTTTAAAAAAACAAAAAAGGAACTTTCCAAAAATTTCTCAAATTGTTTTGTCAAAAAATTGTCAAAATTTGTCCCCAAAAAAACCACTGCAGGCAAATAACCCTTTTCATCATGTTTGCTTCTTTCTGCTGTAAAGATGGCCTAACGGTAATTCATATTCTTTTGTATTTGTAGATTTTAGCATTTTTGGGGATATGTGGAAATTCCACATTTGTAAATTTTAATTTCTTTGAATAATAATAAAATAAATAAATTTTCTTTTTGAAATTTCCCATGCATCCAGCAGCAGAGAAGCATTATGTTTCATCTCTGGTGAAAAGAAACCAAAAAGAAAACGAGAAAAAAAAGAAAAGAAAAAAAGAAAAGAAAAAAAGAAAAGAAAAAAAGAAAAGAAAAAAAGAAAAAAGAAAAAGATGAGAAGAAGGGAGAAAAAGAAGAAAAAAGATGAGAAAAAGATAAGAGGAGAGTGGAAGTTCCAGTACGTAGCCAAGAATTATAGAAGGATTCTATTTTTCTTTTTCTACTTTCATATCTAGAATATAGCCAAATTTGGCTAAATTTATTTTTTGAAAGATCGCCCTTTCACAAAATCCTTAAAAAATCCCTGCGGGTCTGGTGACTTCCAGAATGGACAGAGTTTCAGGATGAATGAGAAACTCTTCATGGATGGATGCTAAGTTCTTTTAAAAAACCCTGCGGGCCTGATGGCTTCCAGAATGGACAGAGTTTCAGAATAGATGAGAAATGCTTCACGGATGGATGATACATGCTTCCTGCTTTTGCAGATTGTGCAGGAGGAAGGGAGGAAGGGAGAGAAGAAGAAGAAGAAGAAGAAGAAGATGAGAAAGGAGCAGAGAGATCGCAAGAAAAATAGCATTCTTCGCAGCTTGAACAGTCTGGAGCAGCTTTCTGGATACTCGGAGATTGTTTCCGTGAGGAAGAGCTTTCGAAAGAACCACTCGGCTTCAAAATTCGTGAAGGTATATGAAAATGAACTCATTGTGTTTTTTGTCTCTTCTAGGCTTCTTCTTCTTCTTCTTCATTTCACGCAGGGTTCAATCTCCCTGTTGCAATGTATTTCTATGCTGTTCTTGTGAAGCTTTTTCTCATACAGGTGATAATAGAGAAAAATAGTAAGCTCTTGGAGATTCTCTCTTTTTTCTTTTTTTTTTTGGGTCTGGAATTGAGTTGATTGCAAAAATTTCTGAATCTTCTCTCAGGTTGTCTTTCGGGAAAGTTTTGTTTTCCTCTGGTTTTGTTTTTTTTTGTTGTTTTTGTGGTGTGTTGGAAGGGAATGAAGCTTGCGTCCGTGGTGAGAATGGCTTTTGCAGAAAACGTTCATGATTTGTCTCTGTGCAGAAAAGCTCCGGCTTCGGTTTGCCTTGTTCTGAAAGCGGCATTTGTTGCAGTGCATGAAATTTTGGAATCCGATCATGCGAGCATGTGTGCAATTTCTGTGTCTTGTAATGCATTCGATGTCTGCGAGCGAAGCGTCGTTAGAGCGATCTACCGGATGAGGCAAGAAGATCGCATCGCGAACATATCTTGTGTCGGGGTTTCCTGACGCGATTCCTGTAAGCGTTTTTGTATATCTCTGCCAGAGCGCACGCGATATGTGAGCTTTCTGCTGATAAAAAGCTTCTTGCCGACATGGGAGACGCGGTTCCATCAGTGCAGTCTTCTTCGGCGGAGAAACAGCCAGCAGCACCGCCACCACGACGGCCGACGATATCGGAAGAAGCTTCAGAGGTTCTTCCAATGGAGACGTGTTCTTCGTCAATTGTCCGCCTCAACGTGGGAGGGATGCTGTTTGCAACCACGATCGACACCTTGACGCAGCGGGACACGGAATCCATGCTTGCCGTCATGTTTAGCGGCCGCCATCGCCTCCACATGGATGCCAACATGGGAGCAGTGTTTATAGACAGGGACGGTACACACTTCAGACACATTCTGAACTGGCTCAGAGACGAAGTCGTGCCTACCATGGACATTGCAGCATACCAAGAGCTTCTCAGGGAAGCAGAGTATTACCAGCTCACAGGCTTGATTGAGGCCCTTACTCCACTCCTGTGCAAGAAAGATGAAGATGACAACACAAAACCTGAGATGACACGACGTGACGTGATCAAGTGCCTTCAATTCACAAAAGTGCGGCTTCGAGGTGTTAATCTTTCAGGCCAAAACCTCTCGAAGCTTGACTTGAGTGGTGTCGATTTAAGCTACTCATGCCTCATCAACACATTCTTCTCGAGAGCAAATCTGAAGCAAGCAGACTTCAGTGGAGCTGAAGCAGATGGAGCCAATTTCCACTCTGCAAACCTGTATTCCTGTCAATTCATAGCAGCACGGATGCGGGGTGCAGTTCTTTCTGGGGCATATCTACAGAGTGCAAATTTGCAAGATGCCTGTCTCATAGACTCCAGTTTCTGCAATGCCGATCTTCATTCTGCGCATCTACAGAATGCAGATCTTTCCAATGCTAATCTGTCTGAGGCTAACTTGGAGCAAGCAAATCTGAAGGGTGCTAAGCTTAATGGGGCCAATCTGCGAGGTGCCAACCTCCAAAGAGCTTACCTCCGGGATGTTGATCTTCGGGATACCATATTGGAGGGTGCTTCTTTGAATGGTGCCAATCTGCAAGGAGCTAGCCGGTGATAGAGAAGTTACTTCCTCTTCTGCTCCTCCTCCTCTAAAGTTCTTGTTTGAAATTAAACTTTTGTTCATCCTCAATTCTTTCTTCCAGAGAAATTCTTGGGTCTCCCTTACTGTACATCTCAAGAAACAGGGGGGTCTTCTCACATTTTGCATTGTGGAATAGGTAATGAACAGCCACAACTCATGCGACAATAAACCCTAGATGCATTTGGCAGCAAAACAATAAGTAGATGATTGAGGTTGAGTACTTCGCAGGTCTTAGGGTTTGTGATCAGCAACCTTCATGAACTTGGGAAACATTTGAATGCAATGGCTTGATATCACCGCTTATTGTGAGGATTGCCAGTATGGTGTGGATTCTTGGTTATACTTGGAAGGCATCTTTTCTTGTGCTGCCTGCTATAGCAATTGTTGCTTGGGTCATGAGCTTATCTACTGCAATTTAACTATGATGATCATTGTTTTGTTGCAGTCTATGTTTGTTTAGAGACATAAAATATGTGCAATGACAGATATGATTTCTTACCTGCTGCATCAAATTACATACAACTCACAAAAGCTAGCTGTCTGGCTTGTTTGGATTGTTCTGACACAGGAACCCTAAAAGCCATTTAGACCCAGTTTAGAAAGCGCATCAGAGCTCCATTTGTTTCTTTACAAAACTATTCATTGTCCTGCTTTGATATCATCAGTTTAATGTAGAGGGTGATTGTTTACTCTGACCGTCCAGATGAATTGCTGAGATGCTGCACCTTTCACGTTTGACAATACCTTGGGCCTCAAGTCAGTACTATTTGTAAAGTTCACAATGTGAATTGCCTTCGCTCTCTTGCTTCTAGGTTAACAGCTGCTTTTGTTCTGCGCCATGACTCATAATCAGTCTTTCTCAATCCTTGTCATCTGGCATGCACACCCCTTATTGCCTCTCATACTACTTTGTTTCATCACACTCAATCTGGTACCATGCAAATTCACTGTATCCTCCTTTCTATTTGTTTTCTCCTTCGTTTCTTTCGGACCATTGTTCTCTCATACAAACTACAAGCTTCAAGTTTTCAAAATTCAGGTTCAGTATTTTGCTGCAGCATGATAAGATTGCTTAGGTTACTATCCATATGTACTGCTGTGTTGTGAACCTGAATGTCCCTGTTCATCGTCAATGCTGTAACATGAGTTCAAGTTGTTGCCAAGCCTTAGGAACCCTTCATGATTGTATTACACAAAAAGCAGTGAGAGGGAGGACCTTTGTGAATGCATATATTCATGGCACAAGGGGCATACAAATCACTAACAAGTAGCCAGGTTCTTGAGTAGCAAGTCATTAGCTTTGACTTCATGTCACTGCAAAGCAAGTGGAAATCAAAGGCCACAACAAGTTTCGGATCATGATTAGGCCCCTTGAAGGAAGGGTTTTGGGGCTGCACAGTGGTGGCACTGACAATGTTCTTTTGGTAAGAAGCAGAATCACTACTGTTAGGGTTTCATCAGCCCAGACACTCAGAAAATCATCAGCAAACATGTAGTGGTAAATCAACAGGGGAATCTCTGTGCAATTTTCTCAATAGAAGCCACTTTCTCATTTCATCAGGGTAAGTTTTTCCAGTCGTCAGACCAACCAAGACTCCTTTCCCCTCCCTGGATCCAATTCTCAAAATTCAATTCAAACTAGACACCTTTAAGATGCCCTTGTCTAAGAACTTTCTGGAAGCTTTAACAGTGTGAAGGTTTTGTTGCACATTATTGTAACCAATTGCTACTTAATCATATACCTAGCAGGTCACTCACATGATGGTCTGCTGCTCCAACACAGAATGGGCAAATTTTTTCAAAGAACAAAGCCCACATCTCAGCATGGTCTGTTGTTGAATAGGTTCTATAGCACTGAATAGACAGTACCTTCCTGCATCCAAACTACCCTCTACCTTTGCAGCTGCTTGTTTGGCCATTGCTGATGAAGAAGACAACAGTAAATGTCACCATATTGAAACACATGCTGGAGGAAGATATCCATATGAAGATATGCACATTCAACAACACACACAATCCCACATAGATCATGTTTTTAGTTTACCTCAATTCTGTCAGAAGCTGATTATTTTTTTCCTTGAATGAACAGGATCAATTTGTTACTCGTGTCCAATCTGCCAGCAGCTAAATTTTCTTTTCTCAACTGAACAAGATCAATTTGCTAATTGTGTCTGCGCTCCAGTTCTTCATTAGATTCCCTGAAGGTATATAATTTCAGCACTGAAGAGTAACTCTCATTTCTCAGGAGCATCGAGAATATTTCTCAATACTGACATTAAGAACCACAGAAGAAACCCAAAAAAGAAGGTAAAGAAGAGGTTCTGGTATGAGCAGATAGAAACCAAGACAAATGTACTTTCTATAGAGCTTCTGTGACATTCTTTCAGCATTTTGTCAGTGCGGAGGTTTTCACGTTGGTTGCGTCAAAAGGGAAAACTGAAATGCAGAAATGACAAGGAAAAAAATTGGGTCCAGTATGTGGCGTACCATCCATCATGTATTGAGTTTGATCCTGAAAATCTTGATTCCATTTGTTGCTGATGCCGAGGACCCATTTGGGGATCTGCTATCTCTTTTCATTTCCGCACTCTCTCTCTCTCTCTTTTGGGTCCTCTTCATCCTTCCTCTACTACTGCTGCCAAAGGAAACCCTAAAACTAAGGGAGCTGAATATAAGAAAGCAGGCTCTGCGTGAGAACCAATATGGCTCGCAGACGAATCACCAGCACACTGAGTTGTCCAAAGAAACCCCCTAAAAACCAAAACACTGTTACGATCTCCATTGACTAAGTACCTATCTCCTTCTTCTTCCTTTTTTAGCAATTCCGAGCCTACTACTACTACTACAACATACGTCTCTTTAACAAAAAAACTCAACACAAACACACCCACTCTCTCTCTCTCTCTCTCTCGCTCGAAATCCTTTCACAAAAACACTTACCACACTCAACAAATACAACAGTTTTTCTGCCGTGGCTAACATCAACAACCCTTTGGTTTTTTTTGGGGCGAAATTTCGCGAAATTTCGACTTGATTTCGAGCTGCACAAAAGGATTTTTCATGGAAAAAACAAGACCCCAAAAAATTCGCCAGATTTCGAAGAAATTTTTCCCAAATTGCCAGATTTTTATGATAAGTTCTAGTAGGTAGCCAAGAATATAGAAGGATTCTGGTTTTTTTCTACTTAGTATTTAGAAAAATCTGGCTAAATCATCTTTATGGATGATCGCCACTTCAGCTACCACAAAATTGAAAAAAAAAGAAAAAGAAAATCCACCCTGAGATTCAGCATCACCTGTACCTGCTAGGTATGACTTTTTTACCACTTAGGCGGCATGGCTTTGCTGCCTGAGAAGTAACAGAACTTCTCAGTGGGACCTATCTCCACCAGTACGCACTCACATTGATGCAGATGGTTTGTGCAAGTTTTTGAGATTTTCTTTACACTAGAGATATTGTTGTCCAAGCATCAAGTTCTTGTGCATAATGATCCTGAGTACATATACCCCAGTAAAGCTAGGGTTGAGCATTTTAGACACGCAGAAGTTGCATAGAAAAGGTGCAGGGAGCAGGTCTCCTTGATGCTTCTTCTCAAATTGACCAACTTTTGCATTCAATAGAACCCTTGATATTGCATCAAAAGGGTGAACCACTGTCCTCTCTCTCTCACACACCCGGGCATTGTGTGCATATCCAAAGCAAATTATGTGCTGCTGTGTCATCTAGCAGAGTTAGGGTTCACTGTTACAAAACTTGAGCTTGATGCTCAAACACATAGAAATCAGTTCATTATATGTAAAGTGCATTCATAGTATCTTCAAGCCATGCCGTGCTAGCTTGAATATGGGGTTCTGTATTACAAATGCATGTAAAAATTTCTTCAACATGAATTGAAATGGTTTTCAGATCAAGGTTTTGGTGTATTAAAAAATTGAAAGAAAACATACCTTGCCAGCACAAATAAACCTTGTTTGACAAAATAATCATTTTCCGCTAGTCCAACCCAAAATGAAGCATTCTTCTTTTGGCCCATTGGCCTTACGCTAGGGCCCAACCCAAGAACCCATGAATGATGTGATAGCCTCATACATGGCATTATCTAGACATCGCCTCCTTGCCTCGTCCATTGGCTTTACTCTCCTTGCCCTCAGGCCAACAACAAAATACATTGAATTATGAGCTTGAGTTGGCCCAAGAATTCATCATCATCAGTGGGTTAGGTTGAGCCAGAGATAATTTTTTGGGCTTAGGCCATGGTGTACAATGGGTTCAGTGCATTACAGTGGCCAGCTTTGTCTACCTGACATTTTCCGGTGTGAACAGGGTCTTCATAGGGTATCCTGGATTGGGATCTCATTTTAGGTTAGGCGAACGGAAGGACACTCCAGGTCCCCTCTTCCAGGTCTTCCTCACATATAGTATCCTCGTTTCAAGATCTCAAAATAGGGTTTGAGGACGAACAAGGAGAGAGACACTTCTTCAGAAAATCTCTTTTTCTGTTGCGCTCGTGTGCTGAGTTGCGGATCATCCTCGTCGCCGCCTGCGCTTCGCATTTTCTCTCTCTCTCGACTCGCAGTCTTCAGCATGGTAATCTCTACTTTTCCTTTTCCTTCGTTGTTTCCTTATTGATTTTATTTCTTTTTTTGTTTGTAGTCGGGAATCGTGTTTGAGGACGAAGTTGAACTTACTCGATTCTGTGGAAGTTCTTAGAAAAATTTCAGATGTCGTCGTCCGCGGCCGCGGTCTTCTGTTTCGTTTTTATCATCGTCTACATCTTGTTCTTTTTCATGGCCAGCTTGACGTCTCTCTGTTTTTTGGGGGTTCATGTTGCGTTGTCTCTTGCTATATTTGCGGTGCACAGTGTTAGGGTTTTTCATGTTCTCTTTATTAGATAGATCGTTACACCTCTTTACTGCATGTCTGTTGTTACCTATCTCGATCTCTTTCAGCAATGAAGGATGTTTGAGTTTTTTCTCAAGAAAACTGCATCTCAGACTGTGGTAAACCCTACTAAGTGCTATGATGCATAATAGTATGTGTTGCACAACTGTGCCAAGACGTGTTAAGCTTGATCCTATGTTAACAGTGTCTTTGTTCTAAGGAGATAGGATGGTCGCATCATGGTTGGTTGATTGCAGGATACAGCTGTGAAGTTGGCGATTGTGATGAAGGTGATTGGCCGAACAGGGTCACGGGGACAAGTGACTCAAGTGCGTGTGAAATTCTTGGATGACCAAAATCGACTAATCATGCGCAATGTCAAAGGACCTGTGCGTGAAGGTACATTCTCTTGACACTGTTATACAGTATCCATGCTCCTCATCTGTGTTCTCTTTCTTGCCATTGATGGTTCTTGCTTTGGGGGCTTCAGTTAGTGCAATCAGACTTCTTTTGAGTTTTTCCCTCTGATTCTCGAGCCCTGTGTATGCTATCTCACTCTGCACCCTTGAATTTAGTACACTGGGTTGATCAGGGTGCTGAAGGATCACACACTGCTTGCCTTTTAACAGGAATGAGATGATCTGAAGATGATCATTGTATCTGGTCCACATTGTTGAGAAACTTTGAATTGCACACTGAGAACACACGTGATCCCTTTTGCCTGCCCTGCACTGTTGAGAAGTCTGGGTAACTCCCATCCACAACATGGGTTTTCGAAGTCAGGTTTCTAGTTGTATGCTGATCTTAGGCAGAAGGTTGCACCATGACTATTTGGTTGCTGAATAAGATGTGGAAACCTTACAGTGATTTGGGATATGCATAACTGTGGTGAAATTTTTGTCACTCTTGATGCAGGTGACATTCTGACTCTTCTTGAGTCAGAGAGGGAAGCAAGAAGGCTTCGCTGATGTGCTTGCAATGCAAGTTGCTGCTGGGATGCAGTTGGCCTGGTAGTCTATAGAGTCTATCTTACAATGCAAAACTGGCTCTGTTGTACTGTTGGTGAGATGTAATCTGATGGTGGGTCCTCATATTCAGTTTTTCAATGACTTCTGCTGAGTTTCTACTTTCACAATTCATGGTGTTGATGATTGAGCTACAAGTTTACAGGATATTGTGCTGCGCCGGAAGTAGTTGCCAACTATTCTATGAGATCAGCCCATTGATTATGCTGGCCCTGGATATGTGAATGACCAGGGTTTGATATCCACTGGAGCTTCAGTAAATGATTTATGAAATAACAATGTCCAGATCTAATCTATTTCAAATTACTTGATCTGTGCTAATTGTCAACAGAGAAAGTTGGGGCTTTTCAAGTTCATTGCCCAAGTAAGGGAATGGGTTCTGGGGATGAAACAATAAGATAAATTCTGGTGGTTGGTTGTTGTTGCCACAGGTTTGTGCTCACCCACATTGAGCACAAACATTAATATTGATGGTGATTTGTTCCACAAAACATAACCCTGACACTTTGAAATTCCCAAGGCTGCAAAGCCTTCTCTGTGGCTGGGAAAGAAAGGGCAACTGATGAAGGTAGGGTATGTTTGTGAATGTTCTCATCATGTTTACTTCCATGTTTTTGGTCGTCTTTTCTTTTGTAAGAGAATTCTTTAAACATGGTTGGAATCTGTGCTGTCTAATTTCAATGCTATAAGGAGGTGCACAAGAATTCTTAATGCAGGTGAGTGGCAGAAAGCCGAAACCCTGTCATAGTAAAGGAATTGCCAATTTTTCATGCTTCTGGACCATTTATTGCCAATACCGTTAAAATGCATTATGTGATTCTTGTTGTGTCTGTCATAGTAGTTTAAGGGCAAAGGGATGCATTGTTATCATTGGTAATTTGACCATATGCATTTTGTAAGCAAAAATGGGTCTCCAGGTATAACAGTTTGCTTGTAATGAGCAAAGCCTGATGTTCAAGTGGGAAGGTGGAGTTGAGGATATGAATCATGATTTCAACCTAATTTCCATCGCCACACTACTCTAATTTCCAACTACTTGGGAGATGTTCTTTCTCTTTTATGCATAAATGCACATGCTTGAAATGGAAGTACACAGTGGTGCCCATTAACTCTTCACTGGATGCAATGTTTGGTGGGTCTGGAATCAGAACACATCATGCTTGAATGGATATGGGGTCTATACATTATACTTGTAAGTTGTAAACTATGACGGAAAAACTAAAACAAACTTCACAATACCAAAAAAATAGTCAAATTGCCTCCATCTTTGACAAAAAGACTTACCATATTGAATATTCCATGACACATTGGGAATCGAGTTCAATCAACTTCTCAATATCATTCAAAGTTTAAAATGAAGCCTTACATCTTGACCTTTTTTACACATTATTCAAGCATTTTAATGGCATCACATTCTTAAAAGCTAATGTCTTCAGGCAACAATATTAATATCAAAATCTCTTAGGCTTTTAAGCTTGAACAGTTCCACAAAACAACAACAATCTTGACCCTACACTGACGGCACATGTATGGTTTATCTTTCCCACAGTATCTTGATTGGTATGTGACAGACAGTCACACTAAAATGTGCTTTGGGGACCAGTTCTTCTCTGTGATTTCTTGTCTATCTCTACTTCTGTTTTGTTTCTGGTATGAATGTCTTCTACTTATAAAAAAGATATGGGTATGTGAGATCTATTGTCTGATACTGGTGGGGTATGCCAAGCATTGCCCCTGCGGAAGAAGCTTTTAAAATCAGTGAGCAGATTGGTAAGATCACCTTTGAAATCCAATTCTAAAAGCAATCTGGCAACCTAGGAGGCCTGGAGTTACGTGTGGGCACCAGTCTCCATTGTCCTAACAAGTAGAATTGGGTGAGGGGATTACGATGGAAAGCACATTTTGTTGACCACACAGGACCATTACTGTTCTACGTGAAGCTTTCACCAACATATTTGATAAATGTGTGGCATGGTGTGATGATGGCATGCTATGGCCAGCAAATTTCACAACAAAGCTGTACAGTGTTCTTTCTGCCTAAGAGAGCAGGAACAGGATTTTCAGGCAGAGTGGCAATCCACTGATGTCTCCATATAGATGGCATTGCTTGATGGCTTTAGAATGCATGTAAACATGCAGAGCACAACTTGCTTTTTGAGCATGTGTTTAGCACTTCACCCAAGTCACATCTCCCCACATCATGCCTTGATCACTGCAAATGCATGTCCTCATATGTGAAGCAGCTTAACCCAGATTTATCAACCAGAGATTCATGTAGTCCAATTCTTTTTGTAGCGAAACAGATGCACTCGGTTGGAAATATCCAGCAGTGAAGATATTTCACTTTCAAAACAAGCACAACAGCCTGGTGAGATTGTAGTGGTTTTTAGAATTGCTCTGTTCCAATTTCCAAAGACTGAATAAGCCAACACTTTGTTCAACAAAATCTTCTTTCCTTTCTCTATAGGGAACCTATTATCATAATATACATTGAACCAATGACTGCCACCACACTCCCCAAGCTTTCCTTGGTTAGCAATGCCAGCATTTTCCAGAGCCAATTGGGCATGCTTTTCTCCTCCAAATTGCACTCTAATGCACAGGACATTTGTGGACACTTGCAAACACTTTGGTATAAAATGAAAAACTCTTTGATAAGTCTCAGACTTGTATACAACCCGCCTCATTGCCTCACTCCCAAGTTTGGTTTTCAGTCAAGGTTAGAGCCATGACACTTGTACTTTTCTTTCTTTGTTCTTAATGGGTTGTTGTTCCATTCATTCAGATTCATGATTTGTTTCTTCCTTTCTCTTAGCCTTCTCTTTCAATGCACCAACATCTTCCTTGTTTGTCATCATTAAAGACTTGGTGCCATCAATAATCTAAGTGCGGATTTGTGACACATGTTGGAACATCTTCATGAGCTTCCTCCACAAAGTAGTGGCAAAAACAGTCTTATGTTTCTGGTATCAAATCACATTCCACCACTTCAACTCCAAGTGATGTGTCATTGAAAGTCTCTAAGTCACTGAAGTCCAAATCAAATGTGTCATTGTTGAAATCTGGATTACATACATGCTAAAGAAAAATGCATTGCTTGAGCCTTGGTCCCATTCCGCCCTTGCATTGCCTTAGAGTTGGAAGGCCAAGTTCTTGTGGTAATAATAAATGCCTTCTTCATGTTGGTTAGAAGTAAAAGTGTTTTTCAAAACCAAAGATCAGGACAAGTAGAAAAATAGGAAGAATTAACTCCTGTTTGAATTGCTTTGGGTCCCCAGAAGAGAGGGATATGCCAACCTAGGAAGTAGTGCAAAATCAAGGTGACATGCACAACACCAGGTAGCAAGCTACCAGACAACCCCATCCCCGAGGAAAAATTAGATTAATATCATGCGGCTCAACAAGACTAGTATCAGATATTAAACTAATAAGAACAGATACTACACTTGATCTTAGCCTACAAGGCCAAGAAAGGTATGAAGCTAATGGAGTCAAACTGAGGTATATATATACTGCGGTAATGAAAAGCTTTTGGCAACCAATAAGTTACAGGATTAAGACTCGGGCTTGCTCTTCAAGCCCTTCTTTGCTTTTCGTTTTTTGTGTGTGTTTGTGTGCTCTGTAGTATTACAGTGCTTCTGCAATTAATTGTTGCACAAGTTCACCACTACAACTTGATGAATTATAGGGTTCAAGGGAAACAACGTGAAGCACACTGGAATAAGGAAAGTCATACATGTGCATATTTTACAAGATGATAACCATTCAAATTGGAAATCTAATAGTGATAACATTTGAATATGCTATGGTGTTTTGCTTGTACACATTTGCGTGGTGAATATCAAGGGATGTAATGGGTTTGAAATTATGTTGGGTGCGAACTTGTCCAAAATTATTGCAACAAAAATTTACTATTAGAAATGTGTCGCAATATATAATTGTACTAAAGTTCTAAAGGGATGATGTTTAGAGCATCTCCATTGCATTACTCAAAAAGGATTTGTATGTCAAATTTTAGATGACTATTACACCAAGTTGTTGGAAATATCAATTTGCATACACAATTGGAGCAGATTTGCTTCTTGGGTGAACACTTGTTTTGGGAAAAGAAAATCATTGTTGCTATTTGACTAATCATGTTTTTTGGTCACACTAGGGGCCACAATCCCTTAAGCTCCTATACTCTATAATGAATCTAAACACAATATCCTTGCCTTGGTAGGCAAGGCCAATAAATCATGAAGTTCATTCTCTAAGGGGGCTTGTGCTTGTGTTTCATGTGTGTCATATATAAGAATAGAAAAAAATATGTTGCATTATCTCTATTCAAGAATGATGTATGGAATTAAATCTTGATTGTTAGTATTTTTTTAAAAATTAATTTATTATTTTTTTTGGGGAAAAAATTTGTTCTTTTTTCAACAATAAAATGTGGAAAATTGTGGAAGATTTTTTTTTTCGAGTGTAAATTCAACTAATTATGCTTGTTTTGGAAAAAAAATCACCAAATTTCCAATATCACAAAATTGAAAAGAAAAGAACCCTTTTAGTGTTATGCCAATGGAAAGACATGATCTTGGAATAAACAAGATTGATTACATGAGTGATGAAGTCACCATAACTGGTAGACAAACTGATGAAATTGAGAATTACCAAAGAGGATGAGGATAGCAGTTCATCATTGACAAATATGACAAGTATGGATGATTTTAGAGTGGTCGTATTAGGTTGCATCCAATCCACAAATAGTGATGTAATGTTTCTGGATTAGGTCTGGGCACACAAAATAAGAGCTGAATTGAATGAAACTCAGATGAGTTCTTGTAGTTGTGTTTGGATGTATAGAAAAAGGGTTTAGGGTTTAAGGGTTTAGGGGGTTTAAAAACACTTTCCCCCAACCTGCCCACGAATTGGAAGAGTGCAGTTTTTATATTTTATAAGGTTTTTTTTTGGGCAAAATTGTCCAAGAAACTCAAAGCTGTGAAAACTTCCTGAATTTTTTTGGGTTGCCCACAAATTGATCTTTGGAATCTTTTCCACTCTGCCCAGGACTAACCTCAATACTTGACCTCAGGTATAAAAATTACTATGTCTGGCCCAATGTTTCTTTTTGAGCAATTTTTTGCATCACTCGGCAACATACAAATGAAATGAGAACATTTTTTCATTCTCTTGATTATTTTTTAATTAAAAAAATTATTTAAAAAAAAATTTAAACTTTGAAAAAAAATGGCCATATTTAGACACATTTTCTGATCTTACAACAATTAGTCACACCACATTCCAATTGTTTGTTATTTTTAGCATTGATTTTTGAAAACTAGTTGTCATGCATTCTTATGTTGGCACTTACATTTCTCACTATCAACACACATACAACACATAACACAAAAATATTTTAAAAACATAACATGTCAAAAAAAAATTTAAAAAAATAAAAAATTATATATATATATATATATATATATATATAATTTACAAAAAATAAATAAAATCTAAACCTAAAAAGCACACAAAAAAAATCACATAACCCGAGTCAAAAACAATTGCATAAAAAAACTCATACAAACTTTCAAAAACACAACCTTGTGTTCCAGAATTTCAAATCACCAAAACAAAAGATGTTGAACTCACTTTGGACATAGGCTCTTCTTATTAACCCCCACACCAAAATTTACATTAAATTTTTTAAAAAAAAAATCTGACCATCTGTATAAAGCAACTCCACAAACAATTCATCTGCCCTATTTCTATTGGGCAAGACGGAAAAAATACAATCAAACACCCAATATCTGCCCGAAATACAGGATAACAAAATGATGTATAAATAACTATGGATGATAGCCAGTTATCAGACGTCCGGGAGAATGGATGGTGGCCAGGACAGCAGACGTTCGGCAGAATGGATGATAGCCCGATAGCAGATGTTCGGTAGAATGGATGATAGCCAGATAGCAGACGCTCGGAGAGAATGGATGATAGTCAGTTACCAGATGTTCGGGGAGAATGGATTGATAATCAGTTATCAGACGTTCAGCAGAATGGATGATTAATCAGTTATCAGACACTCGGCAGAATGGATGATATCCTCCAAGTTATGAGACCGATCGGGGAGAATGGATGGTGGCCAATTATCAGACGTTCCGGAGAATGGATGACAGCCAGTTAGCAGACGTTTGGTGCGAACGGATGAAATATAGATGAGGGTAAGAACGGATGGACGAGAAGCTCACGAGAATCGCGAGGCGAGGGTGCAAGCGCGACGCTCGCTCGCTCACTCGGTCGCTTGCAGCGGCAAAAGACGAGAGACAAAAGAGAAGAAGAGAGGAAGAAGAAGAGAGAGAGAGAGAGAGAGAGAGAGAGCTCGCAATCTCTTCTTCTCTTCTCTTCTCTTCTGTCGCACATTCCTTTGCACAATTAGCAGTATTCCTTTCACTTCTTCGTTCACAAATTATTATACTGAAATTCATTCTCTTTTGCCGTTTTCATTTTTTTGGATTTTCATTTCCTCTCGGATTTGCAGCCATTGCGACTGAACATGCTTTCCGAGAAGAGGAGGCTGTACCCTCCTTGCAGGAAGAGTATGAAGGTGATCGGTTCTGCGGAGTTTTGTAGCCTAAGCCATGAGGAAACAAGGTGCTCGCCGAGATGGCATAAAGAAGAAGGAAGAGGATAATCCGATGAGATCGGGAAATTGAGGTACGTGAGGGAAAGGAAGAGAATCAGGTGGAGAGAGAGAGAGGTACAAACAGACGGAGAGACAGATACAGAGGAACGAGGAGGGACCAAATGGACATGTTGAGAAGCGTACTGGATAGCGAATCTTCGGCGTCATCCAGTCACACCAAATCGTCGAGCACGAGCAGCGTGCAGGACGAGATTCGGAGGCTGGAAGAGACGATCAGGACGTACTCGTATGAGCCGGAGGTGAATGCGAAGCATTACAATATGCGGACCTTGGTGGAGCTGACGCACGAGCAGCTCATCCGCATGACACAGGAGGAGATCAAAGGCATCTTCCAGATGCTGTGTCGGGAGTTGACGGCCGCAGATTTCTTCTCCGTCAAGGTTGGCGTCCGAAAGGAGAACATGCCTGCTCATCATCATACTGGTGCGTCAACCTTGAGGTTGTTGTCTTGTACTAGGGCTTGTAACTTTTGGTTTTAGTTTCTGGCTCTCTGTATGTCTGTTCTGTGTGTTGTGTCGCCTCCTCTCGTGTTCTGGAAATTGTGCACCCCTAAGGTCTCTTTTCCCTAGGGTCGGAGAAACAAGATTTCACAAAACATCTGTGAAGAGAAAACCCTAGCTTCCATGTGCAGTTCAACTTTCCACGTTGTGGATCAATGCTCACAGCCACTTTTGCTTCTGAATTATACCCCTTCCTCTTTATTATCGCCACCCCTGTCTGCATTTGAAATGAGTTGCTGCTTCAGAACACATCCAGCTCTCATCAACAGTATCTTCTACAGCACCACTTTAGGGTTTGGCACCGGCTAATCAATCTGCAAGAACGCACATTCACTGGCATGTGGCTCAAGCCATTTACTGCAGCAACAATTGGAAGATATAAGATGCCAAACCCTATTTGTTAAGGAACCCTCATGTGTGAATCTGTCATGATTTACCCGAAAGAGTCTGAAGACAGACAGACAGACAGAGACACAGAGACTGAGAGAGAGAGAGAGAGAGTTTTCAAACTATCAGTAGCAAAGAGATTCATTCTGCTGAGATTTTCGACATTTCCCTGAGTTTGATTGATTCTTGCTTTCAGGCTCCAATGTGAACATGGTGGTGACGCAGACCGACAGTGCATGTACAGACCTAGATGGCAGGCTTTGGGGACTGCTCCCTGAGCCCCTGGTGGATCTGATACTGGCACACTTGCCGATTCCAGCACTCTTCAGCATGCGCATGGTATGCAGGCGGTGGAATGGTCTTGTTCACTCGGCTGGCTTTGTCAAAGCTCGTGCAGAAGTGACCTCTGAGCTTCCCTACTATGTTCTTTATGGGATGGAGGATCACCGAGTGCAAATTGGGCCTGCACTCTTCACATTTGCCTATTTTGCTCGAGATGCCTCTATTTTTTGCTCAACTGCACGAAAATGGCATGATTTCTCACTCAATTTTCTTCCATTTCCAGATTTCTACCTCATTCTTACAGGTGGAGGCTTACTCTGTTTTGCTGTCTACAACTCAGAAGATGAGGTCACCTTGGGTGTGTGTAACCCCATCACAAAGACTTGGAGAGAACTCCCACCATGGCTCCCTCTACGTGGCAAAGGTTTACCGGATTTTGTGGCAATGGTGGTTGACAAATCAGAGAATTCCTACAGGGTTATTGTGATAGAAGAGTCAGATCTGGTTACACGAGTCTATGAATCTGCCACAAGGGTCTGGAAAGAAACTGGTTCTATTCCTGCATCTGATGGCTTACCTTACCTCATGAACCGGCCATGCCAGGCTGTGGTATCGGATGGCTTCATGTATTGTCTATCTCAAAATGTTTGCCAAATTGCTACTTACAATCTGGAGAGAGGTGTTTGGAGCCAAATACAGCTGCAGATTCCTTCCACACATGGCTTTTTGAACTCCCGGACACTGGGCCTGGTTGAAAGTAGTGGCCGCATTCTAGTGCTTACAAGAACAGTTACTGGTGCCAACAATTACATACTAGATCCCTTGTCTTCTGACCAGGGTTGTTTCCAAGTGTGGGTAGTCAATCAGCATTTGGGTCTTGATATTATCACTGTAGGTGAAGTTCCATACAAACCTTTTGACAGTGAGTACGACTTTGATTCATTCAACATCTACAGCTTTTGCACCGAGGAGCACAAGGATGCTCTCATCTTCTCTTCCCCAGAGTGGGAGTATACATGGTTGTTTGACTTGTCAGACGGTTCCTGGCATGTGGTGCCTGAATGTCCTCGAGAAATGTTTGGACCTGATGGAGTTGAAGGGTTTCCTATGGAGCTCAGACTTGATGCCATGCCATAGCCTTTGAAATTGCTGAGGGTTGGATACCTCTCACATTTTTCTCTGCATATAGTTTTGCCGTATCAACTAATCGCATTGAGGAGTTTATTTTCAATCCCTGAGGTTGTCACTCCTTCACGTGTACTGTATAGAGTCTGACATTCTAGTCACTTTAGAATCATGAAAGCATTCTATTGAACATTGGCCTCACACGTGTTACAGGTTCTTCTCATGTGGTTCTCATTTGAGCTTTATTTTGCGTAGTGCCCAAAGTGACTGATTTGTAAAACTGGGTGGGACATAAAAGCCAAATGAAATGTCTTGAAGCTGCTGCAGCCATTCTTACCTTTGCAGCATGGAAGCCAAAATTTGGAACAGAAGTTTCCCTCAGTGGCTGCTAAGCACACAAGGATATGTTAAAACATTGTATAGTGCATAAATTGCAACCTTACTTCTCTCCTAGTGCAATGAGTGCTACGCCTCTGCTGGGTCTTGCATAAGTTTAAGCAATGAGGGGGTCTTCTGTTCTCTGATCCCTCATCAGTGTGGAAATCTAGACATGCCGGTTGAGATGTATATGGGTGAAAGCATGTGACATGCTGCTTGAACTGTTCACCAGTAGAAATTCCTGGTGGTGTACAGATAGATCCTCATGAGAGATACTTGCTTGCTAAATCTTCAAAATCAACAAACTGATGCATATGTGAATTTCAAGAAACAAAAAGATGAAGGTGAGAGCGAGGCTCTGACTTGGTGAATCTCCAGTTGTTTTGTTTGTGATCAGCACTTTAGAAATGCTCTTGAACCACAATTTACTCATTGGTAGATCATCCTAAAATAGGAGATCCAGATATATATCTCAGGTTTTCAACAACCTCAATATTTTCAGATTGTTAAATTCTGTGTTTTTTGGTTATAATAGTTGTAAGTAGAATGAATGATAGAAGTGAAGCAAACTGTTGATTAATTGCTAGCAAAAAAAAAATTTAACCCTTTGAATTTTGGGACCACTTAAGTGGGCTGTGAAAGTGCTCAAACATGGCTAATGGCTGATCATATGTCTCTCACATGTGACTAATAACTATGGAAATAAGTGCCCAAACATGCCTGATTAATGTCGCACAAGTGACTCTGATCAACCTTTACCCCTGTTCTCAGGTGATGCTCACCATTCTTGTTATTGCCCCCAAGCTATGTCGACTGTATGTATAGATTTTGGGTGCATCCATCCAATTGATGGGTTGTTTTGAAGTTTACCCATCTACTTCTTAGGTTTCTTTTCAAAGTATGAATGTTGGGTAACTGATTTAATCATCCCTCTATATCATTTAATTTTTGTGGGTTGTCATTTGCCTTTTTGTATCACAAGGTTTCATATCGCTATGAAATGTTTAAAACAATTCATATGATTAATTTTATTTATTTATTGATAAACATACAAATAATTAGCTTCAATTCCTTTAAGTCTTATTAAAATGAGATTTTTTAAAACGTTGATTTGAAAAATTATGCAAGAATTGATTAAAGTAAAACACGTAAATTTTTGAGTAAATTGAAATTATAATATAAAATTCTTTTTTTGAGATATAAATATTTTAAATTAATTTGACGTTATTTTAAAAGCTTCAATAAGGCTTTGATGAAGATTTAATAACGAAAATAATAATGAAATTGATTTTTAATTGATTAATTTTTTGTATAATTATTTCTTTTTATGTCATTAAATTTTTATTATTGCCTTAAGATAATAGACATGCATGTATGATTTTAGGTTTTACCAAGCATGTATGGGGCAAACACAAGTGGTTCATATTAAGGCCCCCTTTTCATTACCTTGCTGTCCATCACAACTCAGATGGCAGCAAGGTAACAGAAAGGGATTGAAATCCCTGCTTTGCTCAGGGTAACAGTCAAGTTCTATTGGAAAGTGCAACTGTTTTGGAAAGCTGTATGTTCCTACTTCACTATATGTTTGTAGTTAGGGGCTTGTGGTACCTGGGAACTTTTTTAAAGAACTTTAAAAAATTACATGTTTTTTTCATATTGAAAGATAGATGCTAACAACTGTCAATGTAACCAATTTGATTCACAGCTCTCATAACTTTGCATTTGGTCAATGTTTGACTTGTAGAGTTGTGTGAAGTGATTGTGGTCGCCCCCCCCCACATGGCAAATTCCAATGGAAAAGGTTAGTTGTTATGGCAACTTTTTTGTCATCAGTGATGCTTAAATGAATCAAAGTGATGCAAACAAAGATAGATCCAGTAGTGAGTAACTGTGGCATGTAAATGTACTATGGACCGACCCCCTGACTGGCAATAAAACCACTCTTGAGTCTTGACCTACAACCACAGTTGTCTCAAAATAAATCAAAGAACTGGTCAAAGAACTTACCCTAAACTGCTGGTTCTTTGTTGCTCCTTTCAGGAAACCCCCCATATGGGGTTGTTTAAGTTTTTTCAAATACCTGGATTTGGGAATTAAATTATTTTGATTTTTTTTTTAAAAATTGGAACTGGGGGGGGGGGGGGGGGGGGTTTTAATTAAAATAAAAAAGTGGGGGGGTGGGCGTTTTTTCTTTCTTTCCCCCCCCCCCTCCCCCCCCCCCCCCCCCCCTCCCTCCTTCTTCCCCTCCCCCCCCCCCCTCCTCCCCCGCCGCTCGGCGGTCCGTCTCTCCGGAGGCCGGCCGTTCGCCGGCCCCCGGTCGCCCCCA
>Ga0116231_10007139_pt1 | contig 20731 bp, 19 predicted proteins | sample S1TSphgellanicum_2_FD_89695 | JGI IMG/M metagenome (GOLD analysis project Ga0116231, IMG submission 89695) | Host-associated microbial communities from peat moss isolated from Minnesota, USA - S1T2_Fd - Sphagnum magellanicum MG | ecosystem: Host-associated > Plants > Peat moss > Unclassified...
ATTAAAAATTTTAATAATAAAAAAAAAAAATAAAATAAAAAAAAATTTTTAAATTTTAAAATTTTTAATTTGGGGGTTTTAAATATTTTTTTTTTTTTTTTTTTTTTTTGTCAAAAAATCAAGTATTTGGACAAAATTTGCCAAACATTAGTGGTGGGTACAGTAAGGATATACCTAGTAGACATGGTTTATAGCCAGATTTAGGTAAATATTCCTAGGGACGATTCGCCACTTTTTCTACATCTTGATAGGGATGATCGCCACTTTGGCTACAAACAAAATTCCCTTAAAAATCAAATAAAATAAAAAACGTTGATTGATAGATATTAAACGTATACATAGTACGGAAGACATACCTGTACAAACGGAGGTACCTAGTAGGTACCTACTACCTACCTACCTGTTGTCTTCAACCCCTTTTTCAAAAAAAAATTTACCCGTGAGCTCTTTGTGGCCAACGGGCCGGGTATGTTCCCGGCCCTGCTCGCTACGCTCTAGGGTTGTTTGCGGGGGCAAGACCGTGTCCACGCTCGTTGTCGTGAGGAGAAGTTGAAGAAGAAGGGAGGGGGAGAGAACGCGCAGAAAGGCTTGCGGGGCGGAGGGAAGCAAATGACGCATGCGCAGTGGGCGGGAATGACAGTAGTTTTGCCATTGCGTCTGCGCTTCTTGTTGTCATGTCACTCGCATTGTGTGGAAATGAGGACGCCAGTCGTGGAACACAAGCAAGTGGCAACAGCTGGTACTACTTCCTCCATGGCGTTGACGAGGTTCTCGTGCGCCTTATTGTAGGAGAGGAGTTTTGGTTCTACTATTGGTGGCGGGTCTGTAGTTGTTGTGGAAGGAAGCTGGTAAGTACTTAAAGTAGGTATGGCAGAATCACTTGGTGGTAGTTTAGAAGATGACAATGCTGTAATGGATGGCATCTACAATAATGGTAGGCAGTCGTCGTCGTCATCGTCGTCTTTGGACAATGGAGGTTTCTTGTTTTCTTTGGGGAGCTTCTCCAAGATGGCGGCAGACTCAAAACCTAAGCGCAGAAGTATAGGACGTGCCTGTCCGGAAAGTGATGAGATAATGAACCTGCTTCATGGTTCGGATCCAGTCAAAGTGGAGCTGAACCGGCTGGAGAACGAAGTTCGGGGTAAGCCTGACAACACACACCACACCACACGGGATTGTAGCAATGTTGTGCACTGAACCAGATGTTGGAACTTACACAGGTGCAGATTCAGTGCCTTTTTAAGCGAGTCCTTGAATGTTTTGTTAGCTGTTTTCCGTTGCAGACTCCCAGAGCATTCTTACAAACATGCGGTGAATTGAAATATGGACTGCAATTTCCATAAATGTGCATTGCCATATGGGCCGAGAAGAGAGAACCTTACAGCTGTTGATTTGAAATGCAAGAGAAGTTCCAGATCTGGAAGGCTTACTGCTACTCTTCCTTTGAAGGATACAAATTGTGCAGGCTGGATGCTAGACTCACTTCTATCTAACTTAGTTCACTACAGGAAGCTTTTCTTCTGCTTCACTAGCATAAGGAAATTCCTTGGTTGTTAGCTCTATAGAAGTGGCTTTTTGTTTCAAGAGGCTTCTTCTATGTGTGTGTGAAAAGAACTTTTCTGACATGGTGTTCATGTCTGTGGATTTTAGATAAGGACCGAGAACTGGCAGAGGCCTATACTGAGATAAAAACTTTGAAGTCCACTGAGCGTTCAAAAGAAAAAGCCTTTGAAGAGGTAATCCCCCAATACTCCTTTGTTTGTGGATATGGCAGGCTTGCTCCCTCAAGTACGTTTGACAGAACTGTTGCCCTTTTTTGGTTCAGAAAGTTTTACTGGAATGAGCAAGTACAACATTGTTGTTATGGCCATTGGCAAGAAGTTGGTACTGCTCACCAGTCTGTTTTACCATGGCATATGCAATGGCACACTGTTGTATAACAAGTACTAGTTTGACACTGTGTGTTGCATTTGGAATTCTGCAGGTACGTGAAGAGCTTAAAAAAGTTATTGAGAAGCTAAAGGCAGCTGAGATTGGATTAGAGAATAAGGTACAAAAATCTGCCAACTTCACAATTGTAGCATTTTTCTCTGCAGTTAGTGTTCATGGGTTCTTTGGTCATTTGTGTGCAGCTTTAAAAGCGGTCTTTGGTGTCCTGCAATCTTACTGCTGGAAATGTATGCAGAATCTTGAAGTGAAGAAGATCAATGACGAAAAGAAAACAGCTCTTGCTGCACAGTTTGCTGCAGAGGCAACATTGCGACGGGTGCATGCTGCCCAGAAGGATGAGGATCTTCCACCAATTGAAGCAATCCTTGCACCTCTTGAGGCTGAGCTCAGGCTAACTTACAAAGAGGTAATGTGCCTAGCTGCATTCCTGTATGTGTGCTTGGAAAAATGCTGGCAGAGATATTTTCAAGAATCATGATATGGTCAATGAAGTTGCTGCATGGATGTGGAGAGCATTTTACACCACATCAAATTTCTAGTCTGATGGTTACTGTCATGGCAGATAGCAAAGCTGCAGGATGATAATAGGGCCCTGGATCGTCTGACCAAGTCCAAAGAGGCTGCCCTCCTAGTGGCAGAGAGGACAGTGCAGATAGCTGAGGCAAAGGCTTCCATGGTGGATGACTTGCAGAATCGTAACCAAGAGTTGATGAAACAAATAGAAATCTGCCAGGTTTTGCCTCTATTTCCAGGTCAACAGATTGTGCTACCACATGCAGGGGTCTGTTGGATGTTCATAATGTGTGTAGCAGTAAAGGCAGCTAGCAGCTGGCATTCATGATGAAGGTGGTATGGTACTTTGTGAGTGATGCTCTCTAGGTTATTATTATTATTGTGTTTGTTTGGTTTGCCTCAAAGTGACACAACTACTTTTTGGTTAGCCTACATGTTTTTTGGGAATTTTTCTGCAGTCAAATTGATGTTATCATGTGGTTACTAGTTGTGAGAAGCCTAAATTTGAGTAAACTTTTGTTGTGGCAGGAAGAGAACAAAATACTAGACAAAATGCATCGTCAAAAGGTTGCTGAAGTTGAGAAGTTGAGTACCACCGTAGCTGAATTAGAAGAAGCAGTCCTGGCTGGAGGGGCTGCTGTGAATGCTGCAAGGGATTATCAACGGCAAGTGGAAGAGTTGTTGGTAAGCATTTGAAACCTGCAATGGTCACAATTAGGAGCACTAGTGGTTTGTTGTTTGCACAGTGAGCTGGGAGTAAGTCTGGACTTCTGCATTCAGAGTGAGGATCTCTTTGGCAACTGCTCTGAGACACAACATCTCCCAGTATCAAGAAACTACATTGGGTTCACCTAATGCTAAATCCCATGTACAGGAAGGAAAGAAGACACTTGAGCGTGAGCTTGCACGAGCAAAAATTTCTGCTAACCGAGTAGCAGTTGTCGTGGCAAATGAGTGGAAGGATGCCAATGATAAAGTGATGCCTGTGAAGCAATGGCTGGATGAACGGAGATTTCTTCAGGTAAGCAAGACTAGTACATAGTCTATGTGCTTAGCTGCATGAGCAATCTCTTTCCTGTATCTGAGCAGTTTGTACTATGAAGGCATTGTCTGTCTCCACATGAATGTGCTAAGGGGAGAGTCATTCAACATAGGGTCTGTTTCACAATTCTCAACTGTGGATGCAGGGTGAGATGCAGCAACTTCGGGACAAGTTGGCAATAGCAGAGCGTGCCGCAAAAACAGAGGCTCAACTGAAGGTTGGCCATCAATGCAGAGACTACAGCAAGTTGGAGGCATTTAGTTAACACATATGTTTTTGGGGAGTTTCTGTTGCAGTCCCATTGATATGTTTCATGAATTTGCTGCTGGAGTTGTTAACATGAATATGTGAATATGCTGTACAGGAAAAATTCCAATTCCGGTTGAAGGTCCTTGAGGAAGGATTACGACCATCCACCTCACGCCAGCCCACTGGTGTCAGTGCAGAGGAGACTGTGAGAAGTGCAAGCAATGGTCCAACAAGGCGCCTGTCAACTGGATCAGAGGAAGCCTCACGACTATTGACAAATGGTTCCAGACGTCAACGGTCTGCTGTATCTCAGCTAAGGGCTTCAGTGGCTAGCACAACCCTTTTGAGAAATGGCAGGATGACATCAAAGTCCTTTGATGGCGGCAGACCACTAGATGCTGGTACCTCAAACAGGCTGAGAGCTTTTAGTAATGGATTTGAGGAACCCCGCACTGGCAGGACAAGTGCTGTTGAACCAACCAACAACCTGGAGGGAGGTGATTTACCATGTGAGAAAGCAGAGGTTGGAGCTTCAGATGGCACAGATGATACTGTGTCAGGCTTGCTGTATGATATGCTACAGAAGGAGGTTGTTGCCTTGAGGAAATCGAGCTATGAGAAGGATCAAAGCCTGAAGGACAAGGATGATGCTCTTGAGGTATGTAGTCCACTGGTGTATGAGTTTCATAGACAAAGACAACTGAAGCTATTCTAGTAGGAACATCAACCCTTCTTCAGTTACATGTCTGTTGAATGACTTACAATGCAACTGAGCTTTTCCTTGAATGCTTCTCTTGGCTTCATTCGCAGATGCTCTCAAAGAAAGTGGACACACTTACAAAAGCCATGGAGGTGGAGGCTAAAAAAATGCGAAGAGAAGTCACAGCTGTGGAGAAAGAGGTTGTAACTTTAAGGGCAGAAAAGGAACAGGAACGTAGGGCTAGACGATCCAGCATGACAAAGCCACCTGTAAATAGTTCCTCCAATCCTGCTCCTGGAAGGTGAGGAGTCTACCTTTTCCATGTTTTTTCTTCTCCAAATTGCTCTGTGCACCAAGCACCCACTAGTGGGCCTTTGCCAAGTATACTCTTCTTCTCCATCTCTGAAAGGAAATTGATGTGTGGTATCCAGGAGAAAGTGAGTTTCAGGTAAGAAGTGAGTCCATAGATGGATACAGATTTGTATTTGCTAGCAAAGGCAATTTGTGTTACAAGTCAGTTACACATACATGCCTGTGAAACTTGATCCCACAAGTCTTTATACTGCTAATTCACATATTATCAAAGTGTTTCTGTTTCCTGTTCATGGCCATACATTCATCTCTACTTTTTCCTTAAGGTTCAGGTTAATGTTCATCCTTGGGAGGCACAAGACTCCATAAAAACAAGTTCTTTTGCATTGTTACATTGTTACATTTTTACAATGCTGTGATACTGCTGTTGCTTTGCAGAACCCAAAGGAGCTAAAAGTGCTCAGCATCAATGTGACTTTTACTGTTGCAAATAGAGCTGCAGCTTGTTGGAAATTGTCTGGACCTGGGCATGGCTGGCACTAAGGATTATCTTGAATGTGTAGCATTTATGTGTAGCCAAGATTCCTTCAGGTGTGTATGCCTGTGTGTGCAGACATCTTAAGGACAGGTAGATTGCAGAGATGATATAGTTGAGCAAGTTGGCCCCCATTATGGCATTTAGAGTAAATGGTTAGTGTTCCTTCAAGAATGGATTTGTGCATCTGCATTGATGTGGATTTTGGTCTTCATGTGTACAACTTGACAGAAATCAGACGTCATATGAGATATTGCATAGCTTTTGAAATCTGGGTACAAATCTGCAACCTGCCCACAGAAACAAGAGAGAATTTACTTTTGGGTGGGTTCCAAGTTCCAATGCTTCATTTGATAAATCGCAATATGAATTTGCCAATGTGCTTTACAAGCTGTACAATGTAAAGCAGACAGTATCATTCTCAGTCAGTGGAGTCACTCATGATGGAGCTTAGTTTCAGGGTTGTGCAGGGAAATTCTACTGCATCATGAAGAGTAGAGATCTGAGCATGGAGTTGATGGATCCATAGTCTTGAACACAAGGTGGAAGAATGTGGAATGGCAATTAGGGAAGTTCATGTGAATGAGTGGTGCTTTGAAGCTGATAAGTGAAAAAAAGGCATAATAATAACAAAAGGCTCCTAGCCCATTTTGTTTGCATGCATAGTTTGGTGACTTGAGAAGCTCCTTAGAAGAAGTTTGAAATATCTCTAGCTTCTAAAAATTTACCTGGCATTGGTAAAAATCTGTTTTTTTTTTTTCAACAAATTGTTTGACAATACAAGAGTAGCAAATTGATTGTCACACACATGTGGCCCTTGTCCAAGCATCCATGGTATTTCAGCAATTCGGGATAATCATTCACAAGCTTCTAGAACAAAGAAGGGAAAAAAAATTTGTTTCAAAAAAAGAATGAGGTGCATGTTATGTGTGAGTTTCTATCACATTTCCAGTTTAGAACTTGATGAATCAAGGCCGAGGTTGGGTAGCACTCCTCAAAATGTTATAAAATATTTACATATAGTACCATAAAAAAAGAACTTAGACACAATCACAGACACAACAACAAACAGAGTTTGAAGGAAGTTTGGCCATACCCATCAAAAGCTCATTGACAATCAAACCCATATCATGGAATCAAGGTTTGTGACACCTGCTAGACAAAGAGAAAGAAAAATCTACTAACACAACATCTGCATTCAAAATTACTAGGACTCATGCTCAAAGTTTAGATTGAGTCTAGTTCCAGAGGTGGAAAGGTGAAAGGTGAGCAAAAAATTAAAATTGAAGCAAAGGGTTCCAAAGAAAGAAATCTGTGCATATAGTGCTCAAAGAATAAAACTCAAAAGGGTTGGGGCTTCTTGCACACCTAACCAACATGATGATTAATCATGATTTCTTCTTTGGGGACAGATGGATGTTGATGGATGTTAATGGATGTTAATTTGATTCTCATGCATAAGGTTCTGATTCCACGCAGATGATAAAACAACACGTGGCTCTACCATCCATGTTTACAGTGATGACAAAACACCACGTGGTGCCACCATCCATGTTTGCAGTGATGATCAAAATTGTCGTCCCTTGCGGTGTATTTGAAGATTACGTTCGAGCCGAGCTTTCTTCTGTTCTTCGCGTTGCCTCTTGCTTCTTTACTGTGTGTTCGACTTGCACATTGGCGAGCGTTTTGTTGCTGAAGTTTTGGACTGTTCCGCAGGCACATTTGCGTATACCAGGTGATCCAAAATTCCCCTCTATCTACCTGGAAACAAAAAGAGAGCTTCATATTGAATCTTTTTTGGGGTGGGCTGGTGCGGGGGTGGTTTGAAGTTGGGATTTTGGAAATGTCTTTTTGCAGGCAGGTTTTGAGCGCGTAGCAGCAGCAGCATCTCTTAGGTTTTTTCTTTTCTCTTCGCTTGCATAGAAGTTTCTTTAAGCAATCAGCAGTCTGTCCTCAAAATTTTGTGAGCAGCGTTTCTCAAAATTGTGGTTAGGGTTTTTTTGGTTAGTATCTGGGCTTTGAATTGAGGGGACAATGCCAGATTTGGATGTTCATGTCTGAAATGTATGTGGAAGTAGCTTCCTGAATACAATATTGCTTATTACTCAACAAACCCTAATCCGTGAACCTTCATTCTCTTAGCATATGGTAACTGCAGCAGAAATGACAGCCTCAGGGACTCTCTAAACCAAGGCGTTCATTTAAGAGTTACATACAATGTTGTGTAGATGACTGAGAAAGAGGATAGGAGGCTGGAGGAACAGTTCCTAATGAAATTTGTTTCGGGTAGCAGCTAGAAGAGTTTGAATAAATGATTATGGTCCCTTGACAGCTTTTCTATATACTAGTGCCAGATGATAATTTCTTTTTGCCTCTAAAATTTGCAGGAGATTGAAGGTGGAAAAAGCACTTGGTGAGGAAAGAAAGATACCACAGTTCTTGGTTTTTTTGACGTCTACCATGCATGCCAGCTCTGTGGGCATGTGGCATGGGTTGATAGTGGCTGTTGTGATACTACTGCCATTTCCTTTCTATTGGTACCTGTGGAACTTTCCTGAGAGATGGATGCAGATATGTGGAAAAGGGGTAAACCCATCACATCGAATGGCACAAGTGTCACATTTACTTAAGGCACTTCAAATCTTTGCACTCTTGTCTGTGGCCACGATTTCTCGTCCACCCTTGATTTGCATTGCCCTGCTTGCATTTGGTCAATACCTTAACTACAGGTATCTTTTGACAGCAACCAGTTATTTGTGAAAAATGATCAGTTGAGGACTTTGAATTGCTGACACTAGATGCATTGCTGCAATTTCATGTTTAGGATATGTTGTGCACCTCTGTGACTGCATCATTTAGCTTATTATGTAGATGAGTGGGTGGAAAGTTGGTTTTTGGGAAGAGATATGATCATCTATGACTACAGAATTGGTCTCCTTGAATATGTGGATGCATCTTGCTAATTTGAGGTAATTGGTCATCATGCTTCAAGAAATAATAGGAGCAACATCAGAAGTATTTGCCTAGAGCTGCATTGGGACATAGCCTGTGCCTGATTAGTTTACCATGAAGAACATACAGTATACCACATAGAATCTGAGATTCTGACTCTGTATACCACACTTACAAGGATAACTACTAGCACACTTATTGGAATTCTTGCTGTTGAGGTGCAGGGTGTTTGCATTACTTGGAGAAGAAGGTGTATATTATGGGGCTTCATTTGGCAAGAAACTACCATGGGTTGAAAAATTCCCATTTGGTTACTTCCGGGATCCACAGTATGTAGGTTCTATTCTGAGCCTGATTGGCTGTTCATTTTGGGTTCCTTGGCAATTCATTTCACTGTGGATTGCAGGATACATTTTCATGATTCTGGTTGAGAGAGGAGAAAACCCTAATAGTCGGGTTAGTCAGATATCCTGACTTTCATGTTTGCACCTGGTTAGGGTCCTGAATATGGTTTTTGCTTGGACAAAAATTTGTCCATAAGATTTTCATGCCAGTGCTCCTGGCCAATTTTGGTGTTTCATTCTTGGTTGTGGCATCTGCTACATGGCTGGAGTGATTTTGTTGAAGATTTCCATTTGAGAAATACATTCTAGTGGTGTAAATTTCAGCAATGGAAGAGGATTTCCAATTGAAAAGTGAGTGGGTAATTTGTGGGTTGGAGTTTGAATAAATACCAAATTGGAGTCAGGGAGATTGACTTGAAAATTAAGCTAATCATAAATTTGTTTGGAGGCATTATTGCATCTTGTGATGAATAAAATAGTAATTAAGACATGGAGCTTTGGCACTGTGGGAGTGATGCTTGTTAATGTGAACCACCCAATTCTCCTGACTCACTTCCCAAAAATGTAATGTCTGGAATCAAATTCTGTTGTCTACATTTGTGTTCCATCAAGGGCAGCACTTGATTCCACTGTGATCTATGAAGCTTTTTACCAATGTCAAATTTCTATACTGAACACAACAACCTGGGAATCACATTGCACCATATTGGCTAGGCAATAACTAGCAGAGAGCATCCTCACAAAACCTGCCAGATGGAATGGCACCTTCTATGAATTGTGATGCAGATCTCTAACATTGTCAAACTACTTTCTTTTGATTTGTTATAGCAAAATAGCATCCATTTCTGGAGCTTCATAACTGGATCACAACATGAATGACTGTGTGTGAATCATAATGTTCAGGATTTAAACTTAACTTTGGAACTCGCAGTTTGGCCACACAAGATATTGACACTTATTTGAAGTATTCATCCTGTCAGAAGCAGTGTACCACCACTATAGTTTTACTACTCATAAAGGTGCTACTTATGATGTTAGTGCTTGACTAGTATCATGGCCCATCCACAATTAATGATAGGGCATAGTCAATGTTGGTGTCTAACACCAATGATTAGGTTTACAAGGTTAATTGTTATAATGCTAAGATCACATTACCCACTTCATCACTGACAAAATATTATAAACCCCCTAGAAAGTTACAATTTCCAAACAAGAAAACCCCAAAATCAAAATGCTTTATGCCTCAAGCCTACCCTTTCTCTTCTCTTGTAATGGTCATCACCTGTCCTTCTAGTCTAAGTAAAATGCCAAATCTGATAGATTTTGAACAATTAATCCGCCTCAACTACCACTTGAATACTACAATTTTTATTGTCTTTTTCTAACATTAGGCATTTTGACACAACTCTTGGATGTTAATATGAAAGCATGAATGTAAGTTAATGAACTAGATTGACTTGTCCATAGTTTAATATTGTAGTACATTTTCAGGTTCGGCAGAAATTTTTATTTTTTTTAAATGTTGAAATTTTAGAAACTTAAGGTCCCTTCTTGCTGAAAATTTAAAAATTTATTGTTCACTGAAGATGAAATTTCATAGGATTCTTGAATTTTATTTTTTAAAAACATTTGTCGTTAAGCACTACCTAACAAGCTCTATTGGGCGTCTTTTATGGGCCTGACAATGCAACCTTGCAAAGAATTGTGTTGTTTTGTAGCAGGGTTTCTATAAAAAAAAAATTTTAAATAATTTATGTTATGCCATAAATGTAAAATATAAACCATGCTTTTCAGTGCTTATTGGTATGCCAACAGTTAATGTCATATTTCATGCAAGGGAGAATCTTTGATCAAAACTTGTGCCGTGAAGCAAAGCATTTGCACAATAACATGCGAATATTTTTCAATTTAAAAAAAAATTGTCAAAAATTCAAAAAACTATTTTTTTGGTGTCAAAATCAATTTTTCAAAATAAAATAATTATTCAAAAGCAAGATGTTGAACCTGAAAAGGTACTATGATAATGCATGTTTTAGGCAATGCATTAGTTTTTTATTTCTTTTTTTTGGTTGGGAACAAAATATTAAACTTTATTGACAAGTTGTTGGAAATATTGTCAAGTTGGGCCTAATGGCAGAAGACACAATAAGGCTTTCACCTACTCAACATCTAGTTTGAATTCATGACCTTTGTGGTACCAAACAAGGGTTGCCCCATTGAACCATCATCTATGGGCCTATTAGGTTAGCTTTTGTACAATTGCAAAGGCAATTACTAAATGAGGACAACCATGCTTGATGACATTGCAATATGGCAAATCATTGTTTTCATACAACCAAAAGAAAAACCCAAAAAAATCCCCCTTTTTATTACATACTGTCAAGTTTTTTTTCACTTTTAACAATTCAGTCCTGAAAATATAAAAAAGAATTAAGTTATATGGGTTGATGAGCAAACACTTAAGCATTCATACAATTGGCATCCACTAATGCCTCATATTTAAATGCTGGAGTTCAACCCCACTTGGTGGAGCTTTTCATGTGACCTTTATAGTCATTTACAAACTTGCATTCATGGGTTTTAAATGAACAAGATAGGCTCTTCCAAAGTAAAACAAAGTCCAAAATTCATAAACTATTTCTTTTGCACACATGGGTTTTTCATGTCTAACTAAAATGCCACCTTATAGCTAGATAGTCAAGACTTGACACATGAACAACATTCCACACCTTACCAAATTAGGTGAAATTTTACATTGCACAAGTTTTTAATTATAACAATTATTTTTGTTAACAATTATGATTTGATGTTAAAAAATCCTTGGTTTTTCATATGCTTGACTAAAGTAGCAAACCAAGATTTCATGAACTTTGCCTATTGTTTGGTAAATATTGCACTAATATTGAATTATTTATTTGGTTACATTGAGGGAATGTCGCAAGGATCCACTACATTTTTCATTTTTTTTAAATTCATTTTTGTTATTTGATTTCCTTTGTTACTTCTTTCTCTAATCCATTTTGTTGCATAATACATAAGCACTTGTTTGATATAACCACACATGTGACTAGTTATAATCCACTGACAGTTCCTTGCCCCTAGTTCTCCTTGCCAACAAGTTTAACAATGACAACAAGTTGGCAAATGATAAATCATCATGTGCCAAACTTGTAGTTGGTTGAGTATTTTGCTTTCAATATGGGTTGTCCAAGTTAACTACTGGGTGAAAGCAAGTTAAGTTGGACCAAAAGTGGCACAATAGGAGTCCATTTTTGCATAGTTTTTAATGTTATCAAAACTTTCACAATAAATATGTCAACCAAAAATCATTTTTTTGCAAGAATTATTTTTTACTTTCTTTTCCTAATACATAATTGAATACTTTGAATGAAATTTTTTTTATCAAATTTAATTTTTTGATATTGAAAATGGGATAATGAATGATAGAACTCTCAAAAGTACTTAAATGTTTATTCCCATTTGAAATCATGTCTTCAATAAGTCCCAATAAGATTTTTTTTTTCATTTTAGTCATACAACTTATGGTAGAATACCATAACATATTTCATTTGATATTCCAAGAATTATGAGTCCATTTAAAAATGTGTGTGAATTGTGACACAAGATGAAACACAAATTTAAAAGTCCCCCAAAAACCAAAAGATGGGCATTTGGTTTTTATTTTTTGTTAATAGCTTCCTATAACAAATGTATATTATAAACATGAGTCCCTTTTTATAAATTTCCTTCTTAATTGGAGTTAGGAAACATTGTCATAATAAGAGGTACTAGATTTTCACTTTGTGACATGCCAAAATGGATAGTGTAATTTGCTTTTGCCTTACTTATACCTTTTCAAGTTTGGCAAAAATAAATAAATAAATAAATAAAATGTCAAAATTTTAGAAAATTAAAGTCCCTTCTTGTAGAATTTTTTTTAACATATTTTTTATTAAAGCCAAAATTACATAGGATTCCGGCTATTTTTTTTAAATTCCTTTGCCATTAAGAACCCCTAACAAGCTCTATCCAACACCTTTTATGGGCCTGATAGTGTAGTCTTGCAAAAAATTACAATGTTTTGCCATAGGGTTTTTAATTTTTTTTCCTTTTTGATTTTGTGTATGCCATAAATGTAAAAATAAACCTTGCTTTTTAGTGCCTAATGGTATGCTTGTGGTTAATGCCATATTTGCTGCAAGGAAGGATCCAAGATCAAAATTTGTGCCATGAAACAAAATGTTTGTTGACGAATAACATGCAAATATTTTAAAATTTAAATGAAGTTATATCAAAAATTCCAAAAAAAAAAATTTGCATTGAAATCAATTTCTCAAAATAAAAAAATTATTCAGCAATGAAATGCTGAACTTGAAAAGGTATTACAATATTAACTTTCTGTCTTGCAATGGGCATGTATTTGTGGTAGTGGGGTTCCTAAGCATTTGTACATAATAATATCATTATGCAAGCAAAAGAAGGTAATGGTCTTTGTAGTTTTTATCAAATGTTGGTGTTACATAATGCTTATAGGGCATGTGATGTGTGTGAAGGTTGATAAACATCTTATAAAGGTTCTCATTTGTATTTGTTGGATATCACCTATGTTTGAAGGGTATTATTTTGCTATTTATTTATAAATGAAATGAATGTTTATATACCCTTAATTTATCAATAAATGTGGTAAATTTTGATAATTGAATTTTTAAACTTATTTATAAATGCAATAAATCCGTTTAATTTAACCCCTAATTTTATTTTTATTTTTTTAAAAAATGTATAATTCTTTTGAGATTTTTTTTGAACCCAACCTTTTTCTAGTTATGCATGAAATCAAGTCTATTTTTAAAAGGATTGAAACATTATTATAATTAACATTGTTCTAAAGGCAAACCAAAAAAAATCCTACTACACCTAGATATAACAATATCATTTTCTCCATACCATGAATGATCGTTGAATTCTAGTCCATGAGAATTGAGAGGTAAGTATTGACATTCTCATTTCATAATAATTCTTGGTTGGGATTACATAAAATAGAAGATGAAATTTGGAACAAACAAAAAAATGAAACTTCATGCACAAATAAGATGGATTATGAAGTCCATTTATGGGTGTTACAAACATAAGCATTTTGGTCACACACCCATGGGCCACATACTCCTACATGTTGCAACATCAAAATGTGTTTATCATTATTAAGTACATGAGTGTACTACACTCTTTTAGATTTTCTTGAAACTCCTTGTACTTTTGGTTGGAAAGGAATTTGAAAGAAAAAAAAAAGAACACTTGGAAAAAAGAAAAGTAAAATTGCAACTATGGAGCATGTGTACACATTGCACAATGCATATAGATATGATGTAATATTTAATTACAAGTAGACCTTATTTATACATACAGCATTAAATATTTTAACATATTTTTAATTGATTGATTTATTTATAAAAAATTCAAGATTTTGATGGGGCTAAATTATTTGGTAGGTGTTTATTAAATTTATCACCAAAGTAATAAACAATTACCCTATTTTGAACTTATGTCATTTATAAATAAACATGTAAATAACCTCCTTAAAATAACCACATATAGTTTAAAGTCTTGTGACACTTGTTCTATTGCTTCTAATGTCACATGTGAGCCATGCCCATAATAAATCAAAAAACAACAATTGGTTTGAGATTTGCCACCTAATATATACATTTTTTAAAAAATGAAATCTTTGAATAGAAAAAAATCATCTAATATGCTTTTTTTTTGCATGCAATTCAAGTTCTTGGCATGCACAATTTGATATTGTCCTTGTCCATATGTGTACATTTTTCAAAATATAAAAAATACATATAAATCTATTGGTTGCATGGTGCACTAGTGGGTGGTGAGTCACATTTTCCCATCATCCATGTCACCTTGAGACGTTTTATCAAACTAGACTGCATCCCACAAGTTTGACATTTGGCAAATTAATTTGCAAGCAAATAATCAATGGACTAAAGAATGGTCCCACCATAGGATTTCTTTTGGCCACGGGACACATAAGACTCATAAAATGCAGGGGTGATTCTATAAGCTTGTTGCTACCACTCATAGATGAATGAGTTGTTACTATGTGCTCACTTTTTTGACTGAATAATGTAAGCCCAAATTCATGCATTGTGCCATTTGTTTTAATTGAAAGTTTTCCGCCTTTGACTTTTCTTGCTGATGACCATGCAAGCTCAAAAATAGGATAGTTGCTGATGCAAACCTACCAAACTTTGTCGCAAGAAAATATTAAGGATCCATACTTGTTGATGCAAACTTTAGTACAAGAACATATAGATACTTGTTGATGCAAACTTTAGAACAAGAAAAATGTATAGATACTTGTTGATGCAAACTTTAGTACAAGAAAAACATTTAGATTCTTGTTGATGCAAAAATGTTTATTACAAGAAAATCATTTAGATACTTGTTGATGTGAACCGGCCAAATCTTATTTCAAGAACACACTTACCTCATACAAGAAGAAGAGGAAATGAAGAGAGAAAGGACCCAAATCATATGTTAATTCATAAGTGCTAAATCTATTACACTGGAGCCCAATAACAGACATCATAAATCAACAAATCAAAGATCAAGGAACAACTACAAAATGGGAATGAGAGTTGGGTCTGTAAGGGCCACAGTGAACCAATGTACCTTCACCTTCTTGAGTGAGACCTCTAAGTGGCTAAATTTTACCGAAAATCTGTCAAGTTTGGACTTGATGCTGTAACTTTGTGAGAAGCATCCTAATAATGTTTAGAAAAGAGACTTGATGATCTTACTATGCAAGAAGCATCCTTATAATGTTTAGCAAAGCAACCTTATACAATTTGGGGTTTTTAGCATGGTACATACCATTGTACTTGCTTGGTTCGCCCATGGCTGTCAGTAAGTGGGTGAATTCTCTTTCAGAAACTTCCCTGTCCAATATCAAACCTCTGGAAGTGTTCTAGAATGGACAAGCTGAGATTTACAAAAGAAAGAATGTGGAATCATGGGTAAAGTACTGCAACTCATGGGTCAACAATTTCCGCAGAATCCTGGAGTTAAGTATTTACTTCAATGATCATGATTGGAATTTGAAACTTGTGCTAGAACAATGAATTGCAGATTCCCTTTTGTTGCAGAATTTGCAGGATAGGTACCACCAAAGAGGAGCGCTAAAAAGTTCAAATTCCCAAAACCCATTTAGTACTATAGTTCTAGAAGTTTCAAAACCCTTTTAAGTAGTCGAGTACCAGATGTTTCAAAACCGTTTTAAGTAGTCCATTCCAGATTGTTCTGGTACTATGAGAAAAGACACAAATGGACCGCTACTGGAAGCACACTACAATCCCTTGGTTTTGGGGACAAGAAATTCCACAAGTCTGGATTGTATTACTATTTTCTGACTTACAATCTTAGGGGGAAAAAAATTACAAATGGATGTGAGCAAAATTCTCTCCTCAAATGAAATCTATTTCGAAAAATTTGTCGAAATTATTCCCATCAGTTTCCAGCCGGTTGTTGTCCTTGAGATTCTACTTCAATGTTGGAGTTTTGTTTCTCATCGTGTGTTGTGGGGGTATTTTGAAGCTCCTCTCTCTCCTCTATGTGCAGCAGCCCGGACTTGTGGGTCTCGTCGGATCAGTTGCAGCAGCAGATCACCAAGTCGTTGAAATTTGGATTTCTCTTGAAACTTGTCTAGAATTTTTTTTACTTTTTCATCCTCGCAAGTATGAGCTGAAATAAGGACTGTCGAGTTCTTCTTGAATGGCTAAGAGAAGATCTTGCACATTCACAAACTCCGGTAGTTTGCGTCCGTCTAGCATCTTCTCGATTTGCTGTCGCCCTGATCTACCGATCTCCGCTTCGATGGCCGTCAGCAACTCCGGTAAACTCGCCCATTCTGGAAAAGATTCCGAAGGCAAGTTCCCGAACAAATCAGCTTCGCTACCTTCAGGCGCCATGAGCTCAGCTGTCAAATTTCTAGCGCAACCCTAAGTAGTTCTCTTCAGAATCTGACCGGTTCCTGATTCTCAACCAACCCTCGAAATCGACGAGTTCTACTACTGCACAAGGAAGTTCCGTGTTCAGCAAATTGTGATCTTCTCAGTCGCTTCTCTATTCTCGCAAATCTGGGTCCAAACGGCAGATCTAATTTCTAGACAAACTTTCGGAACTTGGGTTCACGGCTTCTGCACTCCACCGTCGGTACTGAAGTTTTCTTGACACACTTCCATCTCTAGTCAGATCTCACTCTTATATACTATCTGTGCGTTTTTGTCGCATCTGGGTTGCCGGCGGTTCCACCGGCGCGAGATTAGGGAGGAGCTCTGCAATAAGAAATTGCAGTAGACGGCGCAGCCGGTGCCAACGACCAGCACGTCAGGGGTCTACTGTTACCCTAGCCTTGTGTTGCGTTTTGGCAACGTCCCGTGCCTGCACGGAAACCAGAGCTGATGCTTCCTGCGAAATTCCAATAAAAATTCCCGACAAATGCAGCCGCTTCGCAATGGAGTCATCAGTCTCGTCGACTCTCTGGACACAATTCTCAGAGGAAATCACAACGTGTTGGTTGCTTGCGTCACGGCGAGCGTCGTCAGCTAGCACAAGACGACACAGTTCTCGCGGACCCTATTTCCTGTAGAGTAAGTGGAAGGAGAAGAACTACAGCTCCTTACGTTTAGGGTTAGGGTTTAAGGTTTAAGAGAGCTGCAGCTCCTTACGTTCAGGGTTTAGGGTTTAACCAGTCCTAATAAAATTTCAGATTTTCAGGAAATTCTACTGCTGAAATATACTATTACAGGTGTAATTGCAGCGTTCCAGGATGTAAAACTTATTCCACAGGAAAATTTCCTGTTGTAACTGCACTGTTCCAGGATGTAAGCTCATTCCACTGGAAAATATCCTGGTGTAACTGCACTGTTCCAGGATGTAAGCTCATTCCACTGGAAAATTTCCTGGTGTAACTGTACTGTCCCAGGATGTAAGCTCAATTCCACCAGAAAATGTCCAGCCTTTTCTTTGCTGGCTATGCATAGCCAAAAAGAGAAATTAAAAATTAAAAGTGCTAAAATTAACTGTTTTTTGAGATTTTCAATAGACATTATTTTACCAAATTTTAAGCACCTTCAACACGTGTTGAGAAATGTGCTTCTGTCAAAAATAGAAGTGGAAATTTCCAAAGTTTTGCTTATACTTTTGTCATTATCTCAGCAACTTCAAACTGAATCAAGGATGTACATCCGACGTCCCTTAGAAATACAACGGGAAACTTCCCTGAAGTTTTTTTTCCAGCATGCTTCCATCATCATGTAAACCAGCTTCAAAATCAAGTTCCGAGACGCCAAGTCCCCTTGGAATTGCAAAGGGAAATTCCAAGAAGGTAACAAGTTTTTAAGACGCCAAGTCCCATTGGAATTGCAAAGGGAAATTCCAAGAAGGTTAACAAGTTTTTTTATACTTCCGTAGTCAAGTCATCGCCTTGGAACAGCTCAAAAGTAAGTAAGTAATAAGGAGGTAGTTGCCACTGCGAATCCAGGAAATGAAGTGGAGATTTTGCTGCAGCTTCCTTTCCAAATCCCTTTGCGCACATGAAAGTGCCAAATTAAGTGCAAACAAAGCAACCACAAAATTGGCACCATTGGTCCCACGTTTGAAGAGGTTATCGGGAAGACCTCCCAAGTTGTAATTCACTTTGTTTCCTGAGTCATATTTTTCTATTGGGACCAAATTCATGCCAAATTAAGCGTCATCATGTTCACAATAATCACTATAACAGAATATGACTTTTTTTCCTAAGGATCAACACTTGAATCCAGCACCTAATAGCACAAATTTCAATTTCAGATTATGGTAAACAGTAAAAACATCCATATTTTGCATAGAAATGGATGAAATCACAATTTGATTACTACACACATGTGCATAGGAGAGTGCCAAATGGATGAAATCACAATTTGATTACCACACAGATGTGCAATGGACAATGGATAATAGATGAATTCGCAATTTGATTACCACAAAAATGTGCCATGGACCATGGCCCTATCAAAGGATTTGGCAAATTATTTTATAGGAGGACGTCTTATTATTAGGGCACTATACTGGTTGCAATACATATTTATACATAATGTAGAATTATGTACTAAAGTATGGGCCCTATATGGCAGATTCTGTCACGTGCACACACTAAGCTTGCCCTAAGAGGCTCTCTCCCGGGGGCATGCCTTTTACATGGCAGAATCTGCCATATACGGCTCACTGTTTACTGTTAGAGGCAGGGGTTTTATTGTAGTCTTGCAGAATTGGCCACTCGGGCAGATTGGGTTAGAAAATGGCCTAAAAAGCCATGCTTCCTTAGCCCTAAATGCAGGCCTTGCCCATCTTAAAAGACGAGGTGTGCTAGGCTAGGTGGACTAGGCGTAAGGCGACGTGTCTGTAAAGGAATTGCCTTACAAGAAGTGCTGAGGTCTACATTTGTAATTTGCAGCCATTAGCTCCTATAGTGGGTTATTGTGTCTTGTGCTTAGGAGGACACCATTTTGAGCTTTGACATTAAAAAAAAGTTCTAGTGGTCAATGAAGGCACCATCCCCAATTTCCAAACAGGTACAGCTTTGGAGACCAGTACCATCCCCAATTTCCTAAAAGGTGCAGATTTGGACACCAGTACCATCCCCAATTTCCTAAAAGGTGCAGGTTTGGAGAGCAGAACCAGACGTGGTGTTGATACATTTTTGCATCACCAGAAAACAGAACATTCCATTCCTTTATTTCCATTGGGGGAAAAAATTAATTAATTAATTTTTTATATTTTAATTAAAAACTTCCAAAACACTCTGTGTGTCAGCATTCTTTTTGTTGGGGAATTTATTTTAAGAATAATTTGGAATTTTTTCAGTGTGTCATTTCAAACTGAATTTTCTCCTTTTTCCCCCCTCTTTGTTTAGCATCAGAAATTTGAAAGAAGGAAAAAAAGGAAAAAAGCCAGTGCTATTACACAAACCATCCAGTGAAACTTTGGCACAAAACAGGCAGCTACAGGAACAATTTGCACAACTTACTATTGCAGAAATGTTAGAATTTTTAAAAATAAAAATAAAAATAAATGAAAATAATCAAAAGAAAAAAAATTGTGAGGGAAAATAAATAATTTTTTAAGAATATCACAAGGGATATTTTAATTAATTAATTATTCGACAGACATGTGTTGAAGCTGCCCCTATACTACAATATTGGGGTTATTACATATAGTAAAGGACGTCGTGATCGTTTTTCGTGAAGCTTTCCATCCATTCGTCCCGTCATCCATCCAGCCCACAACCAGTGACCCATCGCTCTATCTCTGTAGGTCATCCCAGGATTTGAAATCCCTGTAGAGGGTAGAACAAACCCCACAAAAACCTTGCAAGACTCGGTCTCTCTTTCAGTGGACATAAAAGATGTTCCAAAATTAAGTGACATGATTTTTTTCCACGTGTTTTTTCTTGAGTGCAATTGCTTCTATTAGTGACTTTTCTTACAAGTTCTAGATTTAATTTTCTATTCAAATAAAGGGGAGAAAAATTATATATCTTATCAAATATTTTGTTATCTTTTACAATTGGTTATTCTCTTAAATTTTAGTTACTAACTCCATTTTTCAAATGTGTTCAAAATGTGGAAAAGCCTAAATTGAAATTTTGATAGTTTTATTATGCATCTGTAGGTAATGTATGAATATATTATAAGAGCTTTTGTTCTACTAAGAAATTAAATATCATCAAAATAACCTTTCAATTGAAGATTAATGTTGAGGGCCATGAAATGAACTCCCTTCCAATATGGATGACCAAAATTACCAATTTTCAAAAATAAAAATCACAATAGCATCCAAACAAAAACTGTGTGAATAAAAATGGAAACAACACTGCATTGCCAAACATATACCCATAAATAACCCTAAACCCTAAACCCACACATTCAAAAAAATATTGTTTTTAAAGTTTCAAATAGCACCCGCCCAAAAAAAAAAAAAAAAAAAAAATTTAAATTTAAAAAAAAAAAAAAAAAAAAAAAAAAAAAAAAAAAAAAAAAAAAAAAAAAAAAAAAAAAAAAAAAAAAAAAAAATAAAAATAAAAAAAA
>Ga0116231_10007140_pt1 | contig 20731 bp, 9 predicted proteins | sample S1TSphgellanicum_2_FD_89695 | JGI IMG/M metagenome (GOLD analysis project Ga0116231, IMG submission 89695) | Host-associated microbial communities from peat moss isolated from Minnesota, USA - S1T2_Fd - Sphagnum magellanicum MG | ecosystem: Host-associated > Plants > Peat moss > Unclassified...
AAAAAAAAAAAAAAAAAAAAAAAAAAAAAAAAAAAAAAAAAAAAAAAAAAAAAAAAAAAAAAAAAAAAAAAAAAAAAAAAAAAAAAAAAAAAAAAAAAAAAAAAAAAAAAAAAAGAAAAAAGAAAAAGAAAAAGACCCTTACAAAACATTATAACACATGAAAATGGGCCAAAGAAAAAAGAGGCTTGACAAATGGGTCACTTTGGCATGAACCCTTCAAAGAATGGATGATAGACAAATCTTCCAAAGGAGAATGGTGGTTGAAGAAAAGGGGAATTTGCTAAGCATAAAAGGACAAAACAAAAAGGAAAATTTAATACAACTAGCCTCCTATTGCATGAAGATGTTAAAAGATGGTTATCTAGGAAATGGTGTTGAAAGCATTTGTGATAACCTCCTGTAACACCATTCAATCAAGATGGACATTTAAAATAATTTGAACATGATGAACCATTACTTCACACACACTCTTGTTTACCACATTGAACTATTAAAGCAACAAGTGAGTTTTAAAAAAATCATGAAATTGCAAACATAAAATTTTGCTCACCGTCCAATACATAACTTGACCAATTGCAATTAAATCAATGTTTTCAAAAGGCTTAGTCAAAGCCAAAAGCTTGACAACTCCAAGAGTCAAAACAATGGACCTTGGGATATGATTCACAATGACATGGGATACTCACATGGAAAAGCCATGTGAAATTGTTGGTCAAATCCTCAAAGTTAGAGGTCAAAGTTTAAAATTTTGGGTTGTTTTTAAATATTGTGGATATCCCATCCCTATATTGAATAAGGGTCTTGAAGTTCAAATTAAAAAATTTCCATTGTTGACTACTAGCCTTAAAAGTCCATATTCACAAAAATGAAAATATCAATGTAGGTGCTATTTCACCTTGGCCTTACACCTTATTAAGGACTATGAGTAATATATTTCCTCTTTTTTACTAAGGTGGATATTCACAAAAATGAAGTGCCCTCCGAATACACTTAGATAATTTCCCCAAGTGCTTTATGTAATTTTAAGTGTTCTAGATTATGGGTAAACTCTCAGTTGGGGTACCTTACAAAACCTTTGGTTTTGCTTTACTTAGCTTGAATAATCAAAAGCAATTGGTCTTATACCCGTTTTAAGCTTTGACTAAATGAAGGTGGTGGCACATGATTACACCTTTCTAATGCTGCACCTCCAATTCCATTTCAAATAATTAAAAATGCAGAGAGAAAAAGGTAAAATATTTCTAATAAGTTTTAGTCCAGTCAGGGTACATACTCAGGCATAGAGCAATTAGAAAGTAGAATCAACTGAATTTTGAATACTCCAAGAAAATACTATTTCAACAACAAGAGGTTTAACCTAAATCTATCATGTGTTTTAGGCGAATATAATGTGCTCTAACAACATATGCATTTACATACACAAGGCATACAAACATTTTGTTTATATTTATTCTCTTTTGAGGACATATTGGGCTGATATTGGGCCATTTCTTTAGCAAAGGGCTACGCATTCACTTGTGTCTACACAACACCTTAATGGTAGAAGTAGCTTGCACCCTGTTGTGAAATATAGGAGATCTCAAAGCTCACCTACATAAAATGCATATGGAAATTTCTTTAGCTGTGTGTTTTTTTTGTCTTATTTTGACAAATATAATTTGTTGGGTATGAAATAAATTAGGTAATTTGAAGTGGAATCAATTTAAAATAAAATAATTATAAATATCATGACATGGATCATATGTATTTTACATCTTTATAACACTTATGAACTTTGAAGGCAAAGTTTTGTGATGCGTGTCACTGTACCCATGCTTTATTCCTTCCTTGAGGAGCATAAGCTAATTGCAATCATTAAGCAAGAGCAACAAATTAAATGCAACTTAGTCTCAAATGCAAAACTACACATAATAACCCATTGATGCCCACCTAAAAAGTATTCTCTTAAATTTTATGATTGTACTGGAGAAATAAGATTTTCTTAAGTAGAACTGAAGCCTAACATGTGCTTTTGAATAAAAGATTATGACACACTGGTTGAAGATATGTGATGTAAGTGGAACTTCCTCAGTTCAAATCTCTTTTTATAGGCATCTTTTTCCTAAAGTCCTTTCATCTTGAGAAGTTGAAAAAAATGGTTATCCTCTTAAACAATTGGGTCAACCCTTCAAATAAGGGGGACCAATTTCAATGGCCAATGAAAGGTTGTCCCAATTTGCTTGAAGGAATGGTTTTGTTGACTCCAGTTGCTGAGGGGGATTGGTTGGCCCATTTTTCCTGGGCAACTTTGAAAGAATGGCTCAGGCCCACTTTACACTAGGAGTCAAGGCCAAAAAAACTTGAGGCCAACTTTGAGCATTTTTGGCTTGTTGTTTGGCCCCAAGTTACTAATAAGTGTTAGAACATTGACGTCAGGATATTAATAAATGCTGAAACAATGGCCCCAAGGGTTGCAAATTGGCCTCCCAAATTGGATGCTATCCTTTCTCCAGCCTTGGGGCCAATACAAGGCCATAAAGTTCAGCATTTATTAGTAACTTTGGGCAGATTGAAATGACCTCGACTCCTAGTGTAAAGAAAGCCCTTGGGGCTGATTTCAACTTTTGCACCAATAGGAATGCTTGATTTGGGTTGAACAATTGGCCCTGACTCCTAGTGTAAAGCGGGCCTCAAGTTTAACAGGGTTTAATAGGGGGTAGTAAACATATGTGAACATCTCACCTAACATTGCAACAAAATCTTTTTATGATCAAATTCTCATCATAAGCATGTTATCATCCATGATATGATGATTGCAAGTTTCACAACAAAGTTTTGTTTTGCTGATCAAACTCACACATTCATGAACATCATCAATGACGTGAGACATGGAATCATCACCATGTTTGCTTGAGACATGGATTAATCCAGAGGGCGGGAACAAGAAGAGTTCCTGCTCTCTGAGTCATGTGGGAGGGCGCAGGTTGGATGATGATGAGAGAGGTCTGAGGTCTCCTGCTTTGATTCCTTTAGTGTAATTGGAGGGCACATTACATGCCGTATTTTGTCTTCCACAGTTTGGGGGGAGCTTTGAGCAGACATTCCATTCTTGGAAACGATGGTCCCCACTTTTTTTTTCTTTTTTTTTTCCCCCTCCCCTCATAGTAGCCATCAGATATGGGGGAAAAAAGGAAAAAATAATTGAAGGTGGTCTTTATGCTTCGTAAAGCCATCGGCTGCTGCAGGCCTACTAGAATCTCTGGGGCCCTTATTACTCTGGCAAAGCCCGTAGCCTTTGGGCCGGGGTGGATGAGAGAGAGGTCTGAGGTCCAATGGGGACCTTAACCAAAAGCCACTGCCCAAAAGAACATAAACCTCCTTTCTTGCCTGTTTGTGGATAGATTCAATTTGTGGTGAGTGACTTTATCCATTGGATTAAGGGTATGCGGCAAATGGGTATTGAATTAAGGGACTGGGAGAAAAGGGGGGAACCAGTGAACTAGCGCCCACCACCAGCGCACCGTGCTGGATGGATAGATAATGGTAGGTATGTGAACAGAAAAATCCTTTTTCATCGTTTTCCTTTCCTATAGCTGACCATGATTGGGTAACTATTAGCTAACCATCCACATGAATCCAGTATCCATCTACCTACCTTGTAAGTATCAAATACCTTAGCTACTCACCTACCTCCTTACCTATGATACTTATCCACTTATGTAGGTAGTTAGATAGGTAGTGTGCAATAAAAGGCCCCAGGGCTCACATGTTACTAAGAGTGGAACATTGGTAACTTGGTTGTGGTTCCAGCTACAACTGAATCAGAAGGGGTTTCCAATGGATGGATGGATGGATGGTGCACTGGTGGGTGCAAGGTCAAGAAATCCAGGAAGTAGGTACCTAGCAAATTAAGGGGAAGAGGCAAATGGGGATTGAATCAAGGGCCCCGGGAATTGGGTACTGGATGAATTAGGTGTAATGTAATCTCATTGGAAGGGGGGCCTTGGGAGGTGCTTATTTTAGGAACACCGACCCCTGTGTATATCTAAGGGAATTATCTATCCTGTGTAAATCATCAGCAAAATTTTATTTTAAATTTTGCTCCTCATGATATCCAGGAGTCTCACTGAAAAAAAAAAGGAAGAAAAAGAGTCAAATGTTTTCGTTTTCTTTTTCCAAAAATACTCTTCATCTCATCCACACTGGACAGATTCCACTTGATCCTGTGCTCTCCAAATACACTGCAAAATAATAAAATTCTGTGGGTGCTTTAATGGATCTCCATTTTGCCAGTAGTGCTTTATGGTGGACAGATTGCACTTGATTAAAGTGGTCTCCAAAAGCACTGAAAAAATAAAATTTTTGGGGTGCTTGGTAAAATCCACCATTCTGCCAGTGCTTTACGGTGGACAGACTCCACTACCTTAGCCTAGGGTCAGTTTCCACATTGATGAAACGAATAATTTTTTTTTTCAAAAAATGAATTCATTTAATTTTTTTGAAATTATATAATTTTCCATAACTTACTATAATATTGTTAGATGAATAGTGAAATCATTCAGAATGTAGCCTATGATAATAATTATGATGATTTTCAACATGACAACTTCATATTTTCACAAAAGTTCATTTCACTATTTTGAGGATTATTTAATGACGAAACTGAGCTTAGTTTAAGGTATAATATGCTCTCCAAATACACTGAAAAAATAAAATTCTGTAGGGTGCTTTAAGGGAAAATCCCCCATTTTGCCAGTCCCCCATTTTGGCATTGTGTTATGGAGAAATGGGGATTGGAATCTGGATGAAGGGGATGGGGCAAAGTTGATGGGGGGGGATTTGATGATGTTTTTCTGACAAGATTTGGGAAGAGAAAAGAGAAGCTGTTGTTGCTTGATTCCCCAAGAGATGCTCAATGATTTCCTCCATTTCTGGTCTCAAGAAGCATCCACTTTCCCAAGCACCTTCCGTCCTGCACATCCCAAAGGCCCACCACCCAACTACCCAACCATCCACCCACCAACCCAATCTCTCTGCACAGTCGTCACCCTCTCACATTCCAAAGAGGTAAGAAAGAAGAAGCAGAAACCGGAGGAGGAGGGAGGGGGCGGCGTTCGGTTGCGTGCCTTTTCCCGGAATGCAGAAAACGATTTTTTAGAAACAGAAAACCAACCTCCAAACCAAAATTTAAGATAAGAAAAAAACGGTTTTGTGAGCATGACTAATCTTCCAAGATTTTGTTTTTTTTTGTGATGGGCGAATCAAATGATCCCTTCCCCCTAAAACCCTAAAAGAAAAATGGGTTTTGGAATTTGCACATATAAAGAGAAGGAACGATAAACAGACTTCCTATAGTAATCTGTCTTGTAGTCACACACCACCATCGTCTCTAGTCCCTACCACCTCCACCATCAGAACTTCTGCAAAGAAAGAAAGGGAGTTTTCAAAAGTTTGTTGTTTCGTTTGTCAACTGCAACAGGCAGGCAGGCAGGCAAGCAAGCAAGCAAGCCTCTCTTTTGTTATTTCAGAAAAAGAAATAAGAAATAACACGCAACCTGACTTTCCGCCTTCTGAAATTCTCCGGCATTTTTTCCTTGCATACAAAGACCGTCGATCGATCGATCGACGCAGTAGTCTAAGGATTTGAGGAACGTCATCTGCTTTGAAGCTTTTCTAGGGTACTGCAAGGGAGTGTGAGGCAGAAATTGGCGCAGAGAGAGAGAGGCAAAGAGAGAGACAAAGAGACAGAGAGAAGGGTTTTGTACTTTGGTTTCCAAGAGTGAAAGTCAAGAAACTGGCATTTGAGGTTGTTTTGCAGTTGAGGTAGTGTGCGAGAGAGAGAGAGAGAGAGAGAGAGAGAGAGAGAGAGAGGAGACTAAGGGGTTAGTGCCAAGAACAAAGGTTTGGATTCTCTTTTGTATTTGGAGGAGGTTGTTGTGAAGGGAAGCATTTTTGTGAACACGGAAGCAAGGAAGGAAGGAAGGAGAGGGAGAGAGTTTCTTGGTTGAGTGATTTGGAAGTTTGAAGATTTGTGAACAGATTAGGCGCAATGAAGGCGGCAGGGAGTTTAGCGTCGTCGTCTGTTTCCAAGGGGGATGCAGTAGGCTTTTCCTCTGGTGAAGTCGGGGCGATCAAGCCTCGTTTCTGCGCAACGGGATGTGTGAAATGTGCTCCAATATCCCTTGCTATGAGGACCAATGGTTCTTCCTCTTGCATGAGGTCTGAATGCTCGTCCTCTCCCCTGTCTTCCACTTGCGGAAGCTCTTTCTTCTCCGGCTCCTGCAGCTTGACGGTGACGAAGAGAACCGCCCCCAGGGGAGTTGTTCTTAACAGCGGCGTGAAAATCGTCAAGAGTATCTTGATGGAAGAGAGAGGAGCAAGCAATGAGAGGTTTGCGGACACAAGGTTGTTGGAGACTCTCAGAGACTTCATACCGTTCTTGGAGTCTAAGAGAGAGATGACATCGGAGCTGCGTGCACCCGATTTTACATCTGTTGACGACATCAACATGAGTTCCCTGGCGGGAGTTACAGCACTGGAAGAAGATAAGCTCTGGCAGAGGATGCGGGAGGAAGCCCGATGGGATGCTGTGAAGGAACCACTGCTAGCAAGCTACTTGTACTCGACCATTCTTTCACACAGATCACTGGAGAGAGCTTTGGCTTTCCATCTTGGCAACAAACTCGCAAGCAGCACGCTGCTCAGCACACAGCTCTGCAACCTCATAAGCGACACATTCATGGAGGATGAAGGCATTCGCCGTGCAATTAGGGCAGATATCCAAGCTGTAAAGGAGCGAGATCCCGCCTTTTCCTCATACTCTCATTGCCTGCTGAATTTCAAAGGCTATCTTGCTTGCCAAGCTTACAGAGTTGCACATCGGCTGTGGAAGCAAGGCCGCACCGCGCTTGCCCTTGCTATCCAGAGCAGAATCTCTGAGGTTTTCCATGTTGACATTCACCCTGCTGCACAGATAGGATCTGGCATTATGTTAGATCATGCCACAGGATTGGTAGTGGGAGAGACTGCAAGAATAGGCAATAATGTCTCCATTTTGCATCAGGTGACATTGGGAGGTACTGGAGCTGTAGATGGAGACAGGCATCCCAAAATTGGAGATGGGGTGTTGATAGGTGCAGGTGCAATCATCCTTGGCAACATCAAGATAGGTGATGGGGCAAAGATTGGAGCTGGCTCTGTCGTTCTTATTGATGTACCTCCTCACACCACAGCTGTTGGCAATCCTGCTCGCTTGCTCGGGGGGAAACAGGCTCCAACAAAGCTCAATGAGATTCCAAGTGAAACCATGGACCACACATCCTTCATCAAAGGTTGGTCTGACTATGTCATATAGGAATCCATTCTGCCCAGTTTTCTCCTTTCTCCACCAAACCATTTTGTAGAACCCAAGTATCTATGCACACTTCTTGTGTGACCTGTACCATTTGTCCAGAAAGAATAAGAGCACCTCTGGTGTGGTCTGCTTTGGGTTGGTGGTGTCACTGTGATTGTATACTCAATTGTTACTATGAGAACTCTAGGCCTAGCAATTTTATGCACTAGTGACAACAGCAGATTGCACATCTGCTACAATTCAGTCTCAGATCATCTTGGCCTGCTTCATGGAGAAAAACACCAACAAAACTGGGGGATCAGGTGAGGCAACAAGTCTGACTGCTGTTTGTATGTTCAACATATCAGTACATCTGGTTCACAAGGAGATGAGTTCATGAAGAAAGTCACATCCTCATGGTGTTTCTAGGATGAATTTCCACATGTTGAAAAAAAATCGAATGCAACAGATAAGCTTTCTATGCAGAGTTGATGATGAAACACCATCTCTTGGAGAATGTCAGGATTGTAGCTGGTGAAAATGATGGAATTGCATTCCAACGCCAAAGCCTTACATATAACCCGTTGTATGTGTGAGAGTGCACAGCATTGGCCAGTGGAGCTAGAGGAGCAGCAGGTATCTGTTCCACTTTTACAATTCCCAAACCCAGTTGTCCTTTACAATATCAACCTTTGCAGGAGTTGTTACTGTAAATCCCACACACATTGACACCCAGCCCAAAGCTTGCTATCACTTGTACAGTACACTGCAACAACAGTTGTAGTCACATGTAGACTGGTGCATGGACTGACCAGCTTAAACAAGATTTCAACCACTGCTCCTGCACCAAGAATACTAGTTTCAACAAAAATAGAGTGAAAATAACTGGATGAGACAGGGAGGATCCTGTTTAGGCATGCTGTGATATCCATGTCAATATCTCAGACCCTCTCAAAACTGGAATGCATTTTGAACTATCAGTTTCAAAGATTGGATACATGACATCGGGCACAGTCCCAGTAAAAAGGGTTACTCCTGGCTGTCTTTAGGAAAGGTGTGAAGGCCAGGTGACTGGATCCAAACTTGAGACTGATTCCAACATTATTGACCAATGTGGCCTTGAGCACAGTGCTTCTGAAGCACAAGGAGGTTTTTGGCTCCTTTCTTGATCTAACCCTAAAGAAAGGTGGCCATGTGCCATACTGGCATGAGGAATCAAACAAAATCACACCATTCTTTGCAAAAGTTCGGAATGACATTGGATTATTCAATGTCCAAGTAATGGAGAGCATAACAATGGACATTTAATGCCACATCTTTGGCTTGTTGATAACTTGGTCTTTTGCAGGTTAAAATACTTGATTTTCCATCAGCAATTTGCCCAGGACGCAAGGGTACTTTTATTTGTTTTGTGAGAAGAATTCCTTTGAACACTAACATTGAGATTGGACATTGGTGATATTGATGATTGAAACCCATGTTGTGCAAGGTGCTTTGGATAGCGGGTTACATTCACAAATTATTGAATTGGGGAGCACACCTTGAGAGTCCTAATGTGTCTTAAGGTTGTGGTGATGTGGTAGATCGGGATTAGTCAAAAATTGTTTAAACAGTGCTTATAATAGTCCTAAAGCAATGTTGAAATAGTAAATGAAGCACTGATTATAATGCCTAAAATTGGCTTTTGAGGATTTTCAAGTTATTGAATTACTTGAACAAATATATCTACATGCTACATTCATGTATTAGAAACGTTGTGATATAAATTTTTTAACATTCATAATACTTTGGAACTAAACATGATTTTAATCACATCAACCTAAATTGTGGTTCATTTCTAGTGGCTCCTTAATTTGTGAATGTACCCAATGATGATATAATGAGGAGGTTTTTTGTTTTTGGTGAAATAAGCACAAAATGATGGAAGAGGCATTACATGAGGTTCAAATTTTCATTTTTCATAATTGACCTTTAATAGCTCTCACAATTTATTTGCACCATACATCCAACCAAGGCTACTAACTCATAAAGATAGATCACACCCATCGCCTACTATCACCACTGCATAACCATGTTTGATTGATGTTCCTCTATTACAAAGTCATGTAACAACCAGTTAAAGCTCCAAGTTATGAGGTATTCTTTCAGTTTTCAACTCTTGGTTTGAACAGTTGAACATACATTTGTATATGCTCCTTCTGGTGGCAAGGTTCAATATTGAATTATGGAATTTTGTTGGAATTATTATATGTGTTTGTAACCCTATGGAGGTTGAGTTGCAAGCCAATGTACTACATATGAGATATAGTTTCTTTAAGTTTTGTGTTATTTTGGAACAACTATATTTAAAGACAAATATGTAATGAATGAACTGCTTGATCACTAAAAAGAATGATAATCCAACTAATCATGTTAAAGATACAATAGAAGAAATGGAAGGGAGAAAAACCTCATTATGGATGTTCTTTAATTTTTTTGAAAAACTCGATAAACCATCACTTCACATAATTGGGTGCCACAAATTCATTGTTTTTTCAATGTCATGATTCCATCCATAATTGAAAACTAGAAACCCAATTTTTTCTCTTCGAGAAACCTCATAGATTAAATCCTATTATGCATTCCAAGATATAAAGCTTTAAGTTGTTGCACTAGAATAGATTTAGTAATAGAACCTCTAATCAAATAAACTACCACCATAACTAGATCAAATCTCTAAATCAAGTGAACTTAGGCTTGTTGGAAACCAAACAACAAGGTGCTTAAACACACAATAGTTCAAAGCTTGCACCTTAATAATGATAAAAACACATTACAAAAAAGAGTTCATTTTTGATACATTCACCAAATGTGAAAACTCCAACATTTTACATTGCTTATGGGGAATACTACAAGTTCTCACCACATCTTCACCACCTCAAATGGGTCTAACCATGTTGTAATAATTATTTAATGTTTCATATTTAAAAGTGGTAATTTAATTTGGTATTGAAAACTTTGAGTTTATTTATATAACAACATTCATAATATATCATGGGAACATGTGAATAAATTTGAAATCAATCTAATAAATAAAAAATATCATAAGCATTTTTTAAATGTCATAACCATTGTTTTTAGGTAGAAAAAAACTTGAAAAAACTTGAGAATGATATTTTTTGGCAAAAATAAAAAATAAACCTTAATGTAATAATACAAAGAAAAATTTTAAATTTTAAAAATAGTTCCTACATGATTTTAAAATATTATTTTGAAAATATTTCCCAATTAAGCAATTACCTAAAGGGGTAGGATTGGCTCCTAATAGGATGGTTCGACCCCAAGTTCAAAAATCACAATGATAAGCTTCTCCAAGTGAAAACCATTAATTGTTTAAAAAGAAATGAACAAATTCAAAAGTGAGTGTCGAAGTGTAAGAAAGGAGGAAGGATTGAAAGATGGAAGTTTTAAAAATTCCATAATATGTTCCATCCATACTTCACCTTTGATTTCCATCTTTGATATTGATTCCCTTCATCTTCAACCTTTTGATTTCCAATTTGATCCTCCTAAGTTTGATTTCAAGCTTTGATCCTTTCAAGGCCTTGTCCCATAACAAATCACATTTTTCACTTCAATTTATCCAAAGTTAATTAGCCCCAATGATAATTTGCTACAGTAAAGAACTAATATTTTTTCTCACTAGATTAATTTGGGGACCTTTCTTTGAAACCTTTAAATTCAAGGTGTAGTATTTACTTGTGTAGTGCATATCCCCAAATAACAAATAACCACAAGATTTCCCCTATCACCATGATCCAACATTAAATTTAGGATTTTGTTAATTTTGTCAAATTTGGGACATTTCATTTGATTAAATTTTGCTACTATTATCCATGTCACAATTCACCCAAACCCTAAATCCATTATAATTAATTTAAATCCACTTCATGTGTTGTACAACATCATTTGTAACTTGACATTTTTCGAAGCACAATTATTTGATTGAACTAGATGACAAACAACACTTTTACATCCCAAAAGCTCCAAGTTGCACAAGTCAATGATGAATAGATCCACAAAATATCCTTGGATTTGAATTTGACACAATGACCTCCTATTGATGAAGAATCCATTGAATGGAATGTGTGCCTTTAGTTGGAATTTAATTGGCCTCACATATGGCATTTTCAACTATTTCCCAAAACTTATACCCTAATGATTTTGTTGGAAATTATGCTCACCATTGCTGATGAACTTCAAATATTTTATGCAACCAATTACAAAATTTTCATTTAACACACCCTTAAATTTTAAAATCCCAAAATAATTGAAATTACACACATGGACATGTTGGTAAGGCTTACACAAACCATCATGCATTATCCAAGTGACTAAAAGAAGAACAAATGTATTATATAATTTGTCATTGCATCATATGATTATAGAATGCCTTTTCATGGAAAATATTGTGAAATGGAAAAGATCATTCGACATACCATCATCTTATTGGAACAGATTCTTCAAAGTCTTTATGACCATATTTGGCACAAATTTAAAATGAAGCTATTATGCATCAAAACATCAAATCGATAACTTTTGTGAATAATATGTTAATAGATATAGTTCTTTATGAATGTTGTTTCAATGGTGTATACATTAAAAATATTCAATCTAGATGTGGGTGTCAATTGGTATTGGGTAGTTGATAGTTTGTAGGTTGTATCAATGAATGTTTTGAAATTGTAGATTTTTTCACCTTAATTTTTTTGGAATTTCCTAGATTTAGTACATAGAAAGTTTCAATTTTAATTTTTTTTGGAGTGCATTCGAATTTGTAGCTTCTAATGCAACGGAATGAACAACATTTGTGAGTTGCCAAGTTGATTTTTAAATGGTGTGTAATGTTGATTCTCATTGTTTTGATTTCTTTATGTTTCCCACTAGGTTTTCCAATCGTTTTGATCTTAATCTTGTAGTAGTAAACATGTCTTTGTTCGTTGAATATATATATGAAGTTTTTGGCTCCATAGTTAAGCTCACCTTTAATTTTTGAAACTTGGTTGGTAATGACATACAAAGCAAGAAACAATATCTCACCCCAAGTGCTTTGGAAAGCATAAGGTGAGAGAGAAAATTACAACAACAATTTTCTAAACAAAATGGTCTTGCATAGTCTATTGAAGACCTTAACATGGAGGGAGATAACATGTGGTAGATTTTGAACAAAAAATTCAAAAGTAATCCCTTAGTTTTTTTTTTGAAACTTTGCTTATGCCTTTCACATAATTTTCTTTTCCTAATTTTTGTTGAAAATGAAAACATCAAAGACATATTGAATTTCAGCTATCATGAAATGGGTGGGCCAATCTTATGAATGTGGTGAATGATGACACAATATATTGTAGGTGATAAAATGGAGACAACATATAGTGCACAAAAGTTTGACAAATCTAGTTGTGATAAACCTTTATTGATCACCCTATTCAACAAGATATCCAATTTGGTGTTTCTAAATTTTCTAACAACTCCAAATTTGCATTATATTAATAATGAGAATTTCAAGAATAATATGTAATTATGAATGGACCTAAGCTTTAGTCTTTATTTTAACACTACTCTTCATATTTCCTAGTTAACAAAATAAATTGTTGATTTTGACTTACAATTTGTTTTGAGTGGTTTGTGAATGCACCCAAATGCTATCATCTTCTTTATAATACAACACTTTCACATGAATTATAATAGACGTTCTCAAGGACATTAGAAAATTGGGTTTAGTGCCATTTATTTTTTATTTCATGAATTTGAAATTTTTAAGTTGCCAAAACATCTCTACACAAAAAATGTTCATGTTGTACAAACCCAATGAATGCAACCTACCTCTTGTGAACATTTGCAAATTGAAAAATAGATGGTGATGTGCATAACATTGGAATGAAGGATTTCAAAGTCCTAAGAGGAATGCACAACAAATTCCACAATTTGGCAAGATGGTTTAACCAAAGATCATTTGGCAATTCATATTAATGTTATAATGGCAGAAATTTGCCATTTTTCCACAAAAGAATTGAGAATTTCTTGTTAAAGTTTGCCAATATTTTGATATCAAAACAATGAAAACAAAGTTTTAGGTGTTGACCAAAATTATCATATGTGTCTATTGGATTGGTTTGAGAAAAATGTTTGTTCATTTCTTATGACTAAATAACAACAATCAAGTTTGCAAATGAATCATGTTGCTAGGTCCGAACATCTTTAAAATTCTTTTTATAATACATGTGTTGTGCTTTACAACATCACCTTGAATACCAATGTTGAGGTTGCACCAACCAATTTTGTGAAATTGTTGACTAACAAATCCTTAAAATGTAGGTTTTTTAATGGTTTTGATACCTCATATTTCTTTGAAAAGCAATAACAACCCACATGAACACATCATGGGTTTCCAAATAGGGTTTTGGAACATGTGCAAATTACCCATGTTACTTTTATTTTCACTATGTCCATGGCTTTTTTAATGATTGATTTGTCCATTTTCCTGTTGTTGTTACTATAGGGGTCCTAATCACTACATTGTATATATATCATGTGTGTGATAAAGTAAAGGTGGGACATTTTCCTTGTCTATTGGTAGCCAATTCAATTAGGCACTCCTTTTATGAAATGCATTGAACATTATGTTAACCTTAATGTTCTTGACCTTAAACTCCAACAAGTGTGGGGTGTAAATGTTTCTAATAGTTTTGATATTTCATATTTCTTTAAAAAACAGCCACTTAAACAAGCAGATCATGGGTTTCCAAATGGGGTTTTGGTACCCAAGTTACCCCTTTTCTCCACTATATCAATGGTTTCCTCTAATGATTGATTTGTCCATTTGCCTTTTGCTCCTAATCATTACACTACTAATTTATGTCCTATGTGTGATGTAGGTAGAGGTGGGATATTCTCCTTGTTAGTAAATCATTGATCCAATAAGTTACTCCTTCCATGAAACACATCAAACATCATGTCAACGTTAATTTGTTCTTGACCCTTGACTCCGACAAATGGGGGGGTGTGTGGTCAAAGCCCACAATAGGTGCCTGCCTTTGTCTTTCTTATTAATAAACCAAGAGAACAAGAATTGAATTAGGTCAAGAAATGATTGAATAACGTGTTTAGACATATTCACAATCACGGTACCCCTTTTTGGACACATGACTCAAGACTTTGTTTTTGTTATTTTTCAAATATAAAATCTACATGAAATCAATTTAAGTGAAAAATATTGGATGATTCAAATTATGATAATTTGCATGGTGGTTGTGATTTTTCACATGTGTATGTAATTATGCATAAATATTTTGGTAAAAAACCAAAAATGTAAAAAATGAATACATAAGCTTTTATATACAATTTAACATGTTTTCTTGCATGAAAATTTCTTGCACATGTTACCAACACTTGAAGCCACAAATTTTAAACCTAGTAAATACAAAAAATAACCGAATGGCAAAAAAATAAAATCACTTTCCTTACAACCTTTTCATAATGGATTCTATAGCCTTCAAAAATTTATATCATATATTATTTAATCAAATGCATTATATGAACATTGCCAAACATAAATGTATGCATTTCATATCCATGAAATTTTTTTGAAGTCAATTGCATTATTTAAATTGTTAAAAAATATTTTAGAATGAAAATTACAGTTAAAACAAGGTTTCAAATCATTTAAAAGGATTCAAAAATACATTTATATTATATCCAATCTATTCATGGATTTTTTAATTAGATTAACATGACATCATTATAGTTATAGTCATAAACAAATCCACTATAATCATGAAATAATAAATGTAATAAGATTCCAAAATAGTCCATTGTAGTCTTTTTTCATTAGACTGTCCTTTTGGTACCTTAATTGTGAATATGCCCGTCTCTAATATTCCTATAGAAGTGATGATATTAAATAAATCTTCAAAGTCTTTTCATTTTAAATTCCCATCTAATGTAATTTTGTAGGTTACTTAAATGTGAGTTTCTAACTACAATTCATTGGAGCATGTTAAAATCTATGATAATTATTTACTTTCTTTGCACTTTATCATGCTTGTGGGACTATAATAGATTGTGAATCTAGCTATATAAGAACTTGCTAAACCTTTCCTTGTAAACTTTGTTTATGTGTGAAATCTTCAACTTATCATATTGATTCTTTACTTTGACATCTATGCTTTCATTTTTTACTTTTATGTTAGGCTTTAACATTTTTGCATTAAAATCTCTAAAAAGCTTTAGAGCTCATATAACACACTTTTTGAAAGTTTGAACATGCTTTGAATAGTTGGGAAGAGAACCAAACTTGCTAAACAATTGGAATGAACTTGGAATTTTGGAAAATTGAGATTGTGATGCTCTTATTTTAATAGGAATTGCAACATGCTAGGTATAGGGATCTTTTTTGTGATCCTTAGGTTGCTCATACATTTTGCATTATAGTATTCCAAGTGAACAATGTGTCCTTTGATTCTTGGGTTAGATTGTTACAAGGTGCAAAAATGCACCTTCTAAGATTTAGGTCTAACATGCATTGTAAGTTAGGTAAGGTGCATTTCACCTTTTTATATGGTGCTTAGTCATGTCCCTTTCTATGTGATAGATTTCCTCCCATCACCAAACATTGGCCTTGCATAATGAGTTGTCAAATTTGTAGAGTTACCTTAAATCACACCTTAAACCAAAAAATTTAAACCCCATGTAGCTAGATTTTCTTTGATACTATGTATTTGTGTACATTGGAATGTGACAACACTAAACCCATCATCAAATATTTCTTTCACATAATGAGTTGCAAAATCTATTGCCTTAAAATCACAACCTAGGGAAAAACATTACTTTTCAAATTGAAAAACTACATGAGTAAAAATATAGGGTCCCATATAATGGTTGTTGCAAAAAAATTATAGTTTAATTAGTTTTATGATAGGATCCTATGTATTTTTTAAAATGAAATATAATTAATGTAAGGTAAACATTAATCCAAAATATTAAAAAAATTTGTACAATGAACTTTGTGAAGTTATTGTTGTGGGAGAATATGTCATTAGTTCAAAGTAAAAAGCACCTTTGATTTACACCTTTTAAGAAAAAAACAAGAAGATAACAAAAGAATATATGTTATGTTGTGTTGAAGTAAATATATTGATAAACATGTTTTTAAAAATATTTTCTCCTTGAGGTGAACAACATCTAGATGCCTCATGACTTCAACTAAAACTACAATTCAAACATATGTATGGGACCAAAATTCACTACAAAACATAGAATTAAAATTAAAATTATGTTTAGGGTGGCTTAAACATTTGGATATTATAAAACTAGATAATAACAAGGTGGGAAATTTTGATGCATTCTCTCACATAATACCCCCAAACAATATCCTTCTTAACACATGTAATGTGTAATTTTAACATAGAATGTCTCCCCCATGATCACACCTTAAACTGAACACTAAAAACCCCATCTAGTTGGATAATATAATGTACTTGTGTTCATTTGTGTGAATTACAGTGTGACAACTCTAAACCCATTAGTAATTGTTTTTTAAGATAAGGGAACAATTAATTTTTTAACAAATACCATTCTTTACACCCATAGTTGAACATAAAATTAGTATTATTAGTTGGAAATTGGATAAAAAAACCAAACACAAGTTTTTGAAACAATGACTTTAGCCATAAGGGTTATGCTTCATATGCTTTGTGATTCTGCAAGTGTGCTCAAGAATCACATCACTGGATGGGATTATACCATTGACAATTGAGCTGACATTTAGCTCACCTGGCATGCTAAACATGTTTCTGTCCATGGAACACCATCTGGAGCATCCTCTGGTGCAACCAGATTGAAGTGCAAGTATGTGAGGTATATTCCTTTCTCTCCCTGCACCTCTAGTCTATTATGACTCACAAGTGAATCTCACATCCAAAGGATGCAGCTATAATGTAGGACACTGGTATCTGAACTAGTGATCTGGCTGTAACTGTCATGTAATATGAAACCCCTTAGGGCAGGGCAGTTGGTGCTCAACTAAGGAGCTTCTGCTTGGCTTCTCTAAGCTATTTGAGGAGGGAGTGACTGCTATTCATTCTGCAGGTACTTGTTACTTATATGGATAGTTTGTTTTATATGGGATGGGGACCTGCAAGCATGGTTCTAGACATGAGGTTCTCTGCTTGGGAGATGAACTTGTGTCCCACTCTGGTCTGCAGGTAGCTCACACATTGCTATAGTTAATAGATGGTGACACTCAGCAGCAGATAAAGAGTCCACAATGAAGGATGGCTGTATTTGCATCCAATTTGTGCAGTGCATTGCCAGAGACCTTTGATCAGCTTCTTACCAGTGATGCAACTGCAGCCATCTCCTTGTCTTCTAAAGTTGGAAGTCGTGTTGAAAGAGTTGAGCATATGTTTTCTCCCCTGAACTTCTGAAAAACATCAAAATGTGTGCATTCCTGTGTAAGTAGCCATTTTTCTTCATTATCCGGTACTATTGCTAACCCAGCAGTGAATAGCTGCAGTTGTTAGAAGATTGGAAGATGGTGAGGAAGAGCCAGGTCAACAAATCAGATGAGACACTGCCGAGACCAAAAGCCAGGAGGCACCTGAAATGGACCAGTTTGCATGCCCCACAGGTGTTCACTGGGACAGAGAGACCCTGGGGACTGACCTTCACACTGACTCTACTACCATGACTGTGCTGGCTATGGATGGAAGGCGCTTATGGTTAGATATTGAAAAGCTGGTGTGTACATTATTGTATTCCATTTTTTCAGGACTGATTTGGAAAGGTGATAAGAAGGATAGGCAGAACCATGGCTCACAAATGCTTCAGACTAGAGGAGCATTGTAGGAGTGGTACTGTGATGAATTTAGTAGTGGTTGTAGCTTGTGTGATGAATGATACTGCCACCAAATTGGGATTCCTTGAGAAATGCAAGATTATGTTGCATACCACCCTGATGCTTTTGCATTTGCGCCATGATCAGGTGAAAGGTGATGATTGGTTCATTCTTGTTACAAACCTGGCACCACGTTTTGGAGTACATGTGCACTTGGGGATGGAGAAAGCCCATTAAGGTGGCAAAGATGTTTTTGACCAAGTAGTTGAGGTGACCATGAGGTCAGCTCAACTTCCTTCTGGTCCCAGTGAGCATCAGGTTTTCTTGCTTAACCAGGCTGATGATTCAACCAATTGAAGCTGTTCCTGTTGCTTAACAAGCAACAATTAGCTGCTGAAAGCTGTTACAACCACCCCAGATTAGTAGCTGCAGCATGTCTCAAAGCTTTGGAATATACATGTCAGGTCTTGTAGTTTACGCAGTTGCTCTTCTATCTTAGGGGTCTTTCTCTAAAGCAAGGTCTAAAGATTATTGCCGACAGTATGCCCTTAACATATATGAGTAGACTGAACCAGGAGGCCAGACAGAGCAATTGTCCCCTTCAGGAGTTCTACAGCTGAGCCCAAGAGAATTAGCAGGATTCCAAATTTTGACCAGTTCTGTGTTGCCTTGTCCAGCATGGCCTTGTTCCAATCCTTTTTGCCAAGCTTACATTTCAAGATTGCAAGGACAATAAGACATTACAGTACAGTTTTTTAGCAGGATTTTTGGGGTGCAAGATCTCAAAACACCTCAGTTTGGAAGCGTGCAGATTGGCCAAAAGTATACATAAGCAGCAGACATTGTCTTGCAAAGTTCCAATGTTCTACAGCTTACACAAGTGATGCTCTACAAGGTGACACCATTTCCTCAAGTTGTGGCATGTCACATCTGCATTATTTGTCATGAAGTAGCATTCATCACAGTTGGTGATATGCATTTCTTGTTGAACAAACTGCAGAGTGTGTATGGAAGACCCCCCACCTGTAGCATTATATTGGCAGTTCGCCAGTTCTACAACCCCCCAAACAGATGGATGTCTTTGTTGCTGTGGTCACTTGTTTCTATGCTTTACAAAAAGCAAGGTTTCCATTTTGTTATTTTTCCTTGTTTCTCTTGTAATCTCTGGGAGTTTGGCATCATCATGCAATCCACATCTCTTTTCTCCAGCTATTTCTGATTGAAGCATCTCTTGTTATGTTCACCATTCACAGGAGTAGAAGTGTCTAGTTGTGTAAGGTATTGTCATCAATGGTTGCTGTTTGATGATTGTTGTCATATATGCAAATGGATCCCATGGGTACAAATGGTAACTCTAAGGCTCTGAAGCTGTTTCGCCAAATGCAATAGAAGGTGTGCTCCTGGCAGACTTTGTTACATTTGCTGTGATGCTGAATGCGTGTGCCAGTGCAGTTGAGGGCAGGTGAAGAGGTCAGGTGTGCTAATGAGCAGATCGCTGAAAGTAGTTGCAAGTCTGATTGCTTTGGGGGAATAGCTTGGTTGACATGTATGCTTAATGTGAGCATGGAGGTTGCCTGGAGACTGTTCAACAAGATGCCATCTGGAAACGTGGTCTCTTGGAATGCCATACTTGAAGGATATGATGTGCATGGGCACGGCAAGGAAGCTCCCAATTGCAAGCATCTACTTACCTCGGAAAACCCCAGAAAATTTCAACTGTATCTGGAGGGCAGTTTGCCAAGCAGAACCTTTCCTCTGCCAGGGTAGGGTGTTTTGGAAAGCAGAATGCTCGCTCCAGTGGGCATTTCATTTTTCTTCATTTTTATACACATCAGCCTTCCTGAGAAAAAATGATATTTTTCTGTGGTGCTTTACATTGGTAAACACTTGAAGAGCAAGGCATTTCCAAAATAAGCTCAACTCAGATCTGGCACCCTACCCAAAGTAGGCACACCCCTCAGCTCCAGAGCAACCTGCTCCTCAGGTGTTACCCAACTCGTCATCACCTATTATCCTACTTACCTACTTGACCTAGGTCTATTCAGAAGGGGACCAGCCTTATTTTAAATGGCAAGATTTTGCTGAAAAGAAAATTTCAAAATTCAAAATGGATGTGATTTCAAAGGTTTTCAATTGCCAAAAGTGAGAAAATAAATAATAAAATTCGCCAAATTTCCATACTGGTTTTTAGTCTGTAGCCAAACACATCAAAGGATGATTAAAGATTCATTGATGTTTGGTATATAGCGAGGGTTGTGCTAAATCTTCCTCTAAGTATGATCCTGACTTTTTATACATAGATTCCTACGGATGACAGCCACTTAGACTACAAACAAAAATTCCTAAAAAACACACTGGACTTTTTACAATAGTCAGTGTGCACATTAATAAATAATCATAATATTATCAATAATGGTAAAGAAACATCAAGCATGGTGAACCACAATTAAAATACATTGGGGGGGGGGGGGGGGGGGGGGGGGGGGGGGGCGGGGGGCCGCCCCCCCGCCACCCCCCCCCCCCCCCCCCCCCCCTCTGCACACACC
>Ga0116231_10007141_pt1 | contig 20725 bp, 19 predicted proteins | sample S1TSphgellanicum_2_FD_89695 | JGI IMG/M metagenome (GOLD analysis project Ga0116231, IMG submission 89695) | Host-associated microbial communities from peat moss isolated from Minnesota, USA - S1T2_Fd - Sphagnum magellanicum MG | ecosystem: Host-associated > Plants > Peat moss > Unclassified...
AAAAAAAAAAAAAAACCAGAATCCCTCTATATTCTTGGCTACTACCTGCTTGAAACTCATCATAAAAAAATTGATGATCTGAAAAAAATAAAATAAAAATTGTTAAAAAATTCTTTTGAAATATGTCAAATTTGGGCCAATTTTTCCAGGTTTGGATGATGAGGCATAAAATCCAAAGCCCCTATTTTGGGGGACATTGGGAATGTCCTTGCACCCATGAGCTTTGGCCCTACACTTCAATTGGGTCTTCAATATCCATGAATGGCCCTTGACAAGTTCAAAAAGCAACCTCGATTCTAAAGCACACTCATGACAATTAGGGTTTAGGGTTTAGTGTTGTGAATAAGTTTTACAGCTGCTCATGTTTAGGGTTTAGTGTTGTGAATAAGTTTTACAGCTGCTCGTGTTTAGGGTTTAGTGTTTTGGATAAGTTTTATAGCTGCTCATGTGGACCCTGTCAGATACTGGACCTGCAATAATACCAACTTTGATGTTTGGAACACACAAATCCCTTATAGGAATTAGCTTTGCAAGGTGATTTGATTAACTTAGTGATTGCCCATTTCAACAAGTTATGAAAGAGAAAAAGGGTGAGGGTAGCATAAGCTAAATTTGGAGATTTGGATATTGGGTTTAGGGTTTAGGGTTTTTTCTTTTTTATTAATTTTGGAAATTTAGGTTTTTTTTAAAATAGTAAAAAAAACTCTGACCTAATTTTTCCTTTGTATTTGCAGATACATTAGAGAGAGAGAGAGAGAGGACATTATCTTTATCTTCCTCCTAACATTCAAGCCACCTTACAAAATACAATTCTATGAGAGGAGGTGACTGAAATTTTTTATATATTTTTTGTTCTTTACATTTTGGGAGGTCGGCGGGGAGGGGAGGGTTTATGTTGTTATTATAGGGCTTGATAATGCATAGGTGGTAGGGTGTTGAATATTGGTAGCCCTAATTTCTCTTCTTGAGTTCCTATGCCTGAGAACAACACAAGCTCCTCTGAACCTGCCCTTCCCCTTACACATTTTGCACTTTTCAAAGTTGATGAAACTCAAGTAAAATGGAGACCTACTTACTTATCGTAGTATCTTGGCAGCAACTTCGACACTAATTATATTGTTTAAAAAAATGTTGAAAATTAAAAATTGTTAAATTTTTTTTTCAAAGAAAAGAATTTATGAAGGAAAGTTGAGTTTCTTTTTGCATATTTTATTTTCAACGTGAATTTTTTTTTTGAAAATGAAAATAATTTGATAGACATGTGTTGACGTCGTCATGTGCCACAGTATATGTCAAATTTGCGAGTTATGTTGGGGAAGGCCTGCTCCCATGGGCTTCCTCTTATTTTCAAGCCTATGTATGCCCTTGGGGTAACACCCTCTTGAAGACACCTATGACCCTCAAATCAAGAGAGGCCCTAGGGAGCAAGGATTCCCCTATACCTAAAGGCCCTTAGAGGAGGCCAATTTGCATAGATTTATCTCAATGTATCAAAATTTGCTTTCAATTGTGGGGGGGTCTCATGTCTGGGTCCTTGTCCCTTCAGCTAATGCTTCATATAAGGTTCACATATTGCTTTGTAAAAGACTTGACCAAAAAAAGTATAGTGTAAATTGAAGATATGTTATTTAGCCTACAAATCCCTCTTTCAAATGGAGGAACATTTTGAAACAAAATCACCTGCCCTAACAGCCCGGAGCAATGTGATTTCAAAATGATTCTTCGTTTGCAGTTTTTTTTAAGTAAATAATAATAATTATTATTATTTTATTTTAAAAAAATTAAATTTTTTTAAAAAAAGCAAAAATAAGACACCAACAACAACAAATTCAACACACAATGGCAAATCATGGAACACTAGTTTATCATCAAGGAATTCCATCGAAAACAAACAAGATTGTTTGTTTGAACCTTGAATGTGTCAAAGCTGAAAGCATTTATGCATGAAATTGAATTTCAAGCAAATCAAGACGTATTTGTGAAATCCTACAAAAGTTCAAGGTCATGTCATCCCCTAAATAAAAAGGATCTTGCATCCTACAAAGGAGAATTAGTACTCCATTAGGATCATAGATGGACAAAGTACTAACCATTACAATTAATCAAGTTTTTAAATTGGTGACCTCCTGCATGAGAGTAACAATAAGTGGAACCTTATCATACTTGGTTGTGTCACCTCTCTCAACAAAGCAAAAAAAACCTTCCCCTAAAAAATTTTTTAAAAAAAAGGTTCCAAAAAGCTTGGTCACCATGTTCATTAAAAATATCAGATAATATTCTCACATGAATGTTATTTTCTAGGATTGTGAATAGAAGAAACAAACACCTAGGAATCATAGAACCATAATGCACCATAATTGAACATAAATAGAGAAATCAATTATAAAATTCAAACCAAAGGAAAAAAAAAAGTGTTTAAAGTGTTTAAATTGTATATGATATTTTAGTCACAATGTTAGAAGCATAAAAGACATGTTTTTGTAATACATGACAATATTAATCACCAATTCCTTCTCTTGAAATTATATGTTGCAAAGATATGTTCTTTATGCCATTGTCAATACAATCATTTTTTAAAAAATAAAAATAAAAATACAAGGGATAAAATGAAAATATCACACATACAAAAAAAAAATCTTTAAAAACTAACTTGGTGTAGCTATTGATGTTGCAATGGCAACAAACCTTCATGCCACATTCAATATGCATGGGTCCCTTTCTTCATTTTATTCATTATTTTCTCACCAATAAGGATTGGAATGTTTTGAATGAAATGTTTGGACAAGAGACAAAGAATGTCTTTTTTTGGATTACATGTAACTTAATGAATGAACCACACACAATATTTTAAGTTATTAGTAGCTTGTGGTTAAAGTGTTAAAAAGATGGTGTCAAATAACAAACATGTTAACCATGATATTTGTAACATTAAAACTTAAAACATTCAACAACGTGTTATAATGTGATAATTGATTACAAGGCAATAATCTACATTCAAACTATCGTTGTTGTTGGAATGTCCTCATTCATTTGTATTTGCAAATTAATAAACCAACAACAAAAAAAACATAGTACTAATTAGAGTGAAGTAAAAACCATAAACTTAAAAGAAAAACAAAAAAATTGTTGTGGAGGGGGGGGGAAAACATAGCAAATATATCTGAAATAAACACCAATTTCATTTTCATGCAAAAGTTGGCCAATTCATTTACATTTTTAAATTTAGAAGATTTGTGAGTTACAAAGATTTGAATGCAAAATCATCCTCCAAACCTCAAAAATTCATGCCTTGCAATGCACTAAACTAACAATTTTTCTTGGTTCAAAATAATCTTTTCTTTTTTGTGAGAAATAGAACATCAAATTGTTTTTGTACATCTCTTGAGACTAGCTAACATATATCAATTGATGGTAAATTCATTGGTTGCCAACTTATGACTTTCTTTCCAAACAATGGAGGTCGACTTAATATTAAACTTCGAACTGAATTTTCCAACTTCTACAACATTGGACATTTCCCTCAATTTAATAAAGCCTTCTCAAGGCCTTAAAACAAACATATTATATACTAGGTATAGATCGACCCAAAAAATAAATAAAATAAAATGCAAGCTTGTTGCATTTTGAAATCAATGAAGGAAAGATTAAAAAAACATTCGAGCAAGGAAATGATTATTTATTATCAAGACGCTAACTAACTTGGCATGTGATGAACTCCCAAGATGGACAATCAAATGTCCTTCTTGAGATATAAGGAAGTTGAATGTTTTCCCAAGTGGGATATTGGGCCAAGCAAGGGACTGAAAAATTAGAGGGAAATGTGTGGGAGTTAGATGGAAGAATTCTTTTGATTCTAGATTGAACTCTTCAAGAATTTCCCAAGTTTTTTCTTTTGATTCTAGGTTGAACTCTTCAAGAATTTCCCAAGTTTTTTCTTATGATTCTAGGTTGTACTCTCCAAGAATTTCCCAAGTTTTTTCTGTGTTGGCAAGTGAGAGTTCATGGGTTGGAATGGAACAGGCATGCGTAGTTGATGCTGCTTGGGTACCTGCCCATCATCCTGCTCCCTTACAGCCTAAGGATCCACTACTGCTCCTACTCCACTCTCTGTCTCTGTCTCTGTCTCTCTCTCCCAAAGGGTTTTGTAGTTTATGCCGCAAAGCAAAGCAGGTATTGGAAGAGCTACAATGGTTGTTGGCCCATAGCTTGTCAGGACATCAGACTCTGACATTCCAAGCTCATCACCTAGGCCTCCTCACTTTTGACAAGTTTCAGTCTGTTCTTATAAGAGTGACCGCATCTGTGCTATCCATTCACCACTTGCATAGTGTCAAGTGTGGTGTTGACTGGATCTTGCACATATTCTTGTGCAAGTATAAGGAAGTGTCTCAGAGCAGACTGTTCCATACAACTCCCACCACACTCACCATCTCTTGTGAGGAATGCAGCAGGTACATACACATCATGAAGGATAAACAAAAATCTGACATACTCCAGTTCCATCATTTTCTAAATGCAAGACCACCCAAATCCTGGATCAAAAGTCTCAAATCTGTTGTAATTGCCTTGAAAACATACAGCATTTTTTTATGACTATTGATTGACCTCTGCTAGCAATGGAGGTGGAAAGAAACAAAAATTGCTCAGTGATGATGAGGATGGCAAGTACTACTTACTTGTGTGTTGCAAAGAAGACGCTCACATCACTGGGAAGAAAAGCTTTTGAAGAAACAAAGGTAGAGAAATCGAGGGAAAAAAAAAAAGAGAAAAATACTGAATCCACAAGTGATGAGAAAGAGTGTTGCTGATATGATCACGAGCAACATATCTGGTTCTTCCTTGCAGTGTCAAGGTGTTGCTGGCGATCATATCAGCAACTCTCTTTCTCATCACCTGTGAAACGCCAAGGCTTGCTGGATGATTGGCTTCAACAGTGCCCGAGTATTTGTAGTGTCCCTCAAATGTGAGTTTGACAGTACCTGAATATATGTAACGTCCTCAGGAGCAACCGAAAGACAAATTAGTGCTCCAGAGACCATGATTGGAACTTCTATAAATTGCCTTTGTGATACTATCTGATTCAAACTGCAAACACAATGTCCTCCTCCCATCCAAAACCGACATTAGGATAAACAGTCATCAAAGTGAGATGGGAGATAGGGTCTATAATACTTACATACTTCACGTATCAACACTGGCACACTCCCATGTCCTTTCTCATTGAGATTTCCAATGGGGTAAAAGTTAACTTAACTTCACATATCATAAAAAGGAAGCATTTAAGATCTTGATTTGCACATATATGATGCAGGAATAACAAGAAATTTATCCTATGCATAGTATTCTAAAGAACAGTATATTCACATGTAATAGAAGTGGAAAAAAGCAAATTTAATTCACATCAAAATTCACTATTTTAGTTAAACTTCAACACCTACAACTATAGAAATAAACCCATCAATTCAAAACTGAACCATGAATTGAAGAAAGGGCATTGATGATATGCAGCATGTGAAGGAATTGAAAGTAGGCGTTGGATTTCCAGAATTGTAAACAAACCATGAACTCTCTCTATCCTGCCATCCTTCTTGAGTTCTTTTTTCTTCTTGTGTTTTCATTACCACATTTGCAACATAGTGATCCATTTCCCAGACGACACTTCTTTTTCTCTGTTGCTGCTGGAATTGGATTATGAACTTTTGTCTTCTTCTCTGCTGCTGCCGGAATAGAATTATGCAGATTATCTTCCTCTCCATTGCTGCTGGAATTATGTCGTGAAGTTTTTGTCATCTTCTCCGCTGGTGCTGGAATTGAATATGCAGATTAATTTGTAGCATTATCTAATGTATTCATGGAACTTGCATTAAAATTTCCTTTTCTTGAGTTGTTATTTCACATCAAATCAAATGAAGATAGGTAATAAAGTTCATCATTTCATTTTATATCCCATGATAACCAAAAAAGTAATGGAAACCCATGTATCAATTAATAGATCCTAAAAAATTTCATGCCACAAAAGTCAATAGTGAAAATATGTCATTTGATTATTAATTAGAGGAGAACACAAACAATATCATTACACACATTATTAGATATAAGTTATCATGATGTGTAATTGCTAATGATGGCAATGAAATTTTTTATATATTAAGTGTAGATTGCAACAATGATGTTGGTGTTAGGTTAGTGGTCAAGTTTTGACCATGGAAACAATTAGTCAAATGGTCAACCTTTAAAACTTGAATTTTTAAAAAATTACATGTTAATTAATTAATTTTAATGTTTTTAACAAGTCGAAAAGTTATTTCTAGCACCAAATGGGGTTTGGCTTTTAATTTTTGGGTTTGTTTGGTAAGTGGTTGTTGCTTGGACCTTGTGTGTGGAATTTCGACTAATGCAATTCTTGCATGATCTAATCTTCCTAATTTTGGTAATGCATGGACTACTCAAGAGAATTGAAAGGAAATCTTGTTGGTTTAGAATGAAGAATCTATGTTGTCTTTTTTGGAAGCTTCTAAAGGAAGCTTTAAGAGGATCCAAGTTGTTAAAGAGAGGAGGAGGATGAGAAGTTGAAGGAGGGGTGTAAGAAAAAATTGGAGATCTATAGTTGTAAGTAAGATTGGGTATCTTTGGTGTGGGAAGTTGGTCGCAATGAAGATAATTATGTGGAGGTTGGGAAGAGTAGATGTTTTAGGAAAGCAACAAAGGAGTTTGGTTGTACAAATTGGGCATGATGTAGCCATTTTTGTAAACTACAAATGGAGGGTTGGAGGTGAATATAATACGACGAGGAACATGTAGTAAGTTTTAAGTCATGAGGAATTAAGGCATGTGTCTTTGTGATGGCCTTGGGGAGGTTTCTAAAAGAAATGGACATACTCCTAATGTTTTTTGTTGGCCTCTTAACAATCAATAAGAATAATTAATTATTTGCAAGTTAAGCCTTAAGCTATGGTTTTGAGAGGAGTGATTCATAAATTATATGTTGCACATTGTCATCTCTACAACCCAATGGTAGTAGGTCTCAAATGAAGGATAACATTAAGGACTACATGTATATATGCTAAAGTTTAGATTTGAGAGAATGTAACGGGTTTGTGAATTGGTGCAATAGATGGATTCCATATAGTTGGTGCATCTTAGAGTTGACAAGACTATCTAGCCAAGAAAGAAAACTCATACTCTTCTTTTTGGTTACATATCACTAATTGTTGAGATATACATACATAAGTTGATATGTGTATTATTGTTGATATAACATGAAAGATGTTATTATAATAATTAAATATAGTATACCCTAAAAAGTTCATGTATATTTTTTTGTCAAAAGTGCTTTGCAAAGTCAATATATACTTCAAATGATTAATAAACTTTCAAAAAACATGCCCTATGTTCTTTGCTCTTTCCATAGATGGGTTTGTGGGATTGTGCAAATATTTTTTTGAAAAGATCCAAAATGGTGTTACATCTTGAATTTGGATATGGTTCCTTTCAGCCATCACACAAATAGATAACATGATGCAAACCCTAAACCTTATCAAAGGCCTCTAAAATTGTATTATCATCGTTTGGGTTCTTTTGAATTTGTTACAACACATGTTGCCATTCAAGCTTCTTGTAGTCAATCAACCCTTCCCACATGACATTTTGAAACTTAGCTTCATGCCACCTATTGTTGTTAAAAAGCAGATTGTTTCTTTCAATCCAAATGGCCCGCATAATGATTCTTATAAGTAAGGTCCATAAGGAGCTTAATTTTTTAACCCTATTAGGTAGTTGTTTGCTAAACAAACATTGTTCAAGCCTTTAAGTTTTTTTTGGACCCAATAGTGTTTATAGGTAGTCAAAGTTGGAAAAGGAATGAAAAGGCAAGTTCCCATGCCTTAGTAGCTCTTGAACAAAACAAAAATCTATGGGTGACAAATTCTAAAGTCACACATTCACAAGACAGGCAATTCATTGGGATGTTGTGATTAGTGTTGGCCCGCCAACTATTGACTACAAGCACTTGGTGCCACAATAACCACATGAAACATGAAAATTTATTGGCTTTATGTTTGTTCTAGACATCTATCTAATTTAGCTAAAAATTATGGGGGAGGGAACCCTCCCACTTTCCGAGCACATCTTTGGCAAGAGAATTCCTATATTTAATTAGTTGCATCCCTTGCTTGTTCATGTAATTCATTAGTTCCACCAACCTATTCCACTACTAATTTCCAGGGTCAAATGTGAGATCACTTAAAGCCCCATAAAACAATCTCATTATTGCCCCCCTTACACCTATCCTAATGCAAACCTAGACTCTCCTCAAGACCCTTTTAAACACCCGTTGGTTAGCTAGCAATTGAAGTGTCTTGGAGTACTTTCCAACTGTGAATACGTAGACCTCTTTTGGAATGGCCATTTCTTGTTGAATTGAATTGTCAACATATGGTCAGAACCATTGAATAGTAACAAAAATCATGATTGGATTGAACGTAGTTTCATCATTATAAATACCTAGCCACTCCCCCACCCACTATGAGAAATCACATCTGCGAAACGACACCACCCTGCAATTAAAACAAAAAAAAAAACTCATATACAATTGTTATGCAATTATCTTTTGGGTATTACAACTATTGTACAACTATCCCCTTAGAAATATGGTGTATTAATAAATAAATTGCCACATTAGAAAATCAATTAGTTATATTATAGTTATAAATGAATTGAAAATTGGTCTTCTATACAATAATTTATACACATCGTACATACATATGTAGTTAACCATGTTTGACTTTTTTAGGAATAACATTATAGTTGCATGTGACAACTACTTTAAAACTATTATAAATGTGTCACTAAAACAACAACTATGTTACAACTAATGTACAATGTACATACATGTGATCATGCCACGTGTCCACATCTCCACCCACCTCATTATTGAATACATTTGCAATTAGTTTTCAATTATGATTCTCATTGATACAATTAGTATGACCACTAGTGTGCTACTACTAAAGTACTTATGTTCAACTATGTAATGACTATAATACAATTACTTGTAACTTAATAGGGATACATATCCATCAATTATTTATATTTTCATCACATGTGTTTCATTTTGAGTAATTTAAAATGTTATGGAAACGCTACTTCAAGTTTTTAAAATCATCTTTGAAGTGCAAAGGAAAATGAATAATGAAAAAATAACAAGAAAATAAATAGCTTTCCAACTTACAAAACATGATTTTTTTCCTTTTTCTTTTTTCTTTTGATTCCTCCTACTTTAAAACCTCATAACTTTCTTATTTCTTATTCATTTTCAACGATTTAAAGTGTTATAGGCACCACCTAAAGTTTTACAAATAATCTTTGAATTTTAATAGCAACAAAACAACATACAAGGAATTTTGTGGGTGTTTGGGAATTGGCCTTTGTAGCATTTGGTGGTTTGTTTTTTGAATTTTTGACCCCCTTTACTTTGAGGGGTCATAATTTTTTCAATTCTATTATTTTTTGATGATTCTTAGTGTATCAAATGTGCCAATAAAAGGGGTTCAAGTTTTGTTTAGACATAAAAAAAAAATGGAACCTTCCCCTTGGATCTAACTTGCCTTGAACACTTAAGTGTTATAGTTTCAATTCAATTGCAACTAATGAACAACTAAAAGATTTAACCCATATGTTTTTTTTTTGAATCCATGTTACAAACTGTATAATAAAAGTTTGTTTTCTTATGTTCTCACATTAAAATACATGTGCCATTTTGGGATAAACTTTTAAAAACTTAACCTAAAGGCAAAACATAAAATTTTTAAAAAATTCATGGCTATTTTTTAGTGCATTGAATATTATGTTTTTTTACCTACTTACCTACCTAGGTAAGTAAGTAGGTCCTAGGCAAATACATAGGTATATAGATATTAAAACCTAATAACCTACTTACCTATGGTTATGTACGACCTACTTAGCTACTAATATATAATTAATTAATATGCCACGTGGTAATTCTTTTTATTATGCCACATGTCAAAATATCATACCATCATTAACAATCATAATGGATGATGCAAATCAATATTTCAAAAAAAAATCCAAAAATCTTCATAATGCCACATGTTAAATTTTAATATATGGATGACAATTAATGATGTTAATATGACATCATGGGTGTAATTATAATGGAGTCACATAGTAGTTGAAAATGAGTATTTTTGATCGAGTTGCAATTGAATTACGATGAGTTGCTTCATATATATGGTGAGTTGCAACTTTGCAACTCATGTAATTCGTTCGTTAGTAATCAAGGCATATAAATACAGTGAGTTGCAAGTGTCCTTTGCAACTCAAAAATTGAGTTGTAAGGCCAATTACAAAACACCTTTTTTTTTCTCATAATGATCCCAAGATCTAAGAGGTGGTTATTTTAGTTCTTTGATCCAACATTTAGGCAAGCTACTAATTAGCCATGATTGAAACAATTATATTCCCCTTCTTCCAAAGGAAATAAAATTTTCAATTCATCCCAAGAATGGAAATATATGGTTTCAGCTCTCCATAGATCCCTTAAAGTGCATAGGCCAAACTTGTATAACTTTTGAACTTGAGGAATGGACAATCCAAACTCCAACTTGTTAAAATTAGAACCCCACCATATGCTTATTCTCTTTATGGCCTCAACTACTTGTAGTGGGGATAAGTCCAACTTTTCGACCATTCATTTCCAAGCCTTTGAAATCTTCCCCCATACCTTTGGTCCTAGAAATGGATCGTGATTTTCGATCAAAGCCCAATTCACTTCAAGGCCCCACTTCATGTGCTTAGGGGGTTTGCACATTACTAATTTGAAAAGTAATACAAGTTTGAAGTTTGAATTGCTAGGTTCTATGGCTTTGATAACCCACTTACACAACAAGGTGTCCATAACTTCTTCTGAGTCAATGAAGCCAAGACCTTCAATATTTTTACTTGCAGAACAATTAAACTAGTTTACCCTAGTTCTAGCACATTGCTCACCTCCAGCCCATAAATTTGTTTGGAATAAAGATTAACACTTCCTCATTACTTTCTTTGTGCCCCCCAATATGCTAATGAAAAACCACAAGGTTGATGCCAAAACAAAATTGACGATTATGGCATGACCCACTATTGGTAAATGGATCATGTTCCAAAATTTTAACTTATTATGGATCTTTTTAATAAAAAAGGTGTCCACCTTTTTGTCATCCAAGCCAAGCCTAAAAGGTGTGCTGAACATTTTGGATAGTTCACCATTAGGGGCACCTCCATTTGAACTCTTTTGTCCATGTCGGTTTCTTGCGACTTTGTTTGTGACTCCAATAAGCCATGGAATTTTCCCAATTCAACTCCAACCCATTTATGTTTAATAAAAGTTGTAGCACATTAACAACATTTGACAAGTTGTCTTCTTTTCCCTAGACAATTAAGGTTGTATCATTAGCAAATTGTGAGATAGTTTGTTGCATCCTTTCAACATGGTAATTCCTTTAATCTCCTTGAGTTTGACAACTTTTTTGAACATGAAATTCAAGACTTCCCTGGTAATAAAAAAAAGATAGGGAGCTAGGGGGCACCCATGCTTAACTTCCCTTTTTATTTTGAAAGATTTGGTGATACACCCATTTAAACAAATTGTTGTTATGGCATTCTTGAATAACAACTTTACCATCTTTATGAATTCCTAAGCCATTCCCATCTTTGCCATGGCATCAAACAAGAAACTTCAGTTTACCTTCTGATACGCCTTTGCAAAATTCAGTTTGAGCACAACCAATGGTTGGTTAATGTGTTGAGCCCAATCAATTGTTTCATTCGCTAAAAAAACATTGTCCAAGATGAATCTGAATGGCGAAAATGCAATTTGGTCCCTATCTATTACCTCCATGAAGATTGGTTGTAGCTTCATTTAAAGATCCTTCGCAAAAATCTTGTAAGACACATTTAGCAAGGTGATAAACTGCCAATTGCTGAGATTCTCCTTATTTTCGACTTTGAATAACAAGGTGATCAATCCTCTGTTCACCCCATCGGGAAAACCGCCATCCTTGACTACTACTTCAATCATCAGAAAGTAGTCTATGCCAATTAGATCCTAAAAGAAGGTGTAAAACTCTACCACCACACCATTAGGTCCTAGGGCCTTGCCCTTGGCCATGGAGTTTGTTACTACTTGAAGTTCTTCCAAAGAAAGAAATGAGGCCAACCTTTTATTCATCCCTTTGGAAAAGTTCCTAAGGAGGGAGTCCAAAACCTTACATCACAATTCTTCATTCCTAGGATGATCCTTTTGGGCTTTATAGAGTAGAAGTTACAACAAATCCATTCCATCTCTATTTGACTTCTGGCTATCGCTCCTATTTCATCCTTGAGGTACAAATTCCAACTTTATTAGGGTTTGGTTTAATGGTTGCGAAAAACTCCTTGGTTATAGTGCAATCCTTTTGTTTCCATTTGAGTTTCACCCTAATCCGCTATTTGGCCACTTTCACATGTTTTAACTCATTAATTCTCTGCTTCAGGATTTGTTAGTTGTTGTAGCCCCTTGTCTTGAACCATGTCTTGTAGGCTACTTTGAATGCACTCCAAGTTTTTTTTTAGTTCATAGTCTTCTTTGTAAAATTTTGTAGCCTTTACCTTACAAAATTCTCTATAGAACCTAATGGCTTTCCTTAATTTTATAAAAAATGTAGCCCCTTCCGATTGGGCTTTCCAAATTTTGTGAATTTTCTTTTTAACCTCTTCAAAGAACCGGGTATTCATTTTCCACATTGAGGTCCTTTGAACAATTTTAACAATTTCTAACAGACAACTAACATGATGGCGATTTGACTTAACTCCATCCCCTCTCACATAGTAGCAGGGGCTATCGTTAGCTTGGTTGGAGGCTAAATAGTTGGGAATGTAAATGTAATCTAATCTTGCCATAATTCTCTCTCCTCCACTCCTTTGATTGTCCCATGAGAATTTTAAGCTTCTATTGGATCTTGTTGGTTCATGGATTTCCAAGGCCAAGTTCAATGCATCCCACAAAAGTATTTCCTTATTTGGGATCAATCTCCCACACATTGAAGACTTATCCTCCTTGTATTCAACCATGTTTAAGTCCCCACAAACAATCCAACTATAATCCCTTGGAAATTTTTCCAACAATTCCCACAAAATGTTTTTATCAACATAGTTGTTTGGAGCGTAAATGTTGATGATCCCAAGGTCACCACATGGTAGCCCCTTCAATGTGATTACTTGGGCTTTGTTACCTCTAATGGTTATGTAATTTGTCACAAATTTTGCCCATCTAGGATCCATTAGGATGCATGTCCCCCCTTTACCTATTGTGCCTTGTTGTTGTTCGAACGTGTAACCTTCCTTTGCTTCACAATCCAAAGTACAACATTAAGCCATATAACTTTTCCAATGTTCATTGCATTGTCTATCCAAAGCTTATGTTCTTGAAAACAAAAAATGTCCACATGTGAACCCATGCCTCTTAAGTAATGATGTAGTTTGAAGGCTTTTCCATCTTCATTCAACCCCCATATGTTCTAAGAGACAAGATGCATCTTCATGAGTCATAAATAAATGTTGGAATTTTTTGCCCGTGCTCCCTTCATGTTTGGTAGCTTTAACTTATTTATCAAAACCCCACAAATCATAGATTGATTGCAAATTTGATGCATTGCCCTTTTTTTTAGTGGTGGGGTGCCAGATCTGTTTCCCTTTGTTGCTATTTTAATTGATATGACATTGTTATCCTTTTCTACAATGGCATCTTTATGGCCACTTCTCGATGCAGCAGTAACAAATTGGACTACATGGCCACCAACCACTAGTCTCCCATTTGCATTCTTGAGAGGGCTAAGTTTGTTATTCAAACCTTTTTCATCTTGTCTAATCTTTGTTTCCCCCTCTTGTTCAGTTAGAGGTTACTACTTTGTTTGTTCCTCTTAAGATATGCCACTAATTTGATTTGGAACACCACACTTTTACAAGATAATTAGTGTCTTTGCATTGTGACTTGGATTTATGGTTTATTTTTCTACGATTAGAGCTAATTATGAAGGAAACATATGTGAAACTTAAAAGGGATTGGCTAGATGCGTTTAGCCAACATCCACTAGTTCCACATGCTGCAAGGATTTTACCAATTACATTTGTGGTGCTCTTGCATCAACAACCTTAACAATGTTCTTTTTTTTGTTTTTTTTGTGTAATGTCAACCACTAATGGGTGGTTATTTTGTTCATATGTAATCTCTTCTTCCTTTTCATTATCAAAGACTTTTGTAAACCTCATTGTATCTCTTTCTATAATTGACCTCTTGTTACCCCCTACTTTCTTAGGTGACTGTCATTGGTGCAGTTGTAATTGACACATCTCCAATTTCCTTATCCCTAGTATTACATCCTTCAAATGGAACTTCTTTTTGCACCACAAATTCTTTCACCTTCAAGTCTTGTTGCCCTAGGGTGGGCAAGCTTGGGTCTTGATTTTTTGAGCATTTCCCCACCTCCTCTTCAACCACTAAATTGGGTGTATTTTGATTGCATATATTTGTGATCCTTGAAACCTCATAGGTGTGTTCGCCCTCTCTTTGCCCTTGTTTTCAACAACTACACTCTTATCATTATTTTAATTTCTCTTTCTAGTATCTTCAAATAACCCTTCATTGTCCTCCTAGGGTCTTAACTTACTATTATGTGGAAGTTGCACCACCTCCCCTTCCTTTTCAAATCCTTTGCCTATTTGTACTCGATTAACCTCCATCTTCTTCACCTCTTGATCAACCTTATTACCCTTATCATCTTTTCTATTCCACCTAGAGCATGTTCAACCCACTTTGTTGTGTATTTTTGAGCTCTAAAGGCTTGAAATTCCTCAATGAAATGTGTTAAACTACCACAAAAATGGCATTTGATAGGATATTTTTCGAATTTGACCATCACTACCATTGCTTTTCCCTTAGTTCCACCAATACCAATTGTGAAAACCCATCTTAATTCCAAATCCATGGCCACACAAAATCTAGAATGGGTTGTTGGGGTCCTCTGCTAAGATTCTCCCAACTTGAGCAACAATCTTTTTGCCAGAGGGTCAGTATTGGAGGGGGAACATCTTCAAGGAGCACCACACCAAAATCTTCAGTCCTTGTAGTAGTTATGGGTTGAACATTGGCACCAATTCCTAATAAACTGCTGCACCCCATGTGGGGTTAATATTAACAACTTCTTTGTGCTCTCTACTATTGTGGTGCTTAGGTATAGAAAACCCCTCCTCGCATACATGCAAAAATTGATCACCCCAACCTTTATTGTCACATTCAAAAGCACAACCCAATCAGCTATACGATGTGGAGGGATTTTCGTACCAACAAAGTTGGTGATTATCGTATGTTGTGTGTGGAAATCAATCTCTTGCTGCAGCACCTCCACCACTATATCTTCTCACAACATTTGTTCCATCTCTCATACACGTAATTCCCTTTAGTTCCAGTACAATCCTGGCAGAAGAACTTCACCGAGTGAAGCTTTGAATGGGTTGGGCCTTCTTTTGTGAATTGGTCTAGCACTTAGAACCTCCACATCTCATTTGCTTCTGCCATTTTGGAATCTTCAGCATTGGGTACCTCTCAATAAGCACTAGCTGCTCCAACTTGCCCAATTGTTGGAAGAGCCAGTGCCTGCAAACTCTCTTTGAATGTTGCCGTGATTGGAATTGTTATACCCCTTAACAAAACCCCAAACACAATAGATCTACTCTAAGACAAGAAATTTGTTCACAACTAAACCCTAATCGCTGTTACCTACAAAACAGGATCACACGTGTTGGAAATGCATGATCAAAAGTTTGCCTTGAACTACGAACACTGAAAAGAGGAAACATGCTACTGACTAAGGAATAAAGTAAGCCTATATACTTATTATGGTCTCATTCCACAAACTTTGGTTGCAGACCCGCCATAGCTCTCCAGAAACACTCCTTCACTACTGGTTGGTTTGAGTTTTTAAAGTAAGGAAATTATATTAAATCTCAGTATGAAATGCTGAAACTCAGTACAAAATGCTGAATCTCAGCATTTCATGCTCAAGGTTCGAGAGGAATTATAGTAGCTGTACAGGTAGGAGCAGTGAAAATCTATGTAGCAGCAGTGGAGGCGCTCACGAAAAGAAGAGAGAGAGACAGGGTGAAACTCAGGGAACCATCAAGGTTTTGATGGTTCCCTGAGTTTCACTCCCCCTTGAATTCTAATGTACTTTGTTGCAGGTTTTTTTTGAATCTCGCCCTGTGTATGACCAAACTCAGGGTACTAGTGCTGTCTTTCCTGACTTCACGCATATCTCTATTAGATCTGATAATTGTGTGAATTCAACACCAGTGATGGGATAAGTGTTGTTTCACTTGGACCCATCTGGATGCAATAAACCCAAACTGATCAACAGTCTAATTCCTCACAGTTATATTTCTTATTACATTAGATTTCTTAGCCTGGCAGATTCAGCATTTCTTTGCAAAATATTTAACTATATTTCTTAAATGGGAAAAAGAAAATTCATTCAGGCAAAGCCATTGTATAATGATTTTGCCTGAATTTTGGATTCATTATTATTATTTACATATCTACAAACCCACCACCCTTGCGCCTGGTGAGCTGATGAAGCCATTCACTATAATGGGCAGTCATGGCAGCTCACCACTAGTACCATACCTTCAACTCATGTTTGACAAATCTTGCCAATTTTTATTTTATTTTTGAAAAAATGGGGTTCCAGCGGCCCCAATCTGAATATTTCAGAATTTCAACAATTAGTCCCCAAGTCCAACAGTAAGTTTGAATCTTATTCTCTGTTTTGAACAGGTTCAATGTTTTGGTGTGATTTTTGCTTCATCCTCTACTTGCAAGAAACTGGTCCAATTTTGCTTTCCTAGTTTAACCATCTCTGCTACAACCAAAAACTATTGGTTCGATCAGGAAAGAAAGAGTGCATGTATGTAAATTATTGTCACAATAAAAAGAAGACCTTGGTTTTTATTCTGTTCAAACTAACTGCACTCATTCTTGTTGTGTTTTAGATTTTGTTTTGGGTCGGCTGGAATTCACACCCAAAATGGTTTTGTTGGAGTTTCTCTCTGTACAATGGCATCAATGTAATCAGGATGTCAAGAAACAAGTTTAGTTGAGAAATGAGCAATCCCTGGCTGGCCGATTTCAATTTCTATTACTATTGGGTTCCTCTGTAATTTGCTGTTGAAGAACCTGCATCATGTGAATAAGCAGTAGCCATCATGATGGGCAATATGAGACATTTTACACTATGGTGGGTTAGCTTCAATTCTTGGGCCGTTTAGCATCAATTATGGAGGGGTACTTTTTTCTGTCTTGATACAGCAACCCATAATGGTTCATTTTCCTCAGTGGGCTCTTCAAATTGCTACCCAAGTACCAGAACTTGTGTATGTCAGTCTGGTATGTTTTGAATACAAGGTCCAAGTGCATTCCAACCTGCCTAGATGGTAGCTTCATCTTGTGCACAACTGACAGGAAGCCACCTGCTTTCCACTTGGTGAGCCCAAATGCATGTGTGCAGGCACCGATGCAGCGTGAAGCTTGCAATCCATTCTTCAGGTGTGCCTTGTTTGTGCATTGGCGTGGCCCACAGATCCCTAGGTACATGATCCCATCCGCAGCAGCCAACTCCATCCCTTCCAGAATTGCATCATGTGCATTGATGGGTGTCACTTTAGGGTTCAGTGCAATGTCGTTCTCAAAGAAGAAGCGCCACGAATCCAGTTTAGCATTCCTGTCATCCACAAACTTCTGGAACAAGTCGAGGAAGCTCATGCGGTTGGAGAATGCCTTCTTGGACCTGTCGTTGTGGTATCTTCTGGAGCCATGGTATGCTTCCAGAGCCTTGTCAACTTCCTCAGATTGGTAAGAGAAAGGGATGACACGGTGTACCTGGATTTGCAGATCGTCCAGCACCTTCTTTGAGTTGTTGAAGCGCTCATCCAGTGTCCCACTAAGGATGTAGCCTTGTATTATACCAGGTTTGTCATCTCCTTGAAACTGATCTACAGCTGTGGATGATGATGCATTCTCAAGTGCTTCCAACTCAGATTCCAGTGTGGAGCAATTCAGGGTTGAGCTGTGTAGCTGCTGCAGACTGCTGGTGACCCCATTGAAGCTCTCTTGTGCAATTGCACGCGTGATTACTAAGACCGATGTCACCAAGCACACAACAATCATAAGGTGCAGTGCTGTAGCTGTCTTGAGATTCTTTGGGATCATATTCACAAGCCTAGTCACACTTTGTGCAAACCTTGACTGATCACCTGCCACATCCAAAGTATACATATCACGAGTCCATTTCAGCAAACCTCTGGGATTCAATTTTCTAGAAGGCTTTCAACATTTTTTTGGGTTCTAAATTGCTTGAAGAGTAGTGACAAATCCCACACTGACACTCCAGACCAAAATACATTCAAACTACACTTGATTACTACTACATCATGAAGCTCACTCCAAACATATTCCATGGCCACTTTGGCAGGATGCTCATTCCTTGCAAATGATTGATCCCACAACCATTTGCTTCAAGTAGTTCTGGTGATGGGAAGAATTATAGCAGCAAGACAATATCTTTGCACTTCACCACCCTAATAAATATGCATCCAAGAATGTTTTTTCCTTGGAAACAAGGAAAAAGCAACTCCCCTTGATCATCAGCCTGCAGACTGTTTGTTGGGTCCACCTAAAAACCCAACTTAGAATTGCAAGGATTATGTATTCTCTCACCAGGATCCTCCAGGGTTGCTATCGAGAAGATCGACATCGTCCCTGTAAAGCTGCTCCTTGCATCCAGTGCAGTACTGAGAAAAAGCAATTTGCACAACAAACCCAAACCCAATTAGTCCTTTTAAACCAGAAGATATATAAAAACCAATTGGGTGCAATGATTTCCACACAAGAAAACAAAAAAATATTTTCCAAAACAAGAATTTCCTTGAAAGCAAATAGACTCTCTCCAAACAGTTTTGTCTACCCCAACCAGCCAGCCAGCCAGGCAAACAAATACAAGGCTGAAAAAACAAAAATTCACATGATCTAAGCAAGCAGCAGCTATGATGAAGATGATGATGATGCTGTGTACATCAGTGTAATTCTAAGTGTGCAGGCAAAAAACCTCACCAGCAGAAGAAGAGAAGATTTTCAGTTGCATCAACATACGCAAAATCCTTCAGTGTTCAATTCTTTTGCTGCAATTAATTCTTCAACACTCGGTTTAAGGAAGCCCCACCGCTTTGTTTCTACAGGATCTGGAGCAGAAAGGAGGCGCCTGCCTCCAGGCAGCGGAACTTGTGTCCGAGCTCTAAACAGAAGAAAAATCCGCTGCCTGCCACAACACAACACGCTCCAGAACATGAATTGTTATGGATTTCAAGCGCAACAAAAGTGCAGATTTTCAGAATTGTAGGAAACCAGAAAAGAGAAAAGAAAAGGAAGATGACGAAGAAGAAGAAGCAAAGACGTGATTAGTGTGAATCATTACTCTTAATTAAACATGCTTAATTAGTCATTAAATTAAATTAATCATAAAATTTAAGCCAATGGCGCAAGCTTAAGAGAGAAAATTAAGTTATTCTGGAAATGCAAAATGAAAAGCAAAAATTGTAATCAAATTACAAAACAGGATCAGATGTTTTTTAATTTTTATTTTAATTGTGATATAATTCTACCGTTTGGACGATTTTTTTTTTCTTACAAATTATTGACAATTAATTCATGCCATAATTATTTTTCTTACAAATTATTGCCAATTAATTTCTTTGGGTGCTGGCTATTGATGTTCAAAACTTCTTCAACTGGCAACAAAAATTTAAATTTAAATTTAAATTTAAACTTTTTTTTTAAAAAAACCCCGAAAACCGTAAGATCAATTAAACCGTAAAGACCTTAGTTCATTTTTCTAGTGTAATTGGAGAGCACCTTATGGAACAATTTTTTTTTTTTGATTTTGATGTGGGGGAGGTCATTTCAAAAGACGGAATACCCACAATCGGAGGCATTCCATAGAGGGGAAGGCGTGCTCTCCGGGTCCTCAACTAATTTAATTTGAGGGTTGTAGGCTTGAGGGTATGGGCCTGAAAATAATTATGAGAGGAGACGGCCTTCCTGAGCATAATTACCGGACACGTTTTTTTTTTAAAAATTCAAATGACGAAAGGGGCGAGTAATCATGTGATTAGTGAAAGAAAAGGCTCCGCCCGAATCTTTCGTGCATTGAGATGCGTTAAAATACAAAGCAAAATACTTTGGAGTGCTTTCTCGTCAAGTCAAGCGCGCAAAGTATGCGTCGAAAGCACACAGGGAATAACAAAAAGGGAGCAAAAAGTGTGCATCCAACCACCCCCCCCCCCCCGAAAAAAAAAGAAAAAAAAGCAAAGTAAACCCCCCCCCCCAACCCCCTTTTGAGCCCCTTTACTTTGAGAAAGAAATTTCAACATTCAAAAGCCGTGAAACCCCCCCCCACCCCACCCCACCCCACCCCACCCCACCCCCGTCTTTACCTTGAGAAATAAATTTCAATATTCGAAAGCCATTTGTTTTCTTTTGAAGGGTTTGGGGCCCCCTCTAGGGTGTTCTAGGGAGCATTGACCTTAATGTGTAATTTATTTATTTTTTCCCCTTTTTATTGGCCCTACTTGTCGCATTTTATTT
>Ga0116231_10007143_pt1 | contig 20723 bp, 17 predicted proteins | sample S1TSphgellanicum_2_FD_89695 | JGI IMG/M metagenome (GOLD analysis project Ga0116231, IMG submission 89695) | Host-associated microbial communities from peat moss isolated from Minnesota, USA - S1T2_Fd - Sphagnum magellanicum MG | ecosystem: Host-associated > Plants > Peat moss > Unclassified...
AAAAAGAAAGTGAGAAGAAGTGTGGTATGTGCGTGCGTGGGGGGGGGTGGGGTGTGGGGGGGGGGGTGGGGGGTGGCATAGGGACGGGCATGACACTCATCAAGCCCTTTGAAAGCTTTTTTTCTTACCATCCTTCTAGCTTCAACAAGTTTTCATGCAAGGTAGCCTAAACCCTAAGGCTTCCCTCATTCCAAGTATCATTCTCAGAAGCTCCCTATAACCTAGGGATGATAGCCCTTAGAGTTAAGGAACTTACAATTTACATCCATCTAACCCTCAATGGGGGGACCCTCAATGTACACGGAAACTGTTGTGTTGAAATTAATAACCTATAGCGATACAAATGTCAAAGATAATAGAGTTATGTGCAAAGTCCTTCTATTAGAGGGCGAGAACGGCCAGTTTCGGCATAATAGGGCATCAAACGCATAACTTAACTGGGAATGAAAATTTTACAAAACGAAATAACTGGGACTGAAACTAGTTTTTCCACCAAATTTGGAAATTTTCCTTTGTCTTTAGTTTTTCCTGAGCACCTCCACAGCTACTACATATATTTTGACTGCTCCTATCGGTACAACTACTATAATATGTCTCGAACTTCTTTGTGCATTAAATGCTGTGTTTCAGCATTTCATACTGAGATTTAATAAAATTTCCTTAATTTGTGGATACAACTGAAAGAGGAGATAGGGGTGAAAGCACGCCCAAAGTGAGGCTGAAGACAGGGTGACTTTACACGGATAACTCTATTAAGTCAATCCTTATCTTGCATCTATCTCATTTCCACATAAAGACATCCTCAAAAGTGCATCCAAAGTTCTGAGCTCTAAATGTGTTCCTTTGAACACTTTTCATCCAATTCTATTTGGAGAAACCTGGCTCTCCATGGAATTACCATCATCCTTTCCCAAAGACTAATTAATGTAAAGAATTCATCCGTCTTTGTCTTTTCTACTTAAGGTATCTGTTATTCCTCTCTTTCTTTGTATTTTGTTCTGTCTTTTTTTTTTCTCTCTCTCTCTCTATCTTTCTTTCTCTATCTATTTCTTTCTTTCTTTTCTTTGGTTCACTTTTCCTTCCTTCTTTGTTGATTTTTTAATTTCTTTCCATGGACGTTGCTGTGAATGTTGACAATACTTGAAGAATCAAAATCCTCCTCAAAAGAGTCTAAAAGAGGCCAAAAAGAACATAGTTTTTTGGGGGGTCATGGTTCAATAAATGGGGGATGTTTTGGAATCCTTTGCACCATTGTCCATGGACAACTCCAAAGACAATTTTTAAAATAATTATTTCATTTTCAAGTCTAACTACTTCATTTCTTTTTTAATAACTTATTTTTATTAACTTTCTTAATAATTATTTCCATTTTGTTACTATCTCACTCTTTTTTCCTATCCAGGGACATGGATATGAAAAAACAAATCAACATGTGTCTTTTCATGTCCATCAAACATACACTAATTTAAATTAAATTTGACATTGACATAAATAATGATGAATTATTGAAAATCGTATAAAAACATAAGAAAAAAATTAAATAATTGATCGTCACACTAGTAATGCTTAGTAGCACAGAACTGAAATAATTTAAATGAATTTTGGGATTTTTACCACGGTAACAACAAGGTTGCTGGTTCATGCCTGTAAAGCCTGTAAGCCAGGGTAGTGTTGAATATCTGTTAGCTATGTTGGGTGTAAGGTAAATAATGCCCTTTGAGAACCAAGTTCCCAACCACGAGATTTTTTTTATATATTTTTTTTCTCTCCCCATTTTTGTGATGTAAGAATTTTGAAGGTATTTTTTTCAACAAAAGAAAAAAATTAGTGGAATTTAGACGTAAAAAAACCCAAAAATCCACCCAAAAAAATCCAATTTTGGGTTTTAAAAACGAAACAAAATTTGTTGGGAAAAATAAATCACTTGTTGTTAACCCTTAAAATATGGTGGAAACTATTGGCAACGCGCAATCTGAAGATTGAAAACATGGCACTTTGGGTGGGTACCTAGGAACATTATATGACCAAAGCAAACCAGCACCCACCAGCACACCATCCATCCACCGGATGCCCGTTATTCCTCAGTCGTGGATGAACCTCAACTGAGTTAATATTTAGTTCCACCTTGGTAACCAATTATGTAAGAAATAGCTCTCAAACATAGATAGATAAATAGGTAGGTAGGTAGGAAAATACATAACCACTAGGTAAGTAGATGGTTTATACATAGGTAAAGACTGTTTTTACTACCTACCTGATAACAACTTGCTTGTGAGTTGTGAGCTGTTAGTAGGTAGGTAGGGAAAAAAAAAACCCCCCAACTGAGCTAACCAACCACCATGGTTAGCTAATGAACTGGAACCCAACAGATAACTGTTTTTGGACCACTTATCATTCATCCTTCATGGTTCACTGTGGCCCTCCTGTTGCGCTACTTACTCCTCGTCTTATTGTGCCCCCGTCTCCCCGACTCCCTCCCTCGCTCTCTCTCTCCGCGTCGCTGCAATTCCCCATCGATCGTCGCGTTGCGCAACAGCGAATTCGCATCTGCCTAAGCGTGCCTGCCATGTCCAAGTTGATCGCAATGTTGTCTCCGGGAATCAGATCCAAGTGCTGAGAGAGAAAGCGAAACAGACACACAGAGAGAGGGTGAAACGACAAGAGAGAGGTACGTATGTTGCTTTTTTCCATCACCTTGTTTGATGCTTTTAGGACAAAGAAAGAAAAAGAGATTCGTTCATGGTCGACATGGTTTTTCTGGTTTGCTTCTACTGTGGTCTTTTCGCTGAGGAAAATCTGTTTTTTGTACTGCCGTATTATTAGAGAGTTTCGTCTGATTTCGTAGCGATGCTCATCATCAAGAAAGAATGGGGTTTGTTTGTTTGTTTGTTGCCCCGGCGGAAACAAGCGCAAGAATGATGATGCGTTTGTGTTTGTGTTTTTGTTTTCGCTGTGTTCGTTTGCTCTCGCTGGTTCCCTCTCTAGACTGTCATATTGGGATGAACACGCTTCGGGGAAACTGACTTAGCACTGTTTCTCTTTCTGTGGCGTCGTTAATAGCTGCTGCTGTTAGAGGAGATCGAGCTCTAGGTGGGGGGAATGTTCGGGAACCCCACGTGGCACTATTGTTCCTCCAGGTGCGAGGTGGCGGTTCAAGATTCAACTACCGGTTTGCTCAAATATTTAGTACTGGAAAGGGGATCTGAGAGCGCAGAGAAATGGGATCAACAGCGACAGAGATTGCACGCGCAGCCACAGCAGCGAATGCAACAATGGTGAAGTCGCAGTACGAAGCAGTCACGAATCTACCCTTGCTTGCGGCATTTGTGGCCTTTGCTGTGGCCCAGTCGCTCAAGGTCTTGACCACTTGGTACTCCCTTGATCTCTTTTCTCGCCTCCCTTGTGCTTCTCATCCCTTGGTGGCGAAAAACTAAAGAGATTCGTAGAAGAGATACCCTCCCGACTCCTCCTCCACCCCCCTCTCTCTATGTATGTATGTATTTATGTGGGATGGCCTTTCCTCTTTGAAGGAGTGAGTTTCCTGCATCCATCCAGAAAGTAAGAAGAATTTTTCAGCAAGTGAAGAGCGGAGCTATTTTGCAATATTTTGGTGTTCTGATGAAACTGTAACCTAGGGCTCCCACTCCCAAACCCTTGCAGGCAGGTGTATACAGCCAAGTTTCCATGGTCACATTTGATGATCAGCCAGTAATCTCAGAGGTTTTACTGTTTAGTATGCATTGTGTTTACAAAGGGGTGTGTTTGGTAGGAATACAGACCAAGCTCATTGTCTATCTCTCCTTGGGCTTTGTGATAGTTGAAGCATAAACAGAAATGGTTGTATCAAACATCCCATGAATCAACTCCTAGGGTTCCTGCACATGGCTGGCGGATGAATTCTTGTGATGAGGAATGCCAATGGTTGAGTATGATGACATTTTGGATTAAATCTAAGGGGGAAAGTAGGTTTGTTACAGTTCAGAAGCTTGTTGACTGCCAGGGTTCTGCACTTTGCAGAATGGTACATTCTTTGTCAGGAGGAATTCTTTACCAAAGCTTTCTTTGCAAGAGGAGTATGGCCAAACCTCCTAGCACAAGACCAAAAAGAGTCCTCAGCTTTACAGCCTGAAATTATATTGAAGTGTCAAAGTTACTTCCTACTACCTGTTATCTCAGTGGAGTGTTGTAGAGCCTTGGACCATGTTGGTGGATTTAGGTTCATGGATGAAGAACTCATGCCTGTAGTTCTGTTTGGTGAGGATATGCAAGGTTGTGGAAATGCTGCTGAAGAAGGTGGTAGGTGGGCAGGTATAAGGAGAAACGTTGGGATGTGAAGAGGTTGTATGGGTCAGGGGGCATGCCATCCTCTCACTCTGCCACTGTAATGGGCCTTGCTTGTGCCATCGGCCTTCGCGAGGGTCCTGCGTCACCCCTTTTTGCAATCGCATTGGTTCTTGCCAGCATTGTAAGAAAGTTTGTCAAAACTTTTGTCACTTCCTGTGTGTGAGGTCAAAAGATATGGATTGCAGATGCTCAGTCTGGGATCTTATCTGCATCTGCCATGCATTAATGCCTCCTTATAGGTGGATAACATGAAGTAGCAAGAAGGGGTTCAACATTTAAAGTCACACAAGGCAAGATGAGACATGAAAGACAATTTATGAATGTAGTGTGGCCAGCTTAAAAGACCATTGCACCAAACAATATGAGAGTTGCATCCTCAGAAACTCAGAGAAATCGCTATGCTATCAAGAAAGAAAGAGGAAAAGAATGGAGGAAGAGGTTTTCTACAAGGCCAGGTAGGAAGGAATTGTGAAGGTGGGCTTTGTGGGTGTGGGAACTTTTTATGCAGGTTATGTATGATGCATCAGGTGTCAGGCTGCAGGCTGGTCGACAAGCTGAGGTTATCACCACATCCTTGTGCCTCTTTGTTCTTCTAATTGATTGAGATTTGTGAGTTTTTGAATCAAGTTGACCCAGCTTTATCATGTTGGTTCCATGAGGAACCTGGGCACAATGCCAAGTCCTGACAGGTTCATAGAATGATTTTGCTTAAAATGACATTTGAGCATGCTTTCAGATGTATCCTGGTCCAAAATTTTCAACTACTCTTTCAAGATGAAGTGGGTCAAAGCTCAACATTCACATAATAGACCATTTAACTGTGCTCTACAGCAACTCAATCTTTCTTTGTATCACTGAACCCTAGGGATGCATTGTACAATGTCAAGCAGCAGTGTTCTCTTAATTTCCATTTTTATGTACCAGTCAATTTTGAGGTGTCTGTCAGCACAGACAATGGCTTGTGACCATGCATATAATCATTAGCTTTGATGGGAGCTGGCAAATGTCTAGAAGCTGTTATTTCCCCTAGTAGCTCTGCTTGTGGTGTAAACAAAGGTCTGAACATGCCATTAGATGGGGTCTCTGATGGACAACAGAGATTACACACCTCCCTGTCGAGGCCAAACAATTAAGATTGGACAAATCATCTTGTATTGAGGTAACAGTGTACTGAGTTTCTCTGTGAACTCAATTGGCAATCTGCCTGTGAATTTATGCAATAGAATTGTCTCAGGGAATAATGAGTGGGTATGAAATGGGTGCAGGTTCTAAATCAAATAGTTTTTGAGCTTCCACCGGAGCACCCACTTGCTGATATTCGGCCTCTTAGAGAGTTTCTGGGGCATACACCCCCCCAGGTATCCTTTTCTTTTCATGGTGTATTCTAGCCTTGATGAAGGGACTGGAAATTTTTACAAAAGCCCAATACAGCACTTGCCACATAGGGGGAAGAGCAGGGTAGACTACCAATGAACGACCAAGTTGGAAAATTCAAACAGTTTGCTTGTTAAACATGGTGATGAGATTGAAGCTTAATATCCAGTTGTTCTCACTTTGTGCTCCCATGAGAACATCTCATCCAATGTGATAGCTGTTTCAAGCAAAAGATGTCTACATTCCCAACTAAATAGTCCAACTACATGACCATTCCTGTGGTGCATTTTGGTATTGGCAACATGGAGCTGTGCAACTGAAAGTTGCTCTTTTAATGGATCTGATTCTTTTTAAAGTCCTGATTTGTCATAGGTTTTTGTAGGATTCTAGAGAGTTTGGTATGCTAAGGAGACATATGGATCCTTTACTGGACCCTATAGGAGATCTTCTGATGCAGTGGAGGAATTTCTGTGGCAGGTGGCTGCAGGAGCTTTGTTGGGATGCTTGATAGCTTACATGTTGCACCTCATCTCCTTACTCTCACCTTCGACCTAGCCCCAGGTGCATGGTGTTAACTTAAAATTGAAGGCAACAGCAATCATTTCTATTATACAATGTGCCAATAATTAAACATTTCAAGGTGCTTTTCTCTTCAAACGTGGTGCTCTGACATTGAAAAGTTCCACTTATAAGAGAGTTTGGTTCGACGCTTTGTTAATGAACCTTGTTGATTGTATTCTCATCAAGGTTAATACTGTAAATTGAGCTGTAGTTTTAAGCCCAGGCATGGGCAGTGTCTCCTATCTACCACTCTGCTTACATCCCTTTCAGAATATACACATTGCAAGCTTTTGGTTTTCATATTCTTCCATAGATAACCATCTGGTCATATGCGTCAGGGTCAGCAATTTCTCCATGTCACTTTCATCTGGAGACTCCAAAATTACTTATTCTGGGCCAATCCTAGAAAGGGCATGTTTGTTTCTCATACTGTTTTACTTAAGTACAGTTCACTGCTCTTGCAATTGCAGCCTTCACACTTGACAGTGCTGGATAAGCAGACCAGGACAAGTTCTTAGTTCTCTGTTTTATTTCATGTGTCCAGAATGCACATTAATTCTGGTGTGGGTGTGTCAGGGGGCTGCACTGACCCTATTATTGTAAATTATTGCTGATGTTTTCAAGCACAGGTTGGTTTCAATATCTTTCATGGGGTTCAGGATTTCATCACTGGTTGTCTTGAATGAATCCAGGGACACTGCATGTGGGCTTGGTGTAAAGATTTAGTGTAGATGTCATACAAAGTCATGAAATCAATAGGAAATCCTTCATAACCTAACTTTTCTTCATCCTCTGACTGTAACACCATTCTTCTTTCTTCCAGTGTGATTGGCAATTGTCAAGGATTCAAACAGACTCTAGAGCAGCTCCACCAGTTGCAGTATAATGGTCTGGAAACTGTAATTTGGATGAAGTTCAGGCCCTTAAAATAGTGTAAAACTGAGGGATGCATCTATTTGGGAACATATGATTATCCCTTTGTCAAGACCTCATATTCAGCTTACTTACACCGAAAAGCAAGCATATGAAATTCAATTTCTTATCCAGAGATAATGTCTGGTGGGATTGGATCAAACAATTTGGCTTCTGCCCATGAGGGTATCTGCTTGCAAAATCACAGATTTAATGAAGAATTGCAGTTCACAAGTTGGCAGTTTAATGGGAGTAGCCTAGCATTGGAGAAAGTCTAGTATAATGTGTCAAAAAGCTTATCATCTGAATATCAAGAATCACGATCTAAGAAAAAGGTTGAAGATTAGATAACTATGATAATTAAATGTCCAACTCCACCCAATTTAAGATCACAGATTAGGCAAAAACTGACAATGGCTAAGCTTTGACAGTAATCGCATGACATTAAGAAGGATTAGAACAACATTGTAAAGGATGTCTAGAACATCATCATCTTCATCTAGATGTCAAGATTCAGGAACTAAGTAAAGAGCTTCCAGACTGATAACTAGGATGAGCACAATGATACTCACATCCACATGGGTGGGATACATGATTTGCTATACTTCATCTAAAATATATCGTACAGGCTGTTTTACTGCTTACTGGTGGAGATGCTCCCCACTCAACAACTTCCAGTACAAGACTGGATTAAGATTGATTCAGCTGCTCAGAAGTAGCAGCTGCTACTACTACTACTACTACTGTGCAGTGTGTGGGCAGCGTGGACAGCGGCTGTGATAAGTATGTACAAATCTACTACTTCAATTTCTTAGATGTACCAGCACTTTTTTGTGTGATTCATCAATGGGTTTGGTATGTGCAACAGTACTAATCATACAACACTGGTTGCTCACCAAATACCAACATATCTTTTCAGTGTGATATTCACACACACAAAATATAAATTACGCATTTTTGTTCAATGCTCATCCAGGAACTTTTGCATGAAAGGTTAGTTAGTTTTTTTGAATGTCAGAAAGTCCTTACTTCCAACCCCTAACATTCAGGAGAGCTTGAGCCGCGTGGTCAGTGCAAAGCAAACTATTCAGAAGAGGTTGAGTATGCTAAGTGGGATTATGTGATTCAGCACCCGTTGGTGCACAATCCATTGGAAACCCATTTATGACTCAGTTGTGGATGGATCAAAGGTCCACCCTGGTAATCTATCCTGTACATGTTCCTACTTCCCCACAGCACTGCCTAGGTAGCTACTAAGTCTGTAAGTACCATAAGTAAGTAGAAAGGGAATGCTAGTGATCATATGATAAGTAGGTTAGGCACACAGTGGCTACTAGGCGAGTAGATGGTTGTGGATGGTTAATACATAGCTCATCACAGTAGTGTTTGTGTGTGTGTGTGTGTGTGTGTGTGTGTGATCTATTGGTCATGTGTATAAAGAAAAAATGTTTCATGTCTAGACATCATCCATCCTTCATGGTGCCCTGGGTGCTAGTTCCCTCTGGCCATAATAGTGTGACTAGGGCAAGGACTCAGGAGCCCCTTCCAGGTTTGGCAGTTTGAATCACTGTTTGCAGATCTGAAGACCCAAATGACAAGTTGAGATACCTGTATCACCATGACAATGTTTATTTACTGATATCCTTGATACATTTTGAGTAAGGGAGTTTCAATGCTGCTATTGTTCCTTGATGCTTTAATGATAACAAAAAAAACAAGGGTTACAATGGGTTTGAATCCGTTCACCACCATTTCTTCAACGTATTTCCTCTGCCAAAGCTCCCACTTTAGATCTCCCTCCATATCCACCAAGATTAAGGTTGTTTTGGAGGAGGGGGTCAGGTGTGAATTATGTCATTTTCTTGATCACATTATATGACATAATCCTCTGATAATGATCATACACTCATAATAGTGATCAAAATGTGTCTGTTGAACATGACTATTTTTGAAAAGTTGTTGCATCTGCTACCACAGACCTTAATGCCATGGAATGGCTTGCCGTGCCCATTGTTGGGTGCATCACTTAGGTCACCTTAACAGGCTTGCCTTGTGCCCTACCTAAGAATATGAGCAGGGCTTGACCATTCCATAGTACATAAAAGTTTTGTACTATGAGATACAAAAAAACTATCCATTCCAAAATGAAGCTTAATTTGTCCACCTACAAACGATAATTGGAATCATGGAGTTCTGATCAATGGGTTGAGTGATTATAACCTAGAAAAAACTATATCATTCCTCCACACCACTTTGGAATTGGTTCAAGTCACCTATAAATCCAATTCATTAGAGGTCATCCTTCACCTAATGTATCTGAATCCTCATAGAATATGCATAAGAAAGAAACCCATGCAGAATTTTTAGGCCAAGGGGTCTGAAGTCTGAACATGTCTTATGGTTGATTTATATGGCATAAGACAATGGAATCTGAAGAGAAGAAAGTTGTGTAAGTGGTTGAAACTTGGCATGAGAACCCTCAATTTCACCAAAACAGGTCATGAGTGACAAAAAAGTCAAGATTGAAAGTTTGAACACAGGGCCAAAAAAACAGGGGATGAAACTGTAGGTTGGTCGAAAACTGCCTTTAGAGACAGATAAGGCTAATATGTGGGACATGTTTTAACATATTTCCCTTGCTTTATACCTAGTGTCTTGTGAATCATTCAAGTCCAATTGCCAAAATACTACAAATCAACCAATAGCAAAAATGAAAGTAAAATTTCACAATTCCATAACAATGATATCAAGCAAAAAATCGCATTTGATTAAATTGCATACTGAAATTGCCCCCCAAAAAAATGCTTCCCAAAGCTCAATTTCAGCTTTAAGTTTCATCTACAGTATAAAGAAAATTGCCAGATTTTTATAATAGGCTGCAATAGGTAGCCAAGAATATAGAAGGATGCTTAGATTTGTTGACTTTCATATCTTGTTAATAGCCAAATTTGGGTAAATCTTCTTCCAGATGATAGCCACTTTGGCTCCATTGCAAAATTGAGAAGGGAAAAAGAAGGTTTGGATATGTACACAAAATACTATTCATACTCACTCTCTCTCTCTCTCTCTCTCTCTCTCTCTCTCTCATATTTTACCCATCTTTAATAAAAAATTAAAAATCAATAATTTAAATATTAAATTTTTAAAAAATTAATTAAAAAAAACTTTTCTCCTTTAATGGATTCATTACTCACTCCACTCATGGTTTCATGCTTTGGAAAGGAAGTCAGTCAAAGGTTTTTAAGTACAACACTGGAGCTCTTGAAAGTACAGCACATGCATCCACCTGAAATAGGCTAAAGGGTTGAGGCAAGGCTTCCCATCAATGTAATTCTTAGGAGTTATTGTTTGTATTTGTTGGTAGCCAAAGTGGTGATCATCCATAGGAAAAGATGTAGAAAAAGTGGTGACCCATGAGTAGTAGTAGGAAGGTTTAGCCAAATATGGTTATAAATCAGATATATGAAGTATACAAATCTTTTAATCATCCTTTTTTTTTATGTTTTTGGCTACACAAATGAAAACCAAATATTTAAAAAAAATTGAGAAAAATTTACCGAAAAAAAATTCTCTCACTTCTGGCCCATAATAAGAGCCATACCATTTCTTAGTTCAAGGGCCTTTTTGCATCATCATATATGCCATTATGAATCTCTCTAGAGTTGAATACCATAGGGAAAGTACCTTGGCAGCTTTGACACTAATTATATTATTTGTAGATATGTTGAATTTTTATTTTTTTTAAAAGTTTCAAAGAACAAAATTTGTGAAGGAAAATAAAGAATATCTTGGAATATCCAAGAACATAGATATATTTAGATTTAGTATTATTATTAAAAAAAATTTAAATTCCACACATGGAAATTTTTTAATTAATTAATTATTGGACAGATATGTGTTGAAGCTGGGCTTGTAAGTTTGTTGTAGTGTGATATAAGTTAAGCATCCCCATTTCAATGGGCCAAAATTAGCAGGGTACCTACCTACCTACCTACCTACCTACCTACTAGGTATTGTAGGGCACATAGGTAGGTAGGTAGGTAGGTAGGTACTTGGTAGTAAACAAAACAAAACAAACAAACACCTGGTGAACATTCCTCAAAATATGGGCACCAAATCAAAATTGAAATGGGTTTTGGGTTCTCTTCTCCTTTTGACCTTTACAGGCAGAGAGCCAATCAATAATAAATGAAGAACAAATAGCAAAAGAAGAAAGAGAGAGAGAGAGAGAGAGAGAACCCAAAGAGAGAAAACCCAAAGAGGAGAGTAGTAGGCCTAGTGGTGGTGAACAAAAAAGTTGCTGGTTTTGGGTTTGAGCTTTCTTGTTGTTGTTGTTGTTGTTATTGTTGTGTTTTGCAATGTCCTCCACCAGAAGGAGCTTTGCATCAGTTTCCTGGAAGAGCTTTCTCCTTCACTCCTCCTAAGAAGAGTATTTTGTTGTTGTTCTTCTTCTCTCTCTTCTGCAGTTGTTGTTGTTGCTGCTGCTGCTGCTGCTACTGTGTGCTGTCTGTCAGTCTGTGTGTCTGTGTATCTGTGTGTCTGTCCCCACCTCCCCCAGTTCTTTCCTTCCCCATTTTTGTTCTCTCGTGTCCTTCTTCCAACAAATAGAGCTCACAACTTCTCCATTCTCCTCGCTGCATTTCCTTCCTTCTCGCACTCTCTTCCCCGCACACACCCCATTTTGTTTCTTCCTCTTTTGTTCGCTGCGTCATTTCCCTCATTGTTGTTGCTGTTGGTCTTCTTCGGCTGCTGCTGCTGCTTCATTTCCCTCATTGTTGTTGTTGTTGGTCTTCTTCGGCTGCTGCTGCTGCTGCTTCGTCTTGTGAGCCCTGTTTTCTCCAAGCTGTCGCTTTTCGAAGCTTTTGTGTTCGTAGATCAGGTGCCAGATCCGGCTTTAGAGTACATAGATCAAGAGCTTTGTATGTAAGTGCATTGCTAAAACAAACACACACACAAAAAAGGTAGCAGCTGTGAGGTGGCGGTGGGGGGGGAGGTCCAAGTTTCGATCTTTGAGGGTGGATTGCAAGAAGAGAACAAAAGTCTCGGTTTCATAAGTCTTGTTAGGAAAAAAACAAAGGGAAAAAGCTTTCATTTGGCATCTCCAAGCTCACGCGTCTCTACTTGGTGGGAAGAGGAAGACATCAAATACTTAGCAGAAGGGTCTGTGTGTGTGTGTGTGTGTGTGTGTTTTGTTTTGTTTTGATGAAGGATAGAGGTTAGGGTAGTAGTCGGTCCATGGTAGTGAGAAGAAAAGGTTGGGTAACTTGGACAGCGTGAGTTGCATTTTGTGTTGTGGGGAGGGAGATGGCACCTTCGATTGGAAAACCAGATCGAAATCCGACAAGCAAGGCAGACAGGAAAGCTGCTCTTGATGTCGGAGCATGGTTGTTCAATGTTACAACCTCGGTGGGGATCATCATGGTTAACAAGCAGCTCATGGCGAACTATGGCTTCAGCTTCGGTTTGTACCCTTTCTGTTGACTCCCTCTTCTCCTTCTCCTTCTCCTTCTCCGTCTCCTCCTTCTGCCCTGTGTGTGTGTGTCTTCAGATCATTGACTCATGCTTTCCTGTCCTTGTCTTTGCTTGAGGACATGAACTTGCTGCTGCTGTTCTACAAATCTTTCTGTGTTTTTCTTTTCTCCCTCAGATGGGATTAAGTCTTTATTCCCTGATCTCAAAATATTGGCATTCCTCAGAATTCACAGCTGCACCTCACTAGAAGACTTGGGGTTTTTCTTTTTCTCTCTCCTTGCCAACTTGCTGGAATGTGTCATCGTGGTGAAGAACCTGCAAACTTGTTTTCCATGCCTCGTTTTGTTTGCATCTTTGAAGATTCTCAAGGACTCTGTCTGTATGCAGCAAGTAGAAGAAGGTATTGTTCAATATGATTGTTCTATCTGAGGATCTCAAGTTCTTCCAAATATTTTTTTAGTTTTTGGCAGCTTGTGCTTCTTCAGATCAAGCCTCATTTTCTCTATCCCTACCTGACAGTTTGCTATGGTCAGATTGTCATGCTTCCTCACCATGAAGCTACACTTTGATTTTTACTGTGACTCTAGAAATGAAAAGAACTGAGACCAAACATAAAAACTCTTGCAACTGTTGAGGGAACCGCTTCTCTCTTTTCTCAAAGATCTGTCAAGTTCCCTTTTGATTGCATTGCTCTGTTCAGCATCTCTGTCTTGATCAAGAGAGAAATGGAAGCAAACAACCTTCACAAAACAACTTCCAGTTGTTGTGTCTTTGCTTTCAAGCACACCCATAATCACTCCTCTGCTTATAGACTTGCATGACCACTGATGTACTTATGTAATTTGTCACATTTTGCAATGTGGTCATGATGAAACGCTCCTTTGAATTGCATCCAAGTCTTAATACATCAGTGTGGAAAAAGGAAGAAGAAAACAGATGGCTTGGTCAGAGAAAATACATTTTATTTTTAGGTTTTCTTTATGACGTAAGCCAGCATACCACCTAATTGAGGTAGTCCTCATAGAGCAATTAGGTATGTATATGAAGAGCAGTTTGAGGAAATGGATAGGTTGTAAGCAAAGTTATAAAAGTGAAGTATTAGAAGCAATTTTTTGAGATTGCCGACAACAGGATGTTCTGATCTTCAACATGGATTATACAGTTCCCACGAAACAAAGTTGATTTCTTAAGAAGATTACAAACAGTGCTTTGCTCCAGTACAGGATTTGATTTGATGAGTTGCAACTGATGTGGTTTAATATTGGTGGAATCTATTGCAGCAACAACATTGACAGGTCTTCACTTCTCAATGACAACACTCATGACACTTGTGCTGAGGTGTATGGGATACATTCAACCATCACATCTGCCGCTTCTTGACCTTGTGAAGTTTGCTCTCTGTGCAAATTTTTCCATCGTAGGCATGAATGTTAGCCTGATGTGGAATTCTGTCGGCTTCTATCAGGTAAACTTACTCAACCTTGCTGCTATCCTTTTGTCAGTTTCTAGATCCTGAAAAATAGGGCCATTTACAAGTCAAGTTCAAGGGTGTTGAAGGGTACAAAATTTGCCCATTCCACAACACAGCGAAGATGTAGACAAAGATAAGTGAGACCATTGTGAAGGCCCTAGAGAAGACGAGAGTTTGCTGTGTTGTGGAGCTCTCTTTTTTAATGGCATCTTTCTCCACGGGCTTTCTAGTTGATGAAGTTTTTCCTTTGAATTTATTACGAGCTAATCATGCTGGATTTTCTTTATTCCAGCAGTTTAAATGAACCACAGAAGCTGCCATAGCTTGGAACGCCTAGTTCAAAGTGCAGACATGACAATCACAAGTTTTTCATAATCCAAAAGTGCATTCCCAATTTTTCAGTAGCATCACTGCCACTGTCAGTTATTTGTGGCTGAATGCCTTTGGTTGGGATGCAGCTGTATTTGAAATTATTGTCTTCATCAGTTTTTGTTGGAATTGTGCAGATTGCCAAGCTGAGCATGATACCAGTGTCATGCTTGTTTGAGGTGGTGTTTGATAAGATTGGGTACTCAAGAGACACAAAGCTGAGCATAATGGTGGTATTGGTGGGTGTTGCGATCTGCACAGTTAGTGACGTGAGTGTTAATACAAAAGGCTTCATTGCAGCAGTTGTTGCTGTCTGGAGCACTGCATTGCAACAATACGTAAGTCCCATGATGCTAAAACATATCTGCTTACCAACTGCAAAGGTGACACAATTTCCTGGTGTCTCTGGACTGCTGGATTACTCCTTGCTTCTCATCATTTTCATTGCAAAAGACCAGAGAAGTTGTTCCCTGACATGATTTGTGGGGCTTGAATGTGACTGTAGTATGTTCACCATCTACAAAAGAAGTACTCGTTGGGCTCATTCGACCTTCTTGGGCACACAGCTCCTGTACAAGCTGCCTCACTTGTTCTGTTGGGGCCCTTTGTTGACTATTGGTTATCAGGCCTGAGAGTTGACCTTTTTGACTATAGCCTCCCTTCTGTGGTAAGCACCCATCTCTTGGATCTCATGCGTTGAGAGATCAACTTCCTTACGCTACTACTCAGCTATCTGTCATCAATGTTTCTCTTGAGGGTTTCTGAATGCTCAAATTTGCAGCATTTCTTGCCCTGAAGTAGTAGTGTGGAATGTCTGTATCTGAATCCATGGATATGATATTGTGCATTGTGTTGAGAACCCTTCAATTGCTGAACTGAGCTTTTGTGTGGTGGACAAAATGTGCAGTTTTTCATCATCTTGTCGTGCTTGATAGCAGTCGGTACAAACTTGAGCCAGTTCATCTGCATTGGGCGATTTAGTGCAGTCTCCTTCCAGGTGCTTGGGCACATGAAGACAGTATTGGTGCTCATAATGGGGTTCTTCCTGTTTGGCAAGCAGGGATTGAGCATCCAGGTTGTACTTGGAATGCTACTGGCAATTTGTGGCATGATTTGGTATGGTAATGCATCATCAAAACCTGGTGGCAAGGAAAAACGAGTGTATTCTCTTTTGAGTGACAAAGGTTCCAAGACTGGAATCGTTGATGAAGAACTTGGCATGAAATCTGAGAAAGCCCAAAACCTTAAGCCCTAAAACCCTTGATACACTTACTTTCAGATGTGTCTCCAGGGGCAACTAGTCAATCGACCCAAGCTGCATGTGGCCTTCAAATTCTTTTAGCTCAAAAGATGGCCTTGATTGTTTCTCATCAGGAGGTGCAAGGGCTGTCGATCCACAAAGAGCTACTTAGAAAGTTGTAACAATTGTTAGTGAAGTTTCTTTAATCTTGCAAAGCACATACTGTTGCACCAATTTGTCACTGTTTTGTGTCCGTTCTACCTTGATTCATTTCTGTGACTTGTGCTTGGTCTTGAGTCTTATGTGCTCCATATGAGTATTGCAAAGAGCATCACACTGCTCATTACTGTTATATTCAGAATAACACACTGCAGAGCATAGATTCTTCCTCTCAGGACTGCCGTGAAAAAGGTGTAAATCTGATCCTCTTGGGAGTGCTTCAGAGTCACACGGAAATTCTATGGCTTTACAACTCTGCAGGAGCACACATGTTTTTGCAGTGATATCAAGAACCAATGTACAATCAGAACTGGCTTACCTGAAGATGTGGCACGATGTTGCACCTTGACAAAACTTGGTAAAAAACAGCCAAATTAATGGGCTCAGCATTACATCTTCAGTGCTGCATCACATCCTTGATTTGTGCAGACTGCTGTACTTCATTCCTTCCACCAGCAAACTACCCTCCTTTTAAGAGTAGCTCTAAAACTCCTAGCCAGGCTGCATAGCAAAGAGTGTTTCTATTTGAAATTAGATGCTCTTTCCTGGACATATATTTACGGAAATTTCAACTTCACTATGGTTGCATGTCCAATGTTGATGAAACCACTTCCATCAAATTTTACCATCTGGGAAGCAAACAGATGGCCATCTTAGCTTTGGGCACTCAGTATTTGGAGCTTAAACACCAAGTCATCCATGGAAAACAGAAGCTGGAGTAATTGCAGCAGGGGGAGATGCTATTACATCTCAGCTCACCTGAGCCAGGCTACCTGATTATTTGACAGACATGCAGAATGTCAGGCTCTTGTTACATATATCAGTTCTTCCACAAGAAGGGGGCTTGAAAGGAAGGAAATCAGAACAACGAGAGGTCATGAGAAACACAGAAAGGATTCGATGGAAACTTTTGTCTTGACGATGGTCCTTTGTTCCACTTACTGCTAATTTGCCCTACTTTCTAGCATGCCTGTCTACTTCTAGCTAGCCCAGTGATATGAATCCCTGTAAGTGTAGACTCCAGATGAGAGGACAGAACTCAACAAGCTGTAACACAAAGGGCAGTTCAACCAAGTGAGAAAGTAAAAGTAAATAAATAAGCAAAAAATAGGATAGTTTGGCAATACCCAGTGCTGAAAGATGGAACAATCAAGTGGAAGATGTAAAAGCTGAACTTCTTTCCCGTCTCCTGTATAGCAGCATCAAAGTGCTTGCTCTTTTCTTCATCCTCCTTCAATCCCAGCAATTGGAAGCGAAGAAGCCACCAGGCTCTTGTGCGTGGCTTCAACTGCAAAATATGCATTCACCCTCATGTCACTACATGAAGGGAAACCAGTTTGTAGCTTGACAGATAAAGCTCATCGCCCACTCACTATTATAGCATCAGTGTGCCCATAACTGAATGAAAAATGTTGTGGGTATTGCACTTACAGGTTTTATGATCTTCCCAGGCTTTGCAATCATTTTGACTGCCTGCAAATGACGATGCTTGCCTGCAAGGACAAAGTTCCAAATAGTTGTCCTTCACTATTAGCCCACAGCATCTCCAGCATTACAATCAGACCTAGGGTAATGTACTGTACACAATGTTGACATGCATTCCCAACAAATGATTTTCACTTCATTCAAGCTTCGCTTACTACTATGCTCAGAACAAACAAGTACACAATTGCATTTGTCTGTAGGATCAAGAAACAGCAGGGTTCCAGGGCCTCACTGACAATAACAACAAGGCTGTGTGCAGACAAGCGAGAGAGCTCATTCAAGGTTGTGTTCAATTCGCGCACTTTCATCACATCCAATGTATCTGTCACCAAAACAAAGGAGAAGGAGCGGGATCTGTAAGGTAGAGGTCTATTGGCATCAGCTATTCGGATAAATCCCTTGTGCAGAAGATTGTGGCATGTTCTGTGAACAGGCTCTTTCATTTTGAATGGCTGGATACCCCATGCTTCAGAACCCCCCTCCTTAAGCAACTTTGAGACAACACCACATGTTCCAGATCCAATATGCAGCAGCCGATGCATAGTCTTGCCATACATATCCAATAAGATAGGTATAACATCACACACTGGTGCTGAGCACTCTGGCCGTGAAGAAGCCCTCAACCCTGCAACCCAGGTACAGAAATTTGCACTTCATAGTCAGCACCACCATCATATGACAAGCACAATCACATTAGACACACCTCATGACACTCTTATGAGAAAGAAGTTGATCCTTCAATCAATCCACAGGGATTATGTGTACTGAAGGGTGGTACTAAAGACAGCCTTAGCGTGCAGATGTGTAGATAGATGCAGGATAATAGAGAAATCCATAACATGACCCTGCTTTTGCATCCTCCTTTCAACCCTGACCCCCTATTTCAATCTCAAACCATGCTATCTGCAAAGTGAAGGAATTTTATTGAATCAGGGGAGAAACTCAGTACCACAATATCTAAAGCACAAGATTTCAAGTAATTATCACAGCAACAAGCACAGCAGCAGTGAAGGCACTCAGGAAAAAAGAGAAAGATAGAATGAAACACAGATTACTACAAAATTCAGTGTAATCTGAGTTTCACCGTCTTCACTCCCTGTTAAATGCAATGTACATTTTTACTGTTTTTCTCTAATCTTACCCCCCTTAATGACCAAACTCAGGGTACTCATACTGTGGTTCCTTCACTTTACAGATTCCTCTAATGTCTGGATGGATCTTATCCATTTTGGAGACATTGTTGCACACCCTTAAGGTCTTAAGGTCTGTATTAAGACATTACAAATTTTGAGATTTCTCATCAATTTCCAATCAACCTACATTTGCAATTTGTTGGTTCATGCCTGACTGCGCTTGGATGCATCCTTGTTCAACTGAACTCACGAGTCCAGAATATTCAGTAGAATAATTGCATTGCCCATAGAAAAATCTACCAGAAGCATCAGAGTTGTACCATCCCAAGTAGAGAGTATTGTGCCAGAATCAGCAATGTCATCCCCTGATCTGGCAGCTAGCAACCGTGCACTGTTGTGGCCAGCATTTATCCCTGTGCTCTCTGTGTGTTGAAACACTTCACACCCAAAGAACAAACCACACCTATTAGTACCCTTTCCAGAAACCCTAAAAGAGACATGACATCCAGTATCTCTATAACATGTGCTATGCAAAATTGGATTGCAACTTACATGCCCAAATATCACTTCACAAAACTGACTTCAATATGTTCATAAGTATTCCAAACTTCTCCATATTTTCATGATTTCTGAATAGAATTAAGAAGAGACTCAAGAATATAGTTTGATAGATTTCAGATCCACAACCAAATCCGTGAATAGAACCAAGAGGAGGTCCAGCCCTAAAAAACACCAACAAGTTTGAATTCAAGCCCACTATTCTCAATTTCATACATGAGAAAGAAAGCTGAGCTGTTCCCAGATCTTGTAGTGTGACTTCTACATGGCAAAGGAGAAGGGTAGCTGGTAGGTGATTTCAGACACAAGCTAAAAGACAAGTCTGTTGTGTGTTCAAGTCAGGTGTGGAAAGTAAAGGGGCAATGCACCTGAATTTCCATATGAGTATCCAATCAATGCCAGAGCACCCTAAACCCCACCAACAGGAAAAAAATTCGGGGATGATGTTGAGGGTTTCTTTATCAGCAAAACTGTTATTGCTAAAGCTGCAACCCACAGCACACAAGAGCTTCTTTCCACTCTGCTTTCCACCACTTACTCTCTTCTTCTTCTTCTTCTTCCCCTTTCTCAGATACAATGTACCCTAAAATATGCATTTGCTCACATTCCCTCAGTTTATGTGATTAACTGCCGAAATGAAGCTGAAATAAAGGAAGGCAAGATAGACCCACCATGAGAAGCAAGCAAAACGAGACCCAAGGAGAAGTTCTGGTCTTGGGCGTCACAGAAGTTGGGCTAAAAGGTGCTGTTTCTGATACACGCCTCAATGGCACCGATCCAGTTCGACGAGCCATTTGGGCTGCCCTCTCTGCTGCTGCTGCTTCTTCTTCTTGTTCTACTCCACTATTCCCTTCCCCCACCCCAACCACGCAAACATCCCACCCCCTCAGTCAAAGATGCTTGCATTGCTTCCACCCAAATTTTAAAAATCACAACCAGAGAAAAAAATACAAGAAAAAAATTTTGGAACAAGTTTCACCTTACTCTGAACTCAACAACACCGCGAAGAACACCAGCAATCCATACACATCAAACTCCGATCCCTGCACACATTTTCGGAAAAATCTACAAAATGGGAAAAATGGGAGTCAAAACCCAGTGCTCAAAACTACACAAAACTCAACCACATTTGCTCTAAAGATCTCTAAAACACACACATGAAGTTGCTGCGACTTACCCAAATGCAAATGCTGCAGCTCCGCAGCGCAGCCTTGAAGAAGCCTCTGCAGAGAGCAAGCATGCGAAGCAAAGCTCATGATAGAAGAGTGATATCCAGAAGGAGCGTATGTACGTATGTACGTATGTACGTATGTATGTATGTATGTATGTATGTATGTGTCGTGGGTTTGTACACGTATGTATTTATGTATTAAAATACGCATACGTCTTGTTCTTCCCCCTCAGCTTCCCCACCTACCAGAATTTTAATTTTTTTTAATTTTTTCAATTTTTTGATATCAAAGATTTGGCGAATTTTTCCAAAAAAATTTAGCAAAATTAGTCCAATTTCCACTAGAAAAAATAAAAATGGGCCCTTCTTTTTTTTCAATTTTTTGATATAAAAACTTTGGAGAATTTTTCCAAA
>Ga0116231_10007144_pt1 | contig 20722 bp, 13 predicted proteins | sample S1TSphgellanicum_2_FD_89695 | JGI IMG/M metagenome (GOLD analysis project Ga0116231, IMG submission 89695) | Host-associated microbial communities from peat moss isolated from Minnesota, USA - S1T2_Fd - Sphagnum magellanicum MG | ecosystem: Host-associated > Plants > Peat moss > Unclassified...
AAAAAAAAAGGTTATGATTAAAAAGAGGAATATTTTTTTTTTTCTTTCTCCAAAAAAAAAAAAGTAGTTGGGAGTTATTTATAAAAATAAAAAAAGGAGGCAAAAAAGGGGGGGGGGGGGGGGGGGGGGGGGGGGTTGTGGAGATTTTGGGTAGTGGTGATTATTGAAAATCCCTGTGTGTAAATGAGTTATTATTAGGTCAGATGATATATATACCTAGCTAAGATAGGTTTCCAAACACTATTCACAAACTAGTTAGTCAAAAGACTCAACACAAAACCCTATGGAGAGCCCTAAATAAAATATGTACATTCCTTCCTTAGAAAACCCTAAGAAGATAACAGATAACAAAAAGCCTGGAAAGAAACCGCAATTCCCGAATGTGATTTAATCATACATTCATGGTTTTAACGATTTGAATTTGATCCACATTTCAACTACACTCGTGATTCAAAATGAGAAGCGATTTGCACTCACCACAATTAGCCTACTGGATTAGTGATTTGATTAGACAACAGCAAGCAGAGTTAAGTGAATTGCAATTCAATTTAGCCTACTGGATTAGTGATTTGATCAGACAATGGCAAGTGGTGTTTAGTGATTTGCAATACAATCAGTCTACTGGATTAGTGATTTGATTAGCCAACGGCAAGTGGGTGTTTAGTGATTTGCAATACAATCAGCCTACTGGATTAGTGAGTTGATTAGACAACGGCAAGCAGTGTTTAGTGATTCAATTAGTGATATATAACACTTGTATGATGTGAGAAAGTAGTCTGTCAGCAAATTTGGTGTAAAAATACTAGTGATTTCCCATAGTACTGTTGTTGGCTCTAACTAATACCCGGTGATTAGCAAGTGATGTTGGGTTTAATGCCAGTGATTAGCATAACAAAATTTTGGTCTAATAATACCATTGATTAGCATATGAGTTTTTGGTTGTAAATTACAGTAACCTAGCATAGTTATTTTGGGTCTAATACCAGTGATTTGCATAGCAATATTTGGTCTAAGTACCAGTGATTAGTATAGTAATTTGTGGTCTAAGTACCAGTGATTAGTATAGTATTTTGCTACAGAGACAACAAATGTAGAAAAAACACAACACTAACACAACAATACAATCAATCATACAAGTTCATGAATAGGGTCTCTGTTGTTTGCTGTCGGGGTTTCCTCATTTCCTCATATACTTCTCCTTCATTAGTCTCAAGTTGTTTTTGCATCATAACACTCTTTTTTTCTGTTTGTTTTCAGTTGAAGTTCCTTCTATAATTTTTATCTATGAATGTGTTGGTGTTTTTCCCATGCTAGCCTATGTTGGAACTTCTCTAAATGGTAGTAATAGTAGTTTGTAGCCTGTTGTTTGTTTGTTTGTTTGTGTGTGTGTGTGTTTTTGTATGATCATTTCTGAAGTTACACTACTTTTAACACAACAACAACAAACCCCATTTGAAGCCTTTTGTTTTTTTTGCTTTGCATCATTCTCAAACTACTAGGGTACTATATAGGTCTTCTCAACTGGGGTAACAAAGTAACAAGTGTTGTTGAGAAATGGGTTGTTTGTTGTTAATCACAGTTTTGGGATGAACTTCAACTCACCCAACAAGAAAAACCCAAAAAACTTTTGTTCTTGTTGTTGGTGTTTATGGCAGGAGGGAAAGGGGTAAAATGGTTGGATTGAGCTTTTTGATTTGAGAATTTTGTGTGTTTTGTAAGTAAAAAAACTTCGCCTTCGACAAATTTTTTTTTTTGTGTTTTGTCTTTGGGTTGATTTTCCACTTGTGGTACATGTTTTGGGAGAAGTGTTTGAGAGACATGCAATGTTTGTATAAGTGTAGAGTTTGAGTGTAGAGGTTTTTTTTACCTTATGTTTTTAGTGGGGGCTCAAGTTTTGTGTGTTTTGTGAAGCTGTAGGTAGGTGATCACTCAGTTTGTTGTGGGGGAGTTTTTCTTAAAATTTTCTCTCCCCTCTTCCTCTTCTTCTTCTTCTTCTTCTCCTTCTTCAAAGTCAAAAAAAGAAGAATGGGTCTTTTGAAATCAATGATTTTGGATTCACAACTCTCTTCTGTGTGGTAAGTAAAAAGAGTCTGGTTGTGGGTTTTGGGTGAATGGGCTTAAGAGTTTAGCGTGTATTGGAAGACAAAAAGGTGGTTGTTTTTCTTAATGTGTTTTGAGTTTGTTTTGTGTTTTTTTCTAAGTTGTGGGTCAAATCCCATTTTGTGAGTATTGGGGATTTTGAGAAGTGTAATTCTGGTAGCTCACAATGCAAATCTCTCTCGTTTGTTTTGTGTGTGTGTTTTTGCATTTTTAGGGTTGGAAGCTCAAAGGGTGTTTTTTCTCATTTGTACAGAGAGAAAAAAAAGGGGGATTGAGGTTTGCTAAACCCATCATCTGGCAGAAGCAGAAGCTCTGTCAGAGTTGAGGGGAAGGCCCTCACCCCCTGGGAGAGAAGGAACCTCCAGTGAGGAGGACCCCAACAATGATTGTGGAGAAGCCAATGTGGTTGCGGCATGCAGGGCTTCAGATTTTCTCACTGGATGTTCAACCCAGTGGTCTCCGGTTTGCTACTGCAGGTGGAGATCATAAGGTTAGTCCTTCCAAAAGTTTTGTATTCTTCTTCAGACTCTTCACACTCCCCCCTCATGCATGCACACTTCTGTTTCCAATTCTTTCTCAGGTTCTTACTTGCTCACTCACAGCAAAAAAAATGTAAATTATAAGTATCTCTCCATCTCTCCAACAGATGGGGAATTATTTGGGGTGCATGTATTGTGCTCAGATTGCCTGATCCCCATATCATCTTTGTACTATTTGGCAAAAGTTTGGAAAGAGAATGGTGTAGTTAGAGAATGGTGTAGTTGGAAATGCAGTGGGAGGTGCATTTTCCAGTGCATTTTCAGTTCCCTGAATTTTGTCCATGAGCTTTTAAAAGAAGCAAATTCATAGGTGCAGTCTGGGTTTCCCTTTTTTGGCAAAATATCCAGACACATCACACATACAGATGGGTTAGCATGCTAGTTTTGATTGGTGTAGCTTTTTAAGCCATCTTGGTATGTTCTGAAAAGAAGTTTTTCTTCCTAAAATCAGTGGGGTTTAGCAATCCAGGTACGCATTTGGAATATGAAGCCACTGGGAGAGCGAGACTCAGACTCCAGTGCATCTGTCAACAAATTGCTGGCTACTCTTCGAGACCACTTTGGGTCAGTGAACTGTGTTCGATGGGCAAAATGTGGTCGGCTCATAGCCTCAGGATCGGATGACCAGGTAATTTTGGTTCATGAGAGAAGACCTGGCTCAGGAACTACAGAGTTTGGAAGTGGTGAGCCACCTGATGTGGAGAACTGGAAGGTGCTTCTGACCTTACGTGGTCACACTGCAGATGTGGTACTTCCCTTCTGCCTTCAACACCAATTTTGCTGGATAACAATTTACAGGTTAGGGTTAGGTCAGTTAGGGTTTCTCGGTGCAGTTTCATCCAGGCTACAAACAAGTGTGACTCAGAAGTCCCCCTCTCTGAAGCAGTTGAGTGGATTGATGCTTCTTGGTTTTAGACCTTGATAAAATCCTCTTCCTATGAGCCTATTGGGCCCATTTCTCATGGTTTATTGCAGCTTTGGCATGTTATGTCTGTTCTGTCAAGCCAAGGTGAACTGAAAGTGTGCACTAAATTGTCGGTATGGTTGGCTGTTTGTCCATTGCTTGAAGTAGGTGGATCTTGGGTGGTCACCAGATGATACTCTGCTTGCCAGCTGCAGCCTTGACAACACCGTCCGTGTGTGGCAAGCTGCCACTGGCTCCCCTGTTACTGTTCTCACGGGCCATCGTAGCCTTGTGAAGGGTGTGACTTGGGATCCAATAGGGTCCTTTCTTGCAACCCAATCAGATGATAAGAGTGTAATCATTTGGCGCACCAGCAACTGGGGACTGGTCCAGCGAGTTGAAGGACCATATGACAAAACGGTGATTGCATTGACCTAGTTTCGTTCATAAGCTTGGATCCATATATTTGGGTGTGATTTGTCTCACGCATGTGATTGTGGAAACATGATGTTGTAGATCCAAAAACACAAGGAATCTTTGGGATGACAAGGATGCCTTTCAGTAATGTCAGGATTTTTTTTCAAGTGATGTGTATGTGAGATCATTTGCAGCAAAGTGCAAGCTCCCATTGTTCAGCACTTAAAATCATGGATTTTGGTGCTGCAGGTGGGATCCACATTTTTCAGACGACTGGGATGGTCACCATGTGGCCATTTCATTGCAACTACTCATGGGTTTCAGAATCCTAGCCATACCGCCCCCGTATTAGAGAGGGGTGAGTGGCTTGCGTCATTTGACTTTGTGGGGCATAATGCACCAGTTGTGGCAGTCCGCTTCAACCACTCCATGTTTCGGAAGCAGGTATGTTCTGCAGCATTGTAGGAAAACTTTCACCACTAAAGCTTGTAACAACTGAGCCTTCATCCATACTCAGAATACAGTTTGAATGTGTTGTTGAAGAAGTAGAGAAAAAGATTGTGAATGTGGCCAACATTGGCAGTCTCAGATATGATGATATGGTGGAGCTGTGCAGATCCGTCGGCTCCCTTCAGATGGAAAAGAGGGGGCAACAGATGCTGGGAATGGAGCAGCAGCAGGCACAGTAATCAATGGAACTTCGTCAAAGTCTAAGGATGCTTTGCCTTACAATGTGATAGCCATCGGGAGCCAAGATTGCTGCATCTCTGTGTGGACCACAGGGAGCCCCCGCCCTGTCTTCATTGGGAAACACTTCTTCACTCAGAGTGTAGTTGACCTTTCATGGTGTGTCATCATCATCCTCTGCATCATGATTTCATGTGTCCACAGATGATAAGAGTTGGAGAATACTAATTTGCCTCCAACAGCTCATTTTAAGTTTTTTTGTTGTAAGTCTATCCTTCACATTTCCATGTGTTGGGTTTTGTCAAACAGGAGCCCGGATGGGTACACACTCTTTTGCTGCTCCTTGGATGGAACAGTTGCATCTTTCCACTTTGAGGCCAAAGAACTAGGTCAAAAGATTTCAGACTCAGAGATGGAGGAATTCAAGAAGAGCCGCTATGGAGATGTGCGAGTTCGTCAGGTAAAATCCTGCTCTAGCCATTTTTCATCCAAATTGTCAGTGAGCATTCTGAGCTTTTGATCTGGGCACTATGGTGACTCTACAGGTTTTGTGAGAAATCATCTTGCACTTTTGTTGGGTGTAGAGATGCTCAAAGTCCTGAGTTTTGATACATGGTTTAGACTTTGTTCTAGGTTACATTCATTGTTGAGGTGGTCTTTGAGGCTGGAGCATTTCTGAGAGTGTATTCAAATGGTGCAGGTAATGCTAGCAGAAAGCCCAGCACAGTTGACACTGGAGGCTGCTGCAGCCAAGCAGTGGGGAAGTGTAAACCCCCCAGCCAAGACTGCAGAGCCTGCAAGTGCACCACCACCACCACTACCACCTGTTGTTGCTGTGAATGGTGCACTTGGTGCTGAGGGGGCTCCAAAGGTAGCAGCCACAGAAGCTGCCAGCATCCCTAATGGTGGTGGGCTTGTTACAAGTGCTCCTGCTAAAGTCATTTCCAGCCCTGTAAAACAGACAGAATATAGGCGTCCTGATGGGCGCAGGCGGATCATTCCTGAACCTCTGGGTCCACCTGCTGGGCATGAGGGCCCTTTTGGCAATGGAGTGATGCATGACCCACAACCTGAGATACCCAATGTACCCACCTCAGATTTCCGAAAAACTGTGGATGAGAAAAGGGAGGATCCAGGGAAAGCAGTTGTAGCAAAAGAGTCTGATGCTGAAAATAAGCGAAGTTTGCCTGAAGAGTGCACAAGGGGTGTTGATGTGCCGGCAGCTAAAAGGAGCAATAATAACACTGCTTTTTCTGAGACAGGTGCTGCTGCTCCTGCTGCTCATCCCAGCAGTGCTCCTGAAGCTTTTGCTGTTGGGAACAACAGTAGTCCTCCAGCTAGTATTGCCATGGTTCAACAAGCTGATATGATTACACCTCTGGAGAGGATAAGTAGCATGAAAGGAGTGCTCTCTATAAGGACTCAAGCACCTGAGGATGCTGTCATCCGAGCGCCTATAACTCTAGAGTCCAGACCCATTGAGAGTTCAGACAACTTGGGGTCGATTGTAGGAGCAGGAGGCACAACCCTGAAACGGGAAAGCTTAGCTAAAGCAGAGGTAGTGTGTTCCCAAGCAGGGGTAGTCCGGTGGCGTGATCGGCTCTCATCAATACCCACAGCCTTGGCAGGCAACTTCAATTTCTGGGCAGTAGCTTGCAGTGATGGTACCTTACAGGTACTTGCTTTCCCTTTGCAAGTCCACTTTGAATTAAACCTAATTCTCTCTCCCAATCTTTCTGTAGCTAGCTTGTACCTGGCCTTCTGTCTGTCTGCTTCAGATTCTGTTTGAGAGGATATAATACGTCAGGAGGGAGTTTCTTCTTCTTCCATGTCTAGTGTGTGATCCAATCACAAAGTCCAACATGATGATTGATGACATACCGGTGGGTGAGCAAGATTTGGAATTCACCTGTTTCTGCATTTTGCAGATTTATACAATGGCTGGACGTAGATCGCAGCTTAGCATGATGCTGGGATCACCAGCAGCATTCATGGATTGTAATCAGCAGGGCTGGAGTCTCCTACTGGTTACAAAGGAGGGTTCTCTTTACCTTTGGGATTTGCAAGAGTCAAAGCTTCTCCTTCACGAGTCACTGAGCCCTCTCCTGTCTCCCTCTTCTGTCAACGAAAACTCGAAAAGCAATGGTATGTGATGGAACCTATTCTGTACTCCCCTCATCAAATTCCCTTGTCATGCTATGCTGATTCTCAAACCTAGAGACAAACTTGGTGTTACAAAAGAGTGATCAGGTGAGGTTTTGTGGATGCTCTTAGGATGTAGTCACCTTCTGATTCCAGGTTAGTGTCTCCATTATCCAAATTTATAGTATTTTGAAAAGGGTTCCTTTCTCTTGATTTGTATGGAAACACACAAGGGAAAGCCAAAGTTTTTGTTCATGTTCGGTTGAGGAGGTGCAGGTCATTTCCGCTCACTTCAAGGCCAAATCTCTGTGTTGCTGCTTTGCAGGTCTTTTGAAAGTAGTTTCAGCTAGGTTATCACGGGCGGGAGCTCCACTAGTAGTTCTGGCCAATCAGCATGCCTTCCTTTTCCACTTGAACATGCACTGTTGGCTAAGAGTTGCAGATGATGGATTTCCAGCATCTAATTTTGTGACTACATGGCCAGAGGTTTCAGCTCCTGCTGAAACTGGGGAGCTTGCATTGCTTCAGGCAGGGGTCACAGGTGCTGCAGGGCAAAATTTCATCTGGAACAGGTAAGAAGACATCTATTCTAGTGACTGCAGAGTCCCAATTTGAGTAATTGCTGACACAAAATAAAATACATTAATTTTTATTGATTTTGGTAACTTGAAAGCAATTCAAAGGAAAAAAAAAGTAGGGAGTTTTACATCAATGTGGGTATCTTTTTCCAACTATCATGAAACAGGTCATCTTTAGAAGAGGAGAAATGGCAGACACGAGTGCATTTAGAAGTTCAGATGAGTGCTGCTCAGGCACTACAATCAGCTTCTGAATATCGACGATTCCTTTTGGCATATGCACGCTGCCTTGCCAGGTGAATCTGCACATGTCTAATTTTCACATGATCACCTTGTAACTTCCAGAGATTTTTTGTCTTTTGGCAATGCAGTTTTGTGAATAGATTTTGTCCACAGTAGATTTTCTTCTTTTTTGAGTTTTGGAAGCACCAATTGGATCTCATGGTGGTGATAGTATTGTCCTAAGTTGGGTGATGAAATGGGTATTGTGGTGGTCAGGGAAGTGGATGAAGCACGCTTACGAGAACTGTGTGAAGAGCTGTTGGGTCCCACATATGTGGTTGACTCATCTTCTCCCTCCAGAGCTCCTTCCAAACATGACAAAAATCACCATTGGAACCCTGAAATTCTGGTAAGCCTTGAATGTTATTGTTTTTCTTTTCATTCCTCAAGAGAACCAAGGTTCCTGGGGGTCTGGAGGTGGGGGGCTTGGGGGAAGAGGAGGGGAGCATAAACATTAAGCCACAACATAATGCTGACAGAGATTCAAATCTTGTGGGTACCAGGGAATGAAGAAACGGGAGTTGCTGAAGTCAGAGGTGCTACCTGCAATGGCGTCAAATAGAGGTGTTCAACGCCTGCTGAATGAGTTTGTTGATTTATTATCTGAATGTGAGGCGCGGCAAGAAATACTTGGCCGACAATGAGGTCCAATTTTGCGAATTCTTGACAGGGACCACAACAGATCCATTGTCTCTCTCTCTCTCTCTCTCTCTCCGTCTTCTGTTTTGTGCACTTAGTCATTTGGATTCTTATTTTTTTGGGGGGGGGAGCTGAATATCTGTACAAAAGCACAATGATGATGTAACATGTTAGGTGATGACACTTGGATAGCTGATGATTCAAAAAGCTTCAAGATTGCTGGTTCAACTTGCTTGCCCAATTTGTACTCCCAGGGGAAAATGATGAAAATGGTTCTAACCAATTGATTGCTTCAGAATTCTAACATCTCTTTTGTTGTTCCCAGTCATGTCTCACCATAAGCATCTCCTTTGTCACAAACCAATAATATGGAGCTCTACTAATCAGAAAAATAATGCAATGACAATGGTACATATAGTATGCTCTCTTTTTCCATACAGTACACCCTTTTTCCCCACAACAATAGTGCTCCAGTTCCAAGGCTAACATTGTCACATGCAAAACGGTTGTACAAGCCCATCGTTGGGGACAATATGTTGTACTACTGAAAAACAGGTTTGGGCTGACTAACCTAAAGTTCTAAACTCTGGGAGGTGTGCATGTACTAGAATTTCATCCAGCCCAGTCCAGGTTATATGCATGCATAAAGGGCACATGTCCAGGCATGGAGGAGGAGGACCCACCTGATCTCTAGGACTTGGGGTGATGGATGTGCATGAGCTGTGTCCAAAAACAAAAAAGTCCTGATAACAAGATGACTGGTTCTAAAGTAGGTATTGGACCTCAACTCTACCTGGTCAACTTGCAATGTGGTTTTCACTTCCTTTTGGGAGTCTTTTTCTACCTCATTCATGTTCATGTTTGCTTGCCAACAAAGTGCAGATGTGGCATGCTTGCCGAACTTCCTGTCATGCAAAGGTTCCTCCTTGTAGACCCTTTTGCTTTTACATGGATGTGTGTGCCTTGGTGCCCACTGTTGTTGATGCATTTTAGGGACTGTTAGAACTGTTATGAGCCTTGGGCATTGTACTTCTTTCCCTAAACTTTTTGTGCATCATGCACAGGTTATGTCTTATGCCATCCTCCTCCACCTATATTAAGTTAAGATTTGCAATCAAGCTATGCAATTTGTGCCCATTTGTCAAAATGAATAGCTTGTCCAGAATTGTCAATGCAAAAGCTATTTGGAAGTCGTCTAACAAATAATTTCTCTCCCTTTATTTTAAACAAGAGCACCAATTGCTAGCCAACTATAGCAGGCATACCATCTCCTAGAGTTTTGTTGTACATGTCCTAAGGCGTAAAGGCAACAATAAGTCATGAACATGAAGCAAACAAAACCAAAGCTTAAGTAGGAGGTGACAAATAAACAACACCCAATAGAAGGTAATTGCTTTCTGACACATGTCAGTCCTAATTTCACAGGAGGCAAAGAAGATCACTCATCAATCAAATCCAGCAATTTCACCTCTAGCTCTCTCTCTCTCTCTGTGTCTCTCTCACACTCACAAACACATATACAAAACAACTCTCATCAGAGTCATAAGAGGAAGGAAAAGTTGGTTGGCGGAAAAGCAGTAAGTAGAACAAAGCTGCCATATTCCAAAAGCCAAAGAATCACAAAACCCTTTTTCCTAAAAGGGAAAAGTGACACACCCCTTTTTGCTTGCTACTTGCTGCAAAGTTTCAAACAGATGACAGACCACTAAAAGAAATCATTTGTAGGTGTCTGTAACGCCTTGTGTGCAGGAAGCAACAGCCGCTTGAAGCGTTACTTACTTGTCAACTACTGCTACTTCTGCCACTGTCTGCTTCTACGGCAAAAAACCACAACAAAAGGCACAAAATCAACACCCAAAAAAACAGAGCGCAACAAAAGCGCAACAAGAGCGTCACCAGGCAATAGAGAACACAAAAAGCCATAAATCCAAACCCTAAAAGCTCTAAACCCTAACCCTAAAGGTCCTAAACCCTAAAGCTCTGCCTTAAAAACTGTGAACCCTAACCCTAAAGCCCTAAACACTAGCCCTAAAAGCCCTAAATCCTAACCCTAAAGGCCCTAAAACCTAAACCCTAAAGATAACCTTGGAACCTTAAGGACTAGATAGGTACCTAGTTAGCTACGTGTAAAGGTGCCCTATCAGTAGGTACCTAATAACTGAGCTGTAGAGCCCTATAAGTAGACACCTATATAGTAGTAGAGCCTAATCCTAAGGAAACCTAAAACCTTAGGGACTAGTTAGGTACCTAGTAACTAGGCTGTAGGGGTTGGACACGTCACCAGTAAATGAACACGTGTTTTGTCACTCTGGCGCTTTTGACTAGTGGGTGTCTGTGGTCTAGTTGCTAGCTAGGGGGTCTAGGTTTAGGTCTAAGCTAGGCTGCCTAGGGAATAGGCTAGGGTCTTTCTTTATTAGGAAATTTCTTTTAGTGTACTTTTCTTTTCATTTCTTTAAGAGTCGCTGCACGTTTTGTGACTAGGGAGCTCTGTTTCTTTTTTCTTCTTCTTTCCAGAGTTATTTCTTTTAAGGGTGGGTTTGGTGGGCACTAGGGTTCTAAAAGGTGCCGCCACGTACAGTCATTGTGGGTCCCACCATGAAAGAAGGGGAAATTCCCTTTCAATTAATAAATAAATAAATACCCTTTTTTACAAATAAATAAATAAATAAATAAATATTTTATTTATTTATTTATTTTGATTTATTTATTTTTCCAGGGGGGGTTGTTGTTGAGTCATTGACCAATGCTAGTAAATTATGTGCTTATCCACCAACATCACTTTTTTATGCATGTTTTTATGGTGGGGTTGAAGCTTTCAGTGAAAGCTTTCATATTCCCTTTTTCTTGGGTATTTTTTAAATAATTTATATTTTAAAAATATAAATAAATAGTAAATCTTTAATTTAAAACTATTTATCAAGACATTTGTGTAATAGTTATCCATATTTTAAAATTAAAAATGGGAAAAAAGGAAGAAGCATATAGTAGTACTCCACATCACTAGAATTTGTCATGGATCTTGTCGAGCAAATAATTGTCTAAATGGGGGTCCCGTCCAAACCTCCATCCATTCATCCATCCCATCCCATCCCATCCATCCAATTGGCTTTAGTTGGATTGTTGTGGGGGCATGTAAATCAAGATATTCACAAGACGGGTTCCTTCTTTTTAAAATTTTATAAAATTGGGTAAGGGTATTGCCCCTATCAAATGATCTTTTTATATATAAGAATAATTTGTTTTGTTTTGGACTTTTGGTTACCTATTTTTTTTGTTGTTGTTGTTGGGGGTTATCTTATCCCCAAAGTGGTCCCTAGAGTGTTTCCATTTGTTGGAGTGTGGAAGTTTTTGATCATTTGAGTCGTCTAGAAGCTTCAATGTTTCAATCATGTTAGGGCTCACTCAAGTTTTAGTAGTGAATGATACTCCTTCTAAACAAAACACAACAAAAACGATCAAATATCATACAAAAAAACACATAAATACCTACACAATAAATTGTGTACACAAGGTTTTTTACAATAGGGATCTCTCTAAATGGACAAACAAAAAACCAAAATGTTGAAGAACATATCGAAATTTGGGTATTAAAAAAAACAATGCAAATCAAGAGAAAAAAATTCATTAAAATATATTAAATTCATTAAAAAAACACCATGAAGAAGTCATGAGGAAACAATCAATTGGAGTAGGTCATCTCGTGTGAATGACAAGTGTAGTTTTGAGAATATATTTATTCATGCCCATGGAATGGTATATTTAGAACAATGTGGGAACTTGGTAGACTTGGTCCCAATTGTCAACAAAAATGAAGTCAGATGATTTTGTAGTAGTAGTGCACAATGCACAATTTGACCAAAATATAGACCAATATTTAACATGGAGAGTATAGGGTAATAGACATCCACAATGCACATTTGACCAAAATATTTGCCCAAATATTTAACAATGAAAGTGTAGGGTAATAGACATCCTCAATGCACATTTGACCATGTGTAGGGGTATAATGCCCAAAGATTGAGGCATTACATTGACAAATTTTCATTGATTTTTTGAAATTTTTTTACTTCTTTTGGTGTTTGCATGTCATTTGGGAAGCGGTTTTGGCCCATGCAAAACAACATGCAACATTGAAATACTAACTTTGGTGGTGCACGAATGTTTTATTCACTTCTAAGGCACATCGCCTATGAGGCTATTACGAAACGTAATTGGGTGCCAACTTATAGAAGAAAAACTCAAAACAATTTGGGTCCCTTGGTCTAACCATCTTATTGATCATGTAGGCCTTTTTTTTTTCCCCACACATAAGCACAAATGTATTCCACAAATCTTGTATTATTTGTGTATTTATAATACACAAATATTATAAATATTTATAATATTTATAATATTTATAATATAATATAATATAATATATTTTAACTCTTCTCTATATAGAGACACGGTTAAATATTAAAAGTTCATTTTTATAATCGCTCCAAAATATAGGGTACCAACAATGTGTTTTTTTCTTTTTTTCCCCATTTTTGGGGTCATTTTCTTCTATACGAAAGTTGGGGAGGATCTTATAAGTAACAATTTAGGTATTTGGAAACTTGTTAGACTTCATTTTAAATTGAACCAAAGTGTTGTGTAGTATGGGTACGAATTGAACCAACAAGTGCATTTTCAAATATTGACATGGGTGATAATATTTTTACACGCTTTTGTACGCATACTATGGTTTAGGGTTTAGGTTTGGTTACATGTCGACTTGAGTGATAACTTTACTTCAGGGTTGGTTGAGTGTATGGGACTTGTTGTTGGAAACCCTAAAAACTAGAAGTTATAAACGATAACAAATGATGGATGAAAAGTGTTATAAATGATAATAAAAAATGGATGGAAAAGTGTTAGAAATGATAAGGCAAAATGGATGAAAAGTGTTAGAAATGATGATGAACAATGGATGAAAAGTGTTAGAAATGATAAGGAACAATGGATGAAAAGTGTTAGAAATTTTATCTAACGATTCTGACAAGAAGAAAAATCACAAAAAATCGCAAAACTGATCAAACCCGATCAAACAATTTCTAGCCTAGTCAGACAACAAACGATGTTGAAGAAACGGAAGGGGCTGATTGAGCATCGGAAAAGCACCTGTTGTACGGGACAATCGATTACTTGGAACCCGTCCAAAATTTTATGAAAGAGTACATAAGGAAAAGAAAAAAAAAAGGATTTTGGTATGGACGCGGTCCATGGACCGTCCGAAAGAAGTAAGAAGTAAGAAGTAGAGAAACCGAACATCATTGCATAGGGTAACCAAGACCCGGGTTGGAACTGTACCAAGGTTGAAGGTCCGTAATTAAAAAATTGATTTCACCTTTGCCCTAGGAAAAAGGAAACACTTACAAAACAAAAAAAAGGTTAAAAAAAAAGGAAAAAGGTCCCAGGTAGGTGACAGAGTATTGGAAACTCAAGTACGGTAAGAATCGAAACCCCAATCAATCCGAACAACAAACCCATACACTCTCCGCTTAGTAAGATGAGTAAAAGAACAAAAAAGAATAAAAAAAAGGATAGGGGTAACAAGTTATGTATGATGATGAAGGCCGGGGAGAGGGGAAGGTGAGGGCCGGGGAGGAACCAAGTGATGACGGAGCATTGGAAAAATTGTCACGGAACTTTGCTAGACTCTCTCTCCTATAAGAGACCACCCAATGAAGGAGGAACCAATTCCAAAATCCAAAGAAGAAAGCCCGATCGAGAGAGATCGAACATAAGCGGATGGAAGTTGGAATACAGGGAAAGGGTTTTTGGGGTTTTTTGGAAAGGGAAGAAAGGGGGGTTGGGGGGGGTACCTGAGGGAGAGTAAGTGGGTGGAAATAGGGGGTTTGATAAAATCAAATTTGGCCTTAGGTTCTCACATTTTTTGTGTGTGGGGAGGAGGGATCGGGTAGGGCAAATATAGGGCGTTTACATGTGAACCTGACCCGGCCCGACCCCACCCGACCCGTCGTCGTCTTCTTCTTCTTCCCGTCGTCCCTTGGCCTTCTATGCTCTCTCTTCGTGGCTTTCTCTTCTTCTTCGTCTCGCGAGCGCTTGAGAATCTTTTTTTTTTTAATGGCTCTGCCTTTCGGTTTTCGATCCTCTTGAGCAGTATCGAATTGCTGGCGTGTTGGGAGAAAAAAATTGTGTAGTTTGAAGCCGTGGTGTGTCGAGATCTGCTTTTACGAGGCGCAAATCGAAGTCCGAGGAAAATGGAGCTGTAGAGGGGGCAGGAGGAGAAGAAGCCGCACAGAGAGTGAGTTGGAGAGAGAGAGAGAGATTTGTGTGTCAGAAAGAGGGATTTGGGGAAAGGAATGGCAGTGCAAGAGGAAATGCAAGGGTGTGCAGCGGATAGTAGTGGGCGAGGAATCTTGTCGTGCCGAGTAGGGAGAGCTCCAGTGCGATTGCCAGTCGTCGTTTGAGGGGGAAAAAAAAAATTACATTTTGAAAACGCTAGCTCTTCTCAGAACTGTATACTTCTTCTCTCTGGTCCTATTGTCTCCATTTCCTGTCGACCAAGATTCGACGCTGATTTTGTTTTTTCCGTCTTCCCTGTCTCTCTGTTATGTTGTGTTAGCAGACTGTCGTCCAGGCTTCTCTGCGGAAATAGTAGCAAAGCGGGAGAAGATCCTCGGCTGAGTATTGGACTTGCCTCGGACCGTCGGGAGGTTCAAATGTTTCCTGCACAGTGTATCTGCTGCAGCAGCACTGGAGAGAATCAGGCAGTCCTGTTCCTTAAGACACTGCGTTGTACTACAGAGACAGCAGCAGTACCAGCTTTGCAAAAGAGCTTTGCATCGTGCTTATCGCACATCGATTTGAGGTCTTCCCGTGAGATCTGCACACCGGTCTTGTAGCTTTGGAGAGAGCTTGCGAAGGAGAGGAGGATTTGGTTGATCACAACAGATCGGCGGAGTGGCGCCGCATAACGCGGGGAGGGAGTTCAGGGAAACAGTAGCAGAACTGAAGAAGAAGATGACTCTCCGGCAGCAACACCAGCATGCTTCCGAGATCCGTCTCCCGGCAGACATCGACTGGCACATGCTGGACAAGTCTAAGTTCTTTCTGCTTGGAGCGGCACTTTTCTCTGGCGTCTCCGCGACGCTGTACCCTGTCGTGGTCCTCAAGACGAGGCAGCAGGTGACGACGTCGGCCATCCCGCAGTCCTGTACAAGGCTGAGCATCGACATCCTCCGTCGCGAGGGAGTGCGTGGACTGTACAAAGGCTTCACTACCTGTCTCATCGGCACCATCCCCGCCAGAGCTCTCTACATGAGCACTCTGGAGATAACCAAATCCGGCGTCGGATCTCTAGCAACCAAAGCAGGCGGCATGTCGGAGCCTGCAGCAGCGGCAATCGCCAATGCTGCCGCGGGGCTTACTGCCTCCATCGCAGCGCAATTGGTGTGGACTCCCGTTGATGTGGTGTCGCAGCGTCTGATGGTTCAAGGAGGAGGAGGAGGCGGCGGCGGCGGCGGCATCATGTCCACAAGATACGCAGGCGGCCTTGACGCCTTCAAGACGATCGTGAGAGCAGATGGAATCCGAGGACTGTACCGAGGGTTTGGTATGTCGATCCTTACATACGCCCCTTCTAATGCTCTCTGGTGGGCTTCCTACTGCGTCACTCAGCGCTCTGTATGGATGAGCTTGGGATACAGAAGCAACAACGGCAGCGACATCGCTGCTCCTCCCAGCTCTGCAGTAGTAGTCGGAGTACAAGGACTAAGTGCGGCCTGTGCAGGAGGTGTTTCTGCACTGGTGACTACCCCTTTTGATACCATCAAGACTAGATTGCAGGTGCTGGGGAACGAAGAAGGTGTGAGGCAGCCTACTGTAAAGCAAACAGTGCAGACTCTCGTGAAGGAAGGCGGCTGGAAGGCTTGTTACAGAGGTCTGGGAGCTCGTTGGGCAAGCATGTCGCTGTCTGCTACCACCATGATCACCACTTATGAGTTTCTCAAGCGACTGTCCACAAAAGCACAAGAGTGAAAGAAACAAACTCATCGGCAGTGCAATGCCATTTGCTCAGTGTAAAGCTTGTACAGAATGCTTGCTCTCAAAGTCCCATCTCACCTGGAGAGAGAGAATTTGCGAAACATCCAGGATCAAAGGATAATACTAGCTGAGTTGCAGGAAGATGATGGGTACTCAACAATCCCCATGAAAAGATACCATGGGTTTGATGGGTTTCCTGATCTTTCCTGTGTATGTTGCAATCTTGAATGCAAGGTTCACGAATTTCAATTATGATGATGGAGATACAATGTCAATTCAGTAGTTGCCATTCGGTCTTCACAGGCTTGATGAGCATCTGTTTTATCAAAGAGCTTTCTTGCACCTGGAATCACAGCAGTTGAACGAACTGCAAATTGATTCTGGACGCAAAAGAATCTTCTGTAAAATCTGTGCTGGGGAAAGAAAGGGAGGGGTGGGGTTGACTAGGAGATGAAGAATATCTATGCAAGAGATGAGGCTTGCCAGTTCTGGAACATTTTGCAGTTTGTGTAGTCGTACATTTATTGGTTTGCTATTGTAGAAATTGGTATTTAGATCTGAGATATTTGAGCTCTCAGAAGAACCCTTTGGACAAAGGGGTCAGGGAGACACAAGTCTTTGCAGTGCACGAGCCTCCTAGTGAAGAGGATGACTGCCTGCTGACCTATCTAGCTGTACTTATTTTGTAACATGTGAAAAAGATGTAGCAATTTTTCGTATCTTCTAGCATTTGGTCTTTCTCTTGTGCAGTACATAACACTTAGTGATTATGAAAAGAGGTATCCAGTGCATGTGACTCTGGTGTGTCTTGTCAAGTATCGTGTGAGATCTTTGTTTTGCTTTTGCTTCACTTTTCCATAACATACATAATCTCAATGAAATTGTTGGGTTTTTGCAGCTTCATCATTCAATATTAATGTTGTTTGTGATTCTGGGTTCCGAGTTTTTACTCTCTGCAGGTGGGCCTTTGTATGGGAGGATATGTCCTGCTGCTGCCACTGGAATACAAAGCTCAACTGGTATTACTGCACTTTGGCTACCAAAGATCAAGAGGTTTAGAGGTACCTAATCTAATGATCAACTATTAATCCATTGTATCTATTAATGAAGGTAGTTTGTTAGGAATAGGCCAAACTTAACTAAGGATGAAAGGAAGATTGGTGGAGGGTGCTAAGAGTTTTGACTACATCCTCATCCATCTGCGCACCTTCATATTCATATTTTTTTCTCCTTTTTACTTCCAAATAAATACGAGTGAGAAAATAATTTTTTTGGCAACAACTTTTGATCTATTGGAAATTGATAGATGGAGAATAGATTGATAACAACATTGATTTACAAGCTTTCCACCCAACTTTAGGTTCACATAAATGTTGCTACAAAGCTATGATTCACCATTTGTGATCCACAGAGTTCTGGCCTATTCTTGAATAGGAGGTGAATACCATTATGCAGATGGTACTTACCCTAGAAGTGCATACACATGCACAAGGTCATCATCCCATACAAATTCACCTCCCCTTAATTGGAGGGAACCATCATCCCATACAAATTCACCTCCCCTTAATTAGAGGAAACCATCAGATGCTCTGAAATGTTTCACATTAAATTTAACTAGAGATATTTAAGGAAGTTTACCTTACATATCCCATAGTCCCAAAAGTATGTGCATGTAACACAAATGTGTCAAGTAACTAAAACTTGGTAAAAATGACTTAAATAACTTGGTAAGACATTGATATCTAACACCTTGATTTAAACTAATTATCAAATTATGCATTTGATCACACCCATCAAGTGTTGAAAATATTCGTGTTTATTAATAAAAAGACCCTTGTGATGATGACCTTTTATGTTTTTTTGGAAACTTAGTTATGGTTTATGTTTTCTTCAAATGTGCTTGGCCTTGGCTATGACTTATGTTCCTTTTGAAACACACATGCCCGTGACTTTGGTTAACATCTTCATCAAAATGCACCTTGCCATAACAATATCCTTAATGTTTTTAGTGAAACATAGACCAAAATTCATTATGCCTTTCAGATAATAGAAAATCCATTTCATTGTAATCTAATGTGATTACTTAGGATTAACCATAAATTGATTCACAACCCTCATCACCTGTGCAATATCATGTTTTGTGCATACCATTACTTGCATGAAACTTCCAAGAAAGGCATAATGGAAAATCCATTTCACTACAATCCAATGTGATTACCCATGATTAACCATATATATTCGCAACCTCAATATCCTTTGTCATAAAAGGAATCCATATTGATTTATTTCTAACCATTCCAAATTGTTTCAATATATTTCCAATGTATTTGTTGTGGTTCAAATAAATTGCTTAATTTTGTTGAACATGATTTATTTGTATCCCTAAACAATATGGACCTCACTTAAATTCACCATTTCAAATTTTTTAGGGAGATCATCCTTTATCTTTTTCAACAAAGTCACATCATTAAAAACCAAAATTAAATCATCAACATAACAAAATTATGATCACATAAAAGTTTTTTTGTAATAGAATTATTTTCAAACTTCTAATATAAGATATATGCATTAATCTTGTGGTTCCATTCACAAGGAAATTGCTTCAAACCACACAATGATTTTTAAAATTTACATATCATATTTTTTTTCACCACAGGAAATCATAGTTTTAAAAAAGATTCAACTAAATTAAAGTGTCCACATTGACCAAAAGGATGTTCACTTTCACTAAAAGCATGGGGCAAGAAAAACACATGACTCTTTTGGTTGGTTTTTATTATTAAAGTGACAATTTTGACGAAGTGTTAAATCATACATCTAATCAATAAAAACAAAATTTTAAAATGGTCCATCAAAATGCCCATGGCTTAGTCAAATTGACCATACTGAATGGCCATGCTTAAAATCAAATTGGCAATATTAATCTGATTAATTTGCCTACTTACTATGCCTACTAAACTACCTACATATGTACTTACTTAACATATATGCCTACTTATTTATTTAAATATGTCCTACCTACCTACCTACCTACTTACCTACCATTTATCTATTTAATTGTTATCTACCTATTTCTTTATTATCTACCTCCGTACCTACCTATATTTTAGATAAATAGGTATGTACATTTTAAAAAATAGGTAGGTAGGCATGTGTACCTACCTATTTACTTAATTAGGTACCTACTAACCTACTTTGATTTATTGTGTGTTAGATTATAAATTAAACCAATGCAATAGTAATGTGAAGAACGCCACCACTATGTGTGTCGAACGTTTCAAAGATGTATAAGAAACACAATTTGCAATTAAAATTTAAGGTTTTGTGTTCATTTATTGATTATGCAAAGCTCCAGTTGCCATATGAAGACATGAAGACATCTTCAACCCAATCCTCCCATTTGTTGTTTTCAAAATGTTTGTATTGTGCCACTCAAGCTTTGAATCTATCGATTATGTCCTCCTAATTGGAATGTCATAACATGTATGGCAATGTCAAATGTACTTTTGGGCCTTTCTTAACATGGTTGTGTCCTCACCAAGGAGGTATGGCCTCTTATCCTTATTATAGCTTAGTTTTATTTTTAGATTCAATGTAGTATACAATTGATGTAACTATTAGGCTTTTTTTTTTTTGAATTTTGTTCAATGCATGCACAATGGTACACTCATAGTTGCATTATTTTTCTTTACATTCTTCAATAAGATCAACTCAATCCATATTTCCTACTTTGTGACATTAGAATTGTCATCATAAAGAAGCAAACCTTGAAAAACTCTACACTTCATATGGGGTTTGGAATTAAGGTTTTCTAAAATTTAATGTTGTGGTTTTGAAAGTTTGCAAAATTTTCAAAATTTTAAGCATTTTTTCTCAAATTTACACTATGAAAAGAATTTTTTTAACTCTTTCCAAATACTTTTGTTGCCAAGTGCCAAAAATTCATCAATTTTTTTTCATTGTTTGGAATATATATGCACCTATTAAGTATAACCATTTTTGATACCCCAAATGTATGACTCACCTAACATGGAAATGCATGACTCAATTAACCTAAAATAGAATCAAAATGTATTTAACATGGCAAACCCCAACAATTTAAAGTTGCAGGTATCTAAAATTGTGCTTAATGGTTAAGGTGGATTTATGATACATTGTTGAGATTGGTTTAAGGGATTAAGGGTTTATTCATTTATTTTAAATAAAATTTAAAATTTTAAGGTTTTAAAAAAGTTTAGGAGCTAATCATTTTGGATTTAAAGTTTTTTTGTTCCCAAGACTTGAGGTTTAAAGGTATAAAGAGTTAAGGTTTTAGGGGTTTAAGGTTTATGTTTTATGGTTTAGGGTTTTGGTGATTTGGGGTTTAGCCTTGAGGGAGGGAGTAGGATTAAAGTTTAAGGTTT
>Ga0116231_10007145_pt1 | contig 20720 bp, 11 predicted proteins | sample S1TSphgellanicum_2_FD_89695 | JGI IMG/M metagenome (GOLD analysis project Ga0116231, IMG submission 89695) | Host-associated microbial communities from peat moss isolated from Minnesota, USA - S1T2_Fd - Sphagnum magellanicum MG | ecosystem: Host-associated > Plants > Peat moss > Unclassified...
TGTTTAGGATAAAATAATTTATAATAACATAAAGTAGAATGACCTTGAATAATTTAAAGTATAACTTGAAATAACATATATTAATTTAAAATAAAATAACCTAAAGTATAGCCTAAAGTTAGTTGAATAATTTAAAAGCTTATAATAAACTAATTAAGATACTTTAAGGTAAAGTAACATATAATAATTTAGGGTACAATAATTTATAATAACCTATGGTAACATAAAATATAGGTTAGAATAATTAAAGTAACTTAAAATAATATAGGGTATATCATAAACTAGCATAGATAGAATATTTTTAAAAACATAGAAATAAACATATTTGCTATAGTAAATTATAATAGAGAATTATATTAACTAGTAATGAAACATGATGTCTACATAGTGATATTATAGTGAAATAACTTTCACCAAGTGAAATCAGTAAAATGCAATGAAGTTATTTCACTTTTAAGGTCCCATGGTGATTTAAGTTAGTAAATTAAACCCCACTTTGGTAGTAGTGTATGTAGCAATTACAAAAGGTCTAAAGGTGCTGTAAAGAATAGGCAACATTTGTAGAGGGTTTGTTAGATGGTAGGCAATAGCTATAGGAGACATTCTGGTTCTTCTTTCAAGTCTGCAAAAGATAATAACTATAACATGACATTAGTTGTTATAGGACTATAGGATCTATAAGACGATAGGCAAACAAAAAACATGCTTTACCCTCATATGTTTTCATGTTCTTTCTTATTCTTTTCTTTACCTAATAACCTTTTCTTTGATAGTTTCAAGATTGTTGAATCCGTAATTTTACATCTTGCTTGTACGTTGCAACTTTTGATGATTATGTTTGAGCTTTCAAGCAAACAACATTGTAATACCATTTCAAAAAGGATGGTCCATCAAATCAAGGGCTTAATAGGAATGAACTTTTCTTGTGTAACCCAATCCAATTTGCTGACTTGAAACAAATTGTAAACATAATTTTGAAATATGCACTGGACTCATATTTCACAACTAGAATCGCACATATGGAAGTGGAGGAGATATTTGGCTCTTGGAAATGGAAGCCATACTTGCTTCAAGGATTAGAAGGGGATTCACATAGGCACGATTGTGACAATTTTTCTCACCCATGTGTCAACACCCAAATTGGAAAATTGCATGTGCAAATTGAGTGGCCTTCTTGTAACATTCATCATTATGAGGTTGTGGATATCATTAATGGAGGCATTGAGGTCTTGAAAACTCTATGTGAAAATGGAGTGTGGCATTGTTAAAGGTAGAAATTTTTAGGCTAATTTGTGCCATGGGCATCCTAATAACTAAAGGGTTACTAGTGGTAGTAATTTACCATCATTACCAAAGGATGAAGCTAATGGAATTAGTTAGATGAATGGCTGGCAATAATCCATCAATCATGTGGGATTTCTAAAAAGGATAAGGATTGGTTATCTAACCAACTAATGGGATGTGTGGAATAATTATGATAAAAATAAGGGTTTATTTCATAAAAGGCATGTAGACCTTCTATGGTATGGGAGAAAGGGGATTAAGATGAAGATAAAAAGGGATTGTGGATCACTCCCTTGGAAGATTTGAGATTTATGATTTGAGAACGAATGTAGTTAGGATATTTTTTTTGGGTAAGAATGTGTATGTGACATTGGAGTGAGAGGAGGAAAATATGGAAGTAGAACATACTCCTATCATTGCAATGGAAAATGGTTGATGGATTTTCACGGCTCTTTGTTGATTTTTTTGTTTTATCTAAAATATAAGAGGACTATTGGGAAAATAGATCATATTAGGACTATATAAAGTTTTGTTGTGTTCATATATTAGTTTTGCATTTTTTTTATAAAATTCAAAATGTTATCTACTTTTTATGGTAGTTTTTGGAATAGGAAATGCATTCTACCAAAAGATAATAATTACTGTTGGAAGACAACAACAAATAGGTAGACTTAATATTTGAAGTTTAAAAAGAGTGGAAAGTTGTTGTCAACGATAAGTAATAGTGACATAGGTTTTATAAGTGTTGTAGATGGTAAATAGTAACCACAAAGGGTCTATAGGCATTATAGACGGTAGGTAGTAGCCACAAAGGGTCTACATATGTTGTAGACAATAGGTAACAACCACAAAGGGTTTATAAGCAATACAAATAGTAAGCAGTAGCTGCAAAAGTTCTAAAAGTTGATGTGGGTTTTCTAGGTCTATAAAGGATGATAGTTGATGTAGGACGATAGTTGTAGCATGATGGTAGGTAAACAAAAGACAATCCCTACCCTCAAGTTTTTCTATTTTATTGTTTTAAAAAAATTTGACAACCTTTTCCATGTTAGTAATTAGGTTGTTAGATCCCGCAATTTTACATGCATATAAAATGATGTCCCCCTACCTCACCCATCAAATGTTCAACATATCAAAAAACCATCAAATATTATTATATCACAAGTATAATTACCAAGTCCATTGCCATTGGTTTTGTGCCCTTATTAAAGTTTGTCACCTCACACTTATGAGAGATAGTGTCCACAGATACTAGATTGGCATGCAACTAAATCATCATGGAAACTATTGTGCAATTAGGGTACAACTATAGTATGGAAATATGATGAATTAATAATTAAAATGCCACCTAGAAATATTTCATAGTTGTAATTTAGTTACACATTAATTGTAACTTGGACTCTATATGAGCGTATGTACACAAAGTATATATGGTGATAGTCAACTATAGTGATCATGATCACAAGTTGCAACAAAGTTGTAATTGAATTGTAATGAGTTGCACCATATATATTGTGAGTTGCAATTCTTGCAACTCTTACAACTTGTCCGATAGCACTTGTAAAATATAAATATGGTGAGTTGCAAGGCCAGTTGCAAAACACCTCTTTTTTTCATAGTGTTAGTTCATAGGTGCACCCGTCAAACTTCACAAGTTTTAGTTTTGTGCAAATGACATGAATCATTGTGTGAGGGGTACAAAATGTAAATATGTAGTTGATAGACCAATAGTTCCGTCTATTTGGCATGTGTAAAAAGGGGTTAATCTCTCACAAGATGAGGTGAAGTCTTTTAAAGAAGCATGAACTTTGTTTTCAATAAACAATAACCTATCCATCTTCAAAGTTTTTTTGGTGGGGAAAACTCCATTCCAATAAATCGACTGGCATATGTAATTCATGGCCAACAACACAAAATAGGAAGTATATTCGACACAACTTGCCATTTACAATGTCAAAACAACATTATAATTGGTGGGAAGTTGGTTAGCTTCTTGTAGCGACTTTCAAGCCACCATTGGAGGTTTTTGATTTTGGATATGGATGAATAAACAATATATTATGTGATAATACTTCAAACAAGAGGCAATATGAAATTATAATTGGGAACTTCCCAACTTGCTCTTGCATAGATTTTGTGATTATGATTTCAAGTTCATTGGGGAAACAAGGGAAATGGGTGCCATTTTAACACATGTATTATGTACTGCAACATGTTATGTTTTGCAAGTAGTTTGAAAATTTCATCCATTTCCTGACTTGGAGTTGTGATGAAGTTTGTGGCTTATTGGGTCATTTTGTAGTTTTTATGTAGATAGAAGTAATATCAAAGTTGACACCAAATTTTTAAAAAAGAATAGTGTCCATTGTAACACTCAATACGATGTTATGTGTCTTGTGTCAAGACCAAAAAATATGTTAGTTGTTACCATTTGATTTAGTATGTTTTGATTTGCTAAAGGATTGGATTAATCTTGATTCATAAATTTGGTAGGTATGAATAATTTTCATTGTCAAGATGATGTTATGTGTTGTGTGCCAAGGCCAAAAATTATGCTAGTTGTTATTGTTTTGATTTATAATGTTTTGATTTGTTAAAGGATTGGATTAATGTTGATTCATAAATTTAGAAGATATGAATGATGTTTCATTACAAGTGAGAAATCACACATCAAATTGAATGTGTGAGTAAAATATTTACGAATATTAATGCACAACATTGTATTGGGTGGTCTAGTTACGTCCTTTTATTTTCACCTTTTAAAAAATGTAAAATAATATTATTTTTGCAATTGGAATGTTCCATCGATGTAAATGGAAAAAATTTGCTATGTTAAAAAAATATTTTTGTATATGTGGCAAGAATATTATGTCTACCTGGAAAAAATTCCACAAAGATTTTTTCATGTTCATAGTAATCAAGCTCACATGCTCATAGTTCATGTGGTAACTACATTGCAAAATAACACATTTCAATGTATGCACTTTAGGGTGACTTCAACTACAAAAAGAAAAGGTGGTTAATGCAAAATTTGAACCAATGACCTACAAATTCATCATCACTCACATGAACTAAAGGATGGTCTAAATTTTTATGGGAGATACTATATTTTTCCATGTAATATGCTTTGGAGATTCCCATGGAAATCACACATGAATTAAAACAAATTACTTTCTTATCTTTTACATTTAAATAATATCTTAAGTAAGGTATAATCAACAACATATTCCTTGGAGGACCCAATGGGAGTTAAATCTTAATGGCCTTCTCCCAACATTTCAAATTTCCTTTCCCAAAATTGAAACATTTATATGTATTGTACTTTGGGGCTTCATAACTTGTAAGACACAAAATGCAACACCATTATCTTGTAATGTTTGGTGTAACCTTTCCAACCTCATGGGTGTAAAAATTAAATAAAATTCCGTGGGTGCCAAGGTAAAAATCATTTTTCAAGGATTGCATGTCACATGTGGCATTCACAAATTGTCTTGTAATCCTAAAACATTTAGTTTTCATACTTAGTTTACCATTGTGTGTTAGATATAGATTTTTGAAATTTTCATCTTGATCTTATATCATGTACGTTATGCATTCATGATCTTTACCACATAAAATGATTAACTTTTTTTGAAGCCACATCTTCAAAATTCATAATTTTGGGGTCCAAATGTGTTCAAATGTGTTGTTAAAAAAATCACCAATTTCCATTCCTTTTGTTCTTTCAATCATCAAAGGTAATATCCTTTCCAATTTTGAAAATGAATGGTGCACATTTGATAAAATAAAAAAACATTTGGAAAAAAAATCACTTTAGAGGTTTGAGTGTTTTAAACATGAAAAAGGACTTTTGATTGCATCAAATGTTAAATATTGGAACTCTACAATAATGGAGCCTATTCCAAAAACATATTGACAATCCAAATTATTGCCCCTTGTGATTTTTCAAAAATACAAAAATATAGTTCTAAGTATAGTATCTCCACCCCCTTATGTGATTCCTTTGATTATGTTTCCACTGTCATGTCAAGTTCCATAACTTTCAAAACCTTTCAAACTTTCATAACTATCAATTAATTATTTATTTTTAGCAATGGAAGTTCAATATTTTGCAGCTTTCATGAAACCTACTTTTCAATCAATTTGTCATGATCAATCAATTTGGACATGTTTTTAACCCCTCATGCTTTATTTTAAAAATTATGGAGTCCCAACTCCTTAAATGGCAATGCAATTTGAAAGCTAAAAGTCTTCCAATTCATTTTGACCCAATTCCCATTTGGTTTGAAAGTGTTTCATTTATTTTCATTCATGCCATTCCTTGGAATGTACCCCTGTTCATTTCATTTTATTCAACTTAGGGCTGTGATTGTATGGTAATATTGTAATAGTCCCAAACAACAATGTGTAGAAAGCCTTGTGATTAAATAGAAAAGGTAGTGAAGAGTTAAATGAACTTGACATTGTTGTGACCAATGTTAGGTGGTTATTTGAGTTTATAAAATATCAATTTTTTTATTTTCAAAAAAAAATCCAATGGTCACAATCATTTCAAGAACCAACGGTGTTTGTGAAAGATTTAAAAATGAATTGGTGGGTTTATGGTTGATTATTTCAATTAAATAAAATTAGAAATATGTTACATCATTGATTTTTTTGAAAAATAAAGTTATGAATTCTAAGAACCACCCTAATAATCACCAAGTTTGTTCTTATTTTTAGTAACCACCCATCATTGGTTGTGACCCCAACTTGAGCTTGTGACCAATTCATGGGAATGACAAGGGCTTTTTTCCTTGGGTTGACAACAAATTGAAAGCTTGACAAATAATCAAACCAAATAGATGTTTGAAATAAAGTGAAGCCAAAGGAAAAGTGAAGATAGTAGACTTAAACCAAAATGAAGAGAGAACAAAATTGTAACATGAAGGAAACATTCCAAGTGGAATCGCAACATGAATTCCATTTTGGGAATAGGAAAACTTTTAAAGTCCCAAATGTTCAAAGTAAGGTCTATTGGATCAAACAATGTTTAAGTTGAATGATTTCGAGATGATTGGGAAGATCTTGGCATGAGAGTTATACATATGGTTTTTTTCTTGGCAAACTAGTGTGAATTCACATTCTCACAACATATTTGGTAGAATGTTATCAAGGTTGAAAAGTCGAGACCAATGTTGTAGAATCTCCAATTTGAAATGTTAAACTTGGGGGTTTAGGTTTAAATTCTTATGATATAGACCCCATCCAACACCCTTTTGGTGGAATCAACACAAGGAACAAACCATATAGAGTGAGCATTCTGCTAAAACTAGAATTGAAACCATGAACATATAAAAATTTAAAAACAAGATCAAGTTTTTAAGGTAGGTGTAATGAAGTTTTTAAAAAAGTTGACAAGAAGGTTGAACTTTATAGATAGACTAGTCTGAACCCCATGCCTAATGCTCAAGTGTGTGTTTAATTGCCAAAATGGCACCCACCATCTTTATATCATGGTATGCAGCTGTTGAATCCGGTATGTGTGGCTTTTCCTCGGGAGGTTCACATAGTTGTTTGGAATCTTATCATGATTCTTCGATGGCTTATTCCAATATGTCTGTGGCTTCTGCACCATCGTCAACTCTTTGCATGTGTTCACATTTACTAAGTCTATTTCTTCGTCACAAACCAAAAAAAATCAAGTAATCGGAATCAAAATCTGCAAAAATGTATGTCAAGCGAAATAGACAAACGAACGACATGACAGACAGGAGCTTGCCATAATATGTTATCGGCGGGCACTACATAGCATCTCCAGAGCCACTGGAGGAGGCCAAAACAAAGCTTCGTAAAAAGTGCGGCTTAACTCCGACTGGATAGAGAAAAGAACAAAAAAAAGAAAGAGCTCAGGAAAGTCCAAGAGTCCTACCATCCTCAATATCCACATCTAATAACTCTCGAGCAGCTTCCTCTAGCCGCAATTGATCCTGATACTCCAGAAACTCTTCAAGATCAGCAAACTCTTCAAAGTCTTCTGCAAATTGGACTTGCTCACCATCAGAATTGGCAAACTTTGAACTCATCCAAACTTTCCGGAAAGCAGGATCTGTGCATTACAAAATTGACCGAAAAAAAACAAAAAAACGCATTACATGTGGTCATGTGTAAATATTATTCATCATACATGATGATTATTTATGCACCGTCCAGCAAGCAAGCAAGCAAGCAAGCAGCACATGGAGGATGATGATGTATCTAAATAGGGACATGGATGGACGGCCATTCTTGGTTTATTTCCTTCCCATTCTTGGTGGGTAGAAAGTTGTAGTGTCAGACTTAGTAGAGGGATGGTGTGCAACTGGCAACCTCGAAGCTTCCATCGCATGGACGACCGGACGGATGGACAAAGGGATGACGGGATGGACGACCGGATGGATTCAGGGGAAGCTTCATTTCTCATCCTGACATCCTTTACAATATATGATTCTTGGTTTTAATTTCTTGGAGAACTTCATACCTTCATAGTTTTTAATTTTAATTACTTGTAAAACTTCATTCCTATAAAACTTCTAGCCTTGGGGAGTGTTAGTGTGCACATGGAAATTGGAACATGTTTTTGCATTGGGCCTTAAAGTATTTGAATTTGAAAAAAATGTTAAAATTTTGAGTTTAGATACTTGAAGAGTAATTGGGCTTAAACTTGAATTTGGACAACCTACAAAAATAAAATGTAAATGCCAAAATTGGGACCAAGGGTTCTTAAAAAAAAAAAAAAACTAGACAATGTTATTTGAACATGGATTACCCAAAAAATGTTTTGTTTTTTCATAACACAATTTGGAGAAACAATCATGTTTAATTGAAAAAGTTGACATAACATCAAAACACTATTAATGAAGATTATATGAAAATGGTTTAATATGTCATAATGGCCATGTTGCTTAGGAGTTATGAAACCCCAAAATCATGGGGTATGCAAGCTCTTTGACTTTGAAAAAACTTGGGAATCCCAAAACATTTGGCATTTCACTGTAATCCCCATTAGGACGTGTAAAATGGACTATAAAGAAAATAATGTTTTTGTAATTGTCCAAGTTTTGGTGAGGTTTTGTGTGAGTTAGTGACCCAATTTTGGCTCTAATTACACATTAACATCCTTTTTGTCAATTTTGTGCAATTGAGGCACAAGTGAAAGCTATCCATAAAGAACAAATCATCTCAAACCTTTTGCCCCTTGTCCAATCACAAAAAATTAAAAGCGCACCCAAGTTTCTCAAAAAAATATTTTTGCAAGACTTGAATTTACTGTTGATACCATTTGGAAAGCCTAAAGGTACATCAAAATGTCATGATGCAACCATGCATTATTCAAAGGTTTCTATTTTAAAGATAGAGATGAAGCGAGTGAATTGAAAGCTTATGTAAATTTGGATGTAACATTATAGCCCTTTTTATGCTTGTGGTACTCTAGGTGAATTTCTTTTCACTCCATTTAAGAAAAAATCTCCAATTACATAATAAGCAGTTTTTAGTTTGTTCCAACAGTTGAACAAATTGTGAATTTGCCTTTTTTATGTGTGCATGAACATGACACGGTCCTTTTTTTTTGGAATAATTTTCTTCCTTGCCCTCCCCCCCCCCCTTTTTTTTCTTTGAAGGCAAAAACAAAAGTGACTTGTGTCATTTTAAAAATTCAATTTGTCATGGAAATTCCTTGTATTTAAAAAAGATCTCCCTATAACATCAGTTCCACAAATAAAAATTATGAAACACATATATAATTAACAATTTAGAATGACATCGATGTTAACAACAAAAGCTTAAATGATGGAAGAATTTGACTACATCAAGGGACCATGGAGTCTAGAGGAAGCTATTATGTTGCAACATTGGGTCACAAAGTTTGGAGCAAATCATTCATTGACAAAGGCATCCCAATTAGAAGATAAAAAAAAACATGGTGCAATTAGTTTACACCGCCATCCCTTCAATTCTTTCAAAAACTTTATGATCATCCATTCTGATAACTTGGGTGATATCAAATGGGTCACCATCTTGAAGAATAGAAATTTTTGTTTGAAACTTTTGCTTATGTTTTTTAAGCACGAATAAATTATGTTTTGAGGTTAAACTAGTAAAATGAACATTTAGAAAGGCAAAAGGGAAGATGAAAGGTTAAAAAAGGGAATTTTAAGGGTTATATAATATAAACTTAAAGCACCCTTTTGTGGGTTGCTACCTAACATCATTATTTTAATTAAAAGTTTTTGTTTTTGAATATTTGAATTTAATTTAACGTACATTTACCATTATGCTAACATTGAGTGCCATGTAAAATTACAACAAAAAATCAATGTTAATTAAATTTTTTTAAGCAATAAAATGATCCTTTTTAAATTGACTTTCGATTCATTTACCACCATGTTTAGGGTCAAACAACCCATGAGCGATCATTTAAGCATTCAAGGCAAGCTGGATCCAAGGGGAAGGCTTTATTGTTTCTAATGTCGAAACAAAACTTGAAGCCCTCCTATTGGCATATTTGGCACACTAATAATTGTCAAAAACATATTAGAATTGAGAAAGTTACGGCCCCCCAAAGTAGAAAGAACTCAAAAAAAAAACCACTGAACAAAGCCAATTTTTGATCACCAAAAACATTCCTTGTATGTTGTTATGTTGTTATTAGAATTCAAAGATGATTTGTAGAACTAAAGGTGGTGCTCCTATAACACTTTAAATCATTTAAAATGAATAAGAAATGAGAGAGCTAGAAGCTTTGAAATTAGAGGGGTCCAAAGAGAAAAAAAGAAAAAAAAAACATGTTTTGTGAGTTGGAAAACTTATTTTTCTTCTTGCTATTTTTTCATTACTCCTTTCCATTTGCACTTCAAAGATGATTTCTAGAGCTTGAGGTAGCATTCCCATAACATTTTAAATCACTCAAAATGAAACACAAATGATGAAGATCTAAAGAATTGATCGATGATAAAGTAGTGATCAATGATGGGCATTTCTACCTTAATCTAACAATAACATGTTCAATTTTAACATTGATTAATGATTCATACTATCATGATTGTAGCTTAAGAAACATTAACTCTTGAAATTGTCTTTACTAAAACAATATCGTATGTAACAATATCATTAATTTTGTTTTGATGCACCAATCACACTTCGTGTTAAATGCATGATAAACTAATGTTAAGTAATTTAAGTTTGGTCACCAATTTGTACTAATAGCAATACATAACACCAAAATTTAAGTTTCATTTGATGTGGCATTAAGCATTATCTTGGTGGTAAGTAAGTTGTAGGTTGGCAGTAAGTTGTCACCAAATCTTCAAGAATTTTCTATTTTGGATTAAAAAGCCTAGGTATTCATAGCACACCTCAAAAGGGTCTTTTAACTTACTGTTTGGCATCCCTACCCTCAATCTTCCTTATGTGAAATTATTGGTTATGCATTCCATGATGTTCTATACCAAAGTTCCATAATATTTTATTGTTCTCTTACTACTTTGTGGTCATTGTTGACTCCTCCATCATTCGACTTCATGATCTCCACCTTGCTTCACACTACATGTCACAATAATTTTTTGCCTTGTTTCACCCTACAAATCCAAGTTTAATGTAATGTTGTGTTTTTTTTACCCACATTTACATGTTGAGTATGAATAAGGTTGTTAAGGGGGTAGGATGAGTATGTGATTTTGGATGAACAAAATAGTTAGGATAAGGACTGGTTAAAGAACTTTGTTAGTTTGAATTTTGAATTCTTATTATTTTGATCATGATGACGTGACTTGGGATAGTTTTAAAGGTGAAAATTCTAAAGGACAAGGAGAGGAGAAGATGAGACATGAAGTTTAGAGAAGAGTAGGAGGAACTGTAGGTATTTGAAGTAAAAAAACACAAATTTTGTTTTGATATAACACATATTTTAAGTGTTTTTTTTTTTTTTTTTTCAACGAAACATGGGATTATGCTATAATTTGGATTCATGTCTTCAGTAATATAAAGAAGCACATACTTTTACAATGAATTATATGTTCATCTTTTTGTGTGAATTTTTTGTAGTATTAGATATGATGAAATGAATTGTAATCTTGTTTTTGGAGTATTTTACAATGTATTTTGAAATGCAGAATATGGTTATATGCAATAACCATGAATCTGATGTTGAAATGAATGGTAGTGTTAAGGCCTATTTTTGGTGTCCTAGAAAGTATGAAAAAAAGAAAGAAAGAATATATATTTTATATTCTTGGTTACCAATTGGAACTTATCGTAAAAATATGGCAATTTGAAATTTAGTTTTTCTCAAAATCCAGCATATTTAAGCCCTTTTTTTCATGAAAGATCCTTTGTACAGGTTGAAATCAGATTTTTCCTCACATTGAAATTTTGCAAAATTCCCCCAATCAAAAAACACTGCTTGCAAGCCTGAAAACTTGTTGAATTGACAGGTATGCACAATGCACTCTTGCATGTAAGGGGAAGATCTGTTCCGCAGGTTTAGGGTTTAGGGTTAAAACCCTAAACCCTAATTTTGGGGCCTACTGCCCTTCAGACAAGGACCCTCAACGTACAGGAGGCCCTCAGGACGGACCTTCCTATATCCACTCGGTTGGTGTGCATCGTGTACCTGTCAATAATTTGGCAAGCTTTCAGGCCCTCTTAGATGGCAGAATAGAGGCCTGATACTGCCATTTCCTACCTACCCACTTTGGTTTACAACCTACCTAACTACTGAACAACTTACCACCTTTAAGCTAGAATTCTAGAATTCTCTCCTTAGAATGCTCAGAATGGACCGGTTAAGTCCATAGGGTGAGATGTCATTCCATCTGATAGTTACGGGGTTTTAACAGGGTCCTGTACGTAACCAACATTCAGCATCATTGATTCACATAAATTAAAGGGTGTTCCCCACTGTTGATTAATATCAGACATGTTCCTGGTAGGATGGATTGTTTCCAGCACATGGGGTGGGGTGAGATGTTGTTCCATCAGCTGGTTTAGGGTTTTTGGCGGGGCTTATTCCATTTGCCACTCCTTTTGATTCACATAAACAAAAGAGTGTTTCCCAATGTTCATTTGCATCAGAAATGGAACTGGTAGAACGGATTGTATCAAGTATCAACCCCATAGGGTGAGATGTCATTCCATTGGGTTCCACTGCAGCCTGTTCCAGAGCGTAACCAAACTGACAGAACAGAAAGAGTCGAGCCCTGAAGGGTGGGATGCCATTCCATCAGATGGTAATGGGTCCTACCAGGGCTTATTTCAGAGTGTAACCAGTATTTGCTGCGGTTGATTTCACATCAGAAATCAAACTGGCAAAACCAAAAGTGCAAGAGAAGGCCCCTTAAGGAGGTGAATTCTGGGGGTACATTCTCTAGCCAGTAGTCTGCCTCTCAGGACCCCCTAGGAATCAGACTGCGAATTCTAGAATTCTCTACCTAGAATGTACACATAATTCACTGAATGCACTTGAACGCATTCTAGAGTTCCAGAATTCCCACCCTAATGCACTCAGATGGGTTCCTAAGTAGAACAGGATTGTTCGATAGTACACAGTCAATTGTAGGGAGCATCTCCCTTGTGTGGCAGCACACCATTTGACATGAGCTCACCCCTATGTGGTAGCACACGATTGGACATGAGCTCAGGAGTCAGTGTATCGTATTTTGCTGCCTTCTGGCATTTTCGTGCCTCCCTAACACCTTTTGGCATGTTCCTCATTGCTGGTTGGTTGAACATCATAACTTTCCCTCTCTGTGTTTGGCAACGCAATACCTTCAGCGCTCCCATATGTTCGGAACCTGGTTGAAGAAGGTGCTGGTTACGGTGAATAGTCGAGGCGCTAGTGACTATTTGCCGTAACCAACGAATGCATCGACTATTTGTGTTTACCAGTGCATCCATTATTTGGAGTTACGAGCACTCTCTCCTTGGTTACTGGACATAGTCGATTTTATAGGAAGTTGGGCCTACTGGTTACCAGACACACCAGAGGCTCCCCACAGTAACCAGTGCCCTCTCGCTGGTTACCCAGTCCGTACAGTACTCCATCAGGCTGGCCAGGCTCTATCTTACTAGAATCAAACAGAGACAGAGATGTAATCATGGCATTTCTAAAAGCGACCAAAAATCCAGCCATGGTGAACAGCACACCATCCAATGGATGCTTGTTACCTCAACAAGGTTGTGGATAAACCCTCAACTGAGTTAATATATGGTTCCTTGGTAACCCATGTCTGTAAGAAAATAGGTAGATAGGTAAGAACATAGGTGACTGGTAGGTTAGTAGATGCTTTATAATAAAGGAAGAGCTGATTTTACTACCTACCACTAACAACCCACTTACTTGCTGTGAGTTGTAGGTAGGGAGGTAGGTAGGTAAATAGGTGAGTTGTTAGTAAGTAGGTTGTTTTAAAAAAAAAGCAACTGATCTAACTAACATGGTTAGCTAGCTGGCTGCTGGCTAGCAAACTGGAACCCAACAACAGAAAACTAAATGTTTAACTAACCAATAAACTTACCATCCATCCTTCATCCTTCCTGGTGGGTGGATGCACTGGGTGGCTTGCAGGCTCACTGACTCTAGCCCTAAAGGTGAAGCTACCAAAAAGTAAGAAACAAAATATCGCTGGTCTTTACAAAACGAGGTGGGTCCACTACGTGGTAGTGCTACTGGTACCGGGTACCTAGTACCTACCTACTGGATGAGGTCTGTCACACCCTCAAGACTGCTGCCCCGCCCCCTTCCCTCCCTCCTCCCCTCCCCCCCTTCTCTCTCTCTCTCTGTGCCTTCGAGTCCCTTTTTGATTCCCGACCGTACGCGGCCCCCACGCCCCCATCCCGCGCTTCGCTAGGCAAACCATCCGTCTCTCGTTGCTCTGGCCATCGCTGCCAAAACATGAGAGCCTTGGGATTCTGATCTTCAATGTCTGTGCAATTGTCGTAGATGTCCTCATGTGTGACGGTTGCACATAAAAAAACAAACAAAACAAATAAACACCACCCCCGCCCCCAAACTCTCTCTAATAATACTTAACTTCCATTTCTCTCTTCTGTCTGTACTGTCTCTACTCTGTGTGTGTGTGTGTGTGTTTGTGTGTGTGTGTCTCTCTCTTTCTGTCCATGTTTCTCTAGGTTGACCCAAGAATCAGCAAGAAGCAAAGGAAGACCAGGAAGAAAAGCAAAGGGGCAGGAACAAATGTCTGTTTGCTCTTCTTCTTATGGGTGCTTTTGTTTTTGAGCAAAATTATTTTTGCAACAGACATTTGTAATTTTGTTGCAGGTTTTTTTGGGGGGGGGGAGGGGGTTTGTATTTTTTTGTTTGTTGGGTGTTGTGGAGCATTCGGTCTTTTGGGTATTGCAGCGGTTGTAGAGAACATTAGCTGCATGGAAGGTATGATGATGACAGTGGTAGCAGCAGCAACGCCGTCTCCAGCAGCAGTTGTTGTGGCGGCGGCACCAGCAGTGCCGGTGTTCAAGCAACCGCAACCTGTGAACCCTAACTCACTGCCATTCTTCAGTAGAATCTCGGAAGACATACTCGTGAACGTGTTTTCGCGTCTAGAAGACGATCCACGCGACTTGGCGAAACTTGCTTGTGTGTGTCGTCGTTTCACAAACGTGATCAGAACCTCATGCTGGCGGCATCAGTGCATGCGTGTTGTACCCACCATCGTCTCGGAGCTTATGCAGTCCAGCAGTCAACCGGAGTTGCTGGGAGAGCCGCCTTGCGGGTGGGGCTCGCTCCAGAAGCTCCTTGTCTGTTGCCCCGGTCTTCGTCATGCCGGCGTTTTGCTTGAATTCGGGGATTACGGCCTGGAGAGAGAGATAGGGAAATCCACTGACTACAAAATCGTCAGAAAAGAGAAACTCGGCGAAGACCCAACAAACGCCCCTGCGCCATTGTTGCTGGGAAAGGTGGGCGCTGCTGCTGCTGCTTCCGATGATGTGAAGGATGTGGATCCAAAAGTAATAGTTCATGGGAGGCCTGAGAGTGAGGAGAAGATGGAGCTCATTCTTGGGCTTCAAGGATCTGAGATGATGATTGAGAAGATTAAGAAAAAGAAAGCTGCGGAGATTTCTGGTCTAGAGGCTTCAGAATCAGCAGCAGCCATCGTAGTAGGTTCAGGAGCGTTGTGTCTGCATGAGGATTCGGGCTCGAAGGACAAGGCGTTAGGAGGAGATTATTCTGATGCAGAGAACCTGCTGTCACTCCTCAAGAGGAGGAAGACGGAAGGGAATCGTGAGGGTCCCGTAAAACAGATGAAGAAAGGGGGTTTGCACTACCACAACAAGATGATGAAGGACTCCAGAATTGTGGGTAGCTATGGTCGACATGTAGCAGCGACAGGGGAAGAAGGCGGCGGTGGTGGAGGAGGAGTTCTCAGGACACAAAGATCTCTTGAGTGGCATCATCTGCCTCGAGACAATTGTGGTGATGAAAATTCAGCAAGGATGATGACAATTGATATTGACATTAACTGTAAGCATGAAGATCCCCATTTGGCCAAAGGAATCCGGATTCTCACCCGCGAACAAGGCAACAAGTTGCTTGCTAGCAGGTCAGTGATTGATTTTGTATTGCTTTTGTATTTGTCATCCTGCATTCTTTTGATCCTCTTCTTCTTTACATTTCTATCAGTTTTGAGGATTCCTCTTTCATTTGGAACTTTTCTTCTTCTTCTCATCATGCAAGAAGGCCCACTTGCAAAGCATTTGAGCAACAGTGAATTTCATCAACTCCCATCATTGTTGCACACAAATCTCAGGTACCTAGTAACTCTTACATTGGTTGCATATTAGGGTTTCTGACATGTCAAGGTTCTGGGTACGCATGCATGTATGTCTATCCTCAAGTTTCTCTCTCTATTGAATCAGTATTAGGTAATGAAAGGTGACTATGCAATGATGAGGCTGGAGAAATGATGAAATGTTATTCCCGTAGTGTATTCACAATCTTTTCTCATCCTTATACTACATTGACAGATTCCGGGCAGATAGCCTGTACATCTGTGATTGGCCAGGCTGTGTGCATCCGGGAGAGAAGCGGATGTACAAACTGTTTCGGGGGATCTTCAAAAACTTCAAGCACTCACACGTGTGGCGCAACCTCAGAGACCTGCAAGCTAAGAAATCAGAGCTGTCATGTGCCTTCTGTTCATCATTTTCAACATGGGATATGGTGACCACATTTTGTCTGCGGCACTCTTTGGAGTATCATGAGGATGGCGAGCCGGTCGTCCGTGCTTATGTGTGTGAAAATGGCCATGTTGCTGGTGCTTGGACTGACCGTCCTGTGTATAATTTGTGATGATGAAAGGGTCACCTGGGAGCAAAAGATTTCATAAGCAGCAGCCAGGTTTCATGGACCCACTGGTGGGTGAAGGTGGCGAGCAACTTAAAACTGAAACTCTTCTTTTTTGTTGTTATAAATCTCTCTTTCTCCATACGAGTTACAAGTTATGACCCTGTTAGATGTTAGTATGTTTGCCACAAACATGAGTTCCCCCCCACCCCCCCTGCTACAGTTAAGACTGTATTGGGAATAGGGGAAGGGATGCTGACATTTATTTCTGGGAAGCAGAAGCCACTTGTTGTCCATGGAAAAAATATATTGGCTCATAAATCTCTCTCAGTATTTTGACGAATTGCGAATTTGGCTGGTGACAGTCTGTATAATATGATGGTATATTTGTCATTCAAACTTTTGAAGCTCATTTGCAACTACCTATCTTTAGGCTGTGAGGATTGGTGAGCCCTGAATAATTCAAGGGTGAAATTGGGTATTTGTGCAAACTGAGTTTTAAGCAGGCATTTCAAGATCCCATTCCATAGTTATCTCATGTCATTTCTTTCTTTCTTCCTCAGGTGGTGCATCCATGTATCAGAAAGTATGCCTGAAAAGTTTGAAGAACAACAGATTCAAGTACATGGGAAGAAGATGCCAAGTTGACTGAGGATGTTCTGCACTTCTCAGTGAGAAATGTTTCATGTTTCCAATCTCTTTAAAGATACCATTGAACAAAGATGCCCTTGTTGACGCCCTCGAACATCCAGTGTCCTTGAACAAAAGCTGGAGTAATTCAAGCAAAAATATTGTAACAGTAAGAAGTTGGTGTTGAACGGGCTTTGGAGCAAATGATCTGCTCTGGATCTCTTTTCAAGGAGGTATATTTATGGATATAAGGTGCTGAGTACTCTAGGAGATTTCTCCAAGTGCTTTACAGTCCCATTCAAGCATGTAGGGAGTCTTACTATTGTTTAGATCCATAATATACAGGTGCAAAGCCATAATTTGATGTTTTTCTCAGAAAAAAAAGGGAGAGTTTGTCAAAAATATATGTGATCTATGTGGAGTGAATTTGGTAAGAGCTTCCCCAAGAAGAAAGGTAAGTTATTCATTTGTCCTTAGGCAAAACTTCATGATTTGCCAAAATGGGTTTTGAAACTGTTCTTTAGAACATTTCTCAAGGATGTTGAAATTTGCCTTAACAAATCTTCCTACTCCAAAATGGACGAGACTCATCTTTCATTTTAAAGAAGTGGCCAGAACAAACCAGAACCCACCAGTGCACCATGGAAATGTTAGGCTAGTTGACAAATCAACTTAATGTTTAGGCGCATCTTTGTCTATCCTCATTTTTTTTCTTTCTTTTTAAAAGAAAAGATAAAGATTACCTTTTGTAGGTGTGAACATGTTGCAAACTCAAAAAAAATAAATTGATGTTAGTTATTAATTAACATCATGTGTGAACATGTTAAAATGATGTTTAAGAGGTTGATGGTAAATTGCATTGTTAATTGTGGTATTGTGATTCATGGCAGTATGTTTATGTTAAGGTGATATTAGCTACAAGCTCTTCACACTGAGTGTGGCCATACAAATTTACCCACCTATGATATATTTCATTCTTTTCCTACTTACTCATGATTCTTCCCCACTTTGACATAGGCAGTGCCCTAGGTAGTGTGAAGGGGGACGAAAGCGAGTTCACAGGATAAGTTACCAAGAGGGAAACTTGGTAACTCGGTTGTGGTTCATCCACCTGAGCCATAGCAGGTTTCCAATCGATGTTGCACTGGTGGGTGCTGGGTCAATAACCAGCATTAGGGGCTAACACACTGATATGGGTCTTCCCGATTGGATCCTACCACTGACCATGGTTTTGTCCAGTAAGTGGCTTGAAGCTGCTGGTTACCAAATATAGTCAAGGCACTCCCTCATGGATGCTATTTTTCATATTTTTGAGAACCAGGCCTTTCACTGGCTACCTACAAAATCCATCCATAATCCCTAAGAAGCTACTCCACCAGTTGTGGGAGGGTGTGGAACAAAGGAATCTAAGCTGGAGTGTTAAACTCGAGATTGAAACCTTACCAAACTTTATAAATGACAGCACCCATCTGAAGAGGAAGTACCGAAGGAGAGGAAAGACACATTTAAGTGCAAGTTGAATTGCAACAAGTTAGACATCCAAGACTGGGGTCTGATGGTGAGGGTCCTAAGTCCTAACTCAACATACTCCTAACAGCACAACAAAAGGGTTCAAAAAGTGAATATCCTGGCTTAGCCAACTATGGGAGGGGAAGTTGAAACGTGGCTAAATCCAAATGATACTGGGTGATTTGAAATGGAAGATATTTGCATCTTTTGAAACATAATGCAAGTGGCATTGGCAGAGAAAAGTGACCAAAACAGAAAGTGGGAGACTGTTTTACTCAATCATAACCCAAGCTGAGTTACCACAGTCACGTAAGAAAAAAATCCAATTGTTTATTCAGACCATTATTGGCACGTTCTTGATTTTAGGGAGGTTCAGACTCCAGTCACATGTTTTCCAAAATACTTAAACTCACAATTTCACATGGGAAAAAAAAACAATGGTTTTCATCAGTGGCTACATGAAACTTTCATAAAGCTGCACATACATACATACATATATATATATCAGAGTCTTGAACTCTCATCATGTTTTAGACTGTGATGACATTAATCACAAAGTCTCATGAAAATCGGTCCAGGCCTGTAAGCTTCTTGGGCCATCTCACAGTCTTTATCCCTCAAGAGACAAAACCCAATTAAGACCATCCACTCTGAGTAGTATTAACTTCTCCCTGATTTAGTTCCATACAGGCCAACCATTTTGCTTTTCTAAGGACCCTTATTTCCATTATTTATGAGAAAGAGGTTGATTGATTTGGGGGCCAGGGGTGGGCACAAAAGAAGGGAGATTTTCACTCTGTCCAAATGGGTGCATGCATGATGTCCATTCATGGAATTCATTGAGGGTTATGGAACGTGGCATCAAATCATACAGCTCTTCCAAAGCTTGAATTTTTTTCACTATGGAACGGGCCTGATAGGGTTCATTATCAGGCTCATTATAGAGAGATTGGTAGGGTGAGCTGCTGTTCCATGAGGTGGTAATGGGTTCTTCCAGGGTTTGTTCCAGATCATAACAATCCCTCATGATAATCTTGACACTCCAATTGGTCAGGTCACAAGTTACAACCCATAACCTTGGATCTTCATTTCATTAGTGACCCACCCTTTGCTGCGAAACCTGGGCTGTCATTGGCCCAATGATTTGCTAACCCTTTGTTGTTTGGATGAAGATGTTATAACCAATCACTGTGTGGATGAAAAGAGGGCATTTCAATTCACATGATGGATGGTTATGTCCAGTAACTGGCTTGAGTGCACTGGTTACTGTCAATAGTCTCAATGCTCATACACCTGAACTATCCACAGTAACCTGCAGTGTCACATGAGGAATGGTTATGTCCAGTAACTGGCTAGAGTGCGCTGGTTACCGTGAATAGTCTGGAAGCTCACACACCTGCACTATTCATAGTAAACTGCAGTCTCACTGGTTACCTAGTGGGTTCCACCAGGGCCTGTTCCAGAGTGTGTTAATGGGGTCAATTGGGTCTGTTTTAATCAGTGTGGTACTGTGGTAATGGGTTCTACCCAGGCCTGTTCCAGCAAGTCACCAGTGACACAACCAAAAGTGGAACCAGCATATGACTGCCTGTCCCCACCTACGAAAAAGGCCTTAAAAATGCCTGTACAGGACACCAAAGTCAGTGAATCACTAGAGAACAGGCCATAAAAGGCCATTCTTTCCAGTCTGCTAAGCACTCCCTAGGGTGTGCTCTGGGTGCACATGGCTTCTATGGCCCCTTCACTGCCCGCTATAGGATTTAGGTCACCTTGTTTTAATGTAGGTAATGGGTTAAAATTGGGTTAAAATTAAGTAGGTCGCTAACAAAGGTCGGTGACAGAATCCAACAGATTCAGAATTTGCTGCAGCCACCACCACCCGGGGGGGGGGGGGGGGGGGGGGGGGGAGTAAAAACAACACCCCTATGTATCCTCCTTTTATATGAGTAGATAATCAGACACACACCGTACTCGTCACTACCAA
>Ga0116231_10007146_pt1 | contig 20720 bp, 19 predicted proteins | sample S1TSphgellanicum_2_FD_89695 | JGI IMG/M metagenome (GOLD analysis project Ga0116231, IMG submission 89695) | Host-associated microbial communities from peat moss isolated from Minnesota, USA - S1T2_Fd - Sphagnum magellanicum MG | ecosystem: Host-associated > Plants > Peat moss > Unclassified...
ACTCCAGCTCCCGCTCCAGCCGCTCCAGCTCCACAGCCACAACTCCAGCTCCCGCTCCAGCCGCTCCAGCTCCACAGCTCCAGCTCCAGCTCCAACCGCTCCAGCTGCACAGCCGCCCGAGCTCTCTGGAGCTCTGGCGATGGAGTGAGGGGGGGCGGGGTTGGTAGGTGGTAGGTAGGAGGGGGGAGGTAGGTGGTAGGTAGGACGGGGGAAAATTTTGGGGTAGAGAAGAGGTGGAAAAAAAAAAAAAAAATTGGGTAGGGAGGATGGGATTTTCGTCCATCCAGAAAACGGCCTCAACGGGCTCATCCGCAACTGGTGCATTGGTGGGTGCTAATTCACTCCAGCCCTCACACAGAAGCTTTTTGGACTTCATTTGTTGAGCTTCAATAAATTTGGTGTCTGTTCTTTTGGGGCAGTTGTTGAGGTTCCGTTTGAATTCATATTTTTTATATAACTGTATAGACTGTTTTATGTAACTCTAAGAGCATCTCCATCGCAAAACTGTAAACAACTCCTTTGTGTTAAAATAGAATATTGTTTAATGATCACTGTCCTCACCCACAAACGTGGTAAAAGGCCCTTTAAACAATCAAAGACATCTTTACATCTTTATATCTCTTACATCTGGACAAGTAATAGTCACTGTCCAAATCCATCGTAGAAAAAAGATTTTAAAGAGGAAAAATTGACCACTGCAAAATGGACATCACTACAGGAGCGCAGCAGGAATTACGCTATCCTGCTGCAAGATTAAATGAGAACTGGTGTTTGCAGGTGTGGGGTGGAGATCCCCTGAAGAGTCCACCTCTATGCTCTATGCACCTAGGAGACCTCCACTTAGTCTTTGTAAAAGAAAAAAACCACCCAAAACTGGTACTAACGATGGTTCAAATTGGATAAGACCTTGTGATATCTTTGGGATGTTTTTTTAAAAGTTTGAAATGCTTGTTATTTTTTGTATTAAATCTTTTTGGTGATTAAGTATTTTTTAAGCAATTTTCCTTTTTGAATTTGTGTGGATCTTTACCCCAAAAAAATTCATTTATTGGGCTTGCACTTTTGCAATAACTTGCAAAGAGCAAGCAAGATTTGTACCCTCGGTTGATAACTGTTTTATACATTAATAATGTGAAGTAACCCATCCCAAGTTTAATATTTGGCCTAGGGTGCAAGCTAGTTTTGGACTTCAAATGGGATCTTAAAAACTGCACACTTCTTAAAGACTTGGGCCAATTTTTCGTTTGTAATCAAAGAGCACATTACAGAACATATGCCCCTCCCACACTGGATCGTGCTCAAAACTAAGTGTAAAAATCTCCAAGATATTTTTTAGTCAATTCAGAGGTACACTTATAAAGTGTAAAATCCCATGAGGCATTTTGGAAAAGAAGACACCCACACTTGTGGGCGTTTCATTTTTCAAAACGCCTCTCATTGTTTTTTTCATGATACCCACTAAATACCCATTGAAACATGTTATGAAAAATAAAATATTCACATCGCTTTTTACACTTGGTAGCCCATGGAGTGGAGGAGTTTCAAAAGTAAGTGCTCCTTGACTTTGCCTCAGCTGAGTGCTTACTTTCCAAAACTCCCCACTCCTTTGGTGTTGCACTACACGTAAAGCACTTGGAGAAATTTCCCTAATGTATTTGCAGGGTGAATTATTATTTGTAAAGGTTTCTCTTAGAAAACTAGAGGGTTTTTAGTTCTCACACCTACTCCATCTTGATGTGGGCTGTTGCTGCAGAGAAGTGTTCTTCTAGGCTTGGAGTTTTATGGGGCTTATTTCCCCTTTCTTTAGGCAACATGCTTCATGCGATTGGTGGAGGTTTTGATACTCAGTGGTTCCCTTACCTTTGGGCTGTTTGCTTGCCTGGACTTTAGTCCTTGCCGTTTGTTTGTTTATCTTTCTCTCCCTTTCTTGGGTGCTTTCTTTTTATGGAGTTTTGCAGGGTTTCATCATTCAAAAGTGGAAGATATCTTATGCCTCTAACAAAATGGAAGAATCAGCAACATTTGGTCTTAAGTCTCAACTTTCAACCCACAATGCTGGAACTTTGAATCCGTAGACATGTTGCATAATATCAAAGGCTGAGAAAAAAAAAATCATGCACATTAGGGTTTTGACACTTTGCTCCTGGCAAAATACCCAGCTGTTCTATGTTATTTTAATACCGGCAAGGCACTTGGCAAAACGACTTTGATCTGACCTCGGTTTTGCCAAGTGCCTTGGTGGTATTAAAACTCCTGGTACTATCAAGTTTCCTTTCCAAGCGCCTCATCACACTGTCTTGGACTGGCATGCAGCCTTTCAAAAAACCATTTTCTTGATACCCGGTTCCAACCTTGTTACCTAGTTCCGGTCCTTGAGTTCCTCATGGTTCTTCACTTCATGGGAATAACAGGGTATTGACTTTCCTGAGAACCGGCTTGTCATCTTTTTCTGACAGTAAAAGACTAGTGTTGGGTGGTTCTCTGATTCTGGACAAAACCACTGCCGGAGGTCAGATTAGGTACATGGGCACATAACCGGTGGAGGCAAAAATTTGAAAGACCCACCCTGGCTCCGACCCAGAAAAAAAACTAAAAAAGCCAGGCAAAGAATCAGCAGTTCTTTGAGGTTTTTGAAATACCCAGAACGGTTATCAAAATCAACGGATTTTCAAATATCCAAAATGGGCCGTTCTTTGGAAAATCAAAGAACCACCCTAAAACCCGCTTCTGAGCGGGTATTTGATTTTCTAATATCCGTCTGTTCCAGTTTTTTTACTGTTTCAGAATCAAAGAACAATGATGCCGGTTCCTTCAAAACCGATGGGTTTCATTTAAGAACAGAGAAAGAACCGGCGGTTTCATGTTTCTCCCATATTTCTAGGACCGTGGTTATGAAACCGAAGATCCGCTTGATAACCTCCGGGTCCGTTCCTGTTTCCGCAACCGGGGTTAAAAAAAACCGAGAACCGCCATTCTAGTAATTTGTACAACATATTTCCTTTTTTTTAACACGAACGCTTTAACCCCGACTGTTTTTCTTTTTCTTACCCTTGCCAAGTGTCTGGAAGATGCGGGTTACGTGCCACGCGGCGCTGATGCATTCGGCAACGCTCCAAGCCAACGGGAAGCTCATTTCCGGTGTGGACGCGGAGAAACGAAATTACCCTGGGGGGAGTGAAAGTAACTTAGTGGTAGCAGCCATTCTTTCACTGGCGAAAATTTTCTCCAAAAAGAGAAATTTAAAATTTTAAAAATTCGAAAATGAAATAATTTTGGATTTTTCCAGTCGCCAAAAATGAGAGGAAATCTTTTTAATCGCCATATTTATATATTTGGTTTTCACTGTGTAGCCAAAATATCTATGGATGATTATGGATTTGTACTTTACTTCTGGATTATAGCCAGATTTGGCCCAATCTTCCCTATGGATGATCGCCACTTTGGGCTACAAATTTAAAAATCCTAAAATATTGAGGGGTAGCCTGGTAAGTAATAGATGAACCATGGGTAAATAGTAAATAGTAAATAGTAAATTGGTGGCGCTCTGCAGTAAATATATTTGTGCAGTGTTTTGTCGTCGTCTTCTCCATCTTGCCTGTGTTGCGGTTCTGCGTTCTATGCAACGATCGCGTGGCCCGGCGAGCAAGCGAGACAGATAGTTTTCTTCTCCCTGCGGATTTTTAATTGCTTTGCATTGAACTGATTTCGGATTTTCTGGATCGTTTCTCGTGCGGTGTTTCTTGCAGCAGCCATGTCGACTTTGACCGAGTTGCTTGAACTCTCACTCGATGAGAAGACAATAATTGCCGAGTACATCTGGTACGTTTGCGTCAATCCTTCGTCCTCGGGATAAGAAACTATTGCTTCGTTTCTTCCGGAATTCTTCCACATTATTCGGCTGCACTTCTCGTTTCGATAAACAGAGCGAATCGAATGGATTAAAGAAGAAAGAAACCGCGCCGGGAATTGTTGTTTTCTCTCTAGTGGTGATAATATTAATTTTGCGTTGGTTAATAAGAGAGATAGTTTTGGAAGAAGCTCAGATAGTTCCGACTAGCTTCACTGTGGTTTAAGGTTGAGATTTCAGGTGCGGTCACGTCTTTTAGCTCTTCTTTGTGTCTTTTTCGGTTTGTGTTCTGGTTCCTGTTTTCTAACCATCTTGAGCAGCATTGCGAGAGCTTGCTAATGGAGTGAGCTAGTACTGGAGATGTCTTGAGATGTCTTGTTCAACGTCTTAACTTGAGTTTTCGACGTTGGAAAAAATAAATCGAACATACAAAAACTTGGAGCAAGGGAGCTGAGAATCTGCTGGTGTAATAAGGGTGTGGAGTTTGAACAAGCATCTGTAAGTATTGGCTTCTAGGTACTATTTTCTCTTGTTGTGCATTTAAACAAGTGCGCTTCTGCTGGATTTGATCGGCAGGATTGGAGGATCAGGCACGGATCTTCGCAGCAAAGCCAGGGTACGTCTCTCGACTATTTGTACATTCCTCGAAAATGTACATGATTGCTTGCATCGTGGACTCGAATTACCCAATTCAACAGCTCTCATGTGAACTTCTGATCGGTCTTGAAGACGCCTGATGCACGTCTAGACCTAATTTCATGCATCAGAACATCTTGTTGAAAATAAAATAAAATTCACGAATGTGTATGTATTTATGCAGACACTACACGGACCTGTGACTGATGTCAAAAAGCTCCCAAAGTGGAACTATGATGGCTCCAGTACCAACCAAGCATCAGGAGCAGATAGTGAAGTGATTCTTTAGTAATCATTTTTCAGACTCTCTTCCCTGTGTCTTTGGCATCCATATAGGAAGAGATATTCCACGAATCACAAACGTCATGAGATTCTTTCCATGATCTTTTACAGCTTTGCATCGTTCTGATGATTACCCTAAACAGTGTCTATTGGGTTGGTGGTTGTACAGTCCCCAGGCCATTTACAAAGATCCCTTCCGCAGAGGACACAACATCCTGGTATGTCTTGGACACTGCTCTCACAAATCCTGTTTTTGGGCTTGGGGGAATTTTGCACTACAGGTGTGCTCAAGGGCCCTTTGGTGTGTGTGTTGGGGGCTGGGGTGGAATTCACTTCTCTTGGGCCATGGGGTGGTGTAGGTCATTTGTGATGCATATACTCCTCAGGGTGATGCTATACCATCCAACAAGAGAGCTGCTGCTGCTGAGATCTTTGCCAAGAAGGAAGTTGCTGAGGAGCAAACCTGGTATAATAATTCCTGAATTACATGAAAGAATCAAATGATGTCAACTGGGGTGGAAGATTGACAATAGAGAGGAGTTTTCCTGTTTCTTGTAAGATGTGCCTGGAGTACATGTTTCAATCAGGTCAATCCTGATGAAAATATTGTATGCTTTTACTATGCAGGTTTGGTCTCGAACAAGAATATACTTTGCTACAGAAAGACATTAAATGGCCTCTTGGTTGGCCCAAGGGAGGTTACCCTGGACCTCAGGTGAAGCTACTGCACACTGTTTCAGTGATTGTATAGTCTTGCTCATGCAAAATCTAGTGCAGTCATCCCCACAGCTGTTCTTTTGACTCTGCAATCCATACTCTTTTTGCTTGAAGACCAAGGAATATCAATTGTGTCAACTGTGTTCCTGTGGGTCACAAACTCTCTCTGCATATGTTGAGCTGAATTGATTCTTGCCTTTATTGGAGCTGACAAATGAGTCCAAGTTTTACCAGAGGCAGATTTAAATTCATTGTGGGACACTATATGGCCTTTGGTTTCCAGGCATAAGGATTAGCAGTGAGGAGTGAATTATGCCTCACTTCTATGGTATGGATTCAAATTTGTGGAGCAGGGACCTTATTATTGTGGAACAGGAGCTGACAAAGCTTGGGGCCGTGACATTGTGAATGCTCATTACAAAGCTTGTCTCTATGCTGGCATTCAAATCAGTGGCATCAATGCTGAAGTTATGCCTGGCCAGGTATAAACTATTTCACAACCTATTGAGGTAATTCATTTGAATCAAAAAATATTTTAGCAATCTGTATTAAATAATCTTCAGAGCAATTCACCCTACTCCTCTATTTTTTACAGGCAAAGAAGAATTTTTAGAAATGTAAAGAATAGAGAATTGGTCTGTGTGTGAAGGTCAGTAAACATGTGCACATGTACTATGATGAAGCAACCTCATTTGTGGTTCACTTATAGGACTTTCCAAATAAGAATGGCAGTTTACTTTGGTTGTCTATTTCTCTTTGCAACAGTGGGAGTTCCAAGTAGGACCTGCAGTAGGCATTTCAGCAGCAGACCAGCTATGGGCTGCTCGCTACATCCTAGAGGTATATATGCGAACAACTTCATGAAGTTTCTGGTATTCCATTTGGTACTGTGGTGGGAAGTATAAGACTACTGATGTATAGAAAGTGCTCATATTTGATTGTTTAAATTTTCTCCCATTGTTGTTTCTAGAAATCCAAGCCTACTGAACATTCTGGTTGTTTGTTTATGACTTTGTGACCTGCTGATCGTTGGTACAATTACAGAGGATTACAGAAATTGCAGGAGTCGTACTTTCATTGGATCCTAAGCCTGTTGATGTAAGATCACAAAATTCCCTCCTACTGAACCATGTCAGAGTGATATCTACTTCTTTTTGTTTGATTTTGGGTTAGAAAGTGTCTGACACTGCTCATTTCTGTGGTAAAATTTGAAACAGGGTGACTGGAATGGTGCCGGCTGCCATGCAAATTACAGGTCAGTGCTTGTTGGTCACCGAGTTACACAGAGAAGCTTTGTAAAACTGAAGGATTTAGACTGTGATTTCGTTCTTGTGATGTGACAGACAGCTGAGCATTGGATGTAGGGTTTTCCCTACACAATGTTCAGATAACATGCTCCATGTGCACCTGAACTTCTGACAGAAACAGGTGCCTGCTTGTGTGACAGCTCTAAGAGCATGCGTGCAGAGGGTGGATATGGACTTATTAAGGAGGCCATTGAGAAACTCGGTCTGAGGCATAAAGAGCACATGGCCCACTATGGAACAGGCAACGAAAAGCGCATGACTGGCCAACATGAGACAGCTGACATGAACATCTTCTCTTGGGTATAAGTTTACTTTGTTTGCAATGTTGTTGGATATAGATCTTCAGGCCTGCTGGCCTCAATAATGTGTTGATAATTGACAATACCTCTGGTGGTGTACTTGGCATGTGTAGGATGTTTTAGATAGATCCTGTTGAAGTTAGGTCCTCTGCATTTTGATCTGGTATCTGCTTGGAAATTACAATCAATGCAGGGTGTTGGCAACCGTGGCGTTTCAATCCGTGTTGGTGGTGATACAGAGAAGGAAGGAAAAGGTGAACATCTTAGTCTGTAAAAACAAATCTTTGAATGGCAAAGCAATTATTTCTGTTGGTGGACAATTTTGCTCCATGTTTGGGATTCCAACCTTCACAGACTCTTGCCTAGATTCACTAGATTGTGCTGTTTGCTTCCTTCCAAATTGAAAAGTAATTTGTCAAAGCATTTGAGTCTCTTGTGTGACCAAAAACTGAATGGGGGTGGGAAATGTGTTTCATGGCAGGTTACCTTGAAGATCGTCGACCATCATCAAACATGGACCCATATCTAGTGTGTGGCATGCTTGCCTACACAACACTTGTATGGAAGCCAGGTCAAGAACTAAGCTCTTTGTTGATAGAAGATTGCATATGTTGTATGGGTTGGAGCTTAGCATCTATTATATCTGATGCATCGATTTAACTTCACTACTGTAAATTACCTGTTGTATGGAACTGACTTGAAGCTATCATTTCTGCCCAAATGTCAGCTGACTTATGAATCTGAGAGTAACTGTGATTCGCTGCTTGTGGATTGCAGAGGAGAAGTGAGCACCAAGCACAATCTGTCTGCGAATGTCTGCATCTCAGAAATGAAATCTGAATGTGGCATGCTAGACTGTTACTTGAATCAATTTCATATTAAACTTGTAGCATGCACATTGTCCAACAATAGGAAAAACTCTACTCTGGATCTCAGAAGAGCAGGCAAGAACATACTCCATCATGTCTTGTATGCAATGTAGATGGACACCTTGTTCTCTCCATTGTCCTGAGATAACTGTTCACTTTTTAGTTAGAGTTTGGGTTTAAATTCTTAGAGATTGGAATTTCACACTGGAACTTGTAGCACCCAGCCCTTTGTTATGTTCCAGGGAGCTGTGTACATGGATCTCAAAATGGCAATTAAAGTGAAATTTATGCAACCTTTACTCCACTAGGATTTTGCATCATCCATGATGATTTCTTGCTTTTCCTTTCCTGAGATTTCATTGCTGGATCTGGGGTGCAAGGTATGTTCTCTTTTCTTCTTGGTGGGCACTGGGCAAGACATAAACCATATATTCCTTTATATAAGAGCTGCTTGAACCTAGTATATCTCAGCAGTCAAAATTGCATTAGAAGTGTAGGAAAATCTGGATTCTCTGTTTGGATCACATCTCTAATTTCTGCTGGTGGTGGTGGTCTGTTGCAGGATTGTGGAATCGCCACATCCACATTCACAAAGGAGAATGGAAGGTGGGGAGCAATGGTACCATGCAATGAAAGCTTGAAAACCAGTTTCAGGGCAAATCTGCAGTTCTGTTGCCAGGGGAGTTGGCAAGAGGCAAGCATGGAGGTCATTGATGAGGTATGCTTTGTCATGGGCTTCTTGTATTTTCTGATGCCATAAATCACTGGGAGAAATTACTGTATTTGGAGGGGTCTTTATACTTGTATATTTCAATCTTATACTTAATTTTTTGTTTTTTGGGGGTGAATTTTTGCATTGTGATGACACAAAAGAAAACCAATGCACATCAATGTTTTTTTTTTATGAATTTTTTCCATTTGCCGAAATTTTTAGAAATAATATTTTATTGATTTTCCCTTTTCTTTCAAAAAATCGCTAAAATTGAAGAAAAGTCTAAAAAATTGCCATGTTTCTACATAATATTGTTCAAGCAAGTAGCTAGGTTATAAAAGGATTTTAACAAATTTCTACTTTCATAGCTGGTCTATAACCAAACATGCCTAAATCTCCTTGTGGACAATTGCCGTATAGCAACATCACAAAATTTATTAAAAAAACATTGGTGTGAATTGTACAAAGTATTTTTTTGCAAAAAAAGAAAAAGCGCAAAAATCGCCATATTCTGAGGAGAAAAAGTCACCTATTGCCATATTTAGACAATGAATTCCTTTTGGTAGTCAAAACTAGGCAGGTTTTGAAAAGAATTCCACTTTAGTATCTAACCTCTAGCCATATTTGGCTCATTACTCTTACGAAGGATTGCCACTCCAACTACATGTACTTGACAAAACTGAAAAAAAGAAAAAAAGAAAAAAAAAACCTATTTTCAACAAGTTTGCACCCACTAATTTTTTGGGTGATTAAAATTCGCCATTTTGCTAAAAAAAATCACTAACAACATGATGGCCAAGGAAACTTTATGGAAAATTTCGGAAAAAATCGCCACATTTTGAAGAAAGAAAAATTATGAAATCGCCAAGGATTTTGGAGAATTTGGGCAGATTTCTAACTTTCTACTTCTGAAATAGCCATATTAACTAATAGGTTCTAGTGGTTCACCAACATGTAAAATAGAATTCCTAGATTTTCTTACTTCTTTATTTGTTTTGTAGCCAGATTTGGCTAAATCCTTGGTGGCTGATCACCACTTTTGAAGCACCATGAGAAAATCAAGAAAAAAAAAAAAAAGTGGATGCACCCTATTATTTTTTGCTCATCATTTAATTTTTTTTTTTTAAAAATTCCACTCAGGTACTCTCTCTCTAACTGCCTCCTGCAAGAAATAGATTCAAGAAAAGTCTCAAGAATCACAAAAGTTGTTGCAATTGTTTACACCTATGATCACTGATTTTGTTGAATCTGTTGTTGACGTTACGCCGATGATCTTTCTTATAAATCGCGTGCATGGCGGAGAACTGTGCCATAGATCAATGCTTGTTCTCCTGGCAAAACCTTCATCACCATGTTCCACAAGATCGTGGCAGTTTGCGACCTTGTCCTGGCCGTGATATTGAGGATGATTATGCAGCATTTCGGTTACAGTGGGTCATGTGTTGATTATTCATCTGTGATTGATGCTGAGAGATTATGGAGATGCGTGATCACATTCTCCGGATTTGATTCTCCAGACTCTTTGTATGAGCATTTGTTATGTCAGAATCTCTGCAATTGCGGTAAACTTGTACTACTCTCTCAACTGCCTCCTCCCGCAAGAAACAACAGATCCAGCTTCCAAACTCCCAAGAATCACAAAGTTATTGCAATTTTCAGCCGTGTTTTTTTTTTGGGGGGGGTCAGGAAGCTTTCCCTCAAGCGTCGCTATGCTGTGTTGTTTTGTCAGGAATCGCTTCCTCTCAGCTTGGATCCTCAGGCACTGCAGCAGCAGCTCTCTGATTTGCTTTCACTCACCACTGACAGTGACTGACTGCTGCTTCAAGAGTCTTAGACTGCTGGGAGGAAGAGAAGAGCTCAGGAAATGTGATGAGTTTAGGCTGAATTACCCAACAGTGATTGAATTCAACAAGGTTAGTTGCAATTTGAGTCACAATGCAATAGGTAAGCTTGCACTCTCTTCTTAGCACTTTCTTCTGGCCCATGTTTCTTCTTCCTTGCAAGGGTTCTGTCTGATAAAGCAATTGGACACTGGTGCTAATTCAAATAGGAATAGAGCAACTGATACTCTTCATTTGGTGGGATTTCAGACAATCAATTTGGACCACTATATCACCCACAAAGGAGCTTGAGATGTTGCCCTTCTCCAAGATCAATGAAGGTGTGCAACTCCTAAAGGACGCAAAAGAATGCTGTATAATGAATAAAATTTCTCTTGCTGATAATAGCACTTTGTGAATCACCATTAAATGCAGTATGAGCTCCTTGAACCAATTGTGTTGTCAGCTTTTCTGATGGCATTGAGTGCATTTTCTTGTGCAGTATACTACAAAGATAAATTATTAGTATGCAGTTGAAGGCAATATATTACTTGTAGACCTTAATGAGTATGAAACTAAGCTAGTCCATGGATTTATGTGAGTTCAAATGATGTCCAGAGAGCTAGGCCTGTCCATTCCATGTGCTTGCTGAACTGGCCACAACAAGGATGGCTTTGCATATATGATGGGTGTAAATCTCTCATCCTTGGTTCCTTTTTCAAGCTGGTGATGGGCCTTTTTCATTGCCTTGCCCAAACAACGCATGTTAGAATGTGTCCACTGTTTTGGTAAGAATGTAATTATCATTTTGCTACATACCTAGGAATACTTTATTCAAAAGGATAAGCACACATGCCAATGGTTTTGTTGATTTCTTGGAACCTCTGACCTGGTTTTGAATATAGGTCTTGGTATTCATAAACCAGGTTCAAGACTCAAGATTTGAGGTCAGATTCAAACAAATCTGGGTAAATATCAGTGTTAGCAAGTTCCCTGGTTTGGAGTATCAAACTCACAGCTTCAGGTTTTGGGTTTCGTGATCTGGACTTGACTCGACATCCTTTTTTGTGAAATCGGCACAAGAGTCAAACTGTGGAACTAATCTTTTGCTAGAACTGAAATCAAAATTTTTCTAAGATGATCTTGAACAGAGGTTAAGTTCTTTAGGCAAAACAGGTTAAACTTGTTTGAAAAGTTCACAAGCAGACTAAACTTTATAACTAATTGATTAGTTGTAGAACTCTATCCCGATGCACCAACCCGAGTTTTAATTTGGTGTAAATATTTGTGCCTATACAATATGCAATCTTGCAGAGTGTGTAATCTTACATGAAGCCATATGTGGTTTTCAAACCAAGCCCAAAGGTTCTTGAATTTGAAAAAAAAATGCCGAAATCAGAATCACAAGGAAAAATACAAAAAATAGCTCAAAATTGCACCTGGAGAACTGAGGAAAAGAATTTTAATGTCAAAACTGGAATCAAAAGCTGTCTTAGAAAGCAAGAACCAACCAACACCAGTAAATACCAATGTTATGCGATTATTGAATTTATGATTTATATTGAATTCTGGCATTTAGTTTGTAACTTTGTGAGGGAGAACTTTTGATTTTGCCTTCCTTTTTTTTCTTATTTCATTCTTTCAAAATTTTGAAACTGTCAGTTCTAGTTTGCAGTCTATTTGCTCTTCCGAAATCTCATTTCATAACTCATAGGAACCTTTGCTTCTGGGGTTTAGGTTTCAGGTAGTTGGTGAGTTGATTTTCCTTGGTTTCTTGGAAAATGGTTTTTTCACAAAGAACTCTGAAGTTAAAAAGCTCATTTCTATCGGAATTGGGATGGATTGTAACCAAAAGAGAGGGTGACGAGACGAAACAACAAACCCAACTACCAGAATGGGTCTAAGCAGAGTGGTCTCCCTTCTTATCTTCTGAAACAAACCACTCTCTCTAACCCTTTCTCTCTAAACTCATCTCAGAATATTTCTACATGCATTCATTGATCTTTGAACAGAAACAACTCATACACTCACAAATCAACAGAGCAAAAAACCAAATTCAAAATTTACACCTTGCCTTTTTCATGAGAATCTCCATAGAGCACAAGCTTTTGGCTCCAGTGTATTCATCAAAGATCAAACACCTACTAAGGTATGACTTTTGAGGTCAGAGCTCTCGATGTTCACTCGATCCTTTGAACCTCTAACCCGATCCCCCACAGAATGCAACAATGCAACTTTCCTTCACTCTGCTAGACTAAAGACCTATGACTTGATTACCCTCGAGTCCAAAATGCACTTTGAAAGCACCTAACTCTGAACAGTCTATACCACGCTTGCCAATGCTACTCGAAGAGACTGACTCTCATGCAAAAATGATCAGCAGCACTGCTGGTCTCAAATCCTTTCTACATTCTCACTCGATACATTCATTCTATCCACCTTCAGGATTTCCCCCCTTGACCTCTAGTACTCACTCAGACCACAGCCAACATCATAGGTGCAAGGCATTGCAACCTAAGCCCCTCATCCCTGATACTCACTCTCCTCGACATGCACACCCCTTCTAAGGCTCGGATCCCTCCAGTCATCATCATACCTCGGCACCAACCTTTCATAAGTCCTTTACAAAGCTACCTGGCCAAGTTGCTAGCGCAGCAGAAAAATTTCAACAACTAGCCAAGTTCTGTAAAAACCAGCTCTCTACCTTCTCTATCCATCTCACATCCACATTCCCGATCAATTCATCTGGACCTTCCCAGCTATCAGCCCACCACCACTTTTTGTCCTCTTCCCACCCTCGTTCCTTCCACCTCCCCTCATCAATACAGCTCCATCCCTCACCATCATTCGCGCCGCCTTCTTCCTACACTCCATAACACCCCTACCAAGAGAAAAGCCTCCCCATGCATTATCTGCAATAGTAATGGAGAGATTCCGGCTGCAAAAATGATGGCTAATAAAAACAATAAGCAAACCTCAAAAACATGTTGTGTTCACACTAGTGAGGTGACCTATTGTTCGGTCACATATGTAACCCCTCCGTTCTTAAAAAAAGCTAAGACCTTCAGCTTCACTCAATCTAGTTGAACGTGATAGATTTGAAGATCCCTACGAAATCTTTCCCACTAATGTCCATCAGCATCCTGGATGATGCAAATTATGCTGCCTTCTTCAAGATCATAGTTCCCTTTCCCATCTGCATGCCCAATGAATTGGTACGGACCTTCCCAACTTGTAACCAAAGTTTTTTTCTTTCCTGGTTTCTTCATTTCAACCATTGTTTCACCTACAAACAGACCTTCAAAAGTTTGCTTACCTTTTCTGCCCTCATAGTTCTTCTTTTGTTTCTTATGTTCTTGTTCCACATTGAACAAGACATTCTCGTGGATGCTTGCTATAAGCTTCACCTTCTGTAGAAACTGTGCTGTAGCAACTTCAACATCAACATCGTCATCAGTCATTGCAGTAAGAGTGTGTAGGTAATTGTCTACCCTGAGACGGGGTGTGCGACCAATCAGAATCATGAAAGGTGAAAACTTGGTGCTAGCCTGGATCCCACATCTGTATCCAAACAGTATCTTAGCCAGATGCTCGTCCCAACAATCTACGTTTTCTGGTGTTGCAGCAAGGACGATAATGCCGTGTTTGATGGTCTTGATCAAACGCTTCGCCATCCCGTTACACTGAGGCCACTGGGGTGCAGTGTGCTGATGTTGGATGTCGTAGTCCTTACACATAACATTGAATTCTGCAGCCCATTCTCCACCATTGTCAGTAAACACAAACTTGGGGACTCTATACTTGTAGATTATGTCATTTTTTAGAAACCTGGCCGCAATCTTAGCACCATGATCAACTACTGCCTTAGCCTCGCACCATTTGGAATAGTGGTCGATGGCCACCCGAATGTACTTGTTTCCTAACTTGGTTTCAGGCAATGGTCCTGCAGTGTCCATAGCCACTCTATGAAACAGATCACAAATGGGTATACTCTTCAACTCTTCATCTTCCGAGCGTATACTCCCCATCCTTCTCACCATCTGACACTATTGACATACCTTCACAACAATCTTCACATCTTCAGTCCGATTATGCCAAAAGTACCTCTTACATATCTCAGCCAAAGTTCTTTCTTCTCCAGAATGCCCTAGGTTTTTATGCATTTGGACCACTAGTCCCATGCGGTCTTCTAGCCTTGGTACAAGTAACCCCTTGAAATAAAGTGATTGATCCTGCCAGTGGTAGTTCAACACTCTCTTCCTTGCTCTCTTAACTTCCACAGGATCAACAGTGTCTAGTAGCATGCCTCCCTGCATTAAATCCAGGCAGGTTACATCCTCCCATATGTCTTGGTGCCTTGTGCCTGCTCCCCACTCATCCTCCTCATCGGAACCTGTAGGAACCAAATCATGTTCACCAGATTCAAACAGTTGTTGAGCTACTAACACGAGCTCCAATTGTTATTACTTGTCATAGTACTGGGGCCTCCTTCTCTTCAGCACCACTCCCACATTATCGTCCTGCATAAGCTCACCCCCCTTTGCAATTTCTGCCTCATATGGAACAAGCTCCTTGGGCTGGTCTTCTTCTGATACAACGTCAACCACATACAGCTGCTGGCTGCCAACATAATTACAGTGGTTGATACCAAAGCAACACGCCTGATGTTGTACACATTCCCTGTCCTTTCTCATGACACCGAACCATTCTGTTTCTTTGCCAATCTGAACAAAAAGAGTCTCCCCTTCTCCTCTAGGTGTGTCAGTTAATGTATTTCCAATGTCTTGGATTTCTTCATTGAAGTCATCATCATCCGTGGCTGGTCCAACTGGATTCCTACTCAAAGCATCGACATTCATATGTCTGAGCCCTGGTCGGTGGATTATCTTGAAATTGAAATCCTGTAACATGTCTACCCACCTGCCTCTCCTGCCCTGCGCATCAAACACGGTAGCCAACCATTCTAGAGGTTTGTGATATGTGCGCAGAATGAAATGATTCTTGTGCAAGTACTGCCTGAAATGCATGATGCCCCAGATTAGTGCGTAGCATTCCCCTTCCATGGGATGGAATCTTCTTTGTGTTTTTGTCAAGCTCTTACTGGCATAAGCCACCACCTTCTCAAATCTTCCTTCTTTCTGTGACAATATCGCTCCAACACCTCTGGGTGACCAGTTAACGTCCAGACAAAATGTCCTCTTGAAATCAGGTCGTGTGAGTACAGGCGCATCAACCAGAGCTGCCCTTAGTTCCTGGAATGCCTGTTGACAGCCCATATCCCACACAAAATTAACATCCTTTTTGGTCAACTCAAACAGAGGAGCTGCCAGCCGCGAATAGCCTCAGACATAGTTTCGATAATACCCTGTCAGACCTAAGAACGACTTGACATTTGTGACTATCTTAGGTTACGGAAAATGCAGAACTGCCTCAATTTTGCCAAGATTTGGTTTGGTGCCCTCCTCACTAATGACATGGCCTAGAAATGTAATGCTCTTTGCAGCAAAGCAACACTTGTTTGGGTTCAGTTTGAGGTTTACTTCCTTGAGTTTGTACAGCACTACACCCAGATGCTGAAGATGCTCCTCCCAACTTTTGCTGTGCACATTAAGGTCATCAAGGAATACCTTCAGGAATTTACTACCCAAGTCCTTAAAGACCTCCAACATAATTCTAGTAAACATACTTGTTGCATTTTTGAGGCCGAATGGCATGATTGTCTAGTCATACAACCCGGTTTTAGTAATTAAAGCCGTCTTCTTCATGTCTTCTGGAGCCATTCAAATTTGCCAAAAGCCAGACTGCAAGTCTAAGGCAGTGAACCATGATGAGTTTCCCAGTTGACTAATCACATCCTCCATAAGTGGCATTGGAAATGAATCCCGATGTGTTTGTGCGTTGAGTGGTCGATAGTCGCCACAGAAATGCCTACTCCCATCCTTCTTCACTGGTAGAGTTACCCGACATGCATATTCAGAGCTACTGGGCTTCATCTTGCCCAAATCGACCAGGACATCAATTTGCCTCTTCACCTCTGCCTCTTCCCAGTAGGATAATCGACCAGGAGATGTTTTGCAAGGTGGGAACCCTTGCATATCCACAAAGTGTTCCCCAATAGTGCAGCAACCCAGTTCACCCTTGTTCTAAGCAAAAACATCTTGGTACCGTTCCAGAATTCTCCACAGTTGTTGTCCTCTTTCTTCCTCTAAGCTGGTGTCAATCCTGATTCGCTGATAGATCTCCCTCCATCTAGTATCCATTTCATCATGGTTGGATGATGCCCACTGCTCAGTGTGGCTGCCATCAGAGTTGCCATCTCTCGTCTGGACAGTCTGCATTAGTGCTGGAATTGAGGAAGCGTGTCCTCGACTAGGCTTCTGCAGCAAAAGTGGAACAGCTGCATCATGCATGGATTCATACACGGCTTATCTACATTGCTCTGCATCAGACACCCATCTCATCCAGTATGTGTAATCATCTGCATTTGTGATTTCTTCTTCCATGAACCCGTCAACCTGCTCCTGTAGTATCAGTTACAGAATCTCTTACGACCCTTCTGACTTCACCAGATTCTCCAATTCAGTATCTCTAAACTCATCCTCAGACTCAATTTGTTTCAATCGATTAGACTTCGAATCACTGTGCCCACTCCCATCAGTACTAGTATTTGAATCCGAGGTAGATGCATCATCTTCTTTGGTCATGATCACACAATCCTGATCTGGTATCCAGTCAGAATCATCCTTGATGTGTGTGTTCTTCCAGATGGTCGTAGCCTCGTGCATCATAGCTTCGGAATTCATCCTCTGCAATAAATTCACCATCGTCAATGGTAGTACCTCCACATTGCTTCTAGGGCCGTGTCTTACTTGTATTAAACCCCGTTCCACATCCACAACTGCTCCAATTTTCATCAAGAAATCCAGTCCCAGGAGTACATCGTAACTATCCGTGTCCACGACCATGAAGGTCATGGCACACTGTACGCCTCCAACCTTGATAGGTACTTCATCAATTCGACCCAGAGCCTGTGTAACAACTCCTAACGCGGTTTTGTAAGTCTCTGATCTTGTCACGAGATGCATCATGCCCAGTTCTCTAACTACAACGGCATCCACAACAGACATGGAAGCTCCAGTATGCACCAAACCTTCAATAACATAGTTGTTGATCTCCACAGCAAATGCAGCGTCTTGCTTCTATGGGTCTTGTTGATGCAGATCTTCCTCAGTGTTGGAACTGTAGAAACCACTGACATTTGATTCTCAGTCGCCTCTGAATCCCTCTTTCTCCTAGCTAGCCTCACCAAACTTTCAAGGTGTTCTAGTTCCCCTGGAATCATCATAATGGTCTCCATAGGTGAGAGGGAAACCTTTCCCTTTATGAAGTGTGCAAGAATCTTGGATCTGACTGAGGTATCCCGGCTTGCACCTACTCCATCTCCCACAGCTTCAGGAGTCGGCACAGCCCCTCCTGGTGCTACACCAATAGGAACCCTCCTCCTAGGCACTCGGGTGTAAAAGAAGAGGTTCTCATTCCCACATAGCTTATTAAGCTGTTGCAGGGTTGCTGCTTCATCATTCAGCAACACCTCCAAGAAGTTTGATGTTCCAAAGTGTGATTTCCCATCTTTAGGCTTCTTCCAACATCTGTCCTCAGAATGCCCCAACCTTGAACAGAAGGTACATTTTATTCCACAATTCTCCGTCCTATGAGGCATACCGCACTTGGCACATTTTGGCCGTGCTTCATTTAACCTTGGACAGGTGGTGGCCAAATGGTCCCCCCCTTTGCAGATTTGGCATCCTCCAAACGTAGTGGAAGAAGATGATGTTTCTGGATTATGCACAGTCCCCTTGAAGAAGTTGATCAGGGTGTTGTTTAGTGCAGTGACTTGTTTCTCCATCATGGTTTTCGAGGTCTCTTCTTCTTGCTCTTCTCTCAGAGACTCATAAGGAGTCTCCCCAAGCTCGCCCATAATTCTCTCAAGTTCCGTTACAGCACCAACTAACTCCTCAATATCTGTAAACGTTCTCACCACACACAATTTTCGAATTTCTGGCCTCAATCTGGCCAAAAATCTCCTTTTCTGCTCGGCGTTTTGTATCCGGCCCTTCTGAAACAATTTGTCAAGACGTTCATAATATTTTTGAACTTTCTCCTTGGGTTCTTGTTTGATGGCATCGAGCTTCATCTTGATGTCATCAGCATCAACATCTCCATATTTTTGCACTATCAGAGTCCTCAACTCAGCCTAATCTACTGGTGCTGGTTGCAACCTCTTGAACCATTCCTTGGCTCTGCCTCTCAGATTCAGCTTTGCAATCTTGAAGAGCTTATCTACATTCAAATCTCGCACTTCAACTGCCATGGTGAGCCTCTCTGCCCAGTCATTGACGTCCTCATGGTCTCATCCCCAGAACAGTTCATCCATTCCCTGGGGGTTAGTCATTCTGCAAATGTCCTGCTCCAATTTATAGCTTCAAGAAAAAGAAAAGAACAGTCGTGATTCAATTTGAAAATTTGGACTGATCACCTTCTGCTAATGGTCTCAAAGGTATAAAGTCAAATGGAAAAGTGGAAAAACTTTGTTCATCTATGGATTCTTGCTGGATGACGCACTCCCAAGTCCCGGGGTGAACCCATTCGAGGGTCCAACTATGTTGAGTTGCGGAAAGTTGGGACTTGAGGGGTGCTCCCAACTTCCAGCACTAAAGAGGGGTAGAGGGGTGTGCTAAAAGTCCCAGGATCAGACTAGGAAGATGGATTAGAAGATCAAGCACGAATCTGCATCCAAAACCAACCACAAGAGGGTTAGTTCATATTCGGAAACACCCTTGGGTGTTGGGACAAGCCACGGGCAACTTGGACTACTTGACTCACCACGGCCCGGACTCGGGGGAAGCCACTACCTTCCCCCATATAGTATTCTCTGCAGTTCTCCGCCGAGGCTACATCCAAATGGCCTTTTCTCCCAAGACTCCCAAGTGGGAATCCCGAAACTGTACCAGATCGGAGTCCCGAGACTTTGGACGGCCACAGCTCCTCGCCCTGAGCTCAGATCGGGACGAGCTCTAAACCAAAGTTGTAGCTCTTGTCGAGAGCTTTCCAACGCCGTGTCGCACTCCTTGAGGCGACGTCGGGAAGAGGTCGATTCCCGAATTTTAGTGGTCGGGAGTCAAACTGGCAATTTGATTCCTGGCCCTTCTTTTGCCCATAACTTGGGCTGCAGATGTCCAAATGGGCAATGCGAGACCATTTTGGACATCTACGCTTCAAGAGCTTTCCATTGATATAAATAACGCATCAAGGCGAGGAGATTTGACCCCTCAAATCGTCTTCTGAGTTTTCAGGAGTCCCGGAGGACTCCATTTTCCCACTTTTGGGAATGTGAGTTGCATTCTCACACTTAGCCCCAGAGTGGGGTTGCGACACTGAACTACCACCCTGCCTCTTGATTACGCCATATCCTCCAGCTTATGAGGCGAGAACTTGATCCATTATGTTCCACGCGAAGTAGGCGATCTCCAACCTGAAACAAGTCTTCCACACCGGGAATGTACAATCTGACGAAATGGTTAGGCGACACAGCAAGCTTGGGAATCCAAATGTCTCCTACCCTAGGTACACTACGCGGCCTCTCAAAAAATGATGGCGTTATTCTACGCCAGGTGCGAGGTGTAATAATATTACGTTTGCAGCTCTGAGGTTGACGCCCATCCCCTTGCTCCATCTCTCACCTTCAACCAAACTTCAGTGCGAGTATAAAAGCCACTATGAGCTATTTCTACTGCTATGTCTCCAACTCGGGCTTCATCTGGGTCTATTCCTACAAGTGTTACTACTCCAAAACCCAGGAAACGCAAGACTGCCGCTCCTCTCTGTGGACCATCTTGCCCCCTTGGATAATCGAACCTAAGGACGATTCGTTGTTCATGAATGTGTTGTGTCAACTCTTCTACTCTAACCTCATCTGCACTAGATGAAAACATGATACTTCAATTATCATGATATCTAGACATCGACAGGTTCTATTAAAGCTACCAGATCTGAATGAGCTCTGATACCAAAAGAGAAGGTGACGAGACGAAACAACAAACCTGACTCCCAGAATGGGTCTAAGCAGAGTGGTCTCCCTTCTTATCTTCTGAAACAAACCACTCTCTCTAACCCTTTCTCTCTAAACTCATCTCAGAATATTTCTACATGCATTCACTGATCTTTGAACAGA
>Ga0116231_10007147_pt1 | contig 20719 bp, 19 predicted proteins | sample S1TSphgellanicum_2_FD_89695 | JGI IMG/M metagenome (GOLD analysis project Ga0116231, IMG submission 89695) | Host-associated microbial communities from peat moss isolated from Minnesota, USA - S1T2_Fd - Sphagnum magellanicum MG | ecosystem: Host-associated > Plants > Peat moss > Unclassified...
CCGCGAACGTGACGATTCCGCCCGCAGCGCCGACCAAGCTCAGCGCCGCCGGCGCCAACGGCTCGGTCAATCTGTCGTGGACCGCATCCGGCGGGGCGAGCAGTTACACCCTTTATTCGGGCGCCAGCGCCGGTGCTGAGTCCACAGCGCCGCGGCAGAGCGGCATCACGACCACGACGACGACGGTTTCGGGTTTGACCAACGGTCAGGCCTATTATTTTCGTGTCGTCGCGGCGAACGCCGGCGGTAGTTCCAGTGCATCGAACGAAGCGAACGCAACGCCGACAGCACCGGGCAAAGGCGGCGGCGGCCTCGGTCCGGCGGAGTTGGGCACGCTGTGCTTGCTCCTGGCGTGCCGTCTGCGCAAGGTCGTCAGCGGGCGCTGATTGCGCCGCGGATCAATTTTCCGGCACGTACCAGGTCATGAACTCGGGTCCGTCTTGTACGGCAAAATCCGCGGGTAGGCTGAAGCGCTGTTCCACGGCAACGCCAGCCTTGATCGATCGCAGTTCGATCTGCGAGGTGAGGCTGTCGACGTCGAACACGCGGATCACCAGTGGAATGCCGCCGAGCGCGTCGATGTCGGTCCACCAGGGTGCGACGCCGAGATCGACGCCGAAGGCAAACTGGGCGCCCTCGCGAAATTGACTCAAGGTCTGCAGTCCGCTCAGGATTTCCGCCCCGCCTGCGATCCCCCCGGCCGCAGCGACACAGAATTCGAGGCGTTTTTCGCCGTTTTCGCGCTCCTCCCAAATCCGGCAAGCATGGCCATCGACGTTTTCGAAGCGCACCGTGACCCGGAAATCGCGCGGCGCCGCCTGGGTCAATCGCTGCTCGATCGCGCGCATGGCATCGGCTTTACTCTTCAAGCCGTCGGCGGATTGAGGCGGGGCCGCAGCGGCCGCTTGCTCGAGTTGTTGCACGGCACTCGCGTAGTGTGCGGCGAAAGCCGCGATCGTCGCCGACTTGAGCACGTGCACGGTACGCTGCCGTGCGTCGATGACGTACATCGTGCTGCCCTTGAACAGATAGCTGAGGCTGTCTCCGCCGACGCGCACTTGACCGTGGTCGACGAAGTAATCGCGAGTCACCGGCTTAGCCGAGGGGTCAGTGACGGAAACCGGCGCGAGGTTGGACGCATCGACCGACTCGACGGTCATCTGCCAACTCACACCGGCGTGCGCCGGCAGCGGCACGGACAGCATGAGGATCCAAACGGGCCGCAGCCTTCCCACGCGGAACTCAGGCGGCTCCGGCCACGTTGAGCCGCGAATGGCGCATGCCATAAACAAGATAGCTCATGATCGCAAAGGCCATCCAGATCGCAAACACGCGCAAGGTCATCACCGACAGGCCCCGCATGATGAACGCGCAGGCGGCAATGCTCAACCCAGGCACGAGGTAGGGTCCAAACGGCACACGAAATCCCGCCGTCGGCGCCGCCGCTTGCTTGTGCCGCAAGACCGGCACGGCGATCGACACCACGCTGAAGGCGGTCAAAGTGCCCATACTGACCATGTCCCAGAGAAACTCCGAATCGACGAAGCCCGCAACCAGGCAGACCATCACGCAGACGATGACGGTATTGCCGACCGGGGTTCGCGTGCGCACGTTGATGCGCTGGAAGACTTGCGGAATGAGTCCATCACGGCTGATCGCGAACAAGATACGCGTCTGTCCGTAAATCGACAGCAGGGTGACGCTGAACACCGATATCACCGCGCCCGCCGACAAGACGATCGCCGGCCATGCGTGACCCGTGACATTCTCGAGGATCACGCTCAAGCCCGCCTCCTGGCCGGCGAACTTCGCGGCCGGTTGTGCACCGAGCGCCGCGATCGCCACGAGCATGTAGAAGCCCGTGACGATCAGCAGCGCGGCAATGATGCCGATCGGGACATTGCGTTTGGGGTCCTGCACCTCTTCGCCCGCGCAGGCGACCGTATCGAGCCCGATGAACGAAAAGAAAACCGTGCCGGCGGCGGCCGTGACACCGAGCATGCCGCCGAATCCCTTGCTCTGGTCGGGATTGAAAAACGGGAAAAAGTTCTTCGCATCGAAGCCGGAGAAGGCGATCGCCGCGAAGAAGACCAGGATACCGAGCTTGATCAACACCATGACGGCATTGGTCGTGGCCGATTCCTTGGTGCCGCGGCTGAGCATGACGCCGCACAAAACGACCAGGATCACGGGCGGCAGATTGAACCGCCCCGGATGCAGTTCGGCGCCGTTGGGTCCGGAAACGATGAGCGGCGAGCGCAAGGCCGCGGGAATTTGCCAATGCACGGCGTTCTGCAGAAAATTATTGAGATAGTCCGACCAGCCGATCGCGGTCGCGCTAGCTGCGAGTCCATATTCGAGCAGCAGGCAGGCCGCCATGACGAATGCCGCGAACTCGCCGATCGTGGCATAGGCGAACGAATAGGAGGAACCCGAAGCCGGGATGCGTGCGGAGAGTTCCGCGTAGCACAGCGCCGTCAATCCGGCCGTGACCGCGGCGATGATGAAGGACAGGATCACCGACGGTCCGGCTTTCGGGACGGCCTCGACCATCGTGAAAAAGATACCGGTGCCGATCGTCGAGCCGACGCCGATCATCGTCAAGGAAAACAACCCGAGGCTGCGCTTCAGCGTATCGCCGCCGTGACCGGCCTCGGCCGGCGCGCCGCGCGCGACGGGTTTCGTGCGACCCAACTGCTGTATGAAGGTCTGTGACACGATTCGAGAATATCAGAAGCGCTGCGACTCGCAATGCGCGCCGGCGTGCGCAGCAGGTACATAGCAGGTACGCGGCTGTCGCGCGCAGCGGGGGCGATCCCGGTGCCTAAATTCCGGCCGTCTCGCCATGCGTCGGGTCGCAGTGGGCGAGGATTTCGGGGACATTGATCCGCAGCAGGTCGCCGGCGTTATAGTCCGTCAGCCAGACCGAACCTTGACCGAGACCGAGCGAATCGCCACCGGCGCCGCGCCACTGACAAACCCGGGCGGATGGGCCGACGCCGGTGAGCGACAGCGGCATCTTTTGCATGGTCGTCCAAATCATCCCGAATCCGAAGCCGATGTCACCGCCATGTCCCGGCGTGTGCAGGCTGATCGTCTGCAGCGGCGTGGCGGTGCCGACGTCGATCCGCGTCAGCGTCCCGTCGCCTTGATTGAGCGTCCAAACGGCGCCGGCGCCGGCGGTGAGAAATCGCGGGCCGGGTCCGGTCTGCGCAGCCGTGAGCACGGTCCCCGTGGCCGCATCGACGGCGGTCAGAACCGCGCCTTCGGCCCGCGTGATCCAAATGCGTCCGTCCGCATAGAGCGGGTTATAGGAGCCGGCCGGAATCCGGATCCGCTGCCGAATCTTGCCGGTGACCGGATCGATACGTACCAAGCTGCCTTGCGTGTCGACGACCATCCACACGCTGTCGGTGCTGGCCGCGATACCGCCCTCGGGACCCGCGGGACTGATCGGCAGCGTGCGCAGCACCTCGCTCGTTTGCAGATCGACTTGGGCCAAGCCCCCGGGTCGACCGCACAGGGGCACCCAAAGACTGCGGAAGCCCAGCGCGAGGCCGGCACACGGTTCGCCAGGCAGCGGCACGAGCGCAACTCGAGCATTCGTGGCGGGATCGATGCGATGCACGGCAAAAGGACCGGTGCCGCCGACCCAAATGGCCGCCGGCGTCACCGCGACCCAATCGGCGGTTCGACCGAGATGGATCTGCGCCGCCACCTTGAGTTCCGCGATCGGCCGCACCGATTCCGGGCGTGCCGTGAGCAAACCCGGCAAGGCCAGGGGCGCGACCGCCGCGGGCGGGTTTTGTGCGTTGGCGCGGACGCTGACCATCCCGAGAGTCCCGCTCGTCGCGATCAGAATCGGGATCGCGCGCAAAACTCGCCCGCAAGCACCCTTCAGATACGGCATTGTTGACTGAACCCCCATGATTTGCGCATCCAAGCACAGTTTCGCTATTTAACATTCTGCACGATACTGAGCGACAGAAATCGGCCGATCGGCGGTGCCGATGCAACGCTGGCACACCACCCAAATCAACCGTGCGGGAGAACGACGCGACGAATATGCGGCAGAAATTTCTCAAGGCAACGTGCTGGGCGCCCGCGCTCTTGCAGTTGGCCGCCTGCGGCAGCGGCACCCTTTTCAGCCCCGAGACTGGGACCGGCAGCTCGACCAGCTCTTCGAGTTCGAGTTCCTCCTCATCTTCCTCCTCGAGCGGCGGCTCGACCAGCAGCAGCTCCTCCGGCGGCACGTCCGGTGACCAGCTGTTTCAGTTCGCGACGGTCGGCCTCGCCAGCGGGCAGACCTTCGAGTGGCAATTGAGTTACGGCGCTACGGTCGTCGGCAGCGGCTCGATCACGTCGAACGACACGACGGCAATTTCAGCACCGGCCTTGCCAGCCTCGGAGTCCTACGATTTCACGATCATCCAACAGCCCGCCGGCCAGACTTGTTCGGCAGCGGACAATTCCGGCACCTTGGTCAACGGCGCGGTCCCGCCCACCGTGGAATTCAACTGCGTCACCGCAACGAATTCACCCTCCGCCGTGGACCACAGGCTCGTAACTCCAGGCCCCAGGGTCGGCGCAAGCTCCTGGATCGAGCGCAGCGGCGATTTCGTTCAGTTCGGCGGCGAGTCGCCGAGTGCAAGCGGCCCGGGCCCCGCGGCGAACGACTTGTGGCGCTACGCCGCGAGGACACGCTCGTGGGCACGCATCGAGGCCGCGACGAGCTCGCCCGCGGCGCGAAGCTTCGCGGCTTCCTGGGTCGATGCGCGCGGCGAAATCTGGATCTTCGGCGGCCGCAACACAGGCGACGGCTCGGTGCAGCTCTTCGATGATCTGTGGGAATTCACGCCCGGTACGCGTGCTTGGACCTGCCAGAGCGGCTGTGCCGGCGAGGACGCCGCCGTGACCGGCATGCCCCGTCCGGCGGCGCGCACCGGCGCGACAAGCTGGGTGGATGGCAACGGTGATCTATGGCTGCAAGGCGGGACGAGCGCGGGGCTGCCAGGCGCTGCGGAACTCGTGGATGTCTGGCGCTATACGCCCGCGACCCATGCCTGGACCCAAGTCCGCTAGTGCGAGTCGGGCGGCGGCGTTGCCGGAGGATCGACGGGGACGACGGGCAGATGATAGGCATCCACCTTGCGGGCCGCTTCCTCGGCCGCCCGTAGCCGGTCCTGCGCCTGACGCAAGGCTTCCCGGCTGCGCTCGAACTCGGCTTGGCGCTTGTCCACGTTCACCCGCTGGTTTTGCACGGCGAGTCGCACCGACGCCTCCCGGGCAGCCGCACACTCGGGATCCTTGAGCGTCATTTCCTGATTCGCGTTGCACTTCATCAAGAGACCGTCGAGAGCGACGCGATCCTCCACCAAATCATCGACGGTCGGCGGCGGCGTATGCGGCGGGCTGCAGGCAGCCAAGCCCGACAAGGCCAAGCAGGCCCAGGCAGAGCGAATCAGATTTCGGAGCTGGCGTGACATAGGCTGGTATCCTCGTTTATGTTACGCAAAAGCCTGGGAATCATGCGCCTCGACCCTGTGACGCAGCTCACACATCGGCGATGTTCCGGGCGACTCGCCGAAGATCGCGAAGCCGGCCCGCAACGCCGCGCTCTTGCACAATGGTTTGACCGCGCTGCAGGGCATGTGTACCGTTCTTCAGCTTATGGCATCCGCAAAGTCAGAAAATGAGGCCAAGCCGGTCGATTTCGAGTCCGCGATGCGCGATCTCGAAGCCATCGTCGAACGCTTGGAGCAAGGCGACTTGCCTCTGGAAGAGTCCCTGGCGGCTTTCGAACGGGGAGTGAACCTCACCCGCAGCTGCCAGACCGCGCTCAAGGAAGCCGAGCAAAAAGTCGAAATTTTACTGAAGAAATCCGGTGAACCCGTCGTTGAAAACTTCAATCCCGACGAAACCTGAGACTACCGCCTTAGGGTCAGCGACCGATCCGATCACCATGCGCATTCGCGACTACCAGGCGCGGGTCGAGCGCGTCCTCGATGCCGCCTTGCCGACGCCGGATCATGTTCCACAGCGCCTGCACGAGGCGCAACGCTACGCCGTGCTCGGCGGCGGCAAGCGCATGCGCCCCTTGCTGGTGTACTGCACGGGCGAGGCCTTGGGTCTCGACCCGGAGGCCTTGGACGGCGCGGCCGGCGCGATCGAATTGATCCATGCCTACTCGCTCGTTCATGACGATCTACCCGCGATGGACGACGATGATTTGCGCCGCGGCCGACCCACGGTGCATCGTGCCTTCGACGAGGCGACGGCAATTCTGGCCGGAGACTCGCTGCAGGTTCTTGCCTTCTCCGTGCTCGCGCATGCACAGCATCCGAGCGTCACGGCGAAAGCGCGGGTCCGGATGATCCAGATCCTCGCCGACGCGAGCGGTACGGCCGGCATGGCCGGCGGCCAGGCTCTCGATCTCGCCGCGGTCGGCCAAGAACTGAGCTTGGCGGAACTCGAGGCGATGCACCGTCTCAAGACCGGCGCCTTGATACGCGCCAGCGTCCTGATCGCGGCAGCGGCCGATGAGTCGCAGAGCGGCGCCGCGCGCGAGGCGCTAGACGGCTATGCGCAGGATATTGGCCTCGCCTTCCAGATCCAAGACGACATCCTCGATGTCGAGGGCAATGCGCAAGATCTGGGCAAGAACACCGGCATGGACGCGGCGCGCGCCAAGCCCACGTATCCGAGCCTGATGGGTCTGCAAGAGGCCAAGGACCGCGCCCAGGCGCTCAAGAACCGGGCTTGCGAGCGTCTCTTGCCCTTCGGTCAGCGTGCCGAGATCCTGGCCTGGCTGGCCTCTTACGTGGTCGATCGTCGAGTTTAAGCCGGCGGCGCGGTAAACTATCCTCACATGACTCTAGCCAACGACTTTCCGATACTGTCCCAGATCCAAGATCCAGCCGATCTGCGCGCCCTACCCCGCAGTGAACTGGTCGCGGCCGCCGACGAGTTGCGCCGCTACCTCATCCACACGGTCAGCCGGATGGGCGGCCATTTCGCGGCGGGGCTCGGCACCGTCGAATTGACCGTCGCGCTGCACTACGTATTCAACACCCCGCACGACCGTCTGGTCTGGGACGTCGGCCATCAGGCCTACCCGCACAAGGTACTGACGGGACGGCGCGATTCCCTGCGAACGATCAAACAGCGCGGCGGACTCGCACCCTTTCCGGCGCGTTCGGAGAGCGAGTACGACACCTTCGGGGTCGGTCACTCGAGCACCTCGATCAGCGCCGCCCTCGGGATGGCGATCGGCGCCGCGGCGCGTGGCGAGAAACGCCGGGTCGTGGCCGTGATCGGCGACGGTGCGATGACCGCGGGCATGGCGTTCGAGGCGATCAACCATGCCGGCAGCCTCAACGTCAATCTGCTCACGATCTTGAACGACAACGACATGTCCATTTCCAACAACGTGGGCGCGATGTCGAATTATTTCGCGCGGGTGTTGTCCGGCAAGCTGTATGCGAACCTGCGCGAAGGCGGCAAGAAGGTGCTGCGCCAGATGCCGACCGTTTGGGAACTCGCGCGGCGTTCCGAGGCGCATATGAAGGGCATGATCCTGCCCGGGACCATTTTCGAAGAGATGGGCCTCAATTACATCGGACCGGTCGACGGCCACGATCTCAATGCCCTGCTCGTGACGCTGGAGAACATGCGCGATCTGAAGGGGCCGCAGCTGCTGCACGTGGTCACACGCAAGGGCAAGGGCTATGCACCGGCCGAGGCCGACCCGATCAAATGGCATGGTCCGGGCCCGTTCGACCCGGCCAGCGCGACGATTTTCAAGGAGAAGAGTACCGGCCCGAACTACTCGCAGGTGTTCGGCCAGTGGATCGGTGACATGGCGGCGCGCGATCCGCGGATCGTCGCGATCACGCCGGCGATGCGCGAGGGGTCCGGACTCGTCGAGTTCGAGAAGAAGTTCCCGGACCGCTATTTCGACGTCGGTATCGCCGAACAGCATGCCGTGACGTTCGCCGCCGGCCTCGCCTGCGAGGGCATGCGCCCGGTCGTTGCGATCTACTCCAGCTTTCTGCAACGCGCCTACGACCAATTGATCCACGACGTTGCTCTGCAAAGTCTCCCCGTGGTGTTCGCGGTCGATCGTGCCGGCCTCGTCGGCGGCGACGGTGCCACCCATCAAGGCAGCTTCGATTTGAGCTTCATGCGCTGCATTCCCGGCATGGTGATCATGACGCCGAGCAACGAGGATGAATGCCGGCAGATGCTCTATACCGCGAGCACGCTCGATGTACCCGCCGCCGTGCGCTATCCGCGCGGCACCGGACCCGGCGTCCCGGTACAGGCGGAAATGCGCGCTCTACCGGTCGGCCGCGGGGTCGTGCTGCGCGAGGGCCGCAGCGGCCTCGCCCTGCTCGCCTTCGGCAGCCTGGTCGCCAGCGCCGAGCGCATCGGCGAACGGCTCGACGCGACGGTCGTGAACATGCGCTATGTGCGGCCGATCGACGAGGATCTGATCGCGCGGATCGCCGCTAAGAACCGCCACGTGATCACCCTCGAGGAGAACGTGGTGGCGGGCGGCGCCGGCAGTGCCGTCGGCGAAGTACTGGCCGCCCAGGGTCACCATGTCTCGCTGCTGCATATCGGCATTCCCGATCGACCGATCGCGCACGGCTCGCGGGAGGATTGCCTTGCCGAGGCGGGCCTCGATTTCGTCTCGCTCGAGAGGCAAATCGATGCCTGGTGGCGGCCGCGACTGCGCCGCGTGGTCGACGCCGCGAGTTGAAACGCCGGGTGCTTGAATGCCGGTTGCTGAAACCCCGCGGGGCGGCAGCGCCGCGGCTCAGGCGTTCTGCAGTCGCCCGATCATGCTGCGCAGGAATACCTGATTGAAGCGCAGCTGACATTCGGTCGAAACCTGCTCGAGCAGCGTCGAGCTCACTTTCATCAGCGTAACGTCGCCGACCGCGCTGATCGTCGCGGTGCGCTTCGCACCCCGCACGTAGCTGGTCTCGCCGAAGCATTCGCCGCTGTCCATGAAGCCCAAGGGCTTGCCGTTGCGCTGTACGGCGACCCGCCCCTGCACGATGATGTAGAAGCGGTCGTCCATTTCGCCCTCCTTGACGATCTCCTCTCCGCCGGCGTAGTCCTGCCAGCTGCTCGCGCGCAGCACTTCCCAGATTTCGCTGTGCGAGAACTCGTGGAAGAACTTGAGCTTGCGCAGCAGCCCGAACTGCTCCTGTTGATCGATGCGATTGTATTGGGCGCGCAGCTTCTGGTGCACGCGCGTCAGTTCGGCGGCGAACTCGAGGCCGGTCCGGTAGCGCTTGGCCGGATCCTTCTGCAGCGCCATCGCGGTGACGGTCTCGAGTTCCTCCGGAATCTCCGGCCGCAAGGTATGGATCGGCGGCGGTGTCGCGAAGACGATCTGATGCAGCAGCTTCTGCAGGTTGCCGGCGCGAAACGGCCGGGTGCCGGTCAACAGTTCGTACATCACCGCGCCGAGCGAATACAGATCGGAGCGGTTCGTGAGTTCGATCGACTGCACTTGTTCCGGGGACATGTACGAGGGACTGCCGGCGATTCCCTCGATGCGCGAAATCTCCGAATCGGAGACCAAGGCGATGCCGAAGTCGATGATGCGCACGTCGCTGTCGAGCGTGAGCATGATGTTGCTCGGTTTGATGTCCCGGTGGATGACGCCGCGGCTGTGCGAGTAGTGCAGCGCCCGAGCCGCCTTGTAGATCAGTTCGACGACGTCGTCGATGCGCAACAAATTGTCGGGCCGGCAGTAAGCGGCGAGCGTGCGCGCACCGTGCACGTGTTCGGTGACGATGTAGCAATGATCGTTCTCTTCGCCGGCATCGTAGATCGGCAAGATATTCGGATGCTGCAGCATGCCGACCATGTGCGCTTCGGACAGGAACATCTTGCGGGCGATGCGTTTGCGGTTCTCGTCGGCGTTCGGGTCGACGTTGTAGACCTTAATCGCGACGTCGCGACCATAGTAGGGATCGTGCGAGAGGTAGACGACGCCGGTGCTGCCGCGACCGACCTCGTTGATGATCACGTACTTGCCGATTTTTTCCGGTAACTGCGGATCACTGCTGGTCGGCTTGGAGAAGGCTTTTGCTCGGGTAGTCAAAGTTGGCCGCGCGCCATGGGAGCGTTCAGTGGAACAGGTGTCGGGCAGGATACTGACGGGCGTCGGGACAAACTGTGACCCGAGTCCAGGCTCAGCCAAAGTGATCGTAACCTGTGACACCGGGCACATAAGCGCGGCCGTCCAAGAGCCAGGAAAGCCCGCTGCCGGTGCGCAATTCGCCGATCGCGGTCAGCGGCAAGCCGAGCCGGGCCGCCGCCTGTGCCAGCTCCGCGTAGCGTTGCGGAGCGACCGCCAGCAGCAATTCATAATCATCGCCCGCGCCGAGCGCCCAGTCGCGGGCCTGACCAATGCCGGTGATCGACTGCAAGGCCGGCGAGAGGGGCAAGCGTTGCACCTCGATCACGGCGCCGAGGCCGGATGCCGCGGCGAGCTTGGGCGCGTCCGCCACCAAGCCGTCGGACAAGTCCATGGCCGCCGCGGCGAGCGTCCGCGCCGCCATGCCGAAGGCGACGCGCGGTGTCGGATAGTCGAAGCGGCGGATCAGTTCCTCGCTCGCGCAACGGTCGCGGGCGGCGACCGCCTGCGCTTCTCGGGAGGTCCCCGCTGCGAGCCACAGCCCCGCTCCCGCATCGCCCAGGGTTCCGGTGACCACGAGCAGATCGCCCGCTCGCGCCCCGCTGCGGCGCAGTGCAGTCCCGGCCGCGACGGTGCCCAAGACTTGAATACTCACGCTCAAGGGACCGCTTGTCGTGTCCCCGCCGACGAGCGCAACGCCGTGCTGCTCGGCGAGAGTGAACAGACCGGATGCGAAACCCTCGAGCCACTGCGGATCGGCTTGCGGCAGCGTGAGCGCAAGCGTTGCCCACGCCGGCGTCGCGCCCATCGCCGCAAGATCGCTGAGATTCACCGCGAGGGCGCGGTGACCGATGCTATGGGCTGGCGTTTCCTTGAGAAAATGGCGGCCGGCAACGATGGTGTCGACCGCGGCGACGAGCTGCTCGCCCGGCGGCACCTGCAGCACAGCGGCGTCGTCACCGATGCCGAGAACCACCCCGGCCGATCCCGCGCCGCGCTCGTCGCCGCGCGTGAAGTAGCGGCTGATCAGGTCGAACTCGCCGAGACTCATACGCGGCGCGCCGTACGTGCCCTAGACGAGCGACTGCCCATATTCGTGCGGGCGCAATTCCTGCGCCGCACGGTCGAGCACCGCGTTGACGAACTTGTGTCCATCGGTGGCACCGAATTGTTGGGTCAACTGCACGGCCTCCGACAGCACGACGCGGTACGGCAGTTCCGGCTCGGCCTGCAATTCATGCAGCCCCAGCCAAAGTACCGCGTGCTCGATCGGGTCGAGTTCCTGCGGCGGGATTTCCGACAGGCGCGCGATGATGAGATCCAAGCCATCACGATTCGGGGCTATGCCCTCGAGCAGTGCGCGAAAGTAGTCGCGGTCGATCCGCTGCGCTTCCGGGTCCGCCGCGTATTCCTGATGCACGTCCTGCCAGGGCCGCGGATTCATTTGCAGCTGATAAAGCGCCTGCAGGATCAGACGGCGCGAGAGGCTCCTCGCCCGATTGCCGGCCCCCCGGTTGCTGGGCCCCCGTTTGGCCGGTCCGCGGTAGGCCGGTGCGGCGCCTTTGACGGCCACGCTCACGACTCCAGCTGGCGCAACAGATTGGCCATCTCGATCGCCGTGAGCGCAGCATCGGCTCCCTTGTTGCCGTCCTTGCCGCCGGCGCGATCGGTCGCCTGCTCCACGGTATCGGTGGTCAGCACGCCGAAGGCGACCGGCAAACCGGTTTCGAGTGCCACTCGCGCGAGTCCGGAGGCGCATTCGCCGGCGACGTAATCGAAGTGCGCCGTATCGCCGCGGATCACCGCGCCGAGCGCGATCAGCGCATCGTAGCGTCCGGTCGCGGCCAGCTTGCGCACGGCCAGCGGAATCTCGAACGCACCCGGCACTCGCACCACGTCGATGCTCGCGGCCGCCACGCCGTGCCGGCGCAGAGTGTCCACCGCGCCTTGCAAAAGGGGCTCGACCACGAAGTCGTTGAATCGCGCCGCGATGCAGGCGAAGCGCAGGTCCAGGGCGGCAAGGCCTCCTTCGATGATTTTCGGTCGGCTGTCGGGCACTTCAGGATCCTTGCAGGTCTTGATGGGCGCAGTATATGCCGCTTACGCTCTCATTCGCTGCCATCGACGTACTCTGTGACTTCCAGATCAAAGGCGGCGAGCCCTTGCAGCTGCTTGGGCGCACTCAGCACTCGCATGCGCTTCAAGCCGAGGTCCTTGAGAATTTGCGCACCGATCCCGTAGGTGCGGATCACGGTCGCGCCCGGCGCGCGGGGAGATACGGCTCTTTTGGTGTCTAGCGAGCGCACGATGTCCATGAAATCGCGCGGAGTCTCCTCCGGCCGCAGGATCACGATCGCGCCCGAGGACTCGCTTGCGACGCGACGCATTGCCGCGCGCAGCGGCCAGCCCAGCCGGTCGCTGCGCACGCCGAGCACGTCGCGCAAGGTCTCTTCGAGATGCACACGCACGAGCGGCGGCACCGCGCCGTCGAGATCACCCTTGACCAGCGCGACGTGCACGCTCTTGTTGACGTGGTCCTCGTAGCAAACCATGCGAAAAGCGCCGTATTCCGTCTCCACCCTCTCCTCGTGGATGCGCTCCACCGAACGCTCGTTCTTGAGACGGTAGCGGATCAGATCCGCAATCGTCCCGATCTTCAGGTCATGGGTGGCGGCAAAGCGCTGCAAGTCCGGACGGCGTGCCATGCTGCCGTCCTCGTTGAGAATCTCGACAATCACCGCGGCCGGCGCAAAACCCGCGAGCCGCGCCAGATCGCAGCCGGCCTCGGTGTGGCCGGCGCGCGTGAGCACTCCGCCGGGCTGCGCCATCAAGGGAAAGATGTGCCCCGGCTGGCGCAAATCCTCGGGCTGCGCATCGGCCGCGACCGCGGTCTGGATGGTATGCGCGCGATCGTGCGCGGAGATGCCCGTCGTCACGCCCTCGGCGGCCTCGATCGAAAGTGTGAAGTTCGTCTTATGCAGACTGTCCGTGTCGCTGACCATGAGCGGCAGACGCAATTGCCGGCAGCGCTCGCGCGTCAGCGTGAGACAAATCAGCCCCCGCCCGTAGCGGGCCATGAAGTTGACGTCCTCGGCACGCACGCATGCAGCGGCTATCACGAGGTCGCCTTCGTTCTCGCGATCCTCATCGTCCATGATGACGGCCATTCGCCCGCGGCGCAGATCCGCGAGGATTTCGTCGATCGTGTTGAATCCGGGCATATCGGGGCACTTCCTAGGTTTCGGGCCGGTATTGTAATAGCATATCGAGCAAATGCCCGACGACCGCAGGGACATTGATCGTTCACGCCGCAGACTCATCACCGCCGGTGTACTCGCCGGCGCGGCGCTCGGCTTGCCGCGGCATTTGTTGGCCGCGCTCGGCAACTCCGCAACAGGCGGCGCCGGAGCCGATGAGGCGCCATGGCTCGACGTGCGCCACCGAGGTGCGGTCGGCGATGGCAAAGCCATCGACAGCGGCGCGATCAACACGGCGATCGATGAACTCGCGGCGCACGGCGGCGGCGTCGTGCACGTTCCGGCAGGCACCTACGCGTGCAAAACGATTCGCTTGAAGAGTTGCGTGTCGCTGCATCTCGAGGCGGGGGCGACCCTGGTCGCAGTGAGCGGCGGGTACGACGACGCCGAACCGCAGGGGCCATGGGAGCCGTATCAGGACTACGGCCACAACCATTGGCGCAACAGCCTCATCTGGGGCGAGGGACTGCGCGACATCGCGATATTCGGCCGCGGCCTCATTGATGGCAGCAATCTCAGTCATGATGACGCGGGACCCGGCGGCGCCGCGACCGTTGCCGGCGTCGGCAATAAGGCGATCGCGCTCAAGAACTGTCACAACGTGCTGCTGCGCGACTTCTCGGTCCTCCGCGGGGGTTGGTTTGCGCTCCTCGCGACGGGTGTCGACAACCTCACGATCGACAACCTGCTCGTCGATACGGAGCGCGACGGCTTCGATCTCGATTGCTGCCGCAACGTTCGCGTCAGCAACTGCACGGTGAATTCGCCGTCGGACGACGGTATTTGTCCGAAGAGCTCATTTGCGCTCGGCTACGCCCGCGCGAGCGAATACATCACGATCACGAACTGCTACGTGACCGGAGCATACGAGGTCGGTTCGGTTCTCGATGGCACGTGGAAGCTCTTGCCGCCCGAATTGTTGCGGCTGGCTACGGGGCGGATCAAGTGCGGCACGGAATCGAACGGCGGCTTCAAGAACATCACGATTGCCAATTGCGTGTTCGATCAATGCCGTGGCATCGCGCTCGAATCCGTCGACGGCGCCGCCTGCGAGGATATTACGATCACGGGCATCACGATGCGCGGCATCACGAACTGCCCGATCTTCTTGCGGCTCGGACGCCGCATGCGCGGCCCCGCGGGTTCAGCCGTAGGGTCCTTGAAACGCATCATCATCAGCGGCATCACGAGCCATGATGCATCGCCTTTGCCGTCGATCATCGCCGGCATCGAGGGTCACCCGGTCGAGGACATCAAGATCAGCGAAGTCGTGCTGCATCAACGGGGCGGCGGCACGGCCGAGCTCGCGCGGCGTCAGCCGCCGGAGGAAGAGACCGCTTATCCGGAGGCGGCGATGTTCGGCGAGCTGCCGGCTAGCGGCTTTTTCATTCGTCACGCACGCAACGTCGAGATGAGCAACGTCGAGATCGCGACGGCGCGCCCCGATGCCCGGCCGGCACTGTGGCTGCGGGATGTCGCCGGCGCGGATTTCTTTCGCATGCGCTTTCCTGCCGGAGCGGCCTATGCCCTCGACCGCGTGACGAAGTTCCGCTCGTTCGGATGCAGCTCGCTGCGGGACCTGCGCTTCGACGAGGTGCGATCGCCGCGGACGGTGTGAGGGAAGAGGCAGCGTGAAGAAGATACCCTCACCTGAGTGACTCCTCGGATCAGTGGTGAGCTTCCCCTTCGCAAGCTCGAGGTCTTGGTGGCGTAATCGATGGGTCTTGCTCACTTCTGCTGAGAGCCCGCCGAAACCGACAAAATCCGGTCGATGTACCGCGCGATCACGTCGATCTCGACATTGACGCCGTCCCCGGGCTGCAGCCGCCCGAGCGTCGTGGCGCGATGCGTATGCGGAATGATGTTGACGTCGAATACGCGGCCGCGGACGTCGTTGACCGTGAGGCTCACGCCGTTCAGACAAATCGAGCCCTTTGGGGCGACGAAACGGGCGAGCGGCTCCGGCACTTCGAATACGAGCCGCCACGAACGGGCGTCGGCATGCACCTCGAGCAGCTGCCCGACCGCATCGACGTGGCCACTGACCAGATGGCCGCCGAGCGCGTCACCGGCCTTGAGGCTGGGTTCGAGATTGACGTGCGAACCGATCGCCAGCTGCCCGAGCGTGGTCTTGGCCATGGTTTCGCGCGAAACGTCCGCGAAGAACTCCGTGCCCTGTTTGCGTGTGACCGTGAGGCAGGCGCCCTGGACGCTGATGCTGTCGCCGAGTCGCACGGCGGCGAGATCGAAACCGCCGGCACCGGTACCCCCGGCATCGGTACCTCCCGCATCGATGCCCGCATCGATGCCCAATTCGAGATCCCCACCCTTATCGGTCAGGGCCGTGAGTCGCCCCGTCGCGACGATGATGCCGGTGAACATGAGCTAAGTCCTCCTTGGAACCAAGATGAGCCGGACGTCCTCGCCGATGCGGCGGACATCGTGAAAATCGAAGTGCATGCCGGAAGCCTCGGCGCCGCGCAAGGCTGCGAGCGGCGGCGCGTCGCTGCCGAGCCAGCTCGGCGCCACGTAGAGTACGACTTCGTCGACGAGATCGGCCTGCAAGAACGCGCCAGCGAGCCGCGGGCCGCACTCGACCAGTAGTTCGTTGATCTCATAGGCCACGGCCAAACGCGCGAGCACGGCGTGTAGATCCAAGCCGCCGCCGCTGCTCGCCACGGCTTCGACAAGAACCTTGCCACGCGCGGCTGTCACAGCCGCCGTGAATACGAGCGCGGGTCCGCCTTGAAACACCCGCGCGCCCGGCGGACAGGATCCGGCCGGATCGAGCACGACGCGCAGCGGTTGGCGCACCCAAGGCCCGTACTGCAGACGGACATCGAGCCGCGGATCATCGCTGCGCACCGTACCCGCGCCGGTTAGCACGGCCGAACTGCGCGCACGCCAGTGCTGCACGTCCGCTCGGGCGGCCTCGCCCGTGATCCAGGCGCGCGCGCCATCGGCACGCGCCGTGCGCGCGTCGAGGCTCATCGCGAGCTTCAGGCGTACGTAGGGTCGTTGCCGTTCGAAACGCGAAAAGAATCCGGCATTGAGGGCGCGCGCCTGCGTCGCCAGCAAACCGGCCGAGACCTGGATACCGTGGGCCTCGAGGCGGCGGATCCCGTTGCCCGCGACGCGTGGATTCGGATCGGCGGTCGCGCAGTGAACGCGCGCGATGCCCGCCGCGATCAGCGCATCGGCACATGGCGGCGTGCGGCCCGTGTGACTGCAGGGTTCGAGGCTCACGTAAGCGGTCGCCCCCCGCGCCGCTTCGCCCGCCTCGCGCAGCGCCATCACTTCGGCGTGCGCCTCGCCGGCACGTGCATGGAAACCAGTGCCGACGACGACGCCATCGCGCAGCAATACGCAACCGACGCGCGGATTCGGGTCGGTCGTGTACAAGCCGCGAGCGGCGAGTTCGAGCGCCTGCCGCATCGGCTCCGCATCGTTCGCAGCGACGCTCATTGGTCGCCGTCGTCCGGATCCATGCCCGGCAGCCACGGGAGTTGCTGCTTGCCGCCCGGTTCGCGGCGCCTGCGTTGATGGCGCAGTTGGTCGATCTCGGTGCGAAACGCCTCGATGTCTTGGAAGCTGCGATAAACGGACGCAAAACGCACGTAACCGACCTCGTCGAGGTGTCGCAGCTCCTCCATCACCATGTCGCCGACGCTGCGCGAGGCGATCTCGCGTTCGCCGAGACTGCGCAGCTTGTGACAAATACGGGCCACGGCGTCGTCGACCGCTTGACGGCTCACCGGGCGCTTCTCCAAGGCCTTTTGCATTCCGCCGCGCAGCTTGTTCTCGTCGAAGGGTTCCCGGCTGCGGTCGCTCTTGACGACGGTCGGCAGCAGCAACTCCGCGCCTTCGAAGGTCGTGAAGCGCTCCGTGCAAGCGAGACATTCGCGCCGACGGCGAATCTGCCGACCTTCGCCGGCGAGGCGCGAATCGATGACCTTAGTCTCGGTGTGGCCGCAGAAAGGACAGTGCATCGGAGCCGCTCAAGTCAGTTCCGACACTGCCCACCGGGCTTTCAGCCATAGACCGGAAATCGCTTGCATATCGCAACTACCTCGGAGCGGACACGCTCCACCACCGACTCGGCGCCCAAGCGGTCGAGGACATCGGCGATCCAGTTCGCCAATTGCCGTACTTCCGGCTCCTTGAAGCCGCGTGTCGTGACGGCCGGCGTGCCGATGCGCAGCCCGCTCGTGATCGCGGGCGGTCGCGGATCGTTCGGCACCGCGTTCTTGTTGACCGTGATGTGCGCGCTGCCGAGCGCCGCGTCGGCATCTTTGCCGGTGATGTCCTTGTCGACCAGATCGAGCAGGAACAAGTGGTTGTCGGTGCCCCCGGAGACGATCTTGTAGCCGCGCGTCTGCAGCACCTCGGTCATCGCACGGGCATTCGTGACGACCTGGGCCGAGTAGGTCTTGAACTCGGGCTGGAGCGCTTCGAGAAATGCCACCGCCTTTGCCGCGATCACGTGCATCAAGGGGCCGCCTTGCGTGCCGGGGAATACCAGGGAATTGAACTTCTTGTGCAATTCGGGGTGCGGGCGGGCGAGAATCAGGCCACCTCGCGGCCCGCGCAGGGTCTTGTGAGTCGTGGTGGTGACCACGTCGGCGAAGGGCACGGGATTCGGATACACGCCGGCCGCGACGAGTCCGGCGACATGCGCCATGTCGACCATGAAATACGCGCCCACCGAATCGGCGATCTCGCGAAAGCGCGCCCAATCGATGCTGCGCGAATAGGCCGAGAAGCCCGCAATCACGAGTTTCGGCTTGTGCTCCCGTGCGAGCCGCAAAACCTGCTCGTAATCGATTTCACCCGTATCGGATTTGATGCCGTACTGAAACGCCTTGAATATCTTGCCGGAGAAATTCACCTTCGCACCGTGGGTGAGATGGCCGCCGTGATCGAGACTCATGCCGAGGATGGTATCCCCCGGACTGAGCAGGGCGAGATAGACCGCGGCATTCGCCTGCGATCCGGAGTGCGGTTGCACGTTCGCATATTCCGCGCCGAACAGCTGTTTGGCACGCTCGATCGCCAATCGTTCCGCGACGTCGACGAACTCGCAGCCGCCGTAGTAACGCTTACCCGGATAGCCCTCTGCGTACTTGTTGGTCAGTACCGAGCCTTGCGCTTCGAGTACGCGCGGACTCGCGTAGTTTTCGGAGGCGATCAATTCGATGTGATCTTCCTGGCGCTGGCGCTCGTGTGCGATCGATTCGGCGAGTTCGGGATCGAAACCGGCGATCGTCATCTCAGAACTGAACATGCAAAAGCTCTCCCCAATGGTGGGCGCGGGTGGCCGGTCGGCCGCGCAAAAAATAGCCCGCAATTGTAGCCGATGCCGCTAGGGTTCCCTAGCGAGAAACTCGCGCACCACCCCGGTCCAGGCACGGGCGAGGTTGCCGCGATTGTAGCCGCCACCGCCCATCCCGAGCACCCGCCCATGGCCTTGGGCGTCGGCAATCGCACACAAGCGCCGGGCGGCATGCGCATGCTCGGCCGGGGTGAACTTGAGATGCGTGATCGGGTCGCCGGCAAGACTGTCCGCACCGCACTGGAACAAGATGAAATCGCTGGGAAAACGCTGCAAGTGCGCCTCGACCTCAGCCCAAGCGGAGAGGAATGCCTCGTCGCCGGCGCCCGGCGCCAGAGGAACATTGAGCTTGGTGCCGGCGGCGGCGCCGCGCCCGACCTCATCACGCGACCCCGTGCCTGGATACAGATCGCGCCCATCCTCGTGAATATCGGCGAAAACGAGCTTGTCGTCCTCTTCGAACGCATAAAACATTCCATCGCCGTGATGCGCATCGATATCGACATAGGCAATGCGGCGGACGCCGTAATCGCGGCGCAGACTCTCGACGGCCACCCCGCAGTCGCTGAACACACAAAACCCGGCCGCAGCGGCGCGTGCCGCGTGGTGCAGACCCGCGATCGGCACGAATGCGCGTGCCGCGGCGCCGGACATCAAAGCCTCGACCGCGACCAGCGTCGCGCCGACCACAGATCCCGCGGCCTCGTACACGCCTTTGAACGCCGGCGTATCACCACCGTCGAGAAAGCCCTCGCCGCGCACGGATCGTTGCCGCACGAAATCGATATAGGCCGGCGTGTGAAACAAGCTGAGTTCCGCCTCGCTCGCCATGCGCGGCGGAACCAGGCGCACCGCGCCGCCCAATCCCTGCGCCGACAGCTCGTGCATGAAATGTTCATGCCGATCGGTTCCAAAAGGATGCGCGTTACCGAACCCGTAGCGGGCGATCGCATCTCCAGCAACGAGGGTAACGGCGGCGGCAGGCATCTCGCATTGCAGCCTAGCACGCGGCGCCGAGATCGTGACAAGCTTCCGGGAGTCGCGGATAATCCCATGTGCATTCGCGTCCGTTTCCGCGTCGGTTTTCGCGTCGTTTCGCTGCATCGTAGGGTTTCGCATGGCTCAGTTCATTTACACCATGAACCGGGTTGGCAAGGTCGTGCCGCCCAAGCGCATCATTCTGCGCGACATCAGCCTGAGCTTCTTTCCGGGGGCGAAGATCGGCGTGCTCGGCTTGAACGGCTCGGGCAAGTCCACGCTGCTGAAGATCATGGCTGGCAACGACCAAGACATCGAGGGCGAGGCCCGCCCGCAGCCGGGCATCAAGGTCGGCTACCTGCCGCAGGAACCGGAGCTCGATGAGACGAAGACCGTGCGCGAAGTGGTCGGCGAGGGCGTCGGCGACGTGCAGCGACTCGTCGACCGCTTCAATGCGATCAGCGACCGTTTCGCCGAACCGATGTCGGACGAGGAAATGAACAAGCTGCTGGAGGAACAGGCGAAGATGCAGGACAAGATCGACGCGGTCGGCGGCTGGGAACTCGAGCGCAAACTCGAGATCGCCGCAGACTCGCTGCGGCTGCCGCCATGGGATGCCGTCGTCGGCAAACTCTCGGGCGGCGAGAAGCGCCGTGTCGCGCTCTGCCGACTCTTGCTGTCCAAGCCCGACATGCTGCTGCTCGACGAACCCACCAACCACCTCGATGCCGAGTCGGTCGCCTGGCTCGAACACTTTCTCGACGAGTACCCGAGTACCGTCATCGCGGTCACGCACGACCGCTATTTCCTCGACAACGTGGCCGAGTGGATCCTCGAGCTCGACCGCGGTCACGGCATCCCCTGGCAGGGGAATTACTCGTCCTGGCTCGAGCAGAAAGAACAGCGCCTCGCCCAGGAGAACCGTCAGCAGGATGCACTCGCGAAGACGCTCAAACGCGAACTGGAATGGGTGCGCACCAACCCGAAGGCGCG
>Ga0116231_10007148_pt1 | contig 20716 bp, 21 predicted proteins | sample S1TSphgellanicum_2_FD_89695 | JGI IMG/M metagenome (GOLD analysis project Ga0116231, IMG submission 89695) | Host-associated microbial communities from peat moss isolated from Minnesota, USA - S1T2_Fd - Sphagnum magellanicum MG | ecosystem: Host-associated > Plants > Peat moss > Unclassified...
TAGTAGGTTTGTATTGCGTCTGTAAATAAAGTTTTGAAGCATGAAATCAACTCTGCCAGATTTGTGTGATCGAAATCAATGTCTGTAAATGATCAGTGAGTGCACAGGAGAATGCTTGATAAAGATGCCATAGGAGCTTTCTAGTTTGGGAACAATGAAGCATTCACCTAAGTTTAGGCGACTTAGGTCATCCAGTCTGTCTGAGTGGTTTTAGTACCCTCCTTTTTGGTGACAGAATATGCATTGAAAAAATTCAACAATTTATTTATGGAGGTGGATATGGATTCTAATTTAATTTAGATCCTTCAATAGATATGAATTTTCCAGTTATAAAATTGAAACAAACTATGGATAATACAAAGGTTATACATATTCACAATCTATTTGATATGGATTCAAGTTTAATTTAAATCCTTTTGCAAATATAAATTTCACTTTAAATACATATAAAAATTATGCATATACAAAATCAATATGATCACTTCTTTTTTTTCCATTTGCCTAAAAACACATTTTTAAACTATAAGTTGTGGTAAGTTGTGGTGGAATTGAACCTTAATTCTCAAAGAATCATGCCCATTGTAATGCAAATTACATGTCCCACCAACACCCCAAACCCTACCCTAATAATCCCATGCAAAAAACCCATACAAAAAACTTAATAGCTTGCCATCCCATAATATCCAACTCTTGTAAATTGACTTTTTCCAAGCCAATTTTTTTCCAAGCTTTCTAGTGAGAAAACCTATTTCAGATACTTGGAAATGTTAGTGACAGCAAAATGAAAAAGAAAAAAGACAAGGAAAAATCATAAAGTTGATTACATGTGTTAATCACCATTAATATTCGGATTTTCAAAATATTCTATTTCTTCAATCAACTCAGAATTGTCATTAACCAAAGACCCTTCAGCTTTCAAATAATCTTTCATGGTCTTATTTGGCATACAATTAATGCATAGATTATTAGGGCAATTTTAAACAATTGTGATGATCCTATCCAAGTTTTTCACTTGTAATTGACATCTTTGCAAAATTATTAATACTTTAGTAAGACTAAATACTCTTTTTGTTTCAATTTGTGACCTTGGGATACCAAGAATCTACTTGGCCAAAAATACCACATTCAAAAACTGCCCTTCATAGTTGCACCACCAAGCAACAGTTTCTTCACATGTAACACAAGGTATGGATAACCTTTTAAACAAATATAATTATCTAGTGATAAGTGCTCAAAAAGACTCTTCAAAAGATGCTCCACCCCCAAACATGTTACCTTCATCTTTGAGCTCATCACCATGACCAAAAGAAGTGCATGTCTCAATAGTAGGGTTTAGGGTTTCAAAACAAGTTATGAAAAGGGGGATTATAACTTTCAAATCATACTCAAAACAAGGTTCAAGCACGATGTGATTGCCTCTATAATGGCCCACATTTGGGCTTTTAAAACTTTTTGTTGTAAAGTGACAATCTTTTGTTTTCCATAACATGTGATGATAGCTTGTTTAAATTCCAAAGTTTCCTCACACATGATGACTTTGGACACAAATTTGGTTTTGGCTAGGCTTTTAAGCTTTTGAGATGGCATCTCACATTCAATACTTGAACCTTTTCCCATTCGAGTGAAAGCATGGTAAAGTATATAGAAAAAATTGCCAAAGAAATCAAGTTAAAAAAGAGGCAGTATTTTAGGAAAACATAAGAAAGTAAATTCAAATTTCACTTAAATTTCATTTTGAAACTATTGAACCCTCAATTGGGTTTATTGTAAATCAACTACAAAATTTCAAAAACTTTATAATAATAAAAGTAGGGAATAAATAGGTTTGAAATTGACTAGTCAATATGGTGTTCAAACCTACTTTTTTGTTAGAAAATTCAATGAAATATACATATATGAAGTTATAACATAAAGATCATTGTATATTCAAGGGCCTAACCAAAAAAACAAATTTGCCTTCTCTTTGGTAGAATATACATGACACCTACTTGAATCAAATGTTACACTACAAAAAGTAAATTTAAAAAGTTACTTGCATTTAGAAAAGTCTACTTGAAACTTACTTTTACAATGAAAATTTTAAAAATTAATGCATAATAATGAAGAAATATCTTATTGTTTATCATTCAACTAAAAAGATTAAACGTATAACAATTTTGTGACGGGTTTTGGTCTTACTTTTTGTTCATTTGACAAGTAGACTAACAAGTACTTTTAGTTGTACACTTTACCATGTTTTCACCCATTCTTGTCTCCATTTTCTGGATTTCTTTATCCATGTTATTGTCTTTTGTAGAGTAGCATGTGCATCCTTCACATTCACTTGCATCAAACCCTTAGAAAATTTGTCATCATTAATAGCATACTAACATGCTTTAAAGATACCTTTATAAACCTTAACAAGCCTTAAAGGTTGAAAATCAATGACGGAACATGATGCAAATGCCATGGTTGTCAAATTTTTGCCCTTATTTTTCACAAATGCAATCACTTGATGCATCAACATGCATAGGGGTCTGGGATTCATTTAAATTTTTTATCATAAGGGCAAAAATGTTGACACTACCCTTAAACATATAAAGATCAAAATTTGTGAAAACAATGGCTAAAAATGCAAGGTTTGGAAATACATGCAAGTCCAAAGTTTTTTTTACCATTGCAAAAAGCACATCATCCATAAGCACAATCCCAGAAGGAAATGAAACTTGGGGACATTGGCATAAAACTAACCTTCTTAGCCATATATTTTATGTAATGGAAAGTGGCCAATATCCTTTATAAATGTAGAGCATTAGATCCTCAATAAACATATGATGTGCTTCATCATTATTTTTGTATGGGTTTGTGGACCCAAAATAAGTGGTGATTGCAAAACTAGAAGGCCTAGTCCTTTTCTTCCCTCTTTGTCATGTATGTTCTACGTTAACAATTATTGCCTTTTCTACAAGTTGGGTTTTTCTTAGCACAAACAACCTAAGATGTGTGATATCAACATGAGTTTTCATGGGGATAAGTCCATTAATCTTATTCTACTTAATCAAACCCTTTCCAAAACAAAACTTTGTGATAAAATAATACTTAATGTTTTCTCTGATTTATAAACAATACATTGCAACATTTGTGGATTTTCAAGATCCATGAACAAATCATCATTCACAACAAATTGAATTTTGGTGGTGTGGTTTTTAAAATTTAACTTGAGCTTATATAATTGCAATTTGTAATACCTAATTTTCCAATGAATTGCCAAGTTTTGGTTGCACATTTTCCATATTTGAACTATTTGTGGTCACATCATCACATGTAGGTGGTCCATCAACACCACCAACATTCTCAACAACAATAGTTTCCTCTTCTATATCCATGTTGCACACTACACAATATAAATAACTTAGTTCCCAACGCTACATCAAATTTTTATTGAATTGCAACAAAGCTCTAATTGCAACAAAATATGTAAACTAAAATTGTCAATGCAAGCTAGAACTAAAATGCTACAACCAAATTGCTAGTAAAACCTTTAAATCCTAGTAATGAATGCAAGTTATAACTAAGCTTCAACTTGCAACAAAGCTCCGATTTGTAACAAAATCTTTAAACCCTAGTTAGTCCAAGCTACAAAAAAATGCAAGTTACAACCAAGTTACAAGCTACAACCAAGCTTCAATTTGCAACAAAGCTATGATCTATAACAAAATCTTTAACCCTAGTCAATGCAAGCTACAACCAAAATACAAGTTGCATGCAAACTACAAGCTACAAGTTACAAGTAAGTTACAAGGAAGCTAAAAGCTACAAACAAGCTACAAGGAAGCTACAAGTTGTAACAAATTTGTTGGAAGCTGCAAGCTGCTGCCAAATTATTGCATGTTGCAACTAAACTACAAGTTGAACCAAATCGTCGCACGTTATAACCAAACTATTGCATGCTATAATCAAAATATTACATGTTATAACCAAATTGTTGCATGTTGTAACCAAACTACTGCACACTATAACCAAACTACTACATGATATAACCAAACTATTACAAGTTACAAATTGCAACAAAATTGTTGCAACCAAGCTACAAGTTGTAGCCAAGCTTTAATTCACAATAGAGTTCTCATTTACAAAAAAATTTAAACTTTAATTAATGCAAATTACAACCAAATTAAAAATTGCAACCAAGTTACAAGCTACAACTAAGCTGCAACCAAACTGCTGCAACCACGTTATAAGTTGCAACCAAGCTTCATCTTGCAACAAAGTTCCAACCTCCACAAAATCTTTAAACCTTAGTTAGTTGAAGTTGCAACCAAATTATTACAACCAAGTTGTTGCAATTGCAAGTAATGCACAAGTAGTAACTAAACTACATGTTATAAACTATAGCCAAATTGCAAATTACAAGTTATAAAAAATCTCACTTTGACAATTTGTCAAAAAGCTCACTCCAACAAACTATGGAAAAGCTAACTTTAACAAGTTGTGAAAAGCTCACTTTGATGAGTTGTATAGAGAAATTCATTCCAACAAGCTACAAAATATTGTCATGATGAATCGATGAGCCTACTATTGAACCTAATGAACTTGCAACTCTTACCTTTAACCTACAACAAACAACGAACTTCTTGGAAAACAAAATCATGTAAACACACTTCTTACATGAATCACCTTTGTGCATTTGGGTGCTTCAGCAATTTGAGTGCTTGAGTGTATTCATGAAATCCTCTTTGACGTTACAACTATGATGTGCCTAAAACTTTCAACATTAAAAGCATGTTGAAATCCTCTAAATGACAAAGCTTTGATGTGATAGAAACACAATAAAATAATAGAAGAAGGAAAAAACCTTGAAAACTCTAAACAAGCATATGCATATATACATACCCATATCCAAAACACAAGATATTAAAAAATAAAATAACATAGTTATACATATCTAGGATCTCATAAAATAATGATGAACCAAATAAGCATAATGAACAAGCATGTATGTGAAAGTAAGTATAAATATAAAAATATCATCTAGACCTATGTCTACTAGTTACCTATGCCTCAAAATATGGGAGATGGGGAAAATTCAGATATGCATTGTTCATAACTGGGGCTCTATGCATGTTGATAACCAACACTCTCATTATATCCGGCCAACAATGGCTCAAATCAGCATGCAAAGAACCTTCAAATGTTTTTAAAGAATCAAAAACAGATACTGGAGGTTCCCTCAGAAAGGAAGAACTGCACAACACTGGTTTGAACTTTGAACACTAATCAATGGCCTTCATGATTACCCAGTTTTTGATGATATAATTCTCTTACAACTAGTAAGCTTTTGATGATATTGGTTCCATGAGTCCAAATTGAACCTTAGCTGGGGTTAAACATGTCCACTAAATGAGCAGGACCACCGACACCAGAACCATGGTCTGTATGCCAGACTTTATATGAAATATAGGGGTTTTCACTAGCCTGGAAATGGGTTTGGGGTTTGGACATGCAAATTTGCTTAGAAATGGTGATCTCCTCAAGGCTCATGAAAACAAAATGACTGCTTCTTATTTGCTGATCATTGGCCCATGAGGTGGCAATTAAATAGTCTCTCACCTTATGTACAATTCTTAATGCTTATGGAAGGGGTTGTTTAAGAGTCTTTGTTCTATCTAATGACCACTGGTAGAGGCCCAAAGGGTGGGGCTGTATGGGTGAACCTGCTCTAACAGGCTTCACTCAAGAAGGTGAAGGTACCAGCGTGGGGTGCTTGTTAACCCTGCCCATCTGGATAACTATCAATCAAGCAAATGATGGTTACTACTTTGACTCAAGGTCTGCAAATGAAACAGTAAGATGCAAGTTTCAATTGAGTACAAAGTACTTACAAACTCATTCTTGCCTGAAAACTGTCTGCATAGTGCAGACTAGTTACTATTCCTGGCCTATTGTACAATGATGGGTGTGTGTTGGATACCCAATATCAAAAGGACCATACTAGTACATGACTCCAACCTTAGGCCAAATTTTTTAAAATGTTCTGACCATAGACCAAAGGGCTAAGAAAAATTCTAATCCTAGGCCAAACTGCCCAAAAAATTCTAATCCTAAGTCAAAATGCAAAAAAAAAGATTTTAACTCTAGGCCATGTGCCCAAAGAAATTCCAACCTTAAGCCAATATGCTTAAAAACAATTCCATCCATAGGCCAATATGCATAATGCCAAATTAGTTTTTGTCTTGAAATAAACCATCTTGGCTTAGGGTCCAACACCAAGCCAATATGTGTATATTATTATTTTTAAACATGTGTATTTACATAAAATACATGTGAATTCTTGGTCCAATTGCTATTACATATTGGACCTAAGGTCATTGTCTTAAGATTCAAGACATTTGTCTTGGAGTTGTGAGACATTTGTTTTAGGGATGTGGGAAATCTATCTTAAGGGTGCAAGACATTTTATTGGGATCATGAAATGTTTGTCTTAGGGTTGCAAGACATTTGTTTTAAGGGCTGTGTGACATTAGGCTTAAGGTTCTAGACAATGTTTCTTGGGATGTGGGATATTTGTCTTAAGGTTCAAGACATTTGTATTAGGGTTGTGAGCAATGTTGGGTGGTTTTAGGTCCTAAACTTTTTCAAGGATTGGGTTTCATTATTTATTTTCACAAAAATGGGACCTAGTTTTGGTTTTCATTTTTTTAATTTTATGGTTGATTCCAATTCAATTCTTTTTTTAATTTCAAATTAGGCCGGTTCTAATTCCCATTTCTAGGTCCAATATGCAGCAAATGTGCATGGTTTGAGTCTTACTAAGCCTCCCTATCCACTTGGAACCAAAATTGAAGACCAGACTTTTTTTCAAAATTTTGATCCAGTTCCGATTTTCAAACTAGCATGGAACTAGATTTTGAGTCTAGTTTCAATTACCTTCAATGCCAAACTTGAGAGGTTGGTTTCGACCTAATTCCAAAAGAGGCCCTTCCTAAGCCAGTTCCACATGGTTCCAAAACTAGCCCCCTCTTAAACCGATTCCGATTCCACCTGGTTTCAGTCAGGTTCCTTGGAATCGAACTGAAAGTGCCCCTGAGTAACCCACCAACCCAAATACCCACATAACATTAAAGTTATCCGTAAAGTCACCCTCTCTTTCACCCCCTATCCCCTCTGCTTTCACCCCATATCCCCTCTTTCAGTGGTATCCGCAAAGTAAGGAAATTTTATTAAATCTCAGAATGAAATGCTGAAACTCAGCATTTCGTGCACAAGGTTCGAGAGTAATTGTAGTAGTTGTACAGCTAGGAGCAGTGAAAATATATGTAGCAGCAGTGGAGGCGCTCAGGAAAAAGGAACGAGGGGATGAAACTCAGTTTATCACCAAAGTTGGTGGAAAAACTAATTTGGGTCCCAATTATTTTGTTTTGTAAAATTTCATTCCCAGTTACGGATTTTATGTCTTATTATGCCAAAATTGGCGGTCTCGCCCCCTAATCGCCTGACTTTACGGATATCTTTATTGGTTGTGAAACATTTGTCTTAAAGTTTAGGTACAATTGATTTCAAGTTACAATTCCTTTATCTTTAAGGCTTGGGACACTTGAATTGAGGATTGGGTTACAAAATGTTTCAAATTATTTGACATTTCTTTTATGTGTCAAATCATTTAATGCAGTAATCATTGTGTTTACCCATATTAGGAGTTAAGTAAAGACTTAATATCTCATATAAGATCAAGATTTATGGACATGGCATATTCATAAGAACATTAATGGTGCAAATTTTAGTGATATTTTTAGAAGTGGATCGCCAAATGTATATTCTCATACTATACCCAAGTCAAAGTGGTAAAAACATTCTACCAAAACTATAAATAGATTCTAATCATAAGCTAAATTATTTAAAAAGATTTCAATCTTAGATTAAATTTCAATCCAAAGCCAAAGTTTCAAAAATGTTCTAACCTGAACCCAAAGTACTAAAAAAGATTTCAACCCTATGTCTTGGGTTGTAATGTAATACTTTATCTTGAAAGCACGTTCCCATTATCATCATGTAATAAGATGAATACATTATAAAATACACCCTAAGGTTCAACCATGAGCCAAACATAACTATCATAAGGGTGAAACTTTAATTGCTTTCCAAGCTGGCCCTTTTGGTGTTCCAAGGTTGGACAATTGGGGTCCTAACTGTGAAGAAAGCTTCCATTACTAGACCTCAATACAATAAATACTCATATAAATAACAAATCTCCAATGAACAGATATAAGTGGTGATCAAAATGTCTCTTTTGTTTGGTACATACCACCAATAGGTTCTTTAGATATGAAGGAAGTTTGGCAACCCTAATCCTGTATTTAATTCTAAACTAGTGGATTTTTGGAAGAGAATTCATTTCTTTCATTGTAATTTCTTTGCATTCAACCACAAGATTGTGGTGTAAGTCTTTGGTAGACCAGAATTTGATATCTACTTGTGTTGATCATCCCACTGGAGCCAAGTGCAGCAGCCCTGCAAGTGTTGGATGCTTTTGACAGCTTTTTTCAAAAATTCTATCAAAGGAGGTTCATGGACAGAATGCATGTTGTAATTGTGCTCATGAGTAACTGGTGTTGTATTTTACAAGTGCAAACCCTAAACCCTAAATGCCTTATCATGCATGCATCATGTGCTGATGTTGTTTCTTTTTTGACAATGTGTCTGTCACAATCAAGCATAAAACTTCTACAAAACCTCCTCCACAAGCAGTTGTTGATTCCTCAATCGTTCTCCGCAGATGGATCTGCATGTAAGACCTAAATCAGCAATTTCAATCTCCAAGGCAAGTCCTGATTACATAACAACTGAAAAACAAAACTTTGTAGAAGACCATACCTTCAACTCATGTTTGGCAAATCTTGTTGAAATAATTAATTTTTTGAATAAAAGGGGATCCAGCAGCCTTGATCTCAATATTTCAGAATTTTAACAAATAGTCTTTAATTATGTTAAGTGCACTGGTAAGTTTCAAAGTTATCTTGTGTTTTGAGCTGGGTTCAATTTTTTTAGAATTTCAACAAATTGTTCTTAGTTTTTTCTTTTTATTCAGCTGGCCCTCTTAGCAATTAACGAGTGTTGAACATGAGTCATAGGTACGATATTGTCCTAGAATTACTTAACATAGGGATGCATGTCATAGCATTTAGAGAAAGCTGGATCAGCCCTTCTCTAAATGCTATGATGAGTTGCATCCGGGTGAAGCAGCAATGGACAAGAGACTCTATTGTCCTTCAGGCACAAGGATGGGTCAGTTTCAGAGGGTACCCACTACTAGATTTCTTCCAGAGCAGCTGCATGCAGAAAGAAGGTTTCCAGGTGTTCTATCAGGGGCTAGGGACATGCTTAGCGCAAGCTGCATACCTAGTCAATGGTGCAATATTTTCCACATGAATTTGCCACTGAGATTCCCATGACCATGTTGACCTCAAAAATCCAAACCAATTTTGGGCATGACCCAATACCTCTGTAACAAAAGCTTGATCATCAAGACAGGCAAAGAGTTCCTCCTATTCATCGGATGCTTCTAAACTCCATGCCATTTCTGGAAACAATTTCCATCAAACAAATTCATAAGTTTAGCAGTTCCTTTACTTTCATATGATGTGTGGGTGCAGCCATGCAGCAGATAATGAATAATTCACAAGCCTTGTTCTTTCAAGGTAGCTCTAGTGCCTGCCCCTTCGAGCATCCCCAGCAGTGCCCAGTAAGTGACCCTGCATATTAAATTTGAATGAAGAAAAGTCAAAACATGTCGATTTGGCTCAGCAAAATGGTTTTCACCAAATATTTTTGCACAATTTGCTGAGGCAAAGTGCAACACCTGCTAGAGAAGAGTGCACTAAATATGATCTGACTTCTGCTCCCCTTTTCTGATCGGCCATTCATAACAATTGGTCCTGGTGGTTTGCTATTATAGTAGTCTCCCACCTATTTGCAGTCCCCGTTTTAGTCTTATGGGTGGAGCGTTGGAAAAAAGTAAATAACTAAACTTGGATAAGAAAAATATTTTTGCAGGGTCACATACTGAGCACCACTGGAGATGCTTCTGTTCCACATACCAAATCAATAAGTGGATAGTATGCAGATGGCCCAGGGACTTTTTATTTGAGTTTTGAGGAAGTAGAGCTTGAACATGATGCTACACAAAGAGCTTGTGATCTTGTATGATTCTGGCTTCTTGTCTCCTATGATTCTGTCTGATAAATTGACATCCCATGTAATTCAGTCGATGTTACAAGCTTCCCTCAAGAACCCTAAGAAGTTACAATTCCTGCACAGAATGTGCAGGAATTTATGTAATAGTAAATGAAGACTTTGGGATGATGGAGTGAGTGTACCTGTACCTCTCTCTTTATTTCTTTCCTTTTCCCTTGACATTCTTCTTCTTCCTCTCAAACACAATCTCTCCTTTGGTCAGGATGGGAATGGTGTTGAGGGTTGTTAGACTTCCATAGCGTTGCTTGAACTTGTCCACCCGATCAGCATCCAGCAACAGTGTAGTTTTGTTGCCTTGATAGAAGGGATGGTTACCCGACCATACATCAACCACATACTCTGCTTGTGTACCTCCTGTTGTCATCACCAGTTCTCCATTGCAATACACTTTTGCCTCACTGAAAAACTTGGGATGGATGTCCGGCTTCTTACATATCACTCTTGCATCCCCTCTCTCCACCTTTAAAACCCATCCCACAAATTCAATTCAGCAAAACCAAAACTAATCAAACAAACAAAACTGAGCTTGTGAAATTCAAACCCACAACATAATCAAATGAAACTGAGCAGATCTGAACTTGAATTTGCTCAAGTGAAGCTCAAACCCACAAAGCAAAACAAACAAAACTGAGCAGATGAAGCCCAAAATTTGCTTGTCAACAGGTGAAGCTCAAAATTTTGCAGCAATGAATAATGGGTTAGAGCTGTAGAACCAACAAAATCTCTAAAGTATTTATAACAAATCCAAAGCATATCCATTGAGATTTGTTTGGTTCCAGTACTAAAAAAGAGGATTCAGCAGTACCTGAAACAAATCACCTTGTGAGCCTGAGAAAAAGGAAGAAGGAGAAGCCGGAACATGGTTGTTGCATAAGGTGGAGAGAATGTGCACTGAGAGAGCCATTTCCACAATCAAGCAACAACGCCAACAACAAACAACAACTACACTTTTGCAACAGCAGTTTTTTAAATTGAAATTTGAACTACACTTTTGCTTTAACAATCCACCAACATAACTAACACACACACACACACCCACAAACATTCTCACAGTTATCATCCGGATGAGATGAGCTTGATGGTGCTGTTTTTCCCTGGGCCAGCAATACTATGCTATCCTCAACAATGGGTTTTTTTTGTTTTCTTTTTCCTTTTTTTCTGGCAAGGTTTAGTCAATTTTTGACCTCACAAAATCAAATGAAATATTGTATCACAAATGGATCCCTTTTTTAATAACAAATTAAGTAGTCAAATTTTCAAGTGAAAACTTTTGGCGGGGGGGGGAGGGTAGGATTTCATCACATTTCAACACACTTTTTAGTTTTGGGGGCAATCTTTTGCCTGTTTTGAAGGTGATCTTTTTTTTTCCTCCCCCTGCATTTTCAGAAGTTTTCTACAGACTTTTGCCTAATTGATGCTAAATCTTGTTTGGGATGATTGCCAATTATGCTACATGAGGGGGGAAAAAATTAATTTTAGTGAAAAAACTTTTCATTAAAATAGTTGAAACTGAGGTGTTGAAAACCACCATCATCTGAATAATTTCACTCCTCATATGACAATATCATGTAGATCATGAAAAAATAATAATTTCAAATTTCAAAAAACCATTTTTTCTTTAAAAAAGAATTGGTTAGTCCTTTAGTCCATGTGAAAACTTACCCTAGGCTACAGAACACATGTAGTGTGACACATAAACCATTTGGTTTCATCTATGTAATTTGTGCCAAAGTCTTAGGAAAAACCATATTCTGTTGTAGTATATTTACAGCAAAATAGGCCTGAACTAAATCTTTAGCATCAAAGAAGGCTCCCTCTGAAGTGAGTTCAAGGCACCCAGCCAGAACATGTCCTCAAGGGCTCCTCCCTTGGTTTGTAAATACCTGCTCTGATTTCTTAGTGCAATTGGAAGGCATGTTATACAGCATATTTTGTGTTCAGCTGTTTGGAAGCTGACTCCATCCAAACAAGCCCAAAATAAAACATGCTGAGTAAGGGTTCACCTCAAGTGGACCCTTACTCTGGTGAAGACCACAGCCTTGCACTTTACCCTACAAGTAAAAGGCAATCAAATTTTGCTTACACTGTAAATAGGGGTCATAATACCCTGCACAATTCTTTAAGGTCTCACAGAGGGTTTCACAAGAGCTACTACAAATTGTCGAAAACATATCAATTTTGGTTATCACCTAGTCTGCACAGTGTTTGCTTTTTTGGGGTGAATTTTTGCAAACTTAGTTTTTTTTTTCCCAGAAACAGAAAATAAATATTTTTTTCTTTTTCTTTTTCCATCATTTTTTGAAATTAAAAAAGTTAAATTAGCCATATCTAGACTGAGGCATTTCCTAGGTCTCCACTTGTAGCAGCACTTCTGTAAAAATGCTAGCCCACCTAGGACAGTTGCCATTTAATATGAACTAATGCTGGGGATTCTTGCCCATGAACCTACTCGAGGAATTTTGGAAAAAGAAAACCATGCCTAGGTAAATTGAAGAGGACAGTATATCACATAGTATTTGCATCATAGGCATCAGGAATTTTTTGCATATGTCCCCTTATGGTGAAATGTTCCCCTATGCCAGGTGCTCAAGAGGAGCTTCGAAGATGAAAACCTGCCAATCATCAATAAAACAAGGGGTTTGTCACACTATGGCCTTGCCATTTACATTTAAAAGTATCTTAAGGGCAAAGAAGAATTTTGAAACCTCAAATATTTCACCATGCAAAACTATATTCTTCAAAAATATCCTCTAAAAGAAACCAAAATCCTTCAAGATATCACAACTCTATAACTAATCTCAAGTTTCAACACAAGCCAAAATATCATCTTTCAAAAATCCTCATATAAAAAGAGACCTACTATTACCTAGGGGCCAAAATCCCTTAAGCTACTATACTCTATAATGAATCTACACACAATATCCTTGCCTTGGCAGGCAAGGCCAACAAAAAAAAGGTAACAGATGGAAGGACCCAAGTCCTGGCAAATGAAGAATCCCCCAAAGAGGGCCTTAGAGATTTCTTAAGGTCCTGGCAGTGTGGCCTCTGTCCTAGAAGAATTTGATTGGTTTTCTCTTCACACAAGAGGAGAGTTTATCTTTGGGTCTTCTTTGGTATTGTAGAAAACCCTTCTCCTCAAATAAACTTCCAATATGGAGAAAATTTCTAAACATGAATGGTCTTTAAAATGTGAATATTTCCTGTTAGGTTGTAATGTAATGCAATTTATTCAATGTAGGGAATTGACACAATACACAAGTACCATCTAGACTAAGAGGCCATGTGGATGGTTAGAGAAAAGCATTTTGGACTAATGAGTATAGCTATTGTGTAGGTAACCATTCTCAATTAGACGGTCTCTTCCTTCTAGAGACTCAAAAAAGGCTTATCAAATATTGGGTTGTAAGAAATTAAACCTAAAATTTGAACAAATGGGATATAGAGGAAAGTCTAAGTATAAACTGGTATATTGTAAACCCATCCCAGTAGAATGATATGGTAAACATTAAATAATGAGCTTTATTTTAGTAAACCATATTTTTAGGACAATAGCCCAAATATCCATGTATCACATGCATTCATAAGTTAATTTGGCAAATGACTAGTAGGGCCCATATTTTTATCCACTTAACAACAAAAAGGGTAAATCCTTTTAATATTTTTTAATAATTGCTTACATGGTAAAAAGTAAGCACTACAAAGTGGTGGGCTTGCATTCCCAAAATAGAAATTTGTCATAATAGTTATGTCCTTTTGGAGAACCGACTCAAAATGAGTCCTATATTCCATTTAGATGGCAATTTGGGAAAAAAGCAAATGCCATATGATTAAAGAGCATGACACAATGTTACAAAGACTTGATGAGTGCTACAAATAATGTGTTTGCATGTTTGTTTGCCATGCCATATTATCAATAGTGGTTTTGAATAACCAAGAAAATAGAAACGTTCCTAGGTTCTTGCCAACACACAACCAACTCTAGGAAATTAAAAGATAAAATAAAAGATTATTCTTGCCATTAAACAAAGAAGGCAAAAGGTTTGGGTTAAGTCATGACAAAATTGGAATGAAAACAAAAGAAAAAGTTTAAATTTGTGGATTTTCAAGTGGTGTTGTGCCACATCTAGTAATGTAGGTGCCCCTACTTAAGTTTTCTGATACTTATGAAGCTCTTACGTCATGAGAGTCTAAATTTAGTGACTTCAAGCCTTCCACTTTGGGAATATTGAGATATTTTGCCATTTTGATGAGGGCCCATCCAGACTTCCAAAAAATAAGAGGATTCACATAGAGGATAAAACAACATTGTTTATACAAGGCTACCATTAAGACACCACTTTGAAATAAGATAAGAGTCCCAAATCCCGGGCAATTGCTTCTTGCTTTGAAGCTTCCTCCAAGCTCTCCCCCTCCACCAAATCAAAAGCATCATCATGGTCTTCAATTATGGCACTTCCACTTTCTTACCTCTAAAACTATTATGCTAATTTTCCAAATTTGTCAAATTGACATTTGTTCAAACTGGAATCTACTTGACGATACTTGACAAAAAGTTGCATGAAAATATTTATTTATTTATTTATTGTTATGAAGCTCCACCCACAACCCATGTATTGGTAATTTTGCAAGGAGTTAACCTTTAAAGTTTAATTGACATTTGATCAAAACAATCTAAATCTAAAAAATGGACCAACCTTGACATGTGTGCCTAAAAGTCATGCAAGATGTCGGTTTTTTGAATATTTAACTTTTGAATATTTAACTTAGCGTAGTTGGAGAAGACTTCAAGCTAAATGTTTTGGTTATTAAAAAAAAATTGAATGAGAAATAAAAAATTATCATCATTGGAAGTTTAGACTTTCTCATTTGGGGTGGTCTTCAAAACTATAAGTTTTTGGAGACTTGGATTAAGATGTTGTGCTCCATTTACCATAAAACATTGGTGGTGAATAAAAGGCATGCATATGAGTCATGTGAGGAAAAAAATTGTTGAAAGAGTTGAAAAGAGTTGAAGTGAAGGAATAATGGATGGTCAAAGTTGATCATTGAAGATAAATTTTAAAACATCATTAATTTCACCATTTTTGGGGGGAAACAAAAACCTTGGACAGTTTGAAAGTGTGTTAAGGAATGGCATTCCATCATTTGATTCCGCTACTATTTTCAAAATGCTAAAACAATTAGGCAACAAAAACTATTTGTTGACTTTCTCATCAATGTTGCATGGACCTAGCCAAAGCTTCCTATCATGTTGGGCAATTCACAAAAAATCTTATAATTAGGTACCAAAGACAAGAAATTCTCATCAAAAGAGTGAGTCCCACTCAATGACATGATCTTTACAACTTGTGTGTTTTAGATTTTGAAGATATAGTGCTCTTAACTAAGAATATTGACAAAGGGGTGAACCAAATTTGTCCTCCTTGATGTTGAAAGGTTAAAATATGCATTCTAAATTTTAAGATTTCTATTGTTGTCAAGATTGAAATTTTCATCACCAACACCACTTAACAAACCCAATGGTCTATCAAAGTCAAAGAGGACATACATTAATAAATTAAAAATTGACATAAATTTTCACCTCATGTTGTGCTCCACAATGTGTTTTAGAGTTTCATGGCATGAAAGCATTGAAACCTTGTTCACACCAAATTAAATTTTTGTGACAATATAAATCTTGAAAACATAATATATTTCATACTAGATATTTGACAAATGTGATGCCAATATTTCATGAAGATTTGCCTAATGTGTTCCAACTAGTTTCCACCTTTAGTTTTCAAATGGTTGATTTCCATTTATTAGGATGAAATAAGATGGGTATAAGTTGACTACTTGGTTTTGCTAATGACATCAAGAAGTTATTGAACGTGAATATTATGATTTTTATGTAGTTAAATTTACAAAACTTCATGTGCATATATTATGTGGAATTCTTGGAGGAAATTAAATTTCGTTTAACAAACCATACGTAGTCAAAGTAAGGAATTCAATTGAATAATTTCCTTTTGATAATTATATCCCACCAGTAAAACATGATAATGAAACTTTCGAACATTTTTTTTCCTATTCAAATTAGAAATATGATAAATACATTTATAGAATTTGATGGCTAAATATGATGTGAATGAAAGTTGTCATTCATATCAAATTTGGGGCATGCTTGCTCAAATGAATCCGTAAGAGTAGCAATGGTATTGACATATAGGATAGTGTTTGGAATGTCCTCTAATTGCAATTATCCAATTTTTTTTAATATGTTAAGAAATAATTAAAGCTGAAAACTAGGAGGAAGTTTGTTCCCATAAAGCTAAAGTGGGAGAAATTAAAAATTCAATCATATTTCCAAGTACTTTTTTTTTTAGAATAAATCAAAAATGACATGTTCAATGCAAAGTCTTAGATATTTCCCCATTTTAGATCTACTTATATTATAATGATCCAAATATATTTACCATACATTGCATATATTTTCATATTATTTTTCTTTCTTTGGTTTAGATTGATAAATATATATTGCAAAATTTAAAGCTCTTGGTGTTGGATCAATTTTGATAACTCCCATTTTAAATTCAATAACTCCTATTAATTTGTTTGAAAGAACTTCGATGGTTATTTTACTATGCTTTACACAAAGGTATAAATGGACCTACGGCATAAGGGTCATAAAAAGTGATGCAATAGTAATTTACACCATCAAATACAATAGTAATGAACAACCATTTTCAAGACTTTTCCAATGAACCAAAGATCACTCAATTTAGACAAAGTTTGCTTTTCCAAACCTTGGCCCAAAGATTTAAGATTCTCAATGCCTAAAACTATAGTCCCAAAATGAAAGTACAATTTGGGAATATGGGTAGTGCCTCAAACAATCTACTATCATGTGGGTGACTACTTCATTATCACCATGTCATTATGTGTGGGGTTCTTAACATACTTCATAAGTAAAAGTTCCCAATTGTTCAAAACAAAATATGTGATTTAACTTTTCAATGTTATAGTATTTGGCCAATTTGGTTGAATGCCACCCATCACGACTTATCACCCTCAAATATTGCATTGCATAGTTTTAATAAAAAATTCTTTATTTTTTAGCTTGCAATTAGTGCAATTCTTCCAAAAGTTGTATAGCTCCGTGGATTGTACCAATGTGGTTAGGGTATCTGGGTCTTAAAATCCAATTTAAATTGTACACTAATTCAAAAACGAGATCCAAGAACATAATCTCAGATCTGCCTCAAATCCAAAACTAATTTAGTCCCAAATCTAAAAACCACTATATGTTATGGGCGGGCATTGATTTGACAGTACCCTTTCTCAAAAACAATTCTTTGATTATGGAAAGTATTTGGGTGAAGGTAGTGTAAAATATATCAGAAATATACATTCAAAATATTGTTTGAAAATGAAACAATTTTTGGACATAAATACAAAAACATACATTCAAAATATATTATGATTACACTATGAAATCATTGCAAACTCCATTGAGCTTATGATAAGTTGAATATGAAATCTAATAAAATTAGGTAGTAAATATGTTTGAAATTGAATAATCAATATAGTGTTGAAACCTTTTTTCATTTAAAACATAATGAAATAGAAATGTACTAATTTAACATATAAAAATCATTATATATATTCAGGTATGACATCAAAAAAAATTATATTTTTTTGTGTTAGAACATACTTCACATATTTGAAACAAATGTTACACAACCAAAAAAAAAAGTTTAAAATCACTTGTAGTTAGAAAAACCTACTAAAACAATGTAGGATTTGAAAATTAATGCACATAAATGAAGAAGCATATTATCTTTGATTATTTTAATTTTTTTTTAAGTTTATAATTTTAGGTGGAGTATTTTATATATTATTTTGGATATACTTTCATTTTACTTCTTTTGGGGCTATGAAGGTAGTTTAATTTTCCACTTTATCTTGCATGCACCCAATTAAGGTCTTTCTTTTTGTTGATTTGAGCTAGATGTTGCCTAGATTGAGCTTTTAGAAGGGAACAACATCGAATGAGGGTTGTTCTTGACTTTAATTTTCAATGGTGCTATAATTTTTTGTCCCCCATTATTCCTTTTAAAGTTTTCTACATTTTCCTCATAGTTGTTATTACATGTTTTCTTATTGTTATTTTTCAATTTTGATGATGTTGCATTTCACATTGAAACATGGTATTCTTTCCTTAACTCCTAGGTAAGGTTTTGTTTTTGGCTTTGCCTTTTTTTTGTAAGGCTTCCATTTTGTCATCACTTGTTATTATCATCATGATTGTAATACATTTCCACATGTATATGTTACTATCTATGATCTTTAAGTTCAACTTTTGCCTTGGTTTTAAAATTGGGTTGAGGTTTGTTTTGGTTTTCATGTTAAGCTTTCTTCAAAAGGATGTTATTAAGATTTTAACTAATTGCATATTATTATACTCGTTATACATCACCTTTTTTGATGAAAATTGGTTCACCCTTAGTGTGCTTTCACCACATATTTTTACCTCAATGAAATTAGGTTCAAACAAAAACATTTAAATGGTGTTGAAGTTAATGTTTTTCTTTCCATTTCCAAGTTCATACCACCACCCTATCAAAAACATCTTATAACACATTTATAAATAATTAGTTTTTTAAAAGTCGATTTAATTATCTAAATGAACTTTACAAGAATTTGTGACTATTGGGTCTTCATTTTAAATCTTTAAAAAGAGGGGATGGGGTTTTTTATTTGATTTTTTCATCTTAAGTGTGATTATATTTTTAATTTGTGATGGTCCAAAGTTGTGGGTATGTTTCTCAATTCCATTATAAGCAATAAGTCCATATCCATAAGTTTTTGGACTATGACCTTGGATGTACCCTGCATTGCAAAGTCCAACTTTGACTAATATTGATTTTTAATGTAATTATGTTAGAGTTGGGAGGATTGAAACATAGTTTTCAAATTTTCATCTCGTGTTTGGTAAATTTCTGAAATGCATTTGAGTCGTACATGACAAGATTTGATTAAACCAAAAAAACCACCATTGTGATTTTCATAAAAGTCCATTGCAATGTGTTTTCATCCAATTGTTGCAACTTTGCCAAATGTTTTGTTTCCTTGATAACTATTTGCACTTGAAACACATAGTCATCAATAATTGCCAATAAGCATGATTTTAAGAATACATACATTAGACCATGTCACCTTCATGAATAGTAGAAACAAAATAATTACCAAAAAAATATAATGCCTAATAAAATAACAATGATGCACAATATATTTAAAATTTTAATTACATATTTCAACAAGAATAAATGGGACTAGGAAAAAAAAAATAGATGCAAAATTAACTCTAATGAAACATGAGAGGGCCAAAAGCTAAATGATGCATAAATAGGCCTTCAATCCTAAAGAGGGTGTTTATTGCTACAACTATTTAGATCTTGTGTTTTAAAGCAAACTTCAATATTAATCATGTGATGTAATATTTTTGTCCAAATTCTTTTCGATGTAATAGGTGACAAAGGTTTAAATGACCCAACACCAAGTAGTGTGACTTGATTAGAATTCAATCAAAATTGCAATACCATCCAATATCTACTGGGCCACAACAAAGTGTGATAATAGTCTAATCAATTGCAACTTGGACACACTTCTCATCTTTGCATTTAGGACTTGAACACTAAATTAGTTTAGAAACCATTTGAAGCTTAACAACCAAGTTCACACAACCTTAAGATTCTTAGTTGAAAATAAATTGGTTAATAATTTGTGACATTAGTCATTTGACACTAGTCTTCAATACCATAAAAACAAACACATTGTAGAATTTGGATTAACTTAATAGCAAGAAAAATAAAACTCATACTTCTACATAGATTTCTAAGGTAAGGAAGGATTCTTAGGACTATGAAAATCTAGTAGTGTTTGAAACCAACATTGGCAAAATTTGACCTATAGGATTTTTACCCAAAAACAAAACTCAAATTGTGACCACGTGTTCAACATAAAAAATGCAAAAAAAAAAAAACATGATGATGTTTAAATAAAAGAAAAAATAAAGTTTCACATGTTGAAAAGAAGTTCCCAAACCATTCCTATAAGCATGGTTTATTGCAAATCTATTTTTTGAACTCTTTCTCATCCTTTGACAATCCCATTATTATTACTTGGATCCTTATTGTTGTGAACACCAATTTTTGGTAAACGGGGCATTTATGCATTATCTCTACCCACACTTTTGGGTCCAAATGACACATAATGAGCCAATGTGTTTACTTTGCATTTAGGACTATTGACCCTTTTGGGGTCTTTTTTCCCAAAAAACACGTTTTCTTAAAGAGGAATTTTCAAATGAAATGTTTTTTAAAATTTTATATATTGTATTTATAGTTGCCCCAATATGTCATTTTTTTTTTTACAATCAAATTTGAACAAATACAAAATTTTGAAAATGCACAAATTTTTCCAAATTTTGTGTTTTGTTTTGAAA
>Ga0116231_10007151_pt1 | contig 20711 bp, 16 predicted proteins | sample S1TSphgellanicum_2_FD_89695 | JGI IMG/M metagenome (GOLD analysis project Ga0116231, IMG submission 89695) | Host-associated microbial communities from peat moss isolated from Minnesota, USA - S1T2_Fd - Sphagnum magellanicum MG | ecosystem: Host-associated > Plants > Peat moss > Unclassified...
GGCCCTGGTCTACGCGCAGATGGACCACCGCAGCGGGCGCGCCTGGCGGCCGCTGCAGGACACCGCCACCGCGGCCCAGCTGCTGTACACGGCATCGGACCGCTGGGTGTCCGAGCGCCGCGCGACCGACTACTACGACGAGGGCCGCTTGCTGTGGCTGGAGGTCGACGCCGCGATCCGCGCCCGGACGGGCGGACGCCGCTCGCTCGATGACTTCGCGCGTGCGTTCTACGGACCCCCGGACACGGGGCCGATCGTGCGGCCCTACGGCTTCGACGATGTCGTGCGTGCGCTCGCGGCGGTGGCCCCCGGCGACTGGGCGGCGTTCCTGCGCACGCGCCTCGATGCGCTGCGGCCCACGCCGCCGGCGCAGGGCCTGCAGGCCGCCGGATGGCGCGTGGTCTACACGGCCGAGCCCAGCAGCGCCGCCAGGGCCGCGGAGGCCACTGCGCACACGCTGGACCTGCGCGATTCGCTCGGGCTGCTGCTGGACAAGTCGGGAACGCTCGTCGATGTGCTGCCCGATTCGCCGGCGGGCAAGGCCGGCCTGGTGCCGTCGATGAAGCTCGTCGCGGTCGACCGGCGCGTCTACAGCGCCGACGAGCTGCGCGAGCTGCTCGCCGCCGCGGTCCACACCACCGCGCCGCTGTCGCTGATGACCCTCGATAACGAGGTCTACCAGAGCTTCGACGTCGACTACCACGGCGGCGAGCGCTATCCGCACCTGGAGCGCATCGCCGGCACGCCCGACCTGCTCACGCCGATCGCCGCCGCGCGCGCGCACTGAAGCGCGGCCGGGCGGGCCGCTCATCCGCACATCCGCAGTTGCGCACGTGCGCGCGCGGATCAGCGCATCAGTGCGCGGTGATCGTCACCGGGATGCTCACCTGGGCCTGGGCGCCGTTCGAATCCGCCGCGCTGACCACCATCGTGTAGCTGCCCGTGACCGGGCTGGCCCACTGGGCCACCAGGTTCATGCCGCTGACCGAGAACATCATGCCCAGCGGAACCCCGGAGATCTGCACCGACAGGCCGCTCACGCCCGGGTCCGACAGGCCGATGGTCCCGGTGAGCGGCTGGCCCGCCACGCCGTTCATGGCCGGGGCCGTGATCACCGGGCCGCCGGCCGTGATGACCACGCTGTACACGCCCTGGCCGCTCAGGCCCGTCTTGCTGTCGGTGGCCACCGCCGTGACGCTGTAGCTGCCGGCCACCGGGCTGGGCCAGGTGACCACGCCGCCGGTGCCGATCACCATCCCGGATGGCTGGCCCTTGAGCGCGACCGTGACGGCGTCGGGCGCGCTGACCGCAACCGGGAACGACAGCGCGATGCCGGGCTTGCCGTCGACCGTGGCGCCGGCCACCACCGGGGCCGCCGCCGTGGAGACGGTGACGCCGATCACGCCCTTGCCGCTCAGGCCGGTCTTGGCATCCTTGGCCGTCACCGTCACGCTGTAGCTACCGGCCACGGGTGCGGCCCAGCTCACGATGCCGGCCGTGCTGATGCTCATGCCGCTCGGGGCACCGGAGAGCGCCAGGCTGACCGCGTCGGGCGCAGTGACCGAGACCGCGAACGACAGCGCCACGCCGACCTTGCCGGCGACGGACGCGGAGGCGACCACGGGCGCTGCCGGCGCGGCGATCGTCACCGTGTAGAGGCCATGGCCCGACAATCCCGTCTTGCTGTCCTTGGCCGTGACGGTCACCGCATAGGTGCCGGCCACGGGTGCGGCCCAGGTGACGACGCCCGTCGAGGCGATGCCCATGCCCGCGGGTGCCCCCGAAAACGTGAAGCCGACCGGGTCCGGCGCGCTGACCGAAACCGTGAACGACAGCGGCGTACCGACGCGGCCGCTGATCTGGGCCGGCGTCACCACCGGGGCGCTGGCCGGGACGCTGGTGCCGGCCAGCGTCGCGGCCAGGTTCGCCGCGTTGGGCGTGCCGATGCCGGTGGGCGCGTCGTAGCCCAACCTGGCCGCGCAGGTGGCGCAGCTGCCGTCGGCGCCCCTGGTGATGTCGGCGATGTCGCTGGCGTAGGTGCCGGGCACCTGCGCGACCTGGGCATAGAGCGCCGCGTGCGGATCGCCCAGCAGCGCCTTGGCACCGGCGACGCGCAGCGCGTTGGCGATGGCCACCAGGCCGGCCCACTGCGGGGTCGCCAGGCTCGTGCCGCCCGCGCTCAGCCAGCTGACGCTGCTGCTGCCCGGGGCGATGACCGCCAGGTACTGGCCGGTATTGGGATCGGCGTTGAACGCGACATCGGCCACGTTGCGATACCTCTGGCTGCCCAGCCCGGGCACGGCGTTGCCCTGGTAGGACGGTGCGGCCGTGTACTGGCTGATGCCGCCGCCCGTGTCGGACCATGCCACCTCGGAGCGCATCCCGCTGCCCGAGTAGGTGAGCGAGGTGCCGCCCACGGCCAGCACGTGCGTGGACACCGAGGGCCACTCCACGCCGGTGCCGGAATCGCCGGTCGCGGCCAGGTAGCTCATGCCGGCCGCCGTGAACGCGCTGTCCACGGACGAGGTCCAGCTGCCCTCGGGGCTGCCGAAGCTCATCGAGACCGCGCCCGGGCCCATGGCGTTGGCCAGGTCGACCGCGCCCAGCAGGCTCGAAAGCGAGGAATCGGGCGCCTCGATCAGGACGATGCGGGCCAGCGGCGCCGTCGCGTGGGCCCATTGCACATCCAGCGTGATCTCGGTCGCCCACCCCGAGTTGTAGGCCGGCGCGGTGGCGCTCAGCGATCCGTTGGCGGTGGCATAGACCTTCGAGAACTGGCAGGCCGTCTTCGACGCCGCGGGCAGCGGCAGCGCCGTCCCGGCGGCGATGGCGGTGGTCGTGCACGCCGGCAGCCCGAAGGCCTGGTTGAACGCCGCCAGTTCGGCGACGACGTTGGGATCGTCGTTGGCATCGACGAGGTAGATCGTCTGCCCCGCGCCCATCTGCGCGGCCTGCGTCGCGGTAGGCGTGGTGCCGGTGGCCGGCAGCGCCGGCAGGCCGTAGGCGGCGCGCACCTGCGCCGGCGTGTAGGTGGTCGCGGCGCTGGACGAGCCCTCCGGCCTGGGACGCCCGCCGGCGGCGCGCATCTCCTCGCCCTCGTGCTGGGAGGTCCAGGCGCGGATGCCCTCGAGCGTCAGGCGGGCGGTCGGCAGGCCGCGTGCCGAAGCGGGGATCGGCGTCGCGCGCGGGGCGCGTGCGGCCGAGGCCGCGTTGTCGGTGGCGTCGATCTCCAGCGGGGGGTCCAGGACCACCGGCGCCACGTGAAAGGCCGGCAGCGCGGCTTGCTGTGCGGCGTCTTCGGGCAGCGCCGGAACCGCCAGATCCAGGCGCGTGGTCGCGGTCGCGACTTGGCCCGTAACCACGGGCTCGGGGGCACCCGAGGACCCGGTGCCGTCACCGCCGCCGCAGGCGGCGGCCAGCAGCGCGGCCGCCAGCGCCGCGGCGTGGCCGGGGTGCGGCGCGCAGGTACGGGCAAGGCGGGACGCTGCGCTGCGGCGGTGGTAGGGCTGGGTCGGCATGACGCTCTCGCTAGAGAAGGGTTGAACCGGCGAGGGTCATGCAAATCAGCGTCAACGACACCCACAGCGCCCGGCTGCATGCATCGCTCGACGCTGGCAACCCCGCTACCGTCGCGCAACTGCGCTGTAGGCCGGAGGCTTTGCGTCCCCGACTTTCGGCGGGTATGCCCTCATGTGGTCTTTATGAACTCGGCCGCTAAGGCGACCGAGTTCATGGCATCGAGTATGGCGTCATTTATTCGATAACGCAAGTACGGTATTCAACGGCAGGACGGGTTTGCCGCAGGGAAACCGCCGCGCTATTATAAATTGTTGATTGTATTAAATAATATTAGGTAATCCGGGCCGTGACAAAGGCCATTGCCCAGCCCGCCGCGCCGCGTCTGGCGCGTATACCGTAAATTGGTGAACCGATGACCACACCTGAGGACTCGACGCCGCGGACCGATCGCTGGCGCGCGCTGCTGGTGCGCTACTGGGCGTTCAACATGGGCCTGATCCATGATTCGGGCACCGATTGGCCCGGCTTCGGCTATACCGACGACGAGAAGGCCAAGCTCGCGGCCATCGCCGCCGCGGTGCCGGCCTTCGAGTTCTATGCCTGGGTCGCGGCGAGCGCGGTGTTCTTCATCGCGCTCGCCGCCATCATCGTGGTCGGCGGCATGGCCTGCCTGGCGCACGCGATCGGGGGCGAGCAGAACATGGCCAGCACGCCGGCGGCACTGTTCTTTCTTCAACTGGCCATGGACCTGGTGGCCGCGCTCGCGATCGGGTTCCCGCTGGCGATGCTGCCGGCGGCCGCCCTGGCGGGCCGCTTCTTCACCGTCGCGGACGCGCAGCTGCCCGACCGCGACACCACCTCCTTCTTCTTCCACAAGCTGTGGTTCCAGATCACGCGCATCGCCGTGATCGGCGCGCTGGCGCTCGTGCCGCTGTGGATCTTCGTGCCGGCCGATTCGAAGTTCTGGGTCACCGCGCAGCTGGTGCTGCCCATACTCTCGCCGGCAGTCGCGGCGCTGACCGCCGTCTACTTCGCCGGCGCGCGCCGGGGGCGCAGCGCCTGACGCGGGCTTGCCGCCGGGTGCGCGGCGACGAACGCGGCCAGGCGGTCCGGGCTCAGCGGCCGGCTGTACAGGTAGCCCTGCAACTCGCCGCAGCCGATCTCCCGCAGCGCTCGCGCCTGCGCCTCGGTTTCCACGCCTTCGGCGATCGTGCGCATGCCCAGGCTCCCCGCCAGGCTGACGATGGCGGCGACGATCGCCCGGTCCTCGGCCCCTGCCGCCACGCCGCGGACGAACGATTGGTCGATCTTGAGCTTGTAGACCTTGAATCGCTTGAGGTAGCTCAGCGACGAGTAGCCGGTGCCGAAGTCGTCGATCGACATGCGCACGCCGCAGGCGTGCAGTTCGTCCATGACCGTGACGGCCGCCTCCGGATCCTCCGAGGCGACGCTTTCGGTGAGTTCGAGTTCGAGCTGCACCGGCGGGATGCCGGCCTCGTCCAGGATGCGCGCCACCAGCGCCGCCAGGTTCTGCTGGCGGAACTGCACGGCCGACAGGTTCACCGCCAGCGTGATCGGTGCCATGCCGCCGTCGAGCCAGGCCCGCATCTGCCGTGTCGCGGTACGCAGCACCCATTCGCCGATCGCGGTGATGAGGCCGCTGCTCTCGGCGACGGGGATGAATTCGGCGGGCGACACGTTTCCCAGCTCGGGGTGGCGCCAGCGCAGCAAGGCCTCGACGCCTATCGTGGACTTGCCGTCCAGCGACATCTGCGGCTGGTACTCCAGGCTGAGCTGTTCGCGTTCGAGCGCGCGCCGCAGCGAATTTTCGAGCAGCAGCAGGCGCGCCGCCTGGGCTTGCATCTCGGGCGTGTGGAAGCAGAACCGGTTGCGGCCGCCCTGCTTGGCACGGTACATCGCCGCATCCGCAGCCCGGGCCAGCGCACCGTAGTCGGCGCCGTCCGCGGGGTACAGCGCGATGCCGATCGAGGGCGTGATCGTCAACTCGTGCCGATCGATCCGGTAGGGCTGCGTGATCAGCGCCATCAGCTTCTGGGCCACGTGCGCGGCACCGGCGGCGTCGGTGCCGGGCAACAGCAGCACGAACTCGTCGCCCCCGGTCCGCGACAGCGTGTCCTGGTCGCGCAGCGCACCCAGGCAGCGCGTGGCCAGCGCGACCAGCAGGCCGTCGCCGACGGCATGGCCCAGCGAGTCGTTGATGCTCTTGAAGTGGTCCAGGTCGAAGAAGATCAGCGCCATCGGCTCGCGCTTGCGGCGCGACATCCGCAGCGCGTGGGCGGCCCGGTCGCCGAGCAAGGCCCGGTTGGGCAGGGCGGTCAGCGGGTCGTAATGCGCCAGCCGGCGGATGCTGTCCTCGGCTTCCTTGCGCAGCGTGATGTCGCTGAACGAGGCGATGAAATGCGTGACCCGGCCTTCGCTGTCGGCCACCCGGCTCATCGACAGCCATTGCGGATACACGGTGCCGTCCTTGCGCCGGCTCCACACCTCGCCTTGCCATCTCCCGGAGTCGGCCGCCTCGGCCCATATGGCATCGTCGAACTCCGCGTCGTGGCGGTCCGAGCGGAATATGGCGGGCGTCTGTCCCAGCACCTCGGCCTCGCCGTAGCCGCTGATGGCGGTGAACGCGTGGTTGATCTTGACGATGTTGCGCCCGGATTCGGCGATGTAGAAGGCCTCGCCGCTCTGCTCGAACACCTTGGCCGCCAGCAGCAACTGGGCCGAGGCCTCGCGGCGCGCGCTCACGTCGGCCATCACGCCGACGAACTGGGTGGTCACGCCCCGGTCGTCGAAGACCGGCGTCACCGAGAGCTCGTTCCAGAACGGCGTGCCGTCCTTGCGGTAGTTGAGCAGTTCGCCATGGAAGGGCCGGGACGCGCCGATCGCGTCGCGCAGCGCGTGCAGTACGGCCGGATCGGTCTGCGGTCCCTGCAGGAAGGCCGCCGAGCGCCCGGCCATCTCCGCTTCGGTGTAGCCCGAGATCACCGTGCAGCCCGCGTTCACGTAGGTCGTGAGTCCGCGTGCGTCGGCGATCAGCACCCCCTGCGTGATCGCGCCCAGCGCGCTGTCGTGCAGCCGCAGCGTGGCCAGGCTCACGCGCAGGCTGTTTTCCGTCCGCTGCTGTTCCTCCACCATCGCCAGCAGCGTGCGGCGCGCCTGGATAGCGGCCTCGCCGATGCGCTGTCCGGTCAGGTCGGTGGCCACCATGCACAAGGCCTCGGGCATGCCGTCGATCACGAGGCGGTTGACCGTCAGCAGGATGGGCACGCGCTGGCCGCCGTCGGTGAGCAGGTCCAGTTCCGCCGAGGACTTGCCGCGGCGCGCGTCGGTCAGCAGCGCCGGCAGCACCGCGAGCGCTTCGGCGGCGACGCAGCTGCCGATCAGCGAACCGATCACCCGGCTCAGCGGGCGCTGCAGCATCTGGGCAAAGCGCCGGTTGGCGTAGGTCACGACGCCGTCCGGCGTGAGCGTCAGCGCCCCCTCACCCATCTCCTCGATCAGCAGGCGGTAGGACCGGTCGGCCCCATCGCTCGTGAAGAGCCGCCGGCTGCCCGAGCCGGGAATGAAAAGTGCGTCGACCTCGTCGTTGCGGATGGCGCGCAGCGCCTCTTCGGCCTGCGCCAGCGCGAGGCGCAGTGCCAGGTTCTCGCGCAGCAAGGCGTCGTTGCGGGCCTCCAGGCCCCGGGTCGCCGCCTCGAGCGTGCCGGGCCCATCGACGTCATCCATCGTCGCACACCCCTCAGGTCCTGGGCAGCAGGTCGAGTCCGACCAGCACCCGGTCGACATCCGACATGTCGCCGATCACCATGCGCAGCGGCATCGGAAGGCGCTTGATGAGCGCCGGCACGGCGACGATCTGCTCGCCCTCGGCCAGTTGCGGCTGCTGGTAGAGGTCGATCACCTCCAGCCGGTAGCTCCCATCCAGGGTTTCGGCGCAGATGCGCTGCATGTTGGCTACCGCGCGCAGCGAGCGCGGCGTCTGGCCGGCCACGTAGAGGCGCAGCACGAATTCGCCCTCGCTGGCCACGGGAAGCGCCGGTTTGCTCATCGGGCCTCCGACATGCGGCTTTGGGCCATCGCGCGCCGGTCCTGCAGCAGCAGCGCCTCGCTGGTGCGTGACTGCGCGATCAGCGTCCGGGTCTCCTTCTCCATCGCGGCGAACTCCTCGCGCATGGTGCAGATCTGCGCCTCCATCATGCCGCGGCGGCGCCCCAGTTCGTCCTGCTGGCGGCGGATCTCCTGCTCGCGCAGCACCTGGGTGGCCAGTTCCTGCGCCTCCTGCGCCAGTCGCGCCGAACCGGTCAGCACGCCGCCCGGGCCGCTGTAGGCGTCGCGCAGCGCGATGCCGTGGCTGGTGATCGCGAATTCACGGATCTGGTTCGAATGCGGCATGCCGCGCGACTTGAGGATGTACAGGCCGCGGTTGCGCTCGCCGCCGTTTTCGATGTCGCGCACCAGCAGCCAGGTGTCGATCAGGGACGAGACGGCGATGTCGGTGCGTTCGAGCCCGTCGCCGCCGGCGGTCAGGCTGGTGAAGAAGCCGGTGGTCTGGCGATCCTTCAGCGTATCGACCAGCCGCAACAGCATCAGCTTGACGTCGTCCTCGTTGCCGACGGTGACGAAGCTGTTCAGCGGATCCACCACCACCACCTGCGGGTCGAACGCGGCGATCTGCTTGAGCATCGTGGCGAGGTGCATTTCCAGCCCCGCCTGCGTCGGCCGCGCGGCGCGGAACTGCAGCAGGCCCAGTTCGACCCAGCGCGCCAGATCGATGCCGATCGAGGCCATGTTGCGGATGATCTGGCCCGACGATTCCTCGAACGGGAAGTACAACACGCGCTCGCCGCGCGCACACGCCGCGGCGGCGACGTGCGCCGCCAGGCTGCTCTTGCCGGTGCCCGCCGTGCCCGACACCAGCACGCTGCTGCCGCGGTAGAAGCCCCGGCCGTCGAGCATCGTGTCCAGCCCGGGCACGCCCGACGGGATGCGCGCGTCGCTGACGCGGTGCTGCAGGCCCAGCGACGTGACGGGCAGCACCGAGATTCCCGACTCGCCGATCAGGAACGGGTACTCGTTCGTGCAGTGCGTCGAGCCGCGATACTTGACCACGCGCAGCCGCCGCGACGAGACCATGCCGGTGACACGGTGGTCGAGCACGATCACGCAGTCCGAGACGTACTCCTCCAGCCCATGGCGCGTCAGCATGCCCGGGTCGCTGCCGCGCTCGCCGGTGATGACGGTCGTCACGCCCTTGTCCTTGAGCCAGCGGAACAGCCGGCGCAGCTCGGACCGGACGATCCCCGGGTTGGGCAGCGCCCCGAACAGCGTTTCGATCGTATCCAGCACCACGCGCTTGGCGCCGGAGCGGTCGATCAGGTAGGACAGGCGGATGAACAGGCCTTCGAGGTCGTAATCGCCGCTGTGTTCCATCTCGCTGTGGTCCAGGCGCACGAAATCGACCGCCAGCAGTCCGCGCGCCGACAGGTCGTCGAGGTCGATGCCCAGCGACGCGACGTTCTGCGCCAGGTCGGCCGCCGTTTCCTCGAAGGCCATGAAGACGCCGGGCTCGCCGGCGTGCAGTGCGCCGTGCACCAGGAACTGCATGCCGAGCAGGGTCTTGCCGCAGCCGGCGCCGCCGCATACCAGGGTAGGCCGGCCTTGCGGCACGCCGCCCCCGGTGAGTTCGTCCAGGCCCTGGATGCCGGTGCTGGACTTGGCGAGCGGATGCAAGGGATTCATGGCGGCCTTGGCGTGCGATGGGAACCGGCCGGCAAATGGCCGGCGCGGGAATGCTGGCCTCGGATCTGCCCGGGCGCTGCGCTTGCGGGAAGTTCCACCCGGCTGGATGCATCCAGGTGCGGCGACGGACGGCCTCATGGTGGCGGTGGCGCAGGCGCCGTCCGTCCGACAGCATGCATTGGATACGGGCCGGCGCGGCTTCGATGCCCGGAGTAGAGGGGCGATCGCTGCAGTACGGATGTCGACGCGACTGCGGCTGTGCGCAGATAGTGCTCAAGGCGTCGGCTGGCACGCCGATGGAGTCCATGCGCCCCAACAGGCAGGCCCTACGTGATCCCCTCAAACCCGGACATCCGCTCCCCGCACGCCGTGGGATGGGCGCGAGCGCTGCTCGTCTGCCTGATCACCGGCCTCGGCCTCGCGGTCATGGCGGGCTGGACTTTCCATGTCCCGGCCTTGTTGAAAGTCCCGACGGATTCGCTGCCCGTGGTATTTGACTCCGGGCTGTGCTTTTTCCTGTGCGGAATCTCGCTGTCGATGGCGGCCATGCGTGCCCAGCCTCTGGCCGTGCGCATTCCTGCCGCCGGCGTGATGCTGCTGTCCGTCGCCACCCTGGGCGAAATCGCGACGGGCACCAGCCTGGGCGTGGATTTCCCCGGGCTGCATGCCTGGTACGACTACGGCAACCTTCGGCCCGGCCGGATGGCACCCAATACGGCAGCGGGCTTCCTGCTGACCTCGTTCGCCTTGCTGGTCTCGACCCATGTCGCCGACAGGCGGCGCGCGATCCTGCTGCTGGCCGCCACCTTCGCGATCTTCGCGATCGGCATCACGGGGCTCATCGGCTACGTGATCGAGCCCGATCTGCTCTTCGATTGGGCGCGCTCCGCGCGCATGGTGATTCCTACCGCCGTGGGAATGCTGATGATTGCCACGGCCATCTGGTTGTCCTGGCGGCGCGACGCCTGGTTTGTCGCCGACAAGTACATCCGGGCCGACCAGTTGATACGCCTGTTCGCCTGCTCGACCCTGCTCGTCGTGGCGCTTGCCGCGGGCCTGACGGGCTTCGCCCTGGAGCAGTCGGTCCTGCACGGCATGCTCGAGGGCAGGCTCGAGACCGCCTTGCGCAGCCGCGCGGCGCTGCTCGACAGCACCGTGCGCGAGATGGAAGCGCGGGCGCAGGTCGCGGCCAAGCTTGCCGGCCTGTACACGGACCGCGGCGACGAGCGGGCCGGCGTCGCGGCGATGCAACTGCGCGCGTTTCGCGCGGCGGCGGCGCTTGCAACGGGCGAGGGCATCCGGGGCGTCGCCCTGCTGGATGCGGACCACCGGATGATCGCGTCCGCCGGCACGTTCCGGCTGGTGCCGGAGGTCGTCGCGCCGCTGCGCGCTGCCCGCTCCTCGCTGCTGATCTGGGACCGGGAACTCGTCGTGCGCACGCTGCTGCCGGTGGCCGGGCGGACGATCATCGTCGATCAGGATGCACGAAAACTGAACGAAGAGCTTTTCAATCCCGATGGCCTCGGCGCGTCCGCAGTGGTCGCGGCGTGCGTCTCGGTGCCGGCTGGCATCGAGTGCTTTCCCGGTCGTCAATACCAGGCCCCGATGACGATGGTGCCGCGTGCGAAGGGCGCCGCTCCGCTGCCCATGGACTTGGCGCTGGCAGGCAAGACGGGAAGCATCCAGACGCTCGATTATCACAATGCTGCGGTCATCGCCGCCTATGGCACGCTGGGCTCCGGTTTCGGCCTCGTGGTCAAGGAGAAGACCGTCGAGCTCTACGCGCCGATCCGGGAATCGCTCGCGCGCGGCGCATGCATCGTCGGGCTCGTGTGCGCCGTCGGTACGGCATTTCTCTACCTGCTGCTCGTTCCGCTGGTCAGGCGGATGCGATCGTCGGAAGAAAGCGCGCGCGAGCAGGAATTGGAAATGCGCACCATCGTCAATGCGGTCGGCGATGGCATATTCACCGCCGACGCGTCGTGCATCGTCCGCTCGGCAAATGCGGCCGCGGCTGCGCTGTTCGGCTACCGTATCCCGGACCTCGTGGGGCGGGACCTGAGGGCGCTGATGCCGGATTCCCACCGGCAGGGGCAGGCCGTGGACGCCGGCAAGTCCGAGAGGGGCCCGCCCGCGAGGCTCGTCTGCGTCGGAACCTCGGAGCTCGTCGGCGTCAAGTCCGATGGCAGCCGGTTCCCGCTGGAATTGAACATCAGCATGGTGGACTTCGTGCACGGGACCCTGTTCGTCTGGGTGATGCGCGATATCTCCGAACGCAAGCGCGTGGAAAAGCACCTTGCGGACCTGGCGCAGTACGACGTCCTGACCGGGCTGCCGAACCGGCGCCTGTTCGACGACCGCCTGGTGACGGCGATCCAGCGCGCGCACCGGACGGGCAAGCCCATGTCGCTGCTCTTCCTGGACCTGGACGGATTCAAGCAGGTGAACGACAGCTTCGGCCATGAGATCGGCGACCGGCTGCTGATAGCCTTTTCCGAGCGCACCAGAACCTGCCTGCGGCGCACCGACACGATGGGTCGCCTGGCCGGCGATGAGTTCTTCGTCATCCTCGAGGACCTGCACGACCCGGATTGCAATCCGGCGGACATCGCGGCCAAGATCGTCGACGCCACGGCAGAGCCGTTCAACTGTTCCGGCAATCTCGTGAAGATCGGCGTCAGCATCGGCGTCGTGGTCTACGACGGCCAGGGAACCGCACCGCCCGGCAACGAACTGCTGATACGCGCCGACCGGCAGATGTATCTCGCGAAGCGATCCGGGAAGAACCGCTACGTCATCGAGGTGCCGGCGCAGCCGGCTGACGAGATGCGTACTGCGCGAGGGTAATGCGCCCAGGACGCGCCTGGGGTGTCGACCCGATTGCGAGCGCGTTTGCTCCGGGCGTGTGATTTGAATATAGTCATATGACGATAGGCAAATCATGGACGGCAAGTCCGTATCGAAATCTCAATTCCAGGCGAAGGCCCTGGAATACTTTCGCCGTATTGAAACGTCGGGGCAAAGCGTTATCGTCACCGATCACGGCAGGCCGACGCTGGAGGTTCGGCGGTACCGGGGCGTCGAGCGCAACCCTCTGGACGTGTTGCGCGCCTCGGTGGTTCGCTACGACAACGCGGCAGACCCAGTGGCAGAGCAAGAATGGGAAGCGGCCCAGTGATCGTCTTGGACACCCATGCGCTCGTTTGGTGGGTTGCCGGCGATACGTCCCTCGGCAAAAAGGCAAAGAACGCGATTGCGCGCGAACTGGCGGGGGCGAGATCGTCGTTTCCGCTATTTCCGCGTGGGAGATCGCCATGCTGGACTTGAACCAGCGACCAACGGATTAAAAGAACACGGGGAATCTATTTTCTTTTGCCGATCAGTGGGTTGCCAGCGTACTCCTTGAGTGTGCAAAAAATTGTGCAACTTGGCGCCTATTTGGCTGCGGACCCAAGGGCTGGCCGTGACGCTTTCAAGCCTTCGCATGGACGAGCCGAAGCATCAGCGTCAAGGCGTGCACTGGCGAAGCCTCGAAGCCGTAATGCTCGTAGAACCGCCTTGCACTGTCATGGAGCGCATGAACCAGGAGTGCCCGAACGCCGGCATCCCGTGACACGGCGATCGTCCGGTTTACGGCATCCTGCAGCAATGCGCCGCCCAATTGCCTGCCCTGGGTTTGGCGGTCGACTGCCAGGCGGGCCAACACCATGACAGGAATCGGATCCGGCATATTGCGACGCACCGATCCTGTGGCAATCTGGTGCGACACGGCGCCAGCCGCCAACGCGTAATAGCCGCGCACTTGGGCCTGGCTATCGAACACGACAAAAGTGCGGCTGGCCCCGCTCAGCTGATTCGCCAGGGCTCGCCGCTTGAGCCAGTCGTCCAGCGCCACTTCGCCGCATGCGAATTCTTCGGTGTGGTGCGCAGCCGAAAGCGGCTCCGGCGGACCGAGCTGCAAAATCACTTCTTGGCTGCCCGTGCCTTCCACGGCGGCGTCACAGCCATGAGGCGCGCGAGCCCCGGATTGTGGGCCGCTGGCGCATCAAGGAGCTGGGCGAATTTCCGGAACCGCCCCTCATCCAGCGCAAAGAACACCTGGTCGAGCACGACCGCCTGGGCTCTGTCGCAGGCCGCCTCGAGCATGAAATCCGACCGGTTCTTGCCCAGCAGTTGCGCGGCATGGTCGATCAGGTCACGCTGCTCGGCAAGGGCACGCAGGTTGATGGCGGCATCACGCATGGGAACCTCCTGGAAGTCTGCACATACAACAGATACACATTCTAAATAAACGTGTAGCCATTGTCAATACGCTTGGGCCCTGCATCAATCCCCGTCAGATGGGTTCGGCCCGTCAGGCATTGAAATTAGGACTCGCCCGCCCGCACCGATGCTGCCAGAGTCGTCTCGGAGACATTTACGCCGCATTTTCGGATGAGAGGATCAAAGCTGCGCTCGACACGAGCAGGGACGCCGGGCCGCCTTCGCATTTCACGGAAGCGGAGTGCAACCTATTCCGCATCGGTGCCGCGTTCTTGAAAGGCCTAGATAGCTTCTATTCGGAGCCGGAGTAGGCCACTGGGGTGTGCGGTGCAGGTCGCCTATTGAAAACGGGTTGCACCACGCATATCAGCCGGATCAGGCGCGCTACTGTACGGAGTGGACTTGAAGCGCATCATCGATCCGAAATTGCAAATGAAAATTGATGCAATTGAATGTACCAATGAGCGGCCCACCGAGGTTTTCGCCTTTCGTCCCAATCGTTGCCCACGTACTCGAAGGCTGTAACTCGGGCGCCAGCGACGAGAATTCCAATTCGTATGGCCCGGGTAGGAGGTGATCGTTGGCATCAAGCGTCGCCATCGGGCCGGTGTTGAACTGACCGTTCTCGACAGTCGCATTCGCTTGCGCCGTATAGCGAGTGCCGGCGTATAGATTTCCTCCGACGTGATAAACGTGAATCAAGAGGACATACTGGTTGGGAAGATTCGTGTTCCCGGTAACCACGAATTTCCTATCGGGAGTCATCGCAAGGTAAGGTGACACTTTCGCAACGAGCCTCTGCCCGCTCGGGTTGGGCGTTGCAATTGGCGCCTGCGCAATCGTCGGCGCAAGAGGATCGGTCCGCGACGCCATTTCACGCAACTGCTGCCGCTCCTCTTTCGATGGGAGCGACCAGTACATGAAGGCGAAAAAAAGTAGAACTAAGCCCAGCGAGATTAGGAATAGCGACTCCAGAATTCCCCGCCTCCGCCTAGCGCCGCATTGGGGACAGGTCCTTGCATCGCTGCTGATCGACGCGCGGCACTCGTAGCATTCAATCAATGCCATGGTTCCCTACTTTGGGCATTCAAATCGAGGTGGCGTCGGGACAGCGCCAAGGTGCGCGCCTTCCATTCCTTGCAGCAAGGCGACCGCCGGTTGGTTGATTGCAATTTTGCCGCAGGGCATTCGCGCTGGAGCATTGAGCGACGATCGCTTGCCAAATTTGCTGTGAATCGAGGCGGGAGGCGAAGAAGCTCCGACCGGCTTGGAAGCGTCCATTCGGGTTGGTCAATGGCAATACCGCAACGCCTAGACGCCTACCGCGTGGGCCGATCCGGGCGGCGCTTGCCAGCGCGTGAAGGCCTCAGGGTGCGGCCGATCGCCGTTAGGTCGCGGACTATGACCCGCCCAACGAGATGAACTCGGCAATCTACGACCGATCGCTGGGCATCATCGAGCAATGCGCGTGGACGAAGGAAGGGGTACCCAGTCGCTTTCTTCGCGCAAATTCGTTCGGACGCTTACATGAGCCGTTACATGGATCACGACTGCCACGCATTCCGGCAATCAGAATCGACTTAAATAATTGATTTTATTGGTGGGCCGTGCTGGACTTGAACCAGCGACCAACGGATTAAAAGTCCGCTGCTCTACCGACTGAGCTAACGACCCCGAGGATATGCGTGTCGGCTAATCGGACGCCGGCAAGGGAAAAGCCTTTGATTATCTCGTCTTGCGTCTGCGGGCGTCAAACCAATCGCGGCCCTCTCCCCCGGCCCCTCTCCCGCAAAGCGGGCGAGGGGAGCGGATCACCGCAGGCCCCTCACCCGCAAGCGGGCCAGGGGAGCGGCTCGTTTGAATCCCGCCCGGTACCGGTGCTACTTCCCGCCCTTGGGCATCCCCGCCAGCCGGTCGTGGGCTAGCTTGGCTGCTTCGGCGTCGGGATAGTCGTTCACGATGCGGGTCAGGGTCGCGCGGGCGCTCTTGCGGTCGTTGAGTTCGACCTGGCTGGCGGCGATGTTGAGCAAGGCTTCCGGTACGCGGGGCGAGTCCGGAAAGCGCTCGATCAGGGTCTGCTGCGCGCTGATGGCGGACGGGAAATCCTTGATTGCGTAGTAGGAGCTGCCCAGCCAGAACTGCGCGGCGGGCGTGTAGACGGACTGCGGATAGCGCGCTACGAACGCGCTGAGCGCGTGGACCGCACTGCGGTAGTCGTTGGCGCGGAACTGCGACATCGCCGCGTCGTAGGCCATCTGCTCCTCGCGGTCGACCGCGGCGCTGCGTCCGTCGACGGTGATGACCGCCGGTTCGAGCTTGCGCATGCGCTGGTCCAGGTCGGCGTAGAGCTCGCGTTCGCGCTTTTGCGTGTTGGCCACGTCGTTGGCAAGCTGCTCGGTGGCGCCGCGCAGCTTGGCCACGTCGAGGTTCATCGCGTCGCTCTTGTCGGCCGCCTCGCTCATGCCGTGCTGCAGGGCGTCGATGCGGTTGGCGATCTCGTCCAGCCGCTTGGTGATCGCATCCATGCGCTCGTTCTGCTTGCGCTCCGATTCGGCCAGGTTGTCGCGCAGCTCGAGGATGGCCTTGCGCGCCTCGTCGTCGCCGAAGAGCGCGGCGCGCGCCGGCGTCACGGGCGCCAGCGCCAGGACCAGCGTCGACATCGCCGTGGCCAGCGCCAGGCCCAGCGATGCCAGGCGGCGCCAGGGTGCCGGCGGCGCGCATCGTGCGGATCGGGTCGGGGTGGCGGACGAATTATGTGCGGGCATGGGCGGGGTAGGCATGTGCGGTGGACTCCTGGGCACGTCGGCGCATGGGCCGGCATGCCGTTGCCGCACCCGGGTTCGCCCGGCCTGTGCCCTCGGCGGGGAGGGCGGCGTGCGCGCGCCCCGGCGCGGGGGGATTCCCGCGCCGGGGCGCCGCAGGTCTTGCTGGACGGCGCGCTTACTTGTAGATGATGTCGGCGCGGCGGTTCTCGGCCCAAGCGGCTTCATCATGCCCCGGATTGCGCGGCTTTTCCTTGCCCAGGCTGCTCGTCTCGATGCGCGAGGCGCTCACGCCCAGCACCACCAGGCGCTGCTTGACGGAATCGGCGCGGCGCTGGCCCAGTGCCAGGTTGTATTCGCGTCCGCCGCGCTCGTCGCAGTTGCCCTCGATGCGCACGCTGCGGCCGGTGTGGTCGACCAGGTAGCGGCCATGCGCTTCGACGACCGGCACGTCGCTCTCGTTGATCGAGGAGCGGTCGAACGCGAAATACACGCTGCGCTTGGACAGCAGGCTGCCCGGCACGTTGAGCGGGTCCATCGGCGTGGACATCGTGTCCATGCTCTTGACCGGCGCGGGGGCCGGCGGCGGGGGCGTCGGCGTCGGCGCCGGGGCAGGCTGCGCGTCCGTCACCGGTGCGGGCTTCTGGTCCGTGCTGGTGCTGCTGCAGCCGACAGCGAACACGGCAATGGCTGCCGCAAACATTGAGACGCGAAGGGTATTCATGGCACAGACTCCTTTACTTTTTTCATTTGGAAAAAGGACCCCAGGTGGGCTCGCGGACATCGCCGTTGGGTCCGGACAGCCGCGCGCGAGCGCGGCCATCGGTGGAAGCCAGGGCGAGGATCCCGTGGCCGCCGATTTCGGTGGCATACAGGATCATGCGGCCATTGGGGGCAAAACTCGGTGACTCGTCCTTTACAGTGTCCGTGATTGTAAGTTCCTGGGCGCTGGCAAGGTCAAGTACCTCGATCTGGAAAAGGTCCGAGCGGCGCGAGACGTAGGCGATCGACTTGCCGTCGGGGCTCACGCGCGGGCTGATGTTGTAGTCGCCCACGAAGGTAACGCGCTGGGCATCGCCGCCGTTGGCCGGCATGCGGTAGATCTGCGGGCCGCCGCTGCGGTCCGAGGTGAAATAGATCGAGTTGCCGTCGGGCGAGTAGACGGGTTCGGTGTCGATGGACGGGTCGTTGGTCAGGCGGCGCAGGTTGCCGCCCTCCAGGTTCATCGAGTAGATCTCCGAATTGCCGTCGCGGGTCAGGACCACGGCCAGCGTCTTGCCGTCGGGGGAGAACGCCGGACCGCTGTTGCTGCCGGGAAAATTGGCCACCAGGTGGCGCTGCCCGCTGGCCAGGTTGTGCACCCAGACCGCCGCCTTGTGGTTCTCGAAGGACACGTAGGCCAGCGAATTGCCGTCTGCCGACCAGGTCGGCGAGATGATGAACTCGCGCGACTTGAGCGCCGTCTGCGGGTTGGCGCCGTCGGCGTCGGCGATCTGCAGCTCGTAATGGTTGGGCGAATACTGCACGACATAGGCGATGCGGGTCGAGAAGACGCCCTTGACGCCGGTGACCGCCTCATAGATGCGGTCGGCGATGCGATGGGCGATGCGGCGCAGGTCGGTGCCCGAGCTGACGAAGGCCAGTCCGTCGACCTGGTTGCCCTTGACGCTGTCGTACAGGCGGTAGCGGATCTCGATGCGGCCGTCGGCCAGGCGCACCGCCGAGCCGATGGCCAGGTTGTCGGCCCCGCGCGACTTCCAGTCACCCAGGTTGACGCGGGTGGCCTCGTCGATCGGATCGGGGCCCGCGGCGACGATGCGGAACAGGCCCGAACGGCCGAGGTCGGCGCGCACCACCGCGGCCACGTCCTCGGACAGCGGCTGGTCGGTCTGGAAATTGGCCACCGCGATCGGAAACTGCTGCGAGCCCACGCCGGTGACCTCGATGGTCATCTGTGCCCGCGCCGGGAGGGCCAGCAACAGCAGCAGCGACAGCAGCGCTGGGAGGGCAAAGCGCGGGGCGGCAAGCCGGGTGTAAAGCGCTGCCGCGCGCCCAAGCGCATGCCAACCCGCGCGCGGCGCGCGCGCAGTCACCGCGGCGCGCCAAAACCACAAGGACGCGCGCGTAGCGCAGAACCGGGGACTCGTGGGCGGGAAGCGGTTATTGCGGAACAGGTCGCGCAATGCCGGAAAAAAGACCATAACCCCGCATTATAGGCACGGCCGGCAATCGGCTCTGTGCGCTTCATCGCACATCCTGGGGATGCAACTCCAGGGTGAACGATGGAGGCACCGTCCCGTCTTCCTTGCGCGGGAAGGGGTCGGTGCGGATGATGGCCCGGCGCGCTGCCTCGTCGAAGGCGGGCAGACCGCTGGACCTGACCAGCACGGGCTCGGTGGCCTGCTCTCCGGTGGGCAGCAGTTCGACCTTGAACGCGGCGTAGACGTCGGGAGAGATGCCATCGGGCACCGCGTAGGACAGGTGCGAGCGCACGGCGCCCTGGACGCGTGCTTCCCACTCCTTGCTCACCGGCCCCGTGCTGCGCGCGGGCGGGGCGTGGTCGAGACTGGGCGTGCCGGCCTGCGAGGCCAGCCGGCGCATTTCTTCCTCGTGCTGCTTTTCCGCCTGCGCCTGCTGGCGCCGCAATTCCTGCGCCGTGGGCTTGGGCGGGGTGGGTTTGGCCTGTTTGGTCGGCTGGACCTCGCGCGGGGGAGCTGCCTCGGTCTTGCGCGGGGCCTCCTGCTTGAGCACGATGTCCGGCTTGGGCGGACTCGGGGCCTCGCTGGGCGGTGGCGGGGGCGGCGGCGGGGCCGGCTGCGGCGCCGGCGGCGCTTCGGCGACCGGGGGCGGCGGCGCCGGTTCGACCTCGGCGCCCAGGTCGACGAGCTCGGCCACCGCGGGGGGCGAGGCGCTCGTGTGCCACTGCACGGCAAACCACATCCAGCCGACCAGGGCAGCGTGCATGGCCAGCGCCGCCAGGAACGAGGGGATCGAATCGCTCTGATCGGCGGGCCTGCCGCGCGGCCGGTGGACCGGAGGCGGGCCGATCGGGGGCATGCCCCCGGGTGGCATACCTCCGGGTGGCATACCCCCGGGTGGCCTGCCTCCGGGCGGCGCGCCCCCGGGGGGCGGTGCGACCGGCATCCCCGCCGGCGCGGCGATGGCGCTCATGGTGCCGGCTTGACCGCCAGTCCGACGTGGCGCACGTTCATCTTGTAGAGCGCATCCATGATCTTCGTGATGGCCTCGTAGTGCACGTTCTTGTCGCCCGAGATCACCACCGGCGTATCCGGGTGCTGGGCCAGCCGTCCGGCCAGCACGGTGGCCAGGTCCTCCATGCGGATCTCGCTGGGCTGCGCGCCGCTGGCGCTGCCCGGGGCCCGGTCGCGCATCAGCAGGCGTCCGTCGGCCTTGACGACGATCTCGATCGGCGCCTCGGGCGCGCGCGAGGACCTGCCCATGCTGGGCAGTTCCACCAGGCTGGGGTTCACGTAGGGCGCGGCCACCATCAGGATGACGACCAGGACCAGCATCACGTCGATGTAGGGCACGACGTTGATATCCGCCATCAGGCGGCGGCGGGACGTGCGGCGGGCGATGATGGCCATGAGCGGGCCGCTCAGCGCTGGCGCTGCAACACGTTCGAGAACTCCTCGATGAAGGTCTCGAAGCGGTTGGCGATGCGGTCGATGTCGTAGGAGAAACGGTTGTAGGCGACGACCGCGGGGATGGCCGCGAAAAGGCCGATGGCGGTGGCGATCAGCGCCTCGGCGATGCCCGGTGCCACCGTGGCCAGGCTGGCGTTCTGCAGCGTCGAGAGGTTGGTGAACGCATGCATGATCCCCCAGACCGTGCCGAACAGGCCGATATACGGGCTCACCGATCCGGCCGAGGCCAGGAACGCCAGGCGCGACTCCAGGCTGTCCATCTCGCGCTGGTAGCCGGCGCGCATCGCCCGCTGCGCGCCTTCGATCAGCGCCTGGCGGTCGACCTCGCCGCCACGGCTGCCGCGCAGCTTGAGGAATTCGCTCATGCCGGCCTCGAAGATGCGCTCCAGCGCCACCGACTTGCGGTTCGGGTTGGAGGCCGCCTGGAACAGGTTGTGCAGGTCGCCGCCGGACCAGAACTTGCTCTCGAACGCGGCGGTCTCGCGGCGTGCGCGGCGGATCGCCGAGCCCTTGCTGAAGATCGCCGTCCACGAGGCGAGCGATATGAGCATCAGCAAGGCCATGACCAGCTGGACCACCAGCGTGGCCTGGGTGACCAGGGTGAGGATGGAAAGATCGGCAGAGACGTTCATGCGTTTGGCGGGGTTCCGGTTAGGGGAAAAGCGAGGCCCAGCGCTGCCGGCAGGCGCGTGGGTTTGAACGATTGCGCGTCGACGCAGGCGACCTTGAAGCGGCCCTCGCA
>Ga0116231_10007152_pt1 | contig 20708 bp, 17 predicted proteins | sample S1TSphgellanicum_2_FD_89695 | JGI IMG/M metagenome (GOLD analysis project Ga0116231, IMG submission 89695) | Host-associated microbial communities from peat moss isolated from Minnesota, USA - S1T2_Fd - Sphagnum magellanicum MG | ecosystem: Host-associated > Plants > Peat moss > Unclassified...
CAATTACAAGAACCAGACGCGCAAATTCGTAACAGTGTGGGAATAAAGCCTGCGTTCCTCACCAGCGGTGATGCGTTGCGCATCTTCGATGATGACGACGGTAGAGATATAGCTTCTCTTTCTGCAATCACAAAGAGAAATGTTTCCTCTTTTTTATTCCAGAAACAGAAAAACTCTCTATTCCGGGAAGCCGGCCTTCTCCGATCACGACTCGTTTTGCGAGTATAACAGTGGCCATGGCCTATCTGCACATTTTACATTCTGAGGGAGAAGTCACCGTGAATTGGCCTGTGACTTCCTTTTGCGTCTTGCGGCATGGACGGGCGTACGCCACTCAGATTTACATCTGACCATCTGAGAAAGAGATGATTTTTTCAGTTTTTTGTTGCATAAAGAAAATTCTGCTAAAGTTTCATCGGTCACAGCGCCAATATTGTGAATTTTTGCGACAACGCCACTTCGCATTGACGTTCGTTGTTCCGGTTCATAGCTTCCGGAACATTGCTCAAGTCAGCACGGCAAGTTTAAGGAGTTGTGCGACGTGTTGCCGATCATAATCGCGTAGAACGCGGCCGCTGGCTTGCGTGCTGCAACGCTCCTGCCCGTGTGCGCTGACGCCGTTGAGGCGAAACGCCGCGCGGACTGTCACAAATCTTTGGAGAGATAATCGATGATCGTTTGCCTATGGGCGGGTTTGGCTATTATTATGCTGATGTTGCTCACGACCATCACCACACAGGCGGCGAATGCCGTAACAGACCATGCGGAGCACGATGATGGCTCCGCAGATGAAGCGCTGGCGGCGCTCTTCGCGTCGCTTTTGTGGATATGATGCCCCCATAATTATGTGGCCTCAGGCAAGGTGGCAGGCAACGCTGTGGCCGTCGGCACCCTCGCGCAGCCTCGGCAGATCGGTGCGGCAGCGTGCCACCGCAACGGGGCAGCGCGGATGAAAGCGGCAGCCGGTTGGCTGCTCGGCCAGTGCGGGCGGGTCGCCCTGTAAGATCACCTTGGCGCGTTCCCGCGCCTGCCGGGGGGTGCGGGCCGGCACCGATGCCAGCAGGGCGCGCGTGTAGGGGTGTTGAGGGTGGCGCCAGAGCCGCGCCCGCGGCGCCAGTTCAACCACCCGGCCAAGATACATCACCGCCACCCGGTCGGCGATGTGCTTGACCACCGACAGGTCGTGGGAGATGAACAGGCTGCCAATACCCAGTTGCCCCTGTAGGTCTTGCAACAGATTGATGATTTGCGCCCGCACCGAGACATCGAGCGCCGACGTCGCCTCATCACAGATGATCATGTCTGGCCGCAGAATGAGCGCGCGGGCGATCGCGACGCGTTGGCGCTGGCCGCCGGAGAGTTCATGCGGGAAGCGCCCGGCGAATTCGGCGCCAAGCCCGACCCGGTCGAGTTCACGCAGCACGCTCTCGCGCCGCGCCGCCTTGTCGCCGCGGCGCTGCACGATCAATGGTTCCTCCAGGGCACGGCCGAGGGTCAGCCGCGGATTGAACGAGGCGTGCGGGTCTTGAAACACCATCTGTAGACGGGCGCGATAAGGCGTCAGGGATTGGCGGGACAAGCCGGTAAGGTCGACGCCGTCAAAACGGATCTCGCCCGCATCGAGCGGGATCAGCCGCATGATGGCGCGGGCGAGTGTCGATTTGCCGCACCCGCTTTCGCCCACCAGACCGAGCGTCTCTGAACGCAGCACCGTCAGATCAACGGATTCCAAAGCTGCCACCCTGGCGCCGCCGCGGGTGAAGTGTTTGGTGACATGGCGGAGTTCGAGCAACGGCGCGTTCAATGCGTTGCCATGTGCTCGGTGTTGGCAAACAGACAGGCAGCGGCGTGATCACCCGTGCCCATGATAGGCACCCCCGCCCGGCACGCGGCCACGGCGTGGCGGCATCGCGGGGCAAAGGCGCAGCCGGTCGGCAGATCGAGCAAAGACGGCACCGTTCCCGGAATTTCCATCAGGCGACGCAACACCGCGTCGTCATTGTTCTGACAGGCCAACAATCCCGCCGTGTAGGGGTGGCGCGGCGCCTCAAACACCGACATCGCCGGGCCGTGCTCCACGATACGCCCCGCATACATTACCGCAACCGTGTCAGCCAGTTCGGCGACCACGCCGAGGTCATGGGTGATCAGCAGAATGCCCAACCCCATGCTGGACTGGAGCCGTCGCAGCAGGTCGAGAATCTGCGCTTGGGTGGTGACATCGAGCGCCGTGGTTGGCTCATCGGCGATCAACAGCGCCGGTTCGCAAGCAATGGCGATGGCGATCATGGCGCGCTGGCGCATGCCGCCCGACAGGCGGTGCGGATAATCGCCAAAGCGTTGCTGGGGTGCGGGAATTTGCACACGGTCTAACAGGTCCAATGCCAGCGCGCGCGCCGTGCTTGCACTGACGTCGCGATGCAAGCGGATCGCCTCGACAATCTGCGCGCCGATGGTCTGCACCGGGTTGAGCGCGGCCGAGGGGTCTTGAAAAATCATCGCGACCCGCCGGCCGCGCACCGCACGCATCTGCGCGGCCGACAGCGTGAGCAGATCTGTACCTTCCAACAACACCTCGCCCGCGACAATGCGGCCGGGGGGTGCGACCAGACGCAGGATTGACGATGCCGTTACGCTCTTGCCGCTGCCACTCTCCCCCACGAGCGCCAGGGCTTGGCCAGCGGCGAGTGAAAGATTCACGCCGTTGACCGCACGGGCGATGCCGCGCCGTGTCTCAAACCAGGTGGTGAGGCCACGCACTTCGAGCAGGGCGGCGCTCATGCGTGGTCGCGCAGATGCGGGTTCATCGCGTCATTCAGGCCGTCGCCAAGAAAGTTGAAGCCGAGCACCGTCAGCAGAATGGCGAAACCCGGCAGACCGCAAATATACCAGGCATCGGCCAGTTGCTCCCGCCCGCTATTGATGATGGTGCCCCAACTCATCACGTTCGGATCGCCGAGCCCCAGAAACGCCAACGCCGCCTCCGCCTGAATCGCGTGCGCCACTGTCAGCGTCGCGACGGAAAGTATCGGGGGCAGCGCATTGGGTAAGATCTGTGAGAAAATCAGCCGTGTGTGTGACATACCCATCGCTTCGCCTGCCAGCACGAAGTCGCGGTGGCGAAGGCTTTGCACCTGCTGGCGCATCAGCCGCGCGGTGGGCGGCCAAGAGACGGTGGCAATGGCGATCACCACCATAGTGATCGACGGCTTGAACACCGCCACCAAAATCACCGCCAGCACCAAGCTGGGGATGGTCTGAAACAGCTCTACCAACCAGGTGACGCCCTGATCGACGGCGCCGCCAAAATAGCCGGAAATGACGCCGAGCCCAATGCCAACCACCACAGCGATGCCAGTGCTGACGAAACCGATCATCAGCGAAACACCGGCGCCGGACACCAGATCGGTGGCGAGATCGCGGCCCATGAAGTCAGTGCCCAGCGGGTTGCCCGCCTCCTCCCCAGGCCACAGCATGGGCGCTGCGCCCATCTCCCACGGGTCGCCGGGAAACCAGAAGCGGCCGAACACCGCAATCGCCAGGATGATCAGCAGCAACAGCAAGCCAACGAGTGCGACTTTGTTGGCGAAGAGCCGGCCGAGCACGCCTGGCTCCGTTGCGCGCGGTGGGGATGCGGTGGTCGCACTCATGCCAGGCGTTCCATGCGCGGATCGAGCAACACACACAGCGCATCGGTGCCCATATTGAGCAGCGTGACCAGAACTGAGCTGATGAACAACACGCCGAGCAGGAGATTGAAGTCCCTTGCCAAGATGGCGTCGAATGCCAATCGGCCGAGGCCAGGCCAGCTAAACACCGACTCCACCAAAACCGCCCCGCTCAGCAGTGAGGCCAGTTGAAACCCCGCCATGGTCGCCAGTGGCGCCAGCACGTTGCGCAACGCGTGGTTGATCGCCACGCGCCACTCGCCGGCCCCCTTGGCCCGCGCAGCGCGGATGAACTCGGCGCCATGCAATTGCAGTAAGGTGCCGCGCACCAGCCGAGCGTAGACAGCCAGATAGAATATCGCAAGTGTGCTGGCCGGCAGCACCAGATGGCGGGTCAAATCGAGCAGTAGCGCTGGGCCAGAGAGATTCGCGCCGATGGTGACCATGCCGCCCGATGGCAGCCAATGCAAATGCACCGAAAATACCACGATCGCCATAAGCCCAAACCAGAAACTCGGCACCGCATAGCTGATCAGAACCAGCACGGAAACGCCATGATCGAGCCACGAATGCGGCCGGCGCGCGGCGATCATGCCGAGCAATGTGCCAATGACAATGGCGAGCGCCATCGCCGTCAGCATCAACAGCAACGTCGCGGGTAGCCGATCTATGAACAGGTTTAGCACCGGTTGGTTCTGCCGGTAGGAAAAGCCGAAATGCAGTTGCAGCAGGTTCGTAAGATAGCGCAGAAACTGCTCATAGAGCGGCAGATCGAGCCCGAATTCATGGCGCAGCGCGGCCATGTATTCGGGGGTGGAGGCCCCAGATTCCCCCGCCAGCACATCAACGACATCGCCGGGGGCGAGATGCAGGATAATGAAATTCAGCGTTGCGATGCCGAGCAGCACCGGCAGCGTGCGCACCACCCGGCGCAGGACGACACGCGGTAAGGCGGCTCGTGTCACGATTGGGGCAAGAGATACGCGTCTTGCAAGCCTGCGAATAACCCGTCGCCCTGCGAGGTCACTTTGTGATAACGGGCGGTAGAAACGGTGGTCCAGGTCAGTTCAACGAGGTCGAGGATGGGCAGGTCGCGTTGGGCGATTTCCTGCCAGGTCTGGATCAACGCTTTGCGTTTGGCAGGGTCGGCTTCGGCGGCGGCTTCTTGCATCACTTGGTCGAGTTCGGGGTTGGAATAGCCGGAGCCGTTGGTCCAGGGGGCGCCCTTGATGATGTTCTTGGTCCAATAGAGGCGCTGCACGCCCAAGGTTGGGTCCGGCAGGGCGTGCAGGCTGGAGATCATCACGTCGTAGTCGTTTTCTGTGAAAACGCGGTTGAGAAACCCTGCGGTATCCAAGGTGCGCAGTTCCAGCGCGATGCCCACGCGCGACCAGGCTTGTTTGATGAATTCGGCGGCGCGGGTTTCTTCCAGGCTGCTGGCACTGCCGGAATCCAACGTCAACTTCAGCCGAATGCCGTCGGCGCCGCGCGTAAAACCGACCTCGTCAAGCAACGCCTCGGCTTTCTTGAGGTCGAACGGATAGGTTTCCAGGCTGGTCGAATGGTACTGGCTAACCGATGACGGCACCGGCCCCATCGCTGGTTTGGCGTAGCCTTGCCAGACCAAGCGGGCCAGCGCGTTGCGGTCAATCGCCGAAAGCAGCGCCTGACGCAGGCGCCGATCTTGCAGATAGGGCCGGCGTACGTTGAATTGTGCCAGGAAGATAGAAGCCAAAAAACGGCCATCATCTGTATTGATCTGGTATTTGCTCTTATCCGCAAAGCGCTTGAGGTTAGACACAGGGATGAGCGAGCCGAGTGCAACGTCGATTTCGTTGTTTTCCAACGCCGCGGTGCGGGCCGAGGGGTCTGGAATGAAACGGAAAATCACCCCGTCGAGATAGGGTTGATTTTCTTGCCAGTAACGCGCATTGCGTTCGAGTTGAATGTGGCTGCCGCGCACCCACTCCTTGAACACGAATGGCCCTGTACCGATTGGGGCGACATTGGCGGGGTTCTTGAGAATATCGGTACCCTCATAGATATGCCGCGGCAGAATTTGCGCGCCGTAGGTGTTGATGTAGTTGAATAAATACAAAGCCGGTGCAGAGAGATGCACCACCACAGTGTCGGCGTCTGGCGTGTCAACCGCCGTGACATTGGCAAACACCGCGCGGCCAAACGGGTGCAGCTTCTTCCAGACCTCAAGCAGCGAAAATTTGACATCCGCCGCGCTGAACGGCGCGCCATCATGCCAACTGACCCCGGAACGCAAATGGAACGTCACGGTTAACCCATCAGCTGCGACGTCCCAACTGCGTGCCAGCGCCGGGATCGGCTTGAGATTAAGGTCATACGCAACCAAGCCTTCTAGGATTTTACTGGAGACCATGCCGATATTCATCGTGGTGATGAACGCTGAGGTGAGCAATGTCGGCTCATCGACGGCGATGCGCACGGTGCCGCCTTTGGAAGGGGTCTCGGCGCCGGCTTGGGCTTCTGCCGGCAGGGCAAACTCGGCGCCGAGCAGCGCTGCGAGAGTCAGGTGCGAGACGCCTAGAAACAGGTCGCGGCGCTGGATGGTCATGTAAGGAGCAGCTCCTGAAACGGGGGCATCGCAGGGGAGGGGGATGACTATCGCGAAAACCACCGGCCAATCAATTTTGAAAATCTCCGCCTTCATAGATCAATCTTCTATGAAGAGGCTCTTGCGTAGAATAATCGTTTAGCGCCGCTTGGCGCCGGGCTCCGCCTCCGATTTTATATGCTTGAACCCGTTCAGTGGACTGAAGACTTTGTGGTGTTCGTGCCGGCTTTCACCAATGCGATATGGTGGTGGGCCGTCGTGAATTGCTCTCTTGCAGGACGGCATTGTTTGCGGTCTAAACACGAAAGTCACAGGCTTGCCCCATGAGCAGCAATCTCGAATTCCTCTGGTATATTCCGAATCAAGCCAAACCCGGCCACCGCGGCGATTCGACGGTTGAGAACCATAACAGTCTGGAGACACTGACCCGCCACGCCATTGCGCTCGAGACCTTTGGGTGGAAGGGGGCGCTTATCGGCACCGGCTGGGGTCGGCCCGACACTTTCACGTTGGCCGCGGCGCTCGCCGCGCGCACCACGCGTTTTGAACCGCTGATCGCCATTCGACCGGGATACTGGCAACCGGCGCATTTCGCTTCCGCCATCGCCACGCTCGACCATCTCTCCGGCGGGCGCACGCGGGTGAACATTGTCTCGGGCAAAGATGACTTCGCCGCTTACGGCGACCGGGAGGGTGATCAGGCCCGCCGTTACGGCCGCACCAAGGCGTTCATGCGGCTCATCCGCAGATTATGGACCGAAGAGAACGTCACTTATGCAGATGATTATTATCAAGTTACCAATTCCACCGTTGTGCCGCGTATCGGGGTCCGCGGAGCCCGCCAGCACCCGAAGCTGTATTTCGGTGGCGCGTCAGAAGCGGCCGAACATGTCTCCGCCACCGAAGCCGATGTTCAGCTCTTCTGGGGTGAGCCACTCGCCGGCGTAGAGGAGCGGATGACCCGTTTGAAGGCGCTCAGCCAGACATTGGACCGCGACCTGCCGCCGTTGGAATTCGGCCTGCGGGTGACCACCCTGATCCGCGACACCACCGAACAGGCCTGGGCCGATGCCGAGGCAAAAGTCGCAGACATGGCCAAAAGCAGCGGAACCAACTGGAATGATCACGGCCGCGTGGTCGCGGTGGGTCAACAGCGGCTGCTTGATCTCAGCGCCCAGGGTGACGTGCTGGATGACAATCTCTACACCGCGCCCGGCCGGTTCGGCGGGGGCGGCGCTGGCACGACTTGGCTGGTTGGCTCCGCTTCTGACGTGGCGCGGTCGTTGCTGAAGTATCGTGACCTCGGCGTGACCCATTTCGTGCTCTCTGATACGCCCTACCTGGTCGAGATTGAGCGACAGGGCAAGCATCTGCTGCCGCTGCTGCGGGGTTAGCCACTGCAACCCACAAAATACGAGAGATAAAGATGCCGAAGGAAATCCGGGTCAACGCGTTTGCCTTACAAAGCCCGGTGCACCACTCGCCGGGGTTGTGGCGGCATCCAGAGGATCGTTCCCTAGACTACACCAAACTCGCCTATTGGACAGACCTCGCCAAGATCCTTGAACGCGGCAAATTTGATGCTTTGTTCATTGCCGACAGCATGGCCGCCAATGATGTCTTTGGCGGCTCCTACCATGCCGCGCTGGCGGTGGGCGCACAAATCCCGAAGCTCGATCCCATCGTCAGCGTCTCCGCCATGGCGTTTGTCACGGAGCATCTCGGCTTCGGCATCACCAGCAATGCCCTGTACGAGCCGCCCTTTCCCTTCGCCCGGCGCATGAGCACGCTCGACCACCTGACCAAAGGCCGCATCGGCTGGAACATTGTCACCGGGCACACCGTCTCCGGCGCCAGAGCCGTCGGCCAAACCCTCACCCCGCATGACCAGCGCTACGATATGGCTGACGAATACCTCGACGCGGTATACGCCCTTTGGGAGGCGAGTTGGGAGGATGATGCCGTTCAGCGCAACTCTGCGCGCCACATCTTCGCCGATCCAAATAAGGTTCATAAAATCATCCACCGTGGCACGCATTTTCAATTTGAGGGTTTGCACCTGGCCGAGCCCTCTCCGCAGCGCACCCCGGTGTTGTTTCAAGCCGGGGCCTCAACGCGGGGGCGCGCTTTCGCAGCGCGCCACGCGGAATGCATCTTTGTCAGCGGCCCAACGCCGCAAGTCATTGCGCCGGTTGTTTCCGATACACGGCGCCGAGCCGCGGCACTCGGACGTGACCCGAAAGACCTGCTGTTCTTCTCGATGGCGACCGTGATCGTCGGCGCCACGGCGGCGGAAGCGGCGGCCAAGCTTCAGGATTATCGCCGCTACATAAATCCGCAGGCGGCGTTGATCCTCTTCTCTGGCTGGACCGGCATCGATTTTTCCAAATTCGACCTTGACGCGCCCATTCAGTTCGACGGGAGGAGCGACGGCCTTATCTCCGCACTCGAATCCTTTAGCATTGCTGACCCAAACCGGGTCTGGACGGTGCGTGAACTGGCGGAACACAACGCCATCGGTGGTCGCGGGCCAGTCTTTGTCGGTGACCCCGGGCAGGTGGCTGATCAAATCACTGCCTGGGTCAATGCCACAGATGTCGATGGCCTCAATCTCAGCTACGCCATCACCCCTGCCGGGTTCGAGGATTTCGGCAAATACGTGGTGCCAGAGTTGCAGCGCCGTGGCCGTTTCAAGCATGAATACGCCCCCGGAACGCTACGCCAGAAGCTTTACGGCGCAGAGCGGGGCCGTCTACAGGACAATCACCCAGCGGCAGCGCGTCGCTTTGCAAAGACGTGCAGCCAAGCTGACGATCTCTCGGAGCATCGTTGATGACCAATGAGATCCGCCTCAACGCCTTTGTGGGCATGAGCCCGGTGCATCTTTCGCCCGGCCTCTGGGCGCACCCACGCAACCGCGCGTTGAACTATAAAGACTTGACCTACTGGACCGACCTCGCCGTGCTTCTGGAGCGTGGTAAGTTCGATACGCTGTTCATTGCTGACAGCCTCGGTGTCTACGACGTCTATGGCGCCAATGCCCACGCCGCCATCCGCGCCGGCGCGCAGCTCCCCAAACATGATCCGCTCATGCTGGTATCAGCAATGGCACATGTAACCGAGCATCTCGGTTTCGCCATCAGCGCCAGCACATCCCACGAGATACCCGCCGTGCTTGCGCGGCGGTTCTCCTCGCTCGATCACCTCACTGCGGGGCGGATTGGTTGGAATGTGGTCACGGGATTTTCTGAGAGTGGAGCGAAGGCGGTGGGCCGTGACGGGGTAATCCCGCATGATGCCCGATATGACCGTGCGGAAGAATTCCTCGGAATTACCTACAAACTATGGGAGCAGTCTTGGCAGGCGGGCTCTCTCATACGAGACCCGGCAAGCGGCATCTTTGCAGACCCCACGAAGGTGCACCGCGTGCAACATGAAGGGCCGTTTTTTCAGCTCGAGACCATCCATCTCACGGAACCTTCGCCACAGCGCACGCCGTTTCTGCTGCAGGCGGGCGCCTCGCCCCGCGGGCGCCGCTTCGCCGCCGCGCATGCCGAAGCCGTCCTGGTCGGGGGGCCGACTCAGGCCGCCGTCGCGGCCCGGGTGCGTGACATCCGCGAACAGGCGGTTCGCCTTGGTCGGAAAGCCAACGATATCGCAATTTTCGCCCTGGCCACAGCGATTGTCGGGCGGAGCCGTGCGGAAGCGCAAGCAAAGCACGCCGATTATCTCGCTTATGTCGATCCGGAGGGCGCAGTTGCGCTTTTTTCCGGATGGACCGGCATTGATTTCTCCGGTTTCGAACTGGATGCGAAGCTCCCGCGCGATCTCAGGGATAACGCGGTGCAATCCATCCTACAGTCATTCACCAGCGCCGACCCCACCCGCGAATGGACCCTGCGTGAGGTGATCGAACATAATGCTATCGGCGGTGAGGGGCCTTTGCTCGTCGGCACTGCGGCGGAAGTGGCGGATGAATTGCAAAATTGGGTTGTGGAAACCGGGATTGACGGTTTCAATCTGAGCTACGCGGTAATTCCCGAGACCTTCACAGATTTTGTTGACTTGGTCATACCAGAATTGCAGCGGCGCGGCGCTTACAAGGCAGATTATCGCCCCGGAACGCTGCGCGCCAAATTTCAGGGAAGCGATGCACTTAAGCCGAGCCACCCTGGCGCCGCGACGAGGCCGGTCGCATTGACACGACATTGAGTTGGCAAAATACTTACATTGTCAGGCTCGTTTTATCGCGAGCCTTCATTGATGCGTTTTCGTGGCTGGCGCAATGCCGAATGGCACGCGTGCCCAGACGCGCTCATGAAGGAAGAAGACGACAATCTTGGTCAGAACTTCGCCGGCGCCGATCACCGCCGCTAACCCTCTGTCATGCGTCAAAGCAAACGCCAGAATGACCGTGCCGAAACTACCGAGGGCGCGCCATGAAAATGCTTTCGCAAGGCTCCGCCAAGACGATTCTCCGGTGAGTGGCGGCCAGCGCTCGCTCAATTGCGCTGCCGGCGCCGCCACAATGACGGGCGTGTCGACGAGGCCAATCGCAACGGTCTCGTTGGTCAGCCTGTCAATAAGAATGAAGCCGCCGGTGGCACGGCTTTGCGCGTAGGTGTCGAACGGTAGTTTTCGGTCGAGCCGCACAGTGACTTTACCGACCTCATTCATCGCCAGCGACGTCATCACCACGATGCCGCCGGTTTCGACATCGATCCCTTGGCGCGGTGCGTCGATCTGTGCCGAGACAGTGGCGGCGCCGGCTTTCAGCAGATAGGGGGTGCTGGGGTTGAGCGGCGTTTCCGACACCCAAAGCAACGAGGTTTCGAGCGTGTCGGTGACCACCGCGGGCGCCCGGGCATCGGAGAGCGTGTCGCCGCGTGAAACATCGACCTCCTCATCGAGCACAACGGTGATCGCCTCGCCCGCAAACGCCTCTGGTTGGTCGCCGTCGGCCGTGACAATCCGTGCGATGCTCGCGGTGTTTGTGCCCGGCTGGATGCGCACACGCATACCGGTGCGGAGAGTGCCGGCGGCGACGGTGCCGGCGTAGCCACGGAAATGCGGGTTCGGCCGACTGACCAATTGGATGGGCATACGCAAAGTCTGGTTGTCGGCTGGCCGGCTCACGTCGACCCGTTCGAGATGCGCAAGTAAGGTGGGGCCGGCGTACCAGGGCATCGCGTCGGTTGACGCCACGACATTTTCGCCGCGCTTGGCCGCAAGCGGGATGCAGATGATCGAGGCGAAACCAAGGCGCGCGGCAAAATCTCTGAAATCCTCAGAGATGTTGTTGAACGCTGCCTGGTTGTAGCCAGCCAGGTCCATCTTGTTGACCGCCAACACAATATGCCGCACGCCGAGCAGAGAGGCGATTAGGGTGTGGCGTCTGGTTTGGGTGAGCAAGCCTTTTTGGGCATCGACGAGCAATACCGCGAGATCAGCCGTGGAGGCGCCGGTCGCCATGTTGCGGGTATATTGCCGATGGCCGGGTGTGTCGGCGACAATGAAGCTGCGGCGCGGCGTGGCGAAATATCGGTAAGCCACATCGATGGTAATGCCCTGCTCGCGTTCGGCGGAAAGCCCGTCGAGCAAAAGGGCGTAATCAATGGCGCCCTCTTGGGTGCCCCAGCGGCGGGAGTCGACGGACAGTCGGTCGAGCTGGTCATCGGGAATGCTCCCTGTGTCATGCAGCAGCCGGCCGATTAACGTCGATTTCCCATCATCGACGGAGCCGCATGTGATAAAGCGCAACAGGGACATGCGCTGGGCTGGCTGCAAGGCGTGTTCGTCGGCAAGCGCGGTTACGATTGGGGCGTCGTGCATCAGAAATATCCCTCGACCTTCTTCTGCTCCATTGAGGCGGCGCTGTCGTGATCGATGGTACGGCCCGAGCGTTCCGACAGGCGGCTTTGTCTTAGCTCTGCGATAATGGCATCAATCGTCGTAGCGTCGCTCTCGATCGCCGCGGTTAGCGGGTAGCAGCCAAGGGTACGAAACCGCACCCGGCGTCGCTCGAGCAGTTCGTCGGGCGCCAGAGGCAGGCGCTCGTCATCGACCATGATCAGCGCGCCGTCGCGTTCAACCACGGGGCGCTCGGCGGCGAAATAAAGCCGTGGAATAGGGATGTTTTCGCGCCGGATATAGTTCCAAATATCGAGTTCGGTCCAGTTGGACAAAGGGAAGACGCGGATGCTTTCGCCCGGGCCTTTGCGGGTGTTATAAAAATTCCAGAATTCTGGGCGTTGGCGCTTGGGGTCCCAGCGGTGCTGCGGCGTGCGGAATGAGAAGATGCGTTCTTTGGCGCGTGAGCGCTCTTCGTCACGCCTGGCGCCACCAAACGCGGCGTCGAAACGGTGGAGATCAAGCGCCTGTTTCAGCGCTTGGGTTTTCATGACGTCTGTATGCAATCGTGAGCCGTGGGTGATGGGGCCGATGCCCTGGCGCAGGCCCTCCTGATTGGTATGCACCAGTAATTCGACGCCAAGTTCAGCGGCCCGCCGGTCGCGAAAGGCGATCATCTCGCGAAATTTCCAGGTGGTGTCGATGTGCAGCAGCGGGAAAGGCGGCTTGCCGGGGTAGAACGCCTTCAGCGCCAGATGCAGCAAGACCGCGGAGTCTTTGCCGATGGAATAGAGCAGCACCGGGCGGTCGCACTCGGCGGCGACTTCCCGAAAAATATGGATGCTTTCTGATTCGAGCCGGTGCAGGTGATCAGTGTGCCTCATGACCCGCCGCCTGCGCGCACCAGGCGGCCGTCGGGCCCGACATGCAGCCCGCATTCCCGCGCGCTGTCATGCTCCCACCACCAGCGCCCGGCGCGCTCGTCTTCGCCTGGTATCACGGCGCGCGTACAGGGTTGGCAGCCGATGGATAAGAAGCCTTTGTCTTCCAGCTTATTATACGGAATGCCTTGCTCACGCACGACATCGGTCACTTGCCTGCGGGGCCAGTCATACAGCGGGTGGATCCGCACCAGGCCGCGCTCCGGGTCGGGGGAGAGAAAGCGGAGCGCGGCGCGGGTGTTTGACTGGCTGGCGCGCAGGCCACTGATCCAACCAGCCGCACCGGCGAGGGCGCGACCAAGGGGTTCAACCTTGCGGGCCTGGCAGCAGGCGTGACGGTTTTCGATCGAGTTGCGAAAGCCGTTGATGCCGATGCGTGAAAGCAGCGGTTCGAGAGTCGCTTGATCAGGCAGGAACGCCTGTATGCGAATGCCATAGCGCCGCTCGGTCTCGGCCCAAATGTCGTACGTCTCGGCGAAGAGTCGCCCGGTGTCGAGGGTGACGAAGTCAATGTCACAGCCGGCCTGCGCGGCGAAATGGGTCATCAATTGGTCTTCGATGCCAAAGCTCGTGGTCAGCACCAGGCGCCCAGGCACGGTACGGCGCGCCCAGCGAAGCCGATCGATAAGCGATGTCGGTTCGGCCGGGTCGGTGGCGGTGGTTTCCCGTGGCAATTGAGACAAAACGGTCATCCAGATAAAGCGGGAGCGGATCAAAACTAACCCGAACAGTAGAATGACCTAATTACGCGAATTGCATGCGCCTATTGAACATAGCTCCAATGCTTGATTGCCGAGTAATGGCATGCCGCATCGTTACGCGCGGCGCAGACTCTTAGAAAAAACCGCTGACGGGCAAGGGTGTGCCGTTGATCGCATTGTCACCGATAGCGCGCGCTTTGTAGACCGTCGGGTTATGTGACGCTAAGGTGCGTGCGTTGCGCCAATGGCGGTCTAAATTCAAACCGCGCTTCGTGGCAGACGCACCGCCGACATCAAGCAATAAGCTGCTGCCGCGAATGACCAGCTCATCGACAACCACTTTCGCTTTTGAGGCCAATAATGACGCTTCATGCGCACCCGCTTCTTCAGACCGTCCGGCGCCGCGCAGTGCATCTAGCGTATCAAGCGAGTCGGCGGCCGCCAGCACGGTGGCTTCCGCGGCAAAAGCAAAACTAGCGATCTGGCCAACCACTTGTTGCAAGAGCGGGTCATCGGCCGGGCGTTCCGTCGGTGCGTGGGAATAGGACCTTACCCGCCCTCTGACGAGTGACGTGGCGTCTTGCAGGATGGAATGCAGGATGCCGACATTGATGGCGGTCAGGATGAGTTGCGGAAACGAGCCGGCGTAGGCCTGCCCAAAATGCGTGCCTTCGCTGTCAAGCACCACCTCATGCAAATCGACGCGCACATTGCGCAGGATGGTCGTGCCGCTGCCAGTCAGGCGCTGACCAAACCCATCCCAATCATCGATGCGCTCCAGCCCCTCACGCTCACAGGGAATGATCACCGAAGCCGGGGTGCCATCTTGCGTGATGCAGCGAACGAGAAGGTAATCAGCATAAAGCGTGCCGGTGCAATAATATTTTGTGCCGTTGAGCCGATAATGCTCCGCTTCCGGCACCAGCGTGGTTTGCAGGTCTAAGCTACCAACACGTTTTGTATCGAGTTCGCCATAAGCCAGTCCAAATATGGCTCCATCCACGGCGGCGTCCCGCCAAACATGGCTCTTTGGATCGTGGTACTGGCGAATGAAGCGTTCCACGAAGGAGAAATGGTTGCGCAGAATATGTGTAACGTTCGGGTCTGCTGCGGCAAGGCGAATAATGGCGCCGAACAACTCGCGGGACGTGGCGCCGCCGCCGCCTTCTTCGCGGGAGATGCGCAGCGCGCCCACACGGGAGAGCCGCACCTGTTCCATCACATCGTAAGGTAATACCCGATCAAGCTCCCGCTCACGGGCGTTGGTCGCCAGCACGTCGAGCAGCCTTGTGAAGTTTTCACCATCCGTTCCAGCCCCTCGGGCATTCGGCTCGATGATTTGATCCATGGTCGGTTGCTCCTGCCGGTCACCCGCATCTTGCACTGGCTAGCGATATCAACGACACTTTACAATAGTGAAATTCGTATTGAACTATGTGTGTGTGTGAAATAAGAGTGAGATGGGGCGTCTCCAAGCTTGCGCTCAAATCTTTGCGTCAGGAGCTTTTTCGCAGATGACCTTCATCGACCGACCGGCCAGCTTGGCGGGTTCTACCGCATTTCGTGGGCCGGCTGACTTCGCCCATAGCCCGCTTGCGCAGGCCTTTCGCCAGCCATTGTTTTTGGGCTTGTTTCTGCCCATTCAGGCGGGCGGCTGGAGTGCCTCGACCCTGCCGCGCACGACCACTTGGACCTTTGATTATAACAAGGCGCTGACCCTGAAAGCCGAAGAGTTGGGCTTCGAACTCGTCTTCGCGCTGTCACAATGGCTGCCGAAAGGCGGCTATGGCGGGGTGTTTAATGGCCAGGCGCTGGACAGTTTTATCACCACCGCTTCACTCGCGGCGGTGACGACGAAGATCATGCTGATTTCGACCATTCATGTGCTGTATGGACCCTGGCACCCGCTGCATCTGGCGAAGTATGGCGCCACGCTGGATCACATCAGCGGCGGGCGTTGGGGGATCAATGTGGTCACCGGGCATCGTGCGGTCGAGCATGAAGCCTTCGGCTGGAGCCGCATTGAACATGACCAGCGCTATGAGCTCGCTACTGAGTTTATTGAGGTGCTGCAAAGATTATGGATTGAACAGGAGAATTTTAGTTTCGAGGGGAAATCAAGCTGGAAACTCAAAGGGGCTTTTGTCAACCCGAAACCCATTTATGGCCGCCCCACCCTGGTGAACGCCACCGGCTCAGCTGCTGGGATCGCTTATGCCGCGCGCTATTCCGATATTGTCTTCGTCACCAGCCCCGGCGGGTCTGACATCGAGAGTGCGTTGCAGGCGCTGCCGGCGCATACCGCGCGAATAAAGCAGGCCGCCCGCGACCAAGGGCGGGAGGTGCGCCTGTTGCTCAACCCGCTGGTGATATCACGCGAAACCGAGCAAGAGACCTGGGCCTATCACGATGCGATCGTGGCTCATGCCGACCCTGCGGCTAGCATGCAAAATTTCGACAGTGATGCCCATGCGTGGAAGGGGCGGGTCGGGAAGGATGCGCCGAAGCGCCGCGCCATCGGTGGCAATGTTGAGGTGATCGGAACGCCGGCGCAGGTGGTGGAGCAATTTGCGCGGCTAAAGCAGGCGGGTATTGATGGGCTGCAACTCAGCTTTTTCGATTTTCAGCCGGATTTGGCGTTTTTTGGTGAGCAGGTGCTGCCTTTAATGCAGCGCGTGGGGCTGCGGCTGTAATCGCGTTCGCTTTTACGTAAGGTTCAGAGCTATTCGCGGCCGGGTATGGCCGAACTCTTAGCATGGGCTGCAATCAGCGCACCCCACGATTGTCCTGAAATCAAAACTTCTGCGCCTGTCGAAGTTCATCCCCCTTCTTCAAGGCATGAAGGTGTCCTCTGATGCATAGTCGAAAAGGTCCCTGGGGTATGAAGCAAGGGCGGGGTAGCGCTCCTTCCAATCTCCCTTCGCCGAATTCGCCACAAGCCAGTCGCAGGTTGCTCCAACAGAGTGAGCGTAAGTGACTGCGGGGGAATAGCCTAGGGCGAGCGCGGTTTTACAACCCAGGACGAACGGGCGCGGCACGGACCATGGCGTTCTACCTATGAGAGGGGGGTGGCCTGGATCGTCCAGCTCTATGATGCGCCCATGATAATCAAGCCGGTGCGCTATGAGACCAGCAATTTCTGCCACGGTCGGTGTATCGGGATCGGCGATATTTAAGATGTAGTTGCCTGTCGTCTCTGTGGCAACGCAGACCAGAGCCGCGATGTTTGCCGCGGCCGACGTGTGGAAACGGCTTGTTCCGCGGTAAGCGAGTGGAATGATCGGGCGACGGTCAAGGATACGTTTGACGAACCACCATTCCCTTGGATGCCGTGAGTTCAGGCCATGAATCGCGCAGGGCCGCAGAACCGTGATGGGTGCGGAGGCGTTATCGAGCAAAATCCGCTCAAGCGCCACCTTCCGCGTAGAATAAGTAGCGGGTCCAGGATCGACGGTCGGGTGTGTTTCTGGAATTGGGTCGGGCAGCTCCGGAAAGCCCGTTTGCGTCGCCTCATCCAACGTCCGTCCGAGGTCATCTCGGTATACACTAGCAGACGAGATAATGACGAAGCGGCCAATGCTGCTTTGGACGGCGATTAACTGGCGGCCGTGCTTCCAGTTGTATGCGGTCGTATCGACCAGAACGTCGGCACCAGCGCCGAGCTTGCTGGAGAGTTCCCCTGCATTGTCCCTGTCGAGCACAACGACTTTTGCACCTCGCTCAATAAGGTCACGAGCATCCAATCTGCCACCGCGATGGGAGATCGTGACATTCCAGTTGGCGGAGAGAAACGCCGCCGCGACCGCCCGGCCGATTTGTCCAGTCCCGCCCAAAATGAAAGCATGTCTCGCCATGCATGTCCTTTTAATCCCTCATCGCCTAACTCTTGACGCGGCCCCCTAAGGCGCCGGCCGCGCCCGCTGATTGTACAACAGCTTTGCCCGCCGCACCTGTTCTTCGGGTGTGAGCGCCGCTGGGTCACCCGACAAATCGGCGCCCACGGCGAGTCCGCGTTGCACAGCAGGCCGGGCGCCGATCTCCTTGAACCAGCGGCTGAAATACTTGAATTCGTCAATGTCTTGCCCCTGCCCCTGCCAATTCACGGTCCATGGGTAGGCGATCATGTCGGCGATGGTATATTCTTCCCCGGTGAGGTAAGGGCGGTCGTAAAGCCGATTGTTCAACACACCGTAGAGACGATTGGCCTCGTCAGTGAAACGCCTGATGGCGTAGGATTGGTCGCCTTGTTTGTCGCCCAAACGCCGGAAATGGCCGTTCTCGCCAAGTTTTGGCCCCTGGTTTGCCATTTGCCAAATGACCCATTGGGTGACTTCGTATTTCTGTCGCACATCTTGCGGCCAGAACCGCCCCTCTTTTTCGGCGATGTAGAACAGGATGGCGCCGGATTCGAAAATTGTGATGGGCGTCCCACCGCCAGCGGGGGCGTGATCCACCAGCACGGGCATGCGGTGGTTCGGGTTCATACGCAAGAAATCCTCGGTGAATTGATCACCGCGGCCGATGTCACACGGCACGACGCGGTAGGGCACGCCGAGTTCTTCCAACAGGATCGTCACTTTTTTGCCGTTTGGGGTTGGCCAATAATGCAAATCGTACATGCGCCCTCCTATCGTCTGCTCTACTCCGCCGCCAGGCGATGCTGGCGCCGCGCCACAGTATGGCGGTTCTCGGGGATTGGCAGCCCGAGATGTCCGCGGAGTGTGGCATGTTCGTAGTCGTGGCGGAACAGGCCGCGGGCGCGCAACAAGGGCACCACGCGGTCAACAAACAAGGCATACGTGTCTGGGTTGGAAACACGGAAATTAAAACCGTCTGCGGCGCCACCGCGGAACCAACGCTCCATCTCATCGGCGATGGTGGCGGGGCTGCCGACAAAAGGCTGGCGCTTGCGGGCAAAACGCCAGGCGGCTTGGCGCAACGTGAGATTTTCCGCAGCGGCAATGCGAATGATGCGTTCCGCATGGCCCTTGTAGCTATTCAAACTGACGTGATCGACATTTGGGAAAGCGGCGTCCAAGTCGTATTGTGAAAAATCATGGTAGTTGAACGGCCGGCCCAATTCTACCAACGCCTTTTTTAAGTCGAGCTTACCCTCCAGCGCTTCTTCTTGGCGCCGAGCTTCTTCATCGGTCTCGGCGATGATGGGGGTCAGGCCGGGCATAATGATGATGTGATCTGGGTTGCGTCCAAAGGCGACGGCGCGGGCCTTGAAATCTTGGTAGTAGGCGAAAGCGTCTTCAAAGGTTTCTGCATTGGTGTAGGTACCCTCGGCGATTTCGGCGCCAAAGGAACGGCCGGTGTCGGAATCCCCGGCCTGGAAAATAACCGGCTGCCCCTGCTGGGAGCGCTGGATATTCAGTGGCCCGGTGACGGAAAAGAATTCGCCCCGATGATCGAGGCGATGTTGCTTGGTTTTGTCGAGGAAAACGCCGGCCGCTTTGTCGCGGGGAAAGGCGTCATCCTCGTAAGAATCCCATAACCCCTGAACCACAGCCAGGTGCTCGCCGGCCCTGCGATAGCGCAGAGAGTGGTCAAAATGCGCCTCCCGCCCGTAATTCCCGGCGGCCCCCTCCAGCCCCGTAGTGACCACGTTCCAGCCGGCCCGCCCACGGCTAATCAGGTCGAGCGAGGCAAACTGTCGTGCAACGTTGAACGGCTCATTGAACGAGGTGGTGAGTGTGCCGACCAAGCCGATATGCGACGTCGCTACCGCAAGCGCCGAAAGCAAAGTCAATGGTTCCAGACGGTTGAGAAAATGCGGCGCGGTGTCGGGCGTGATAAACGGGCTGTCGACGATGAAGACCAGGTCGAACTTCGCAGTTTCCGCACGACGGGCGGCAGCGATGAACCAGTCAATATTAACGCTGGCGTCTCCAGGCAGATCAGGGTGAAGCCACTCATTCTGCGTCGACCCGACGCCACTCAGAATGGCGCCCAGCTTGATGTGGCCGGTCGGCGTGAAGGTCATCGCGGTTTCCTCGTTTTTGGTGTGCGAAACAGCATAGCACTATCACGTCGGCGGTTTATCTCAAATGGTGGGCTTGTTTGCAACGAAAATGCGGGTATTATCTGACATATAACGAGAACGCGGTGTTAATTGTTAATGTTGGACGATGCGGTCTACGCGGTCGCGGCGCGTCACCCAGAACCGACCCATGCCAAAGCGGCGGGCGCCGCTTCTGGCATGTGGCGCGGCGTGATGCCCTGGCTGGCGCCGCTGATTTTGGTCGCCGTTTGGGAGCTGTCTGCCCGGTTTGGCGGGCTGTCACCGCAAATTCTCCCGGCCCCGTCGAAAGTGGTATTGACCGCGGTCAAGCTGACACGCAGCGGGGAATTGCTGCCGGATTTGGCGATCAGCCTGCTGCGTGCGGCCGCGGGGTTTGTTATTGGCGGGACGATCGGCTTCACGTTGGGCGTTGCCGTGGGGTTCTCCCGTTTGGCAGAAGCGCTGCTGGATCGCAGCGTGCAGATGCTGCGGGCGATTCCGTTCTTGGCCGTTTTGCCGTTGGTCATCGTCTGGCTGGGCATCGGGGAGGGGGCGAAAATCTTCCTGGTCGCACTCGGGGTGAGTTTTCCAATCTACATCAATACCGTCTTGGGCATAAGGCAGGTTGACCCGAAGTTGCTTGAGCTTGGTCACGTGACCGGCTTGTCATCGTTGCAGTTGATCCGCCGCATTGTGCTTCCCGGCGCGCTGCCCTCCATCCTCACGGGCGTGCGTTACGCGCTGGCGAGCGCCTGGCTGGCGTTGGTGGTGGCCGAAAGCATCGCGGCGAGCTCAGGCATTGGATTTTTGGCGATGGATGCACGCGAGTTTTTGCGCACAGATGTGATCGTGTTAGCGATCGTGATTTATGCCGGCATCGGGGTATGCGCTGACTCGGCGGCACGCTGGCTGGAGCGGCGCCTGTTGGCGTGGCATCCGAATTACGGCGCGCGC
>Ga0116231_10007153_pt1 | contig 20708 bp, 10 predicted proteins | sample S1TSphgellanicum_2_FD_89695 | JGI IMG/M metagenome (GOLD analysis project Ga0116231, IMG submission 89695) | Host-associated microbial communities from peat moss isolated from Minnesota, USA - S1T2_Fd - Sphagnum magellanicum MG | ecosystem: Host-associated > Plants > Peat moss > Unclassified...
ACTACATGTCTTCACATGCTATATTTTGCAACCCTAATAGAACAGGAAGCATGTAATTGTGGTTGCAATATGGCACTACATGTCTTCACATGCTATATTTTGCAACCCTAATAGAACAGGAAGAATGTAATTGTGGCTGCAATATGGCACCACATTTCTTCAGATGCATATTTTGCAACCCTCGTAGAAATGGGAGAATGTAACTGTGATTGCAATATGGCACCACATTTTCTCAGATGCCATACTTTGCAACCCTAATAAAAGGGGAGAATGTCAGTGACCATATGATGCCTGCACTTGAAAGGAATGGCTCCACACAAAGGTGGCCTCCATGATGCAAACTGATATCGCCACCACAAAAGAGAGAGAATCCCATCTGAGAAAATCCAAGACATTTGTATGCCTTGATCATATTGGGCAGGGAGGATCATTCCAGGCCTATACAGATCTAGACACAGAAAAGCCCCACTCAGCACTGAACTCCTACAAGAGTCTCAGCTTCCAAATCAAAGATGAGCCCTGCTAATCCCCTCTTGGCCCCAGCTTTGCTCAACTTTACAGCCCAAGCCACTGCATTTGCTGTCAACATAATCATGCAAGACCATGACAGGGAACTAAAATCAATGCATTCACCAACATTCAATGCACAATTACATCAGGTTCCTGAAAAGAGTAATAATTCTGAGACTCCAGCTCAAACATGATTTCCAGATCGACATACTTTGGTTGAGAAATGGCACATCACAAGCCCCAGGCAACCTCAAGTTATTTTCCCAAGTTGCTGCTCAAGTTACAGCACGATTTACACCAACCAAGAATAAACCAATTCATACAATGAGACTCATATAATAACACACTCATGCAAGAGACATTCAAATGTCCTTTAGCATCAACACATTTCAGAAGTAAAATCTGTCATCAAATTTTGGTCTCCAGCCAGTAAACCTTAAAGCCCTATTGCAGTTGCAATTCCTAGCCATAAGCATATCAAACCCTACCAGGGAAGAAACCTTGCCAAGTAATTAATCACACATGCAGATGTAGCCTGGACAGGTTCAGAAATGCTGCTGCTCCCCAAAGACTAAGAAACCTTGGTTGGTGCAAGCAAGCTTTACACCAACAAAGAAGAAACAATTCATACAATGAGACTCATATAAAAACACATCATGCAAGAGACATTCACATATCCTTTTGCATGAATTTCATTTTGGAAGTACATAAATCTGTCATCAAAATCAGGTCTTCAGCCCACAGACTTAAAGCCCCTGTTGCAATTGCAATTCCTAGCCATAAGCATATATAAAACCCTGCCAGGGAAGAAAATTTTGGCAAGTAATCAATCACACATGCAGATGTATCCTGGACAGGTTCTGAAATGCTGCTCCCCGAAGACTAAGAAACCTCAGTTGGTGTAAGAAGCTTTACATAACCAAGATGAAACCAATTCATACAATGAGACTCATATGATAGCAGTCATGCAAGAGACATTCACATGTCCTATGCATGAGTGTTATCATGCAAAGGACATGTGAATGCATTTCGGAAGTAAAAATCTGGCATCAAAATTGGTTTTCAGTCAGCAGCCTTAGAAGCCCCCTTGCAATTGCAATTCCCAGTCATAAGCATACATAAAACCCTGCCAGCGAAGAAACCTTTGGCAAGTAGGTAATCAATCACACATGCAGATGTAGCCTGGACAGGTTCAGAAATGCTGCTGCTGCTCCCCGAAGACTAGGATGTCGCTGGACCTTTCAAGCAAAGTGCTAAAGGGGAAAGCAATGGCCAACAAAGCGGGAAAACAATTACCTGGGGTTTATCGATCTTCACCTCCTTCTTCTCATTCCCGAGTGGAATCAACACATGGGGAGCATAGTTGTAAAGCAAATCCTAATTGCTCTAAAACCTGAAAAAACCTCCCACCCAAGTTCCCCTCTAGACCGTAGGTAGAACAACCTGCCTGCATTCAGCCAAACAATGAACTACAAATGGGTTATGTTCTTTGCTGCAATTCAAAGCTGCAACTGAATGCACGAATCAAAAAGACATAAATATTTCTCGGTTTTCAAACAAACATCGGAAGAATCTTGTTTGCAAATATCCTCCAAACAAATGTCGATCTTGCAGTCATAACGCATCAATCGATCGGTGTCGAACGTTAGGGCAAAGGCCACTCTCTCGACATGTGTTGGGCGGGTACCCGCTTTGGCGGGTAAGAACATCCGGTTCAGGATAGTACGAGAACCAGAACCTCCGGTTCCGGTTAGTAAGAACTAAATATGGGGGAATGGCTCCCTTGTAACCAAACGAGCCACTAGGGGCTGAAGGCCCCCCCCCCTTTGGTGGGAGGAGGCGGCGCTCATGGATTGGTGTAGCTTAGTCATTGTAGTTGCACACTGGTAATGCATTCTTCAAAAATTATTGGATAGTGGAATACAATGACAAAAAATAGAATCTAAAGGTTTTTTAATTTTAAAAAATTGAAATATTCAAATTTAGTATATTGTCTAGAATCCTATTGATAAATCAAGGCATATCATGTCATATATGGCATTTAGATGTGCACCAACATGAAGTTTGAAGTTCCCTCTGTTTTATTATTTGCAAGACAATTTTATTTTTTTTTGCAAGAATGATAATTGCTAGCATTGCACAATCTTTGGAAAGCATATTTGGTGTTGTGCAAGACTCTTTTTCAACCATGTTGCCATGCACCTACAAGCATCACCTAGTAATGAATCCAGGTTCATTTACATGCATTTATAAGAATTTCCAAAAAGCATATATTTTGATTTTTTTTAAATTTATTTGTTTGAGGTCCAAAAATTGAAGCAAGAAAGTCAATTGTAACATTGATGGAAAAACACATACCACTTCGCTTGTGATTAATGGGACTTTAAATGGTTACTCTTGAATGATAAATCCAACCCAGGTATAGATGTAAATCAAACTATGTAAATTAGTCGTAGGTTAGTCAAAGATGACTCGATCGATGTCAACACAATGTCACAATAGTCGTAGATAGCAAAAATTTAGTTACAAAGATCAAATAGTTGCAGGTAGTTGTAAATGTAATGGTCACATATTGGTCTTTTTCTTCTAGTGATATCACAATAAACAATAATGTTAACATTATTGTATGAACTTTTAAGGAATGGTGTATTAATTTGACGAAAATGAACCACCCTAGCTTACAACCACCATTTGAAAAATGTTTTTCCATTAAGTGACTCACTTTCATAGGTTTTGGTGACATGGCACCAAGTCCATATTTAGTTGAGCAAGCCCATTTTGGTGGATGTTGCATTGGTGGGATCTTGTGCACATTGGATATATTTGTTATGGACCAATTTAACATCGCATGATTTGTTGCAATGGGCATATGATTTGGTGCCATTACCTAAAGGTCTCACTATGGATGCCATTTTGGATTCAAGACTCATGTCATAAATGGTGTGGCATCATGATCGGCCATCTCTTACCATTGTCAACAAGGTGGGCCAACCATGGGCAACCTTGCCAATAATTATGAGCTTGCCAAGTTCACATTTTTTTGTGATGATGGTCCCAAGATGATTTAAGATTCAAGATATTCTTGTTAAGTGGAACCCAATGCTAATGAATGAGAATGTGTTATGGGGTTTAATGCCCACATTACTTAAGTTTTTGGCCTATGAAAGACCATCAAACATCAAATCCTTGGTCAAGTCATTGATTAGAATAACATTCACCTAAGTTATTATCTGAGCATTGGTCAAGCAACATCAATTGTTCAAGTGCCACCCACCCACCCACCCCATATTCTTCATTTATATCACTTCATGGATTTCATCACAAGATAGGCATATTCATGAAAGGATGACAATGTGATCATGAGGTCACATCTAGTAATCCCAAATAAGTGAAACATCCTCATCAACAATGGGATTCTACATGAAGGGAAAAGGTGATGGATGCCATCAAGGTTCAATGTTTGGAATGGGGGAAATACAAGTCAAATGCATTTTTGGCATCCAAGGTTTTGGGCTTATTTGAAGAATTTGAAATGACTTTAGATGCACATGGAATGAAGGCTTCCTACAGGGATGTTCTCATATCAACTTTGTAACAATTTTTGGTGCAACTTCAACTTTGGGCACTAGGGACGAGTCACCATCCAAGCCCAAAACACCTATAAATATGGAAACATGGGAACTAGAAATTGGTCCCATGGTAACAAGAGGTGAAGCATGTAAGATGTAATAGCTATACAATAAAATGCATCCTTGTATGCCAAGTGATTTCACTAAATTTTGAGTGAATTCATTGGTCCATTGAATAAGAACTATTGAACTACACCCACATTTTGTAGCAGTGTAGTTATTGCAAAATTAAATTCAATATTTTGCTTTCAGCTTCAAGGAGTTGAACAAATTCAATGGGCAAAAGGTGTACACATCATCTTGGATGATGATACCTTTATTTTTTAACCACCAAATAGGTTCAATGACATGGAATGGGCTTTATTGAAAGTTTGGATAAAGGAACTTTTGGAAATGGGGTTGGTGGAACTTTACAAATGGGAGTATGCATAAGCCCAGGTTATGTTTGCCAAGAAAGATATTTTTGGTAATTGGACTAAACATTAGATGTATGGAGATTTATATAGATTTATCAACAAATGAACATGATTTGACAACATATATATATATATATATATATATAATGCCATTGCTAGAGGAATTAAATCATTTGAATATGTTGTTAAAGTTAAAATTGAATCCAAAAGTTTTCAATTTTTCTAGAATGTTTGTTTGGATGTGACATTGTGTGACATTTGTAATCAATCTTGGAATGTGTTAGTGTTGAAAGATGTTGTGTGTGAAGAGTAATTATGTAGGTATGGTTGGGCTTTTTGAAGGATTTCATGTGAAATTGATGCAATGAATCCTTGACATCAGTGAGGATGATGACTTCAAACTTTCTCGACCACCTTTTAAATTTCTTAGAAAAGATAAGTAACCCCAAATGCTTGTGAAATTGACTCATTTGAACACGATGGCCACAAGCTACAACCGTCATTTTGCCAAGTATTCCAAAAAGAAAATGAATGTCACACGATTGATACCAACATTGGTGTGGAAGGCCATCTAGGCAAAATTAGGGAGACCTATTTGAATAGTATTTTTCAAGAACATACTTTGAAAAATTGACTTTGAAATGCATTGAAAGAGTTGAAGATTAGGACTTCTAATGAAAATGGGAGTGAGAAAATGGTGTTATAACAAAATGAAAAAGTCGTAACATAGTTGAAAGCTAGGATGGTCATGCCACTTGAAAGATGTTAAAGAGGTGGGAAAATGTGATTGAATTTCTACAAAATAGTTGCCCTACTACTCCTTTTACAGTGGGCGATAATCCCAATGATGCGGAATCCACCCGGTCATGTGGCATGTGTGTGGGGGGTGCATAAGGGTCATTTGACAAAAGCATGACAAAGGCGAATGTGTTCCAACCATAATATATGAACATTACTACAATGGCCTATGAAATGGTGATTAGGAACAAAGATGCAAAGGCTTTAATCAAAATCAAAATGGAGGTTGGGTTTTTTTTAAAAACCAAATTAGGCTAGCTAACCTCAAAACAACTAAAGAATTAGGAATGATGATAGACGAGGAATTTAGAGCTTAGGTTAAGGAGTTATTAAACCTATAACTCATAATCTCCATCCTAATTGTAGTCAATTAGATTAGCAATGTGGTTGCCAATGATTTCGACTATGAAGTCTAAATGATGCATGTGTAGGAAATTAGTGAAGATAGTAAGAATTCTGAACAAATGGTTGTACTTTGGTTTGGTAGAATCAAATATTTTCATGAGTTTTCTCCATTTGCGCTTGAAGCCTCCAATGCCCATTCTACTCACATTTTGTAGCCCACATGTAGTTTGTTATATGCATGCACCCCTTTCAAAAAATGTCTTGGGGCAAGCTCTTACCTCCCAAGTCGGCACATCACAAACATCTCTTCACCCATGTAACTTGGGTCACCCAATAGGTATTCAAACTAATCGTCCCTATGCTTGAAGAATTGTTGTCAATTTTTGTACAAATTTGATTGGTGCAAAATTGTCACATCGTGATAAGACATGGGGTCCCCTGTGTCAAGATAAATGAACAAACCATAGTGGTCTAAGAAAATCATGTTGTTCATACAATACATCTTCTTGTGTCGATTGAACCAAATTTTGTGTGCCTCATTATTCCAGGGTTTTTGGATTTCAATGAAGGTCCCATCTATGAACCCAAGGATTTGTGAACCAAATTGAGCCCGTTCTTTAATTGTAGGCCATCAAATTTCATTGCTCAAAGCCTCATTAATGCAAGATGCAATAAAAATTGCATCATCACACACATTACTTTTCCTTCAATTCCACATAAATGCATTAAATGTGACAACATTGTCATGTTTCATTTACAAGATAAATTAAAACAACTGTTGTTTTTAGTCAATTTGGTCGATCACCCACATATAATGTGGGTGTCGCTAGAGGATCTAACATGAGATTTGATGGTGGGAACAACTATGGCAACTAACTTTTCAAACTTTGACAAAATAACATTTGTTAGGGTTTTGAACAAACTTGGAATTATTTGCATAATGGCAAGCACATTTCAAACACAAATGGTGTGATCAACTAACTGGCTTACACCCAACTCAAACTCATTCGGGTTGAAAAAATAATGAGTGTTTGCAACTGTAATTGTAGCTGCAAACACACATTAATCCTACCTCCATCTTGCTCAAAACATCCCTAAAAAAATCACGATTTGATGAAGAGCCGCAACCATCAATGTAAAAGGAGGTCATTTCATGCAAGGAATAACCCTAACCTTAAAATCATCCCTTAAAAAATCCTTAATCAACCCCTAACAATAACCCTAAAAACAACCCCCCAAAAAAAATAGACCTTAAAGTTTATGAAGAACCTACAAGATGTCTAAAAAATCTCCAAGAAACCCTAAAACTAATCTAGAAAAGACCCCTAAATAAGCCCTTAAAATAGCCCTAACAAAGACCAAACCCTAAATCTTATAAAGAACCCTAGGAGATGTTAAAAAAAGTTCAAAAACCCTAAAAATAACCCCAAAGAAGAATGAACCTTAAAGCTTATGAAGAACCTACAAGATGCTTAAAAAGTCTCCAAGAAACTCTAAAACCAATTATAAAAAAAGACCCATAAACAAACCTTTAGAATAACCCTAAAAACAACCTTCAAAATTAGTAAACCCTAAAGCTTATGAAACTTACAAGATGCTTAGAAAGTCTCCAAGAAACCCTAAATCAATCCTAAGAAAAGACCACTAAACAAACCTTTAAAATACACCTAAAAAAGCCCAACAAAAGACCCCTAACTAAACCCTAAAGACAACCCCAAAAAACTAAAATCAAACTCTAACCTAAACCCTATAATTGTTTTTTGAAGATAACCTTGGACCCAAACTCTAAAATTAAACCTCACAAGATACCCTAAAAACAGCCATAAACAACCTTAAATGGAACCCTAAATACAACTCCAATAATAAAGAAGGAAGAGTAAAAATTTATACAAATAAATTAATGAAAGAATTTTTTCATTTGTGGCACATTTTAATCAAATTTAAATGGATGCATATCCAATAAATCCACTTGAAATTGCATCATATATGACAAAAAAAAAGCCAAACTTAAACACATCTCACATGGATGGATGTAATTTTTTATACCATGGCTACAAGACATCGTGAAACAATTTATTTCATCCATGAAAGTTCATGTGGGTGGGACTATATCAACATCATCATAGACGTGGTAACTTGACTTTCAAACAAGAGGCGAAGGTTACTTTTATTGCAATAATATTTTTTGCATAACCTTTTATTAATTTTAATTTTCACATTGTATCTAGGTCAACTTGCATTTAAAACAATCACTTATGAGTACCTATAATAAAAATAAATTATGATGATATATGGAGGTCATTGCTTGATGCTGACTAGAAAATTGTCATTATTGAATGAAGACCAAAGTCATCATCATTGTTCAATTGTGACCAAAAGTAATGTCCACCATTACATAACAACCAAAAGGGATCCCCACAGTGGGATGGTGACTAAAATTCATCACCACCATTCAATCTAGTTGGAAAACAATCTTTTAATTTGAATGGTGAAGGAAAAAATTTCAAAAATATGTTGCAAAGTCTTGATGCCCAATTTTTGAGTTGACATAAAATTTGTCATGAGATTTCATGGGGGAACTTTATTTCATCTTGAAATCTCATGAAATTTCATTTACAAAATTTAGGAATCAAATTTCATTTGGTTGGAGTTGTTTGTAAAAGTAAGGAAAACACAACACCAAAACCCTAAGTTTGGTCATAAATAGGGAAATTTAAAAAAACCTATAAAAAAATACATTAACATTCAATCAAAGGTGAAACTAAAAAAACCATCAATTTTTTTGGTAAATATAGTTTCATCCTAGTTTCCCTTTTTCTTAAGTGCCTCCATTGCTACTATGTATATTTTCACTGTTCCTATTTATATAACCACAATAATTACTCTCAAACCTTGTGCATTAAATGTTAAGTTTCAGCATTTCATTTCAAATTGAATGAAATTTCCTTACTTCGTGGAAATCACTGAAGGGGTTTGGGGGTGAAAGAGGCCCAAAGACAGGATGACTTATGGATAACTATATTAGCCATTGAAAACTCACAAATGATATTTCATGAATGAAAAAACATGGAATTTGGAAAATTTACAATGCTTGAAATTAAATTGTGAACTAAGGTGGAGTGTAGTGGAAGGTAAGGAAACAAACCTTCAAGTTGGTTTTGTAATGTTTTGACCTTTAGTGTAGGAATTATTGAATATGAAACAATTTTGTCATTGAAAATTCAATAAATTCAAAAAATAATAATTTAGTGAGATTGGGGTGTGCCTTTGGTATTGTTGAAAACCTTTAATGAGTAGGATTTACAAAGGGATTTTTTTAAATTTTTAGATTAAGATGTGGGAAATATTGAATTTTGTTTGAGTTTTTCACTTGAAATTCAATAAAATCATTCAAAAATTTAATGAAATTTAGATTTAAAAATTTGGCGAAAGAAGGTGTATCATTTGCCCTTTCAAAATTCATGTGTTTAACAACACATACCACATTAATCTAAATATTATGGAAGGTAGTTTGTTTTGTTTTTGTCACATTGAGATCTCCCAAATGACACAATGCATTCTTGATGTTGTTGGAAAGCTTTGAATGGGTACATGTGCATTGAGGCGGTTTTGTAGTGTTTAAACTTACAATGCAAGAATTACTAAATATTGAACAATTTTCTCATTGAAAATTCAATAACATAAAAACCAACAAATTCACAGAGATTGCAACATATTCTTGATATTGTTAAAAAAACCCTCAATTAGTAGGATGAAGTTGATTTCATAATTTTTAGACCTAAGGCGTGGAATATATTGAATTTGGAGTATTTTTTTGTCATTGGAAACTCAATTGAATTACAAAAATTGATTTTGGAAAAAAAAATTGGTTTAGTAATGGGCAATAATGTGAAATTTGGTAAATTAGTAGTCATCATATTTCTATACATGGTTCAAATAAGTAACCATATATATATATAAAAAGTTTCCTTTCATATTTTTTGTAGCCAAATTCGGGTAGATAGACTTATGGATGATCACCACTTTAGCTATGTCACAAAATTGAAAAAACAAAACATTGAAAAATATCATGTAAAAGAGGAACATCCCATATGTTTTAAAAATAATAATAATAATTTAGGAAAGAATTTTTTCAATTAATGTGTTTTTTTTGGGTGAAATTTTGACCTAAACAATATGATTTTGATTTATATAAAGGACTTTCCATTGAAAAAATTGCCCAAATTCACTAGATTTAAAATTTTGTTTTCCAAATCACCATATTTTTATGAGAAGTTCCAAAATGTAGCCAAGAGTATATAAGGATTATGTTTTTTTTTCTTATCTAGCATGTAGCCAAATCTAATCTTATGGATGATCGCCATTTCAACTACATCACAAATTGAACAAAAAACCCTATGATTCCAATATGTTTAAATTGTTAGTTTTAAAAAAAATTGGATTTTACCGCTTGAAATACAAAAGCAAAAAATAGGCCAAGTAGTTTAAATAATGGATATTTTCATGCTAAAGCTCAACTATAGAAACAAGGTTGAATCAAACACCTTTGCCCTCCATGAGCCATTTCACCTTGACCTTTTGCATTTCCTCCTTTTGTATTTTGGTTTAATCTATTTATTGGTTTGTTATTCTAGGGTGCTTGTGTACCTTTTTTTTCTTGCACTATTCAAGAAAAATCATCCTAACAAAGAAGTGTTGTTTTAGGTAGTTTGGTTTAGCCCTAGATCAAGGTCCACTACACTTGTGGTGGGAAGCCTTAAGAAGCGGTGATTTTCTTTATGCAACATAAAAAGATTTTTTTTTTCTACTACCCAAATTCATTGCGTTTTTTGTGAAATAGAATAAATTGACTTATATGTAACTTACATGGTTTTGGCAAAAAATGAGTAGTTGATTAAGACAATTTTAGTGAAATGTTTTTAATCACTTTGGATGATCACATGTTGCACTAGATAATTTTTAATTTTAAAATTATGACATGGATATATGAGGTCCCAAATTAATATGATGCAGAATAACATGTCATGTCATCATACCAAAATTAATTTTTTTTTTCAAATCATGGAGTCACAGATTGCATTTTGGTCATAGCATGTTCTGACAAAATTACATGCCATTTAAAGTTTTATTTTTCGCAATTTTGTCAACAAAAAGGTTTTGCACCATTTGCCATGATGTACATGTTTGTAATCTGCATTTGCTCAAGATACATTAATGCACACATCCATCAAGGATTCAACCCAAGACCTCATGGAAGCACATTAAAGTTTTAGCCACCAAACCACTTCAAGACTTTATTGACAAAGTAGAAAAAATTTAAGTTTATTGTGTTTGGCATGAAATTGTTTAAGAAATTCAAAAATTAACATACTTTTTTTTTTTTCCAAAATTCATTCAAATGCTACAAATGAAAACATGATCTTGAAGCTTATTCAATAATGTATTAAAGAATATATTATAATTTACTTGGGTTAAATTTAAAGGGTTAAAAAAACCTTGAAATTGCATGTCATGAATAAATATTTTTTTGTTTAAATTGACCTAAAATCTTTGTAACTTCAATGTCAATTCAAAAATGCATTCATTAAGTCTTTAATAATTTTATTTTTATTACATAAAATATGTCCAATTTCTATAAAATTCCAAGTTTTTATTTTCCCTAATATGATTAGGTACAATTTTTCAATTTATTTTTACAATGTTGTTAAAATGGTAATCATCCATAAAAACATTGCCACATTTGGTTATAAACAAGTAGTGTAGTTGGAAACTTATTTAAATACTTCAATATTATGGTTATTTATTATATTGTATTGTCAATTTTGATTATATATTAAAAATTTGACCAAAAAAAAATTCAAAATTTATTTTTCGTAATGTTGTTGCCCCCTTAAATTGGGAAAAAAATGGTTGCAAGAAGAAACATTAATTAAGTAATCAATATAACCGTTTAATTATCAAGACCATATTTGTTCAACGAGATGAATCATACACTAATACAAATGATTAATTACATAACATTGAAAAAAAATCACAACATACATATATGAGGATGTAAAAATATTTTAAAAATATTTCTCCTTTTAAAAATAAAATAAAATAAAATTTGTGAAAATTTGGGCTTAAATAATTTGATTACACACCCCTCCTCCCCTCTTATATAACCAACGTGTTTTTTTGGTTTCAAATTTTCTTAACTTGGCAATTCTTGTTGGGAAAAAATGAAAAAAATAATGCAAATTCACCAAAAAAAATGTAAACAACAAAAAATTGTCAAAAAATTGAAAAAAAAAAGGTTACTCCTAATGAGTAAAAGTCCAAAAATAATTTTAATAATTCCAACATTAAACACATAAACAATCCCACTTGAAAAATTTTAATTTTAATCTTTGAGATCATTAAAAAAAATTTGAATTTTTTTTGAAAATTTAAAAAATATATTAATGATGTAATTGAGTTTTTTTTTGTGTTGAATTTCCACCATTTTGGGAATATAAGAAGGGCCATCAATATCAAAAAAATATTAAAATTATTTTAAAATATTTTTATACTCTTTAAATGATGTAATTTTAAAATGAATTCTAGGACTTATAACCAAAAAATAAAAATATTTTAAAAAAATTGTACCTCCATATATGGCTTATAGCTAAACATGGCAAAAACATTTTGTGGATGATTTTGAAGATGATTGCAAAATTGAAAAAGTTAAAAAATTAAAAAAATCATTGATGTCATTATTATTATCACCATTTATAATTCATTCATTTAATTTTGTAAATGAAAATTTTTAATTCATCTCTAAATATCTAAATATAAACCTATAATAAAATAATTTTGAAATTTTTGATAAACCATGTTTAGAATTTTAAAAAATAATAAGTATAAAATATTGATAATTTTTCATAATAATAATAATACTTAAAATAAATTGTAATTTAAATGTCTACATGCATATTAAAACTTTGCATGCATGAACATTTTGACTCAATCACTCACCCATTCAAATATAAATGTGAGTTTTCACAAGTTGTTTATGCACCCATTTCAAAAAATTATGGTGAGTGCAAAATGCAACTCATGAGTAATAGATTTAACAACATTCAAAGTGAATAATTTGACTCATATGCAAATGTTAATAGGTCAAAAGATGCAAAAATATTATTAACCCATTCAAGTATAAATGTGAAAATTAAATTGTTATGTGTGTTTCAATATATATTAATAAATGTAGTATGCAATGTGTGGATAATGGTTTCAATAAATTCAAAGTGGATGATTTGACTCATGTAAAGATGTTGATAGTTCAAGAAATGTGAAAAATTCCACTATACCATTCAAATATAATTGCAAAATATTGAGTTGCATATGAAAAATATATTATAATAAGTGCAAAATTTTATTTGTTAATAATGGTTTTAACATATTAAAAATGAATAGTTCAACTTTGATAATTGAAAAAATGTGAAAGAAATCATTAATTCATTACAATATAAATGTGGGGTTTTAAATTGTTACATGTGTTTTAATAAATTATGGTAAGTATAAAATGCAACTCCTAAGTAATGGTTTTAACATATTAAAAGTTGATGGTTCAACTCATGTACCATATTGATAGTGGAAGAAATGTCAAAAAAATCATTAACCCATTATAATGCAATGTGTAAATAAAGTTAAAGGCTACTTCAATTTCCACATCAACAATTTGAAATTATTTAAAAAATTAAATAAGGTCCAAATTATACTAATAAGTGAATAACATAGTGAACGTAACAACTATGAACAATATTAATTATTAATTAGTGCAACAAACCATTTGCAAACTTAAGATGGTTAAATGTAATTGAAATGTAGTTAAATTGAACAATAGACGTAATGTGTGGGGTGGAAAAGGATAAGATTTCTTCTTGTGCAAAGTAAACCCCAAATAATGAATTTCTTTGTGTCCCTCCTTGTTGTGTTTTGTGTCCTATGTGTTTCTATTAGTTGAAGTTTCTAGAAGTGGAATTAAACATGAAACAAATGAATTTGATTCTTCTTTACTTTTGTTTTTCTTGCAAGGCTTGGATGTTGCTTACATGTTTCATAATGCAATTTGTAATTTCACATAGTAATGATCAAGAATTACATGTTTAATCATGTTGCAATTTGATACATTTTGGATTTTTAATGTCATTGTTATTGTTGGCATGGCACTAAACATGTAATCTTGTGTCTATTGCCTTCGGGAAGGGGTCTTGATCGGAATTTGGTTTGTTGATGTTGGTTTTAGGTATTCGAAGGTTGCTTTAAGGTGTAGAATGAGGTTGCAAGCATTAGCTATTGAAGGCACATGATGGAGCAACGATTTTGGTTATTGGCATTCTTTGAGGGCAAGGTGTAGATTCAAAACAAGAGAATACATGTGCTTGAAGGTGAGGTGCAAATTCTTAAAGGCATGTTGCAAATTAAGATGAAAGAATACATGTCCTAGAAAATGAAAAAATAAGCCTCCTTGGGAAGGTAAATTAATAAGTGGTCGTCCATAATTTTGGAAAGCATCAGTTTACATAGTTGATGGAATAGGATGCTTTCATTTGGGTGCCATTCTTTGTCAAGATTACATGCAACAAAATTTTGATGGAAGAATTTATACTTTCCAAGCCAAACAAAGACAGAGAACATCTAAGGACTATGTGATATTTTGACAAAAATGATGAAAAACATGTTATTGATATGGCAATACAAATGGGGTTGGAGGTGGAGGTTTTTGTTGCTTTAGTATATGAACTGATCGAGGAACGTAATCTTACTGCACATTTTAGTCCTAGAAAGTGTGGGCGTAAAGTGTTAGATTATCATTACTTGTTTTACAAGTTTCCATGATTGAAGAGTTAGCTTGCTCATTAGGCAACTATATTTGAACTATTTGGTAGTCATGGCGATGTTACCCCTAGGAAGACACAAGTTCCAACTACTACACCTATTGGGTAGCATTCATAGAAAGATGTTTGTGCTTAGTTATTGTCCTAGCTACTATGATAAATTTTTGGGGTGTGTCATAGTATACTTGTATGCTTCCTAACATATGATTTGACTTGCAATGTTTAGGTTGGTAACAATATCATTCAATAATGTTTCCATGTGATTTTTGAGCATGTGTAACTTTCTTGGTGTCAAGAGGAGTTTGTTGAATATCACAAGAATAACAACATCAAAAATAAAAAAGGTAGAGGCCAAGGTGGATTGTGGTGAAACTTTGAAATTGTTAAACTTGAAACAACAGCCAGGTGGACAATAAACACTTCTATAGTTTTGTTGTGAAATTGTACAATAAAGACTTCTATAATTTTGTTAAAAAATTGTATATCGTGCTTAACGTGAAAGAACACCAATGAATGTAGTCATGAATGATATTAATGATCACAATAATCTCACATTGACATTTATTGTTTACCCATTCTTTTTTCAAGGGCTAATATTATGAGCTCACATTTTTTTCCCATGATTAGGCCCTAATTTTGGATTAATTTTTTTGGATGATTTTTTTGTCAAATTTTAATTATTTTATATGTTGGTGTTTTCCTATCATAATCACATTTTGCTTTCCAAATTTAAAAAAATTTGAGAAGAATGTTTTGAGTAAGTTTCATAAATCCTACAACTTAGAATTGAAATGTTTGGGGTGTTGGTAAAGTAAAGTAGACAAAAAAAATAGTTTGCTTGAAATCCAATTAAATAATGGAACAATTTTTAATATGGACACAAGAAAGTAGATTCAAAATATTTTGAAGTAGAAATATAAAACCATAGGGCCTTGCATTTAGTTTATGGGAAGTTGGATACAAAGTTTGAACAACTTTGGTATTTTAAAAGTAGGTTGAAAGTATGTTTAAAACTAATTGGGTCAAAATGGTGTTCAAACCTACGTCATACTAAAAATTAGATATATTATGATTATAACTTCCATAATTTAATAATACATAAGTATTTTTGAAGGCTCCACTAAATTGAAATCTTTAAAACATTAATATTTCATCAACATGTAGCCCATTTGTAAGATCAAACATTTTGTGCAAGTAGAAATATTCTTAATAATTTTACTTAATTATATTTTCAAGATGGGGTTTTTCAACATTTTAAATATAAAATGAAAGATTATCATCATGTTAATTATTGTACAAAAAACATTTTTTTACTTTCAATACATTAAATTTTTTTCATGGCTACATGTTTTTATTTATTTATAAGGAGTAGTGAGCTATTTACTTTACTTTGCTTGCACTATTTGACATATGGAAAGAACATCAACTTTGAAAGAGGGGGGTGCGAATTTGGAAGTGACTGACTTCAGAGAAGGAGAAAGATTGCATGGAAAAATTGGGTATTTATCTCATAAGCTTACCATCCATTTTGATCCAAACTTGTATGCTTGTTTCGTGTTTGGTGAGCACATTATAATATGTTGAACTAACTTGTTATTCTTTCAAAAATTAATAAAAGGTGTTTTGGAAGTGCCCATAACTTGTGAAATTGGGTGGTAGGTATCTTTGGTGGTTAACATGTGTCTATTTTTGGACAAGTCACTTTACCTTTGAAGAAGGAAGGCATAATTCCTATTCCACAAAAAACCAAATGTTGACCTAGATAAAATAGTTTGGGACCACCTTTCATTTGAGAAGATAGTTGCCACACTACATTTTAGTATCAAAATCCATAATCACTTTGAGATAGGTATAGATTAAGTCATCTCCATAATTCTAGGTCTTCATTGTGAGGACTTTTGGCATGTTGAAATATCATTAATAAATCCTTTAATGTGTTAACTTGATTTTATGCGTCAAGAGCCTAACATATAATCTTAGCCTTGTAGATGTGCCAATTGGTGAAGCAAGTCTTAAGTAGTCTATTATAATTTTTGCTAATGGTTCTAGTTTGGTGCAACTTCCCATTTCATTTCAACAAATGGACTTTGGTGGTGCACTTTGGGATATTGTGCGTGAAAAAGGAACATGTTACAACATGAATGGGAACCTAGAAGTTGACATTCCTTTTGGTCCCATGCACTTGCCTTCAATAAATCAAGTGAAACCATGTTGAAGAAGAAAGGCAATGATGAAGCTAAAGTATGTATTTATTTTGTACTTAATTTTTTTTGAACATATAGACACCCTTTTGAACTGTTGTCTCATTCAAGTGTGTTGGCAAAAGATACTTTCAATACATGGACGCCTATATTGGAGCTTGAGATCTAACATGATGTGTTTGAATTAAATCCAATTGAACTAACTTGATTTTTTTGTTGTGTAGAATTGAGTTGGCAACAATGAAGGTGCAAAAGTTTGCCTACCCACAATCTTCATGTGTGAAGATAAGCAAAAGTTAAGTAGATTTAGATGTTGAACTTAACATTTTTTCATAATAGGTATATCAAGGTGATTTTGTATTTGGTCATAGCCTTGTAGAGGAATTGGAAAAACTAAAAAAATTCTCCAATGTAATCTAGTAAACAACTAAGATCAAAGGTGCGTGATAATATTTGTTTTTTTATTATTTCAAAGAAACTTTGGAAGACTCGTATGGTGCTTTAGTTATGCTTTAAATTGGATAGGATGTTGAAGTTGTCCAAACAATGCATATTGGATCACTATGGTGAATGGTCATCAATGTTTATTCCAACTTTTTTGGGCCCTTTGCTTGCTTTAACTTTGAGCTCCCTTGCCGAATCTTGAATTATTAAGATGTGGTTGTAGAAGATTTGTTATTAATTTTATATTAGAAGATGAAAACTTGAAAGCAAAAATCTATTTTCAACAAATGATTGTTAGCACCTTAGCACAAGTGTTGAGCAATACTTAAAAATGGCATCTAATTTTCCAATTCTCTAGAACTACCAATTCTTTGGGGCATCTAACTGCATTTTTGAATAAATCAAAGAACTAGTTCTAATCTATAGCCATAGTTCTAGAAAGATTTGAAAATAAGTGAAATAACCTTTTAGAATATTGTTGGGTTGTTTGTTGGTTATTTCATGATAGTTGTTAGTTCTCCCTTACTAATGATTGTTTAAGGGTAAATCTTGTTTGGGACCACAATGGTCTTGGGTTCAAACTTGTTGGTGAGCAAGTAATTCAATTGAAAATAATGTTAATAATGTGGTAATTGGGTTTACTATTGATTTTTAAAAAAAACATTGTTTTTCCAAGATCTTCAAAAACCAAAGCTTTTTTTATTTTGAAATTTTTTGAAAAAATGAAATTCAAGATGTTATTGAAAAAATCAACTATTGATTGAAAAAATGAATTCCATGTTGATGTGTACAAAGAAAATATTTATAATAGTTAATTTTTTTACAAGATAATGGTTACCTATATAAAAACCAATTCATTGCACAATGAGGGATTAAAAAATTTCTCTTGATATTCATGGAAGCAGACATTATTATCATCTTATAGAAATATGGATTTGCAAACCTTGTTGCCTTTTTAGTTCCAAAAATAAATGCTAACATGTGTATGTTGTAGTTTTTATGTACTTGAAGCTTTTCACCTACAAAAAATTAAACTTAAAATTGCACCAAGTTACTAGGTTGTCTACATTTGAAAAACTTTGAAGTGCATTCAATTCCACCCAATATGAAATTTCATAATATATTGATTTAGAAAAAGGAAAAATCTAATTTCTATGATTATTAGTCTTTGATTCTTGAGCAAAATAAATTTAGATCATAAATATCAAGAATAATAAAAAAAAATTTCATATTTAAAAAAACTTCATTACAATATAAATTTGACATTTTACAATTTATGTTATTTACAATTTTTTAAAATAGAAGCCTATAATGTATTTGTACAATATTTTGAAATATGTTGTTTTTTTCAATTTGTTGGTGTCTTAGATAGAATACCTTGTACTCCATTTTTGACATTGGTTTGTTCATTTGTCCCATTTGTCAGTTTCCTAATAAAACACATGCACATTGTTTCTTATGTTGTTTTTATCTTTTCATTGGTTTCCCCAGGTGTGAATACCAATGTTTTCTAGTTATTGATTATTTTTCATAATTGTTAAGTAGGTTTTTTATTAAGAAAAAAATGGGTGTCAATTAGGTTATCACTATCAATATAAAAATGGGGTGTCAATTAGATTATCAATGTTTTTGAGTAAAACTATTGATTGTGCATAAAAGAAGGTTATCAAATAACCAATTGATAACCATCAATCATCCTATCGATTATTAGTTGGTTATAAGGTTGTTTACATAGTTTTTAAAAATTGTATAATATTTTTGTTTTTTGGTCTTGTATCACAAAATTGTTTAATGTTTAATGATTGATAATCTACCAAGATGATAACTAGGTCATTCGAGTAAATTACTAGCTTTTGAAATTTTAATAATTATAAAAAATCAATAGCCACTTGGTAGGTATTACATTTATATGCCTTTACATTTGGTAAAGCATGTGGCCTTAAGCTTTACCTTATACAAAACACATGTACAATGTGTTTGACAATGTTTTTTTTCATTTGTTGGTGTTTGAAAAAAATGCATGTACAATAGTTTTGAATTCTTTTTGTTCCATTTGTTGATGTCCCACATAAAACACTCATAGCATTTTTGACATTGTTCCTTTTCCATTTGTTAATCTTGCAAAAGAAAACATTCGTATGCCATTTTTCATGTAATTTTAAATTCCATTTGCTAGTGTCCCAAATAAAACACCCCATACACCATTTTTGACGTTGTTCCTTTCCCATTTGTTGGTACCCTAAATAAAACACCCCATACCATTTTTTGAAGTAGAAGTAAGCAATGGCCATTGGTAGATTTAACACTTATTTGCAATAGTTTTTAGAAAGATGTTCAAAGTTTTCTCCAAACAAGAGTAAATTAGCAACAAAATATTTGACTAGTTGAAAAGTGGCAACATTTTTTTCCCAAGAAAAAAGTCATTTATTTTTTGGCAAAATTTGTGTAAAAGAATCAAGCATATGTGACAAATATTCCCATTTTGTTTTCTCTTTGTCACCGTGGTGCAAAAAATTGCAATGTGCAATAAAAACATGGCCAATGAATCATTTTTGACAACCTTGATTTAAACTAATAAAAAGACCAAATACTGTTTAATGGTTTTTGCAAAATACTATAGAAGAAAGAGTGCAAATGACACCATGAAAAATAAAAAATTTCAACATTTCTACAAATAACATAATTAGTGTCAAAGTTGCCAAGGTACATTATATATAAATAGAGACTAGACAATATGGAGGTATGTAACAGTTACTAATAAAAATTAGCCAAGGTTGTGCCCTATTTGTTTGCCAATTTTTTTTATGTTGTTCAGGTGACTATCATCCATAAAAATATTTAGTCAAATTTGGTCACATACCATATATGAAAGTTTTAAAAAATGAAGATCCTTTTGTATTCTTAAGAGCACTTTAGATGAGGGTCCAAAGGGAATGTCTAATAAAATGGAGCAATTTTATTGGTCAAGAGCCATAAATTGAACCCAAGGTCTTTAGATTAGGATCCAAAACCAATTCACCTAATTTGAGGTGATATTTACATGACATCATTTTGGAAGGAAATTCAATTGATCCATATCAAAAAATGAAGTTAAAAGGATTTATAATGGTTTGGAGAACCAAGATGTGAATTAGGGTCCAAGGTTGTCTTTTTCATTGTTATTATTACTTGGGCTTCACACTACATCACATTACATTGAGAGCATACCCAACATTCCATTTTTGAAAACATTTAATGTTGACATGGTTAGGTTTGTAAATTCACACAAGGTTGTTTGAAGGAGCACATTTTCAACCCTTGCAAATGCACAAAATGAAAATGTTTCAAAGATGAATACAAAAAAATTTGGTTATGGAAGGTTGAAGTGCTCATTTTCACAAGTTGAAGGAGATTTTAATTTAAAAGAAATCCTTAAATTGATTCCCATTCCCAAAAGGAGAGTAACCAAAAAAAAAAAAAAAAAAAAATAAATTAAAAAAGAAAAAAAAAAAAAAAAAAAAAAAA
>Ga0116231_10007154_pt1 | contig 20708 bp, 20 predicted proteins | sample S1TSphgellanicum_2_FD_89695 | JGI IMG/M metagenome (GOLD analysis project Ga0116231, IMG submission 89695) | Host-associated microbial communities from peat moss isolated from Minnesota, USA - S1T2_Fd - Sphagnum magellanicum MG | ecosystem: Host-associated > Plants > Peat moss > Unclassified...
AAAGGTAAACTACACTGTGACTACACACAATCTTCTATCGCCTTCCCAATTTGTATGATCTAGGGAATGAATGGAGTCTGGTGGCGTAGTCTCTGGCATCATCTTCTGATGCATGTATAGCAAATTCTTTTCACAGCTCAAGCAAAAAAAGGGGGCGGGGTAGAGGATATAGAGGATAATTTCTTTCCTTCCCATGAAATTTTGTGAAGAATTTCTAGTGCAATGGACAACACTACACAGCCTGCAGGTGATTCTACTTACTAGGAATTGGTTTTAAGGGTCTAGGGCTTATACTTAGGCTTTTAGCTTTTCAATTGAATTAGGACATTGGTTTTGGAACACAAAGAACCGTATCAACTACTCCTTGAAATTAGGTTACAGAGTTCTAAGTGGATGAACATGTTCATGGGTAGTAGAAAAGTCACAAAGAAAACAATCTTTGTGACAAAGGTGGGAAACAATTGTTTCAGTTTTGGATAGTGGCTTAGCCTGCTTCTGGGATGTATGGGCAGAACATGGTTCTCCAGGAGATTTGAGACTAGTATGTTTTAAGGATTACCAAACATGCAGCAGACAGATTCCCGTATAATTTTCAACATGAATGTTGTCCAACATGTCTCACTCAAGTCTCACCTGCCCCATTTGCAAGCAAATCACATAATGGGATTCTAAGTGAAGATGGGGATGCTAGGTGAAGATGTTTAGAAGCGGCTCCCATTCAGTCCCTTCTTCCTGCTTTTGAAGATGTGATGGGTGGTAGTGAGGGCATTAGACTGAATGACGAGCCCCAGCTACCCCAGTGACTCATGTCTTCTGAATATCTGCAATCCTTGTAGAGGTCACAGCTTGGATTTGCAAAGCTGCATGAGATGAGCAGAGAAAATTACAAAAGATTTGGAAAGAACGCACAACTGAATACAGTGGTCAGGTGAGAGAATGCTTCCCCCCAGACAGAACAAAAAATTCAAGAGAAAGACGACCTTCAAATCTATCACATGTTATTCCTAAATTTATGTTTAATACATGAAATAAATAAGCATTGAATCTGCCATGCGAGTCTAAAACAAGGTTACCAGAAACACTGCGCCTGTCATGAGAATAAGTATTTTGTATGTTCCAAAAACCAGCATACAAAAGCAGGTCAGAAAAATGGCTGCCACCAGGTTGCAACTTGCTACCTCATAAAGATCAAGGGGAGGGTAGCAGGTGGAGGGCTTGTAGCATGTCACATGCCTGGGTGCGAGAGGTCAATTTGGGGAGGTCTCTGGATACAATTGTGTTTTGTCTGTAATTGTGATGGACAATTGTCTAGGGACACTGAGCAAAAACAGAGCAAAAGCCCTAAACCCTAAACCTTAGATAGGGCAAAAACACATTTCTGAGTCTTGATTCAACAACCAGTTCATCCTGTAACAACTGTACCCTTCATGCCAAGTTCAATCAACAACCATAAGAATTGATGAAATATTGGTTCCAACTTCAAACCAAAATCTTACCCCAAATGCAGTCCTACACTGATGCAAAGTCTCTTCCCTCTGGGCACAGCCAACAAATAATACAAGGTTATGGGTAAAACACAAGTATACCTCAAATAAATGGATTGGTTTTTTTATCATATTTCCTAAAAGATAAAAATAGTAAAACCTCTCAGAAAATTTAGCCTTTGACCAACTAACCATAATTTCAACTCCATTCATTCCATCATTCATCCATTAATTAATGAAGTCATTCATTCATTCACCCAGGTTTGAAATCCTTTCAACACATTTACAGCTGTGCTTGCTAGAGTTCTACCATCAGTTTCTCCAAATTCCACGATAATTTACTAGCAACTAGGCCCACCATGACAAACTCAATTTTTATAACCAGTTATTACTGTCTTATTCAGGCACTTCCTTTTACGGTTTTGCTAGGTGGAACGAGTGGTCATCTGACTGGTTCCACTTTCAGTTCTGCCAGTTCTACTTGTGATGTCCATCAACAGTGGGGGGAACACTGGTTCCACTCTGTAACAGGCCCTGTTAGAACCAGTTACCACTAATATATTGATCACAAGAGATTTGGCCAATGACTTGAGCTCCTCTTATTGCCTATTGAAGATGCTCTCTGGCCATAGCTCATTAATCAATGGTCCTCATGATTCCTCTATTGCTGAAAATTGAAATGAAATCACAACTCATTTTACTCTTTTGTTACATGTGATTGGCAATGCCAATCCAATCCAATCCAGGCTTTTCTCCAAAGAAAAAGTTGAAAGCCTACCTGATAGCTCTCAGGCACTGTTTGAAGTACTTTACAGTTCCACAGTGTTCATCTCCTTTTGATTGCTCCATTAACCTTTGCTGTACATGTAACAGGGGAGGACCCCACAACCCATCTTGGTCAATCTGTTGCTGTCAGTTTGGGAGAACTTGATGAATTGCCAAGTTTCTTCTTGAGAAACCTTTCAAGGAGTTTGTGCAACTGGTTTTGGTTGAGTGGCTGCACAAAATGCAAAAAATGTTTACAAGTCATTAGAGAATTCACAACTTATATAAAAGTTTAGATGATGGACAACAAACAGCCATGACATCCTCACACAGAAATTATAGAACCAATCGGCAGTTCTTATACAGCTGTGACATCACCTGGATGGATGAGAATTTGCTCTACCTCAAATTTTTGCACACAACAAACACAATGACAGAAACCCATCAGTTGTGGTTGAAAGTACCTTGGGGATATAGTCATCCATGCCAGCGCTGACGCAAAGCTCATGTGTCCCCTTCATGACATCAGCTGTAACTGCAACAACAGGAAGGTGGTGATGGATACATCCTCTCACAGCTTCAGATTCCTTTTCAAATTCAGTTTTCAGGACTCTCCAGCATATCTCACAATTATCCACCTCCCATTCTCGGATCCGCCGTGTTGCTTCATAACCATCCATCTGTTAACATACAACATAAATGCTGTTCAACATGCATAACCTGGCCCGTTGTCACAACTCTGAACCAAACAAATAACTGTTGATCGGCAAGCATGTTTTTGGCCAAAAAACTGAGATAGTCTGTTCTTTCATCAATCAAGTGAAAATATCACCACATCTTAGAAGAACTGGCATGCAAGAGGTCAGGTGAATAACAGATCTGGACAGGTTAACAATTTGTCTTGGAGCAACCACCCACCAATTTTAAACAACTAAACAACTACCTTATCTTCAGGTTGAGTTTCACTTTGAAATTTGAGTTCAGCATAAAGTTTAGAAGGTAGAACTGATGTGTTACTTTTAACTGGCGATTGGGAGCATTGCTTCAAACCATGAAGTTGGTTCAGTTTGTTTGCAAACCATTTCATACCTCTGGCATTTGAATGTCCATTAATACCAAGTCAATTTCTTCACCAGGTTCTTGTTTCTTAACCACAGCAAGTGCCTCAACACCACCATTAACACTGACCACAGTTGCCCCATATCGTTGAAGCATTGAACTTGCAACCCTTCTATTCACCATGTTGTCATCCACCTGCACCACAACAGACAAGTTTCAGCATCAGTGTATAATCCTGAAATGTAGTATTGCCAATTTGATCTGGATGCCAGAAGGCATATTGGAATATGACATAAAACATGCAGATGCACCTACATTGCAACAAAAACCACAGCAATAGCAAATCAAGTTTTGAATTAGAGTCCACAAATGGACAGCCCCACAAAGTAACCTGTGCAATAGGCATTCTGCTATTTGCAGCAAGTTAAAACTCAAAATCCAACAGAAAATGAGAACCCTTGAGCGGAAAAGTTTCAACTTGCATATGCCCTCCTGATTCAATATGCTGACAGTTTGTGGTGGGCAATTCCAAGAATGATTAGATTGTATTAGGCAGATGTACCACTAGGAGCCGTTTTCCCACAAGCATTTTTGCATTTGTGTCCATTTTCCGGGATGTGCTTTGTAGCTGAACTCCAAGGCCTTTTAGCAGACCTGCTGCCAGAGTTGAAAACCGAACTGGTTTATGCACTATATATGAGAACCCTGCTTCCTGGAGCTCCTTTTGCATATCAGATACCAATGGACTGGAAAGAGCCAGGAATCGTGGTGCTTTTCCCCCTTGTTCTTCCTGCAAAGACTGGACCAAATTCAAGGCAGAAGAATTCTCTACTCCTTGCAAATCTACTACCACAGCCTGGAAGGATGGACCTTCTTGCCTGCAAGCAGAAAACAAAATGCAGTGTATGAGAGAGCAATGGGAACAGTAGATTGCAAGTCAGCCCTCAAATCCACACGAACTGTCACTTGAAGGTTTAAACTATGTGGATACACAATTTCAATAACATGAACTTTGAAAAGAATGAACTCTTTTGGTTGGCCAAAAATTGTATCATAAGGCTTCACCTTGTGAGTACATATTTTGCAGACTCCGTGTCTCCAGCACACTCAATAACCACATCCAGCCTCCGCAAATAAGTAGCAACAGCCTCCTGCAACTCTCACCAATGCCTAAGTTTTCAGTTTCTTTCCTCAATAGGAACGTCAATAAGTCTATCCAACACTTTGTAACAATAAGGAGACCAGAGAACTGTACATCAGCATTCCTGAGTGGGTTCTGTGTTGCTTGTTCATGACATTGTTGACCAAAGCAACAATTTCCAATTGACCTCTCATTCATATAATACCTGGCTTTCATATCTCTTACCTGCCGTACAGGATGTGAGTCAACAAGAAGAACTCGTATTCCTTTCAACTTATCATCATCAACATCAGATGGCTGGCGCTTCATAGAAAGGGAGAGCTGGTTCAGGTGGCCACACTGGCCCGAGGTTGGTAATGTCATTGAGAATGTGAACACACTGCCTTCACCTGGCTTGCTATTAACTGTGATTTCTCCTTTCCTCAATTTTACTAGTTTCTGCATAGACGGGAAACCAACATGTGTCAATGGCCCATGATGTCAGTGTTTCATAAGAGATCCACTGAAAGGATTATCAGACATGGGGAAGGTTCTTGCTTGCATGGTTACTGGAAATTCCTCAGCTATGTCATTAAAGTACGACAGACCAGGTATCAAAATGTGGTTTCATCACCTTTGCAGGAGGTACAATAAGGCACAACCCATTGGTTACACAGGTGTGAAACTCCAACTACAAGGTCATCAAAATCAATTTTTTGCACAGAACAATGAATCCCTTCACACTATGGTCAAGAAAATCTGGAACAAAGAATCCACAAAATATGAGCAACCAGTTGAAAGTAGAAATACAATGCTCAAATACCTGGCAAATTGACAGGCCAATTCCAGTGCCCCCATATTCCCGTGAGGTACTGCTATCTGCTTGCACAAAGGGTTCAAAAAGTCGAGCCTGCAAATGCTCTGGTATGCCTATACCTGCACACCATATTCCAATCTTCAATACCTTCCATTCCCTCTAGTCTCCCCTACTTGGACCTGAAAAAACTGCAACATCTCTGTTTGACTTATTTTGCAATTGTTATGTGCTGACATCATGGAATAGATGCTATTTACATGACTTGGAAGCATCAAAAGTGAATAATACAAGCTTTCTTCTCAAATCTGTTACCATAGTTTCTGAAAAAATGGGTAGGCTTCTAGCCTAGTTTAGATCCTTGCCTGTATCCTCAATAGAGACAACAATAGTTACTTCTTCAGTACCACTGCTATCCATCTTGGACTTTGGTGCCCAGTCCCGCCATCGCTTGACACATGCTGATGAACTCAAAGGGCCAATTTTCATACTCAACCTTGGTGCTGATATACTTCGGCTTGGCCATTTCGAGCTGTCACCACTGAGAACTAACACTGGGTTATACTGAACCCCATCAACATAAACAGTCATGGGATACAAAGGGTATTCTTCAGCTTTAGGATCTGGGGAATCAACAAGGCGAAGTAGACCCTCGCCCTCCAGCACACCTGGTTGAGTTGACTTGCACAGGGTGGTGTCCACTAACCGAATGCACACAAATATGCTTCCTTGCTTTGTGAACTGCAACAATAAACACCCAACTACTGTGAAGGCTTCTATTTGCAGTGTTGTCTTAAACATAGGTATTTTGAGTGCCAAAAAGTCACAAACTAGAATGTGGAAACCTGGAATTAGAGTTCCCAGAAGGAACAGAATGGTCACCTACGAACTACCATACAAGTATGAGAAGATTAACATTTATGCATGGTCCTTTTGATTCCAACAATTCTAGCACAGAAGCCACAACTGAAAGGTGACCCTCACTCATTCTAGCTCATGTCATGCTATTGTCAATCTTTGAACACCTAAACCTTTCAAATTCAAAATTTTGACTCATTATTCGTTGGTCAGGAAATTCAGTCATCCTATGCCTTCTTGGGAAGGAAAGGAATGCCTTTTGTTTATTCCTGTAACTAAAATGAACAGGGTTGCCACCAGAGGTATTCCAGCTCATTTTCTAACAGTTAGAGAGGTATGCAGAATGACAACCTTCTCTAGTGAAATAGGAGAGACTCTCTAACCTTGATAGAATTTCCAATAAGGTTGATAAGAACCTGCACATCACACAAAATACTGAGTATTCCTTCCTTTTTCAAAGGTTCTTTGAATCTATAAAGGAAACCCCATACATAGTTTACATCTAGCCACTATATCCCAAATGGTCAATGTCCACATAACTACTGGAACTTGAACAACAGATGTGTCTTGGACCACACAACAGCCACTTCTCAAAATGTTCTCACTAGTACCACTGCAACACCATTCTGGCAAGGATCTGACATTTTTCATGCCTGCCAAGGATGTCTCTGTCTGATGAAACATATTCTTGCTAAAGCTGAGCAGTGACACTACATTCCATTGACTTTTCAAATCTGCTATTAACTTGGTGCTTCCAATAGACAGGAACAATGTCATGATATTATCATACCGAAGCACTCCACCAGCATATTGTTCTAGCCTTTTCTAAGGATAAAATGGTGTCAGCTGATCAATACAAAAGACAAACCATGGGTACACAAAAGACAGCCTCAGATACCTGACGCAAGCGTCCAGGGTCACCATATAACCAAGGAGGAACAGAATCATGTATCAATGCTGCAACCTCCAAATTCTTCTGTTGAAATTTTTCTTCAAAAAGTGATAAAATATTGTCAAGCTCCTCCCGAATATCAAACGGGACAGATTCTACCTCCATTGTTCCTGCCTCAATTTTTGACAGGTCGAGCATATCTGATATAAGAGCACTGCCACAAAGAAAAACCCACAAATTAGTAGGACAGAAATGTCAACAGGAGGATATTTGAATTTTTAGTAAATGAGATTCAGAATTTGGCTACTGGATAGATTTGGTTGAATGGAGGTGACTTACACAAGAGCGTTGCCACTTGCCTGAGCAATCTTCACATACTCAAGCTGCTGAGGGCTTAGTTCTGTTTCCATTAGCAAATTTGTCATTCCTGCACCACCACGTTAGTTCAGACAAAAATTATGTCTTGCACACATGGTCCTGTAATCTAGCAATCCATTTGTGCGATCAAATACTCCAAGCAAGGGAATCTGCCAACATCATGTGGTTTTGCAACAGTTTCCCTGAGGTGAAATGTAGACTAGAAAAGATACCCAATTGTGGCTAAACAACTTCAGTAAAATAGATAGAATGGAGTAGCATCTGAGCTGCTATGCTACTTTGCAGGAAGTTTGAAACATAAGTGAACTCACCAATCACACCATTCATTGGAGTCCTGCAAAATAAACACAGCTCTTGAGACCCTCAGAAACCAGCCAAAGAGAGGGCTCACTGTGCAATGTAACATTGGCATAGACAATATTCCCATAGTGACAACATATCTGCAATTTCAGTTGTCAACTCATACCCAATGGTTTGTGCACTGGGAGAGTCAGGTTCCTGCAGAGAGGTTAAGAAAATTTCATCCTTGATTCAACAATTTAAGGCAAATTGTTACTTGTCTAGCTGGCAGACAATCACTGGTCGTGGTTAGCCATGGTGAAGCTAGGGGAAGAGGCTCTCAGTCATGCTTGCTCCAGAGAGCTTAGTGTGAATTTTTTTTCTTATTAATTCCTGTCAACTGTGCATGGTGATTGATTGGGTTATGGTTACCCTGATTATTACCTGATCTCATGAGAAACAGTTGCAAGGAAACTGGATTTGGCTTTGTCAGCTGCTTCTGCAGTACTTTTGGCTTCACGCAAGTCAGCGTTCATCTTTTCCATCAGCACAACAACTCCCTCAATAGTCTGCATCCTCTTCACAACAAGATACACAGCTACTGTGCAAAATACAACCACCATGGACATGAGTAAAGGCCAGGCAATAATGTTCTTCAATGCGTAGAGCCTGACATTCCCAAGATATGAGCAGTGGAGCTGAAAAGACTGGGTTCCATAGCTGAAGGGGACAACTGTGGTGTCCGAGTTTCCTTCCTTTGGCTTGTTGCCATAAAAGAATAATTCACAAGGATCTGCTGTTGGACTGCAATTGTAATATCTGTTCAAACCCAATGATGCTCCCACTAGCATAGATGCGCTGGTGCCCAAGCCATCACTGAACCTGCAAGTTTCATATGAACAAGACTGAACATGAATAATTTGCAGCAAGAACAAATCACTTCTGTAGACTGTGACATCAAGCTTAGCATGGTGGAAACAACAGTCCGCCTGAAGGACTACAACAATTATCATCAAGCTCTAAGAATTGATGTGCTACTACTAGTTGCTCCAAAGATGGGCTTTGTGGAGCAACTTCACTGGGGCAGGATCTGTTTGTCAGCTGGGTTACTGTTTTTACCTGTTGATCACTTCACCAAAAACCTCTTCAACATTCAATACTGTGACAATATAGCCAGTGTCATCCTGGCGCCGCGAGTTGACTGTGGTGAGTGTACTACTGTTGTAACCCCCATAAAATGGTAGGAATGCTCCCATTCGCCAAGTCTCACTCACGGCATATGGTGGAGACAACGTATAATTTCCTGAGTCCCGGGAGGCAAAAAGAGCTGATTGAAAAATGGTATAACCAGCAATATCAAGCATGAAGATTGATTCATTCATGGCAGACTCCAAGATCACTGGAGCATATTCTGACTGATTCACTCGGGGCATCCTTGGCCCTGTACCTGAAGGGCCATATGTGTAGATAGTTGCATTATACTTGGCCTCAACCGCTGCTCTTTGATCAGCCAACACTCGTAAGCAGTACACTAAGCTCTGGACATGAGGCCGCAAAAAAAGTGTTTGTGAGGTGAAATTCTGCCATATGCTTTGTTGCAGATTCGGGACACTTGCTACCAACCCCAATATCACAAAGGATGCCGCCAGATTGTTCTCAACTTCGGACAAAAACATCTGTTTTTCCCCAGACAAAAAACAAATAAAGCCACCCAAATGGTTATATTTTCTCAATGGAATTGATGCACACAGTACTGGAAGGACCACTAAAAATGCAAGCTTGCATCCAAGCAACCTCACAAATGGCTGGCTGGTAACCATGCAGCTTCACCATGAAGGACAATCACAAAGAAAACATAAGAAATCCCCCTTTTGACAAGAGCTGCAAGAGGGATTTGGAGATGATGCAAACGACAATCTCATGCACAGAAAAACTGATGTTTACTTAAATCTGATGGTTTTTGTTGTAGCTACCTCTCTGCGGTTGTCGCACTGGAGCAAAACTTGTTGCCGCTTGTTGGAGAGCGAGTTTCTGTACAACACTATAGCCACCGCCAGCACTAGCAACCACGCCGACAGAGCGCAAATTGTGCGCACCACTGGCGACCGCAAAGGATTCCAACTCCGGCACGAAATTGTCTTCAACCATAATCCCGCTGCTGTATCCCAGCTGCTCCTGGCATTCACACTTGCCATCGACTCTTGCCCGCTGGCCACTTCTAACTCTTTCTTTCGGAGCTCTGACACCGGGTTCGTCTTCTTCTCCAGCTGCTTCTTCCAGGCCTTCTTCGTCTGATCCTATTCATACTAGCTTCTGTGAGCCTCTCCATTTCTTCCTCGTCAAGCTCTCTGTCACAATCCAGTTATTCTTGACAACAATCTTTGTTGCAAGTAGAGCCATGCTGCTCAAAAACGTAACCTCTTTCTGCCGATATCCATCTCTGTTTTCCTTTCCAAGTTTGTCACTGGCGCGGCCTGCAAGAATACTTTCGCCTCTCAAAGCAAACTCCGATGAATCTTACATTCCAAACAAACAAAACGGACTTGACAAACTCCGCGGGAGGCACGTTCAAAGGGAACAACTTCAGGCTCATGCAGAAGAAGAAGTTGCCGGCTCACAAGCTGGTTTCGGAGACCTGCGGAAATCCAATCATGATGCCAGTAACAGACATAACAAAGCAACGAGACAGTTTTCTTCGAAGCTGGCAAGTGCACAAGACATCGTTCGACGATGACGCACAACGGAAGTCTGGCTTAAGAAACTGACGAAAACACTGCTCCAATCTCTGAGAGAAAGCAAAATTCGATGCAGCAGCCAAGAAACCGCAAATTGAAGGACATGATGATAATACCTCGAAAAACAGAATCAGCGCATCGACCGGACTTGACGAAGCGGCAATGGACATACATAACCCTCAGATGCTCCTCAGATTCCGCTGAAGAAGCTGCTTCAGGGTGTCATAAATCTGCTTCTGGTTCTTCTTCTGCTGTGCTTCTTCTTCCTCTTGGAACGATGATGACGCCCCGCGGAGTGCCTTGTTCTTTTGTACTCAATCAAGATGCAGGAAGGAAGTCTGACGGCACTTCCTTCCAAACTAGCAACACTAGTAAAACAAACAAACACTCTTCTCTCCTGCGGGAAGGAAGGAAAGAAAGAACCCCAGGAGTCACGCGACAACGACAAAAACCGGAAAGGAAAGCAAAATTGACTGGATCACTTCCAAAACCATTTCAGTCGAACAATAAATCGCTTCTTCAACGTCGCCTGTCCAAAGAAAAATCCTAAAAAAATTCACCAATAAAATTCCTTCCGCTAGCTGCAAACAATTTAAAAGAAATTGTGCGAGTATCCAAATCATCAGCATCAATCTCCGTCTCTCTCGCTAAGTCGCTCTCTCTCGCGCTCGCGCTCGCGCGCGGTCCGGTCCCCCCCCTCCCTCCTCCCCGGCTTGTCCTCCGCGCCACCAGGTAGAGGTCGACGCCAGCATACGCCAACGCAAGCCTACCTACGGCAACGTAAGCCAATACCGTAAGCGTACATACGTACATGTAGGTCAGTGCCTATACGTCCACGTGGTCGGTAGTCGCGAACAGGACTGCAGAGTGAATCAGCAGCCACCAGCGCATCATCCACTGGATGACACCAGATGAGAATCCTGTTACGGTTCAATTGTGGATGAACCTCAACTGAGTTAATATCTGGTTACCATACTGTGGTAACCCATTGTGTAAGAAGTCAGTACTGGGTACATGCATAGGTAGACAGGTAGGAAAATAGGTGACAACTAGGTAAGTAGATGGTTTATGTGTAGGGTGGTAACACTTGAGGGCTGGCGCATTCCCAAAATAAAAGGGGGGGGGAGGGGCCCCTCCTCAAGGCCCGAAAATAAGGGGCCCTTGCTTGGCCTCCACCAGCCTCAAGGACCCATGCTTTTGGGAACACCTCTTAACCCAATTGAATTTATTTGAATGGCATAAAAATTCAGCAAATATTGTTGGCCAAAGTGTGACACACCCCTTTTTTTTTTTATTTAGTCTAAAATATTATTTTTCTTGGAATTTTTTTTAAAAAATTCATAGGTAGTAAAGTTTTGGAACTAAATTTAGTTTTAAATTTCATCCCAAGAACATCAAATTTGATGCATCAACCTTTCGGAGTACCTCGTACACCAAGTTTGACTAAAAAAAAGTCTTTTAGAATTTTAGATTCACCAATTGCCATTCTTCTTCTTCTTCTTCTTAACAAGCTTCTTCAAAACCCTACCCTACCCTACCCTAACCTAACTTAACCTAACCTAACCTAACCTTAGGTTTTCAGATTTTCCGGGGAAGGGGGGAAAAAAATCTAACTCAGGTTTGTGTTGGAAACTGTGTTCCCCAGTTCCCACTTACAAAACAACACATGGCCTCCAAAAATGTAAAGGGAGTACTTTACGTGTTTTCACAAACCAATTACAATTGGCCATCTCAAAAAGGAATTATGTACAACCCCCCCCCACTATTTACCTTTAGGAAAGAGTCGTACCCTACATGTCTAAAAGAATTTTTTTTAATAATATAATATAATATAATGTAATGAAATAATTGAATTGTAAAAAGAATTATTTTTAAAAAAAATAAAATGATATTAAATAATATTAAATAATAGAATTGTAACAATAATATTGTAGTTGGAAGCTTGTAGTTCCTTGGCTATATTTGAGGTTAAATTCATTTGGGGTCTCTGTCGAATAATTATTTAAATTTTAAATTCTTTCATTTCAATTAATTAAATATTTTCAAATATTTCAAAAGATGCTTCAGTTTTGTTCACCCAAGAAGAAAACAAATAAATTATTTGAGGAAATTATTTTTTTTGAAAATTGAGTATGTCTTCTAAAAATAATATAATTTATGTGGAACTTGCAATATTCAACTAATAGGGTACTCAGCATCCACTTTCATTTCCCAATTTCCAAAAAGAGACTTGTCAAAAAATCCCATTCAAGTTCCCGACCCAACAAGAGGCTGAACATAATAAGGGTTAGTAACTTTAGGCCATAAGCAAATCCGGCCAAAGAGTCATTGGGGTCCATGATGCACAATTGCCTTGCAAAGTAGTTCGTTGTGGTTCAAATTGCCATCCAGTAAAGCTAGGTGCTACTTCCAATCACCGACCCAATGATAAGTATGAAATCGACCAAGTCGTAAATTTTTTTTAAAAAACTCATGTATTTCCTCAAGGCTCTAACTTTGAAGGAGGGGTCGGGCAACTACATTGGCTTTGCTAGAACTATTGAAGAGTGTCCGTCCATGTGTGAACTGGAAGTAACAATTCCATATGTTTGAAGTCACTCAATCGTCTGCGTAAAGTCGGAAAATCATCGAATGTGTTCCTTCAAATGTACGTATTCCCATATTTGTGTACAATTACAAATTATTTATTTTTCAAAAAACTAAGAATCATAAAAACTCGAGTTTGGTCATACACAGGGTGAGATTTTTTTTTAAAAAAAAACCTGCAAAAAAGTACATTAGCATTCAACGTGGGGATAAATTTTTGATGGTTTCCTGAGTTTCACCCTGTCTTTCCTTTTTCCTGAGCCGCCTCCACTGCTGCTACATAGATTTTCACTGCTCCTACCTGTACAGCTACTATAATTCCTACTACCTTGTGCATTAAACGCCGAGATTCAGCATCTCGCTCTGAGTTTCAGCATTTCATACTGAGATTTAGTAAAATTTCCTTACTTTGCGTTTATTTTTTATGGGTTTCCTGAGTTTCACCCTGTCTTTCTTTTTTCCTGAGCGCCTCCACTGCTGCTACATAGATTTTCACTGCTCCTACCTGTACAGACTACTATAATTCCTACTACCTTGTGCATTAAACGCTGAGATTCAGCATCTCGCTCTGAGTTTCAGCATTTCATACTGAGATTTAATAAAATTTCCTTACTTTGCCGATACCACTAAAAGAGGGATTAGGGGGGTGAAAGACAGGGTGAAGACAAGGTGAAGACAGGGTGACTTTACGGATATCTTTAATATCTCAGGTTATATATGCATTATTGGTGATCATGTGTACCAATGTTTTCTTTTTTCCCCCATTTTGTGATGTAGTAGCCAAAGTGGCGATCATCCATAAACCAATTTAGTCAAATTTGGTTGTTAAAATATGAAAAGAAAAATAAAATAAAATTGGGTCATCCAAGTAGGATTGGATTTTGAAAATTCAATACCAAGCGGTTATTATTTTAGCCACTTATAAAAAAAATCACATGAAAACTATGGCTAGACCTATGGCAACCTAATGGAGTGGACAGCTCTCTATACATAAATTTAGCAAAGTGAGGCTTAGCCTTTCCCCTTTTTTTTTTGGTGCAAAATTTCGCAAAAATTCAAATAATAATAATAATATCATAATAACAAGGAACATTTTTTTTACATATTCTCCCTTTTGGGAAATTTTGAAAAAAAATTGAAAATACCACATTTCTTCTTGGATTGGGGGGGGGGAGGGTGGGGGTATGGCAACCTTTTCCACATTTCTAATTTTCTTTTGTTGGATGGCATGCCTTCCTCATGCATGCCTCCTTTATTATGTTTCATGAAGAATGTTCACAACTTGTTACTAATTGTTAGTTTGAGTTCATATACATTGGAGTTTCAAAATATTTGGGAAATGGATTTGAAAATGAAATATTATTCAAATAAAATCATCAATGAAAAATTTCTTGTTGAGCATTACAAGATAGTTGACTCACAAGTTTTTTTTAATTATTAAATAAGTTATGGCCATTTGAAACGTCTACACAAAAATTTTCAAAATGATTCTCAATTATTTAAGCCATCATTTGGGGGATGGAATAATGTTCAACTAGGAAGTTTAATATCATGTTGAAAAGTTTTCTTCAAGGGATATAAGATAATATATTTTCATGCTCAATTTGATTAAATTTTTTGTAAAAGTTATAGCCCCCAAAATTCACAAGATAACAAAGAAGTCCTAATTTCAAGCAACACCTTTGGGAGTTTTGAAAAAAATGTCATTTCAATGTAGATGCGATGAAAAGCTCCCAAGTCCAAGCCATGATTGGTGTGTTATGTTGATGAAAAATTCATGATCCAAAATTGGCACAAGTTACACAAATCACACTTTTAAAATTGATATGTGCAATTGAAGTGATAAAAAAATGTTTATGAGTCATTCATATTAGCCTCATCCCAAAGCTCCCACACCTTTCCATCTAAAGAATGCAATCAAAGTTGTTGCTACCAAAATCAAAGAACTTCATCATCAAGACCAACATGGCAACTTGGGATCACATCACAATGGGTTCATCTTCATTCACATCATATTTATTAATTTTTTTAATTAAATGATGTTCAACATGTAGATTTGTTTCCTAGGCTAAGGGATGTCCAAGTTTGACATGATTATAGCTTTAAGCTTAGACAAAGGCTAAGACATAATAAAAGGAATTGAATTCAAATTAAACCTAAGCAATGTAGGCACCCAAACACATTCCTCATCATGGGCTCAAAAACTATGAAGTCAAAAGGATTTCAAAGGTTTAAAAAAAAGCAAAACAAATTATGCTAAAAATAGGTTTAAATTTAATTCCAAACACAAAATATGAAAAAACCATGAAATATGCAAGACAAAGATTCCAACAAAATTTTATTTTGATTACATATGAAAACATGAACATGAAATGAAATGAACCATGTTATGGTGCAAAATCATATTTTAAACTAGTGTTGAACAAGTTGAAGTTAATAAGATTTTTCAAAAAAAAATCATTATGACTTTTGGAAACTTAATTCAAAGAAATTTCCATGGAGGCTTCCTTACATTACAAGGAATCACGGCATATCAACCCATGTGTTTGTGATTTGTGCCCAAATCAATAGTTTGTATGATTGTCATTTCAATTATCTTTTGTGTCACATGGTAAAAACAACTTGTAATTGCATATTCAATTACAAAATGGTGTTAAGTTGTAGATGCCATTATTGGTGCCATCTAATAATCTATAAATGAAAACTTAAATTTTTTTTGATTTAGTAATATGGTCCACATGTGATTGAATGACATGTGGTGTTTTATTCAACTTGAATTATGACTATATATCATAGTTGCAAATGTATATGTGTTAATGGCAAGTTAATGCATACAACATGTCATGTTAGCTCACACAACTTAAAGAACAAGTAACTTTTAAGCACCTTATGTAGTCTAAGTAGCCCCTAAATACGCCCCTAAATACTTTATGTAGTTTAAATAAACCCCAAGTAGCTTAAACAAGCTTTAGGTAGCCTTTACATACCTTAAGTAACCTAAACAACCCCTAGGCACCTAAATTAATCTAGGTAGTCCCTAAGGAACCCCTAGGTAGCCTATATAACCCCTTAGTAAGCCCATAGGTACCTTAGTTAATTTAAACAACCTTTAGGTAAGCCCTTTCGTACCAAGTAATTTATGTGTACAAGGTTTAAATAACTTTTAAGCAATTTAAATAACCTAGGTTAACCTTAAATAGCTTATGCAACCTCTAGGTACACCCTTAGGTAGCTTAAACAACCCCTTAGTAATCCCTAGGTACCTTATCAACCCCTAGGTAACCTTTACATTGGCCCCTAGGTACATTAAGTAATCTAAATAACCCCTAGGTAGCTTACATAGTTCAACAACCTTTTAAACAACCCCTTAGTACCTTTCATAACCCCTAGTTTATCTTAAAACCCTTAGGTAGGCCCTAGGAGCTTGGGTAGTTTAAGTAGTCGATAAGTAAACTCCTAGGTACTTTAAGGAGTTTAAATAACCTAAGTTCTTAAGTAGCCTATCCAACCTTCAAGTAACACTTATAAGTACCTTAGGTAGTTTTTTTGATAATCCCTAAATAGCCAAAACAACCATTAGGTGCTTTAAGTATCCGAAACAACCCTTCAATAGCCATTAAATAACCTAAACAACCTTCAGGTGCCCTAGGTCCCCTAAACAACTCCTAAATAGGCCCCTAAGTCTTTAATTAATTTAATCAATCACTAGGAAATGTGTAGATGACCTAAGTAGCCTAAGCAACCCCTAGGTACACCCATAGATACCTTAGTTAATAGAAACAAACGTGAAATAGGCCCCTAAAAACTTTAATTAGTTTAGGAAGTTTTTGAATAAGCCCCTAGGTAAACTCCCAAAGAACTTAAGTAGCCTAAACAACCCTTAAGTAGCTCTTAAGTAACCCTTAGATAATTTACAAAACATAGGGTAAGTTGAATAGGTCATTTACATCATAAACTTAACATTTCACAATTTAATAATGGAAATTGTGCACAATTCATTCAATCATAATTCGTATGTTTCATATATTAATATTGTGTATTGAAAACACATTTAAGATATGGATTTATTAAAAGATGCGAAATTTATGTGACATTCATTCATTCATAGGTTCATACTTCATTAATCAACACATTTATTCATGTGTCAAACATGTTTTCAACACATGATATTCATGTGTAAAATGTATGAACTTATGAATGAACAAACTTCGCATGATTTTCATTATTAATTTGTCACATGTTAAATTTGTGGTGTAGGTAGGTTAGTAAAAATGTTTATTAATATATGATTCCATTTCATATTACATAAAATAAAGTTGGTGCAATGGTAATCATTTTGCCTCTTAGTGTGGAGGTTAAAGGATCAAACCCTTGCTATTACAACTTATTTCCTTAATTTAGGTTAGGTAATCTAAATGCCTGCTCTAGGTTAAAGTGTTTAACCTAAACCACCTATAAGTTGAGATGTTTAGCATAAGTAACCTAGGCTTCCTAACCCATGTTTTTAACTTAGGGACCCCCCCACCAACCTAGGTAGGCCATGTGGCATCATTTGTTCAATTTGGATTTTGCCACATGCCAACATTTTAATGGTAAAAAAACTTAAGTGTCCCCACATTTTAGTCATAAAATTAATCGACCATGCCATGTAAACATATGCAACTACAAATTTTAGATGTAAAAACTAGTTATAAATGATCACGCCATGTTGTTTGGATGAAAAGTTTGTGTTAATCACACTTTGATGTGACTATTGTTTTGACTATGTGTCATGTCAAATATTTTGTGATTAAAACTATATGTGATTTGTCTAATATGAGTAGAAGAATTTGTAATGGCATGTGGCATTTATGATTGAAAAAAAAAGTTGAAACTAATGATTGATATGCAAATTTTTTGTAGTGATATGCACATTGTCCAAGGAACCTTTTTTTAGAATCTTCTTAAATTATAAATAAAATACATGTCAATTATAAGTCACTTATAAGTCAACTACAATCAACTATGAGTGAACTACATGTTAACTGTAGGTTATGGATGAAAAGTGGATGGCATTGGTGGATGAAATTCATCCATTATGGATGAAAAGGATGAGATATTGTAATTGATGGTTTAATAGCCTAGAACAAAAATATTTTTCAATTTTTTTTAATTCATTATTGATTTCAATAAATGGAAGTGGCTTATGAATTATTCTTAGGATGGTGGATAAGTGATAAGGTTTCAACAATGAAACATGAAACACAAAATGAATTTTCATGGAATTTGCAAGCTTGAATTATAAAGTCACAATGTTTATGTGCTTGTTAATGGTGAATGGATCAAGTTTTTGGTAATCCAATTTTTCCAAGGGCATGTTATTTTGATATTTTACCATAAAAGCCAAACTTGGTCTTTAATCTTGAAGCTTGATTGTTTTTTACGATGTTCATGAACATTGTCCTTGTATTGCCTTTGCATTTCATCAAAGTTAAAAGCAAATTATTCTCAAAAGTCCACCAACCACAAGGCTTGATCTTTGGTTGCAAATTCATGATGTTGTTCACACCACCATTAAAATGGAATTGAGTGAACTAGAAGGTGGAAAATTTGTGATGAAGTCCGTGGAAATTGAAAACCAAAGTGATGTAGGGATTTACTAATGGTTAAAGGACCCATTTGAGTGATGACAAGGATTTTTTGCTTGAATGGAAACATCATTTGACCTAACAAACCTTTCACATATTTTCATTGTCATGGGCACCAATAATCTTAAGATACTAATTGCATGGTTTTGTATCCAAAATGGGTTGCATTTAATGTGTCATGTTTAGCTTGTAAAATTTGGAATTTAGTAGGGCCATCAAGTACATATAAAAATCCATCATGATATAACAACCCATCTTGAAACTCAAAATTATCATGTTCATTTGAAAGATTTTGAACATGATATGATTCCTTTAATTCACCCTTGATGTTAATAGCAATGGGAATTTTTCCAAATCTTCATGAATATGGCTTTAAAAAAAATTGTCATCGAGAATTGTGAACATCACTTGAATTTGAAGGTGTTCAAGCTTGAAAATGACATCACATTGTCGGTTGTAAGTTACATCTCCCTCCCTATGTATGAGGTATGAACAACAAGATAAAATGTTTAGTTTCCTTTGTTGGCACCCAAGATCATATGTGACGATGAATTGAGATTGAAACAATGATAATGGCCATAAAATTTGATGTCAATTTAAAACATGAATAGTCATGAAATACTAGATGTTCTTGTGGTTGAAATACATGATTTCATGTTTTACTTTTTTGAATAAATGATCTCACTCTTCAAAAACATCAATAATGGCCAAAAGTTATTTGTCATGAATCTTGTAGTTAATATCAACAAAAAAAGATTTTACAAGAATGAAAATCAATAGGATGAAAAAGATCATTTTCTCCAAGTTGTGAAAGCACAACTCTTAATGTAAAATCAAAAACATTTTATCTCCAAGATTTTTTTATAAAAAAAGGTCTTCATAAATCAAGAGTGGGGTAATTGTGAAACAAAACCTTCAAAGAATACAAGGTGAATTCAACTTCAAGTCCCATGCAAAAGGTTGATCCTTTCAAATTAGGTGATTAAGAATAACCACTATTGTGAAATAATGTACAATGAAATGTAAATAAAAGTTAGCAAATATGTGAAAAAATTGAATATCACAAAAAGAAGTTGGGGTAACCCAATTCACAATGGTTTGAAGCTTATGAAGATCCCATGTGAATAATTTCCAAAGATGATGTAACCAAAGAATTTCATTTTGGTTTAATGAAATTCACATTTTTTCAATTTGGTGTAGAATTTGATTTCTTTAAGTTTGTTCAAAACAAGACATACATATCATTCATTGTCTTCCACGTTTTTAGAAAAAATGAAGATGTGATTAATGTAGCAAACCACAAAATCATCCAAATATTCACAAAAAATGTATTCTGAATGTTGTTTTCCATTTGTCACATTTTCAAACATGCATTAAATTATATGTTTGACATAAATCAATTTTTGGTGTACATCTTTGCATGACTTAATTAATTCAATAGTCCTAAAATCATATTAAAAGGTATTAGTTCTTAATAGTTAGTCAATTCAATTCACGATAATTGACACATTCACAAGTAGTAATCTTATTTTGACAAACAAATCAACGTGCTAATTGGAAGTTTGAAATGCTAAATGAATCCTTTTCCAAAATTTTCATCAATGTATTTTCAAAGTGTCACACATTTATCTTGTGATAAGTTGTAGATGGCTCCAAATGTGGGTTATGTGCCTTTTCCAAGGTCAATCACACAATCCAATGGTTAGTGTTCAAGTATCATGTTAACATTTTTTTCAAAACCATTTTGTAGTTTTTGTATTAAAAAGGGATTTCATGTCATTGTCACCTAAAATCTTGTGCTAGAAGAACATATACCATGAATGCATTTTTTTTGTAGTTTGCATGAACAAATGCCTTAATTTTTTAGATTTTTGTGTACCACTAAGGTTTTTGTCACATTTGAAATTTTATGTACATTAGGGTGAAAATCCTTTAAGGTGTACCACATAGGACAAAAAGGGCTTAGTTCTTACCGCAATCCTTTTTTACCCTATATTTTGATCCCTATAAAAAATAATGAATCAAAAGTTATCAAAAATTTCAAAAGGATTGTATTTTAGACTATTACAATTCTAGATTCCATCATAATCATCCATAAATGTGTCTTTACA